>Ga0302325_10022863_pt1 | contig 13065 bp, 13 predicted proteins | sample Palsa_T0_2_FD_201948 | JGI IMG/M metagenome (GOLD analysis project Ga0302325, IMG submission 201948) | Peat permafrost microbial communities from Stordalen Mire near Abisko, Sweden - Palsa_T0_2 | ecosystem: Environmental > Terrestrial > Soil > Palsa > Peat permafrost | place: Sweden: Abisko... | reverse complement strand
GTGCCGAGCGAGTAGGCAGCGAAACCATGCTGGCGCAGATCGTGCAAATGGTGAGCCAGGCCCAGCGCACCCGCGCCCCCATTCAACGCCTCGCGGATATAGTCGCCGCCTGTTTTGTCCCCGCCGTGATCGCCATTGCCATTCTGACATTCATCGTTTGGCTAACCCTCGGCCCGGAGCCGCGCTTGGCGCACGCCATAATCAACGCCGTAGCCGTCCTGATCATCGCCTGCCCCTGCGCGCTGGGCCTGGCAACACCAATGGCAATCATGGTCGGCACCGGCCGAGGTGCCCACGCTGGCATCCTCATCAAGAATGCGCAAGCGCTCGAGACCATGGAAAAAGTCGACACCGTCGTCTTCGACAAAACCGGGACTCTGACCGAAGGCAAACCGAAAGTAGTGGCAGTGTCGCTTGCAGGAGATTCGCCATCCATTTCAGAGGATGACCTGCTGCGGCTGGCGGCCAGTCTGGAGCGCGCCAGCGAGCATCCACTGGGAGTGGCGATTGTTCAGAAAGCGAATGAAGAGAAGTTGAATTTAAGCGAACCCAGCGAATTTAAATCGACGCCCGGTGAAGGCGTGAGCGGAATCGTGGATGGAAAGAGTGTGGCGGTCGGAAACATGGCCAGGGTGCGCGCCGCCGGTGCTTTCGCGGATCAGAAACCGGTCTTGGTTGTCCAGCCGGGCGGATCCACGAGCGTTTTTGTGACGATCGATGGCAAGCATGCGGGGAACATCGCAATTGCGGATCCGGCTAGAATGTCCGCAGCAAGCGCGCTGGTCAAACTGCAGCGGCAGGGCATTAAGTTGGTCATGCTGACCGGCGACAATCAGGCGACAGCCCGGAAGCTCGCGCAAAGCCTGAATATCCAAGACTTCAAGGCCGAAGTTCTTCCCGCCCAGAAAGCCGAGATCGTCAAGAGTCTGCAGAACGAAGGGCGCGTGGTCGCGATGGCAGGCGATGGCATCAACGACGCCCCGGCGTTGGCCCAGGCTCATGTAGGAATCGCCATGGGCACCGGAACGGACATAGCCATGGAAAGCGCCGACATCACTCTCCTTAAAGGAGACCTTGAAGGAATCGTGCGAGCCCGAAAACTGAGTCAGGCCACGATGAGCAACATCCGCCAGAACTTATTCTTCGCCTTTGTCTACAACGCCGTCGGAGTGCCCATAGCTGCCGGCGTACTATATCCGGTATCCGGATTGTTGCTAAGCCCGATCTTGGCCGCAGCCGCAATGAGCTTCAGCTCAGTGTCGGTAATTACGAACTCGTTAAGACTCCGCAAAATAAAGTTGTGAGGGAGAGGTTTTCCCGAGAGCCGAGACCTGACGGCGCCGTTTTAAAGCTTCCTCAAATAATCCGTAATCTCCGGACTGCTCCAATCCACCGGCCCGATAAACTTCCGCTGTATAGTACCGTTGCGATCAATGATGAACGTCTCCGGCCAGCCCGACGTGCCATAGAGTCGAGCCGCCTTCTGCGCCTCATCCCGCACCGTGACCATATTGACGTTGTAGTCCGTGAGAAACTTGTGGTAAGCCGCATCATCCGCGTCAATGCTGACCGCCAGCACCACCACGCCTTTATCTTTGAAGTGCGATTGCATCTGCACCATCGATGGCGTCTCTTCGACGCACGGCGGACACCACGTCGCCCAGAAATTCAGCACCACCACCCGTCCCCGAAATTGGCTCAAAGTAACTTTGTGGTCTGAATCCTGCACAGTGAAGTCCGGAGCATTCGCCCCAATGCGCGGAGGACGCCCGCCGCTATAGCATCCGATCAGGGCAAACAGCAATCCAATGGGCAGAACCGCAGGAAGAAACCTTCGTCTCACACCGCTATAATAACGGAAAACCCGATGGATAGCTCACTCCCAGCCGTCATGCCGCAGCATCCGACCTCCGAACTATCCATCCCCGACGTCTCGATCGTCATCCCCGCCCGCAACGAAGAGGCCGCTATAGGAGATTGCCTGCAGTCGCTGACCTCACAAACCGGCGTGACCTTCGAGATCATCGTCGTAGACGACTATTCAACGGACCGCACCGGGGAAATAGCGAAGAGCTTCTCCGGAGTGCGAGTGACTGCGCCAGAACCTCTTCCCGACGTTCCGACCGGCAAGAAACCCACGGGGAAGAACAATGCAGTAATCGCCGGAGCCAGACAAGCCCGTTCCAACTGGCTGCTGTTCACCGACGCCGACACGATTCACGCGCCCCGATCGCTGGGGCGCGCGCTGGCCGAAGCGGAAACAAACTTTGCCCATCTGTTGTCGTACTCGCCCCAGCAAGTAGTAGTCACCTTTGCCGAGAGGGCAGTGATGCCAGTGATCTTCGCCGAGCTTGCGAAGCAATATCCGCCCCATAAAGTGCGCGATCCGGATTCGGGAATCGTGGCGGCGAACGGCCAATATATTCTCGTCCGTCGATCTGCCTATGAGTCCGTGGGCGGACACACCGCGGTCGCAACACAAATATTAGAAGACGTAGCGCTCGCCCGGCTCTTTCGCGATGCGGGCTATAACGTCTATTTCCGCTATGCCGCAGATGCCGTCCGCACCCGCATGTATCGTAACTGGCAACAGCTTTGTGAAGGATGGACAAAAAACCTGGCGCTTTTATTCCCGCAGCCGGGGCGACTGGCGTTGCAGAGTCTGTCGCGGTGGCTCGTTGCGTGGTTCGCAATCGCCATCACCTTCTCCGACAAGCTCAATCATCCTCTGGTATGGATTTTCTGCGTCGCCCTCTGGCTGTTGGTGTGCTACCGAATTCGAACCGCGCGTTTCACGGCCGAAAATAATTTGCTCGCAATTGCTTGCGGTCTGCCGGTATTCGCCTACTTGCTGCTGCGTTCAAAGAGAGCGTACGCGCAAGGCCAAGTATCATGGAAGGGCCGTGCTTACGATACGGACGTCCCTGACGGTAACACGCCGGCCGGAATCCGGGCGGCAAAACGCGCTGCGGAAATCAGGAATCAAACGCTGAGAACCGAGAGCTGAGAACCGCCCTTATGGTCTATCTAACCCGCAAAGCCGAGTTCTCCGCGTCGCACTTCTACCATAACCCGGCGTTCACGCCCGAGGAGAACCAACGCCTCTTCGGCAAGTGCAATAATCCCAACGGCCACGGGCATAACTACGCGCTGGAAGTTACAGTAAAGGGCGCAGTCGATCCAAAATCAGGATTCGTGGTCGACCTGAAACAACTGAAAGATGTCATAAGCAGGGAAGTCCTTGACGCCTTCGATCATCGCTTCCTCAATAAAGAAGTGCCCGAGTTCCTGACCCGAATTCCGACAACTGAAAATCTCGCCGTCACCATCTGGCAGCGCCTCGCGCCAAAACTAAAAGCCGCCCAACTGCATCGTGTCCGCGTATACGAAACTCCCGACCTGTTCGTCGATGTGTATGGCGACGTCTACGGCGAGGAGTCCGATAATAAAGATACCGGCGGAGGGGCATGACGGCGCACCTGACTCGTCGTTACATGTTCTCAGCGTCGCACCGCCTGCATAGCGAAGAAATGTCGGAGCGGGAAAATCGCGCGACCTACGGAAAGTGCAATAACCCCTTTGGCCACGGCCACAACTACATGCTCGAAGTCACCGTAAGTGGCGAGATCGATGATCAAACCGGCATGGTCTGCAATCTCGTCGATCTTGATGGGTTCGTCCACGCGCAGATACTCGAGCGCTACGGCCACCAGAACCTGAATCTGCTCACAGAATTCGCACGGCAGGTTCCGACCACGGAAAACTTATGCATAGCCATCTTCGAAATAGTGAAGCGTGGGTTCAAACAAGCTCATCTAGACAAGATAAGAATCGAAGAGACTATGATGAATTCGTTCGAATATTCGGGAGAAAGCAGTTTTTAGTCGATGGTCGTTGGTTGTTCGGGTACCGCATTTGCCAATCACTTGGGTTTGCCATGATTAATGACCAGCGCCAACCACCAACAATATGAAATCCATCACCGAATCCAATACTCTGACCGACGCCACCTACGCCGAACTCGTCCGCGAAATGATCATCCGCCTCGGCGAAGATCCGGATCGCGAAGGCCTCGAGCGCACGCCCGTGCGAGTCGAAAAGGCCATGCAGTTTTTGGTCAAGGGTTACAAGGAAGATCCCGAAGCTCTTTTGCGCAACGCACTTTTCTCGGTCAACTACGACGAGATGGTGATCGTCAAAGATGTAGAAATGTTCAGTCTCTGCGAGCACCACCTCTTACCCTTCTTCGGCAAGGTGCACGTCGCTTACATCCCAAACGGAAAGGTAATCGGCCTAAGCAAGATCCCGCGCCTCATCGAAGTCTTCTCCCGCCGCCTGCAGATCCAGGAGCGCCTTACGACGCAAATCGCCGAAGCAATCCAAAACGCCATCGAACCGCAAGGCGTAGGCGTGGTGATCGAGGCCCGTCATCTCTGTATGATGATGCGCGGCGTAGAAAAGCAGCATTCTTCCGCAGTAACGTCGTCAATGCTGGGCTGCTTCCGCAGCGAAGAGGAGACGCGAACCGAATTCCTCTCCCTGATCCGCCAACGGACGAACGCGACGTAGCCCATGAATCGATCGTGTTGAGCACGCCCTTGACCCCGGTGCGACAGCTCTTGCGACTCATCTCACCGTAGCGAACTGGACCGCTCGGTCACTTTCATGAGGAGGTAGCTGGCTTGGAGTTGGAGCAGTGCTGCGAGAGCGCCAGCTTGCCTTGTCCTGGATCGGGGAGGGGTACAATCACGATCGGGCTATGGCAGATCGGCTCCGCCCCACTACTGGACCCAAATCCTGGACGAATGGGAAGGCGAACGGGAAAAGGGCCCTAAAAGCAGGCACTTGGACATAAATCGAATCGCGAGCCGACCGCTTACCCCAGCATCCGCATCAAATGAGAAGGATTTCTAGAGGTTCGCGACTGAGGGCGTAGAAACTCAGCAAGAAACAAATCGAGAAATGGCATGTCATTCCTGGATTACTTTAAATCGTTGAAAGATCCAGAACAGCGCTTGGCCTGGATGGTAGCCATAGCTGCTGACGTTCTCCAGATGGTTGCCTTCCCGCTCTTCATCGAAGGCGGCATCTCTCCGGCAGATTCAGCCCTCGATCTGATCGTAGCCGTCGTCATGATTCGCCTTCTCGGATGGCACTGGGCTTTCCTGCCTTCAGCAGCGGCCAAACTAGTACCGGGCGCCGATCTTTTTCCCACCTGGACCACCGCCGTGTGGTTCGTCACTCGTCATAAGATAGCTCCCACTTCAGAGTCCAATCCCGAGCGCAATTCGGATTTCTATTCGAACTCCACTCCCGGCGAGCCCGAGATTCTGCCGCCCGGCCCCGCACCAGAACCGCGTCGCTGATAGCCGAGGGCCGAGACCCTGTCTCTACCAGGTTCCATACCGATATCGCTGCGGCCTCTCCCGGAAAACGTTAATCATGATCACGCCGGCAACGAATCCTCCAACATGCGCCCAGAAGGCGATTCCGCCCGAACTCTGGCTCGTTTCCGCAATCGTCGTAGCGGTGCCGCTCAGGAAGTTCGTCAAGAACCAATACCCCAGCATCAGCCACGCTGGGACATGGAAGAAAAATATCGGAGGAAACCACACCAGCACCCTCGCCCGTGGATACAAAATAAAATAAGCGCCCATCACGCCCGCAATCGCGCCGCTGGCACCTACACTCGGAATCCGCGAAGCCTGATTCAGCAGAATGTGCGTAGCCCCAGCCGCCACGCCGCTGGCCAGATAGAACACAAGATAAGTGAAGTGCCCGAGGTAGTCTTCGATGTTGTCACCAAAGATCCACAGGAACAGCATATTTCCAGCCACGTGTAAGAATGAAGCGTGCAGAAACAGGGAAGTGAACAGCGGCAAAACAGCCATAACCAACCCGCCGTAGGCGTGCCCGCCGAGCACTGCTATTTCGTGGCGAGGCACCACCCCAAATTCGGTCATGAAAGAATTAAGCGCACGATGGCTCTGCATTCCGACCGACAGTTCCCAAAGAAAAACAACGATGTTCAGAACGATCAGAAGATAGTTGACGAAAGGAGTCGAGAAAACCGGCTGATCGTCACGAAGAGGAATCATTTAATTGGTGATTGGTAACGGCGATTTCATCCTGATCTTGCCTTCAATTGCCAATTACAAATTATCAGATTACAAATCCCCATGAATGGTGTCGTAATTATCGATAAGCCGCCCCACCTGACGTCGCATGACGTAGTCAACCGGGTGCGCCGGATATTAAGTCAGCGTTCGGTCGGACATCTAGGAACCCTCGACCCCTCCGCCACCGGAGTACTGCCCATAGTTGTCGGCAACCTCACCCGCCTGGCGCAGTTCTACGCCCATTCCGAGAAGACCTACGAAGGCGTGATTCACTTCGGCTTCGCCACCGACACTTACGACGCCGCAGGCGAACCGAGCACTCCGCCAGAAGAAATAACCATAGATTGCGACGAGCTGCGCATCCTCGCCGCACAATTCCAAGGCACGATCGAGCAGGTGCCCCCGCCATTTTCCGCCAAAAAAATTGCCGGCGTGCCGGCCTACAAATTAGCCAGAAAGAAGAAGCAGGTCGACCTCAAGCCCGTGCAAGTGGAAATCAAAGAGTTTGATATTCTGCACACCACCTCGAATCGCGCCACGTTTCGCGCGCGCGTAGCCTCCGGCACCTACATCCGATCCGTGGCTCATGAAATGGGTCTAACGCTTGGCTGCGGCGCCCACCTGGCGTCCCTGCGCCGCACCGCCGTAGCCGAATTTGTCATCGAGGAAGCTCATACACTGCAGGAGTTGGAAACCGTTAGCGAGCAGGGAAGCGCTGAATCCTTGTTTGTCCATCCCAGAAAGCTGGTGCCGCAGCTTCCCTGCGTCACCGCCACCGAGGAAAACGCGGCTCTGATCCGCAGCGGCCGCGCCGTAAATCTGCCCGAAATGTCTCGCGCCCCGCAGGTAAAGGTCTTCTACGGACAACGCGACCTGATCGCAATCGCGACTCGAATCGCAGGCACTCTGTTCCATCCTCGGATCGTATTCTCCGCAGAAAGTAAGCCCGGCTAACCGATAGTTTTTCGCCCGAAGCCTGCGGTATGATGGTTCAAACGCGGGCCTGTCTCCAAGTTTGCGCCAGGTTCGCTCTAACCGGTCCGGCTCCACAATCCGATCCTCTAGAGGTTTTCTATGCGTTGTAAACTCCCGCTGTTCCTAACTCTGTTCACCCTTGCCGCGCTTGGCAGTCAAAGCCTTTTTGCATCCTCAGACTCCACCGTCGGCTCCTGCACCGGGTCGGGGAAGCATTACGCCACCATTCAGGCCGCCGTGACTGCGGCCGCAGCTGGCGCCATCATTGACGTCTGTCCCGGAACCTACCCCGAGCAGGTCGCAATTTCGAAGAATCTAACTCTGCGCGGCATCAAGAATGGCACGCTTTATGCCCCCACCATCGTGGTTCCGTCCAGCGGTCTGGCTGCGAATGGAACGAACATTGCCGGGGATTCGGTAGCCGCTCAAATCTTCGTCAAGGGCGCGGATGTCACTATTTCCCATATCACCGTCGATGGCGGCAACAATGGCCTCTCCGACTGCACCATCAACCCGATGGGCATCTACTACCAGAATTCCTCCGGCAGGATAACCGCGAACGCCGTCAGAAATGTGATCATGGCCCCACCTCACCAAGGTTGCCCGGTCGGCTTGGCGATTAACGTCGAAAGCAACTCCGGCACTCCAGCGGTCACCGTCTCCGATAATTCCGTACGCAATTACGACAAGAATGGAATTGTCGCCAGCGGCCCGGGCACCGGCGGCGGCCCAGCGGTTATCGTCACCGGCAACACCGTTATCGGTATAGGCGCTACCACGGCCACGGCTCAGAACGGCATCCAGATCTCGTACGGGGCCACCGGCTCGGTCACATTCAACAACATAGCCGATGACCTCTACATAAACCCGCCGTGCGGCGCCGCCGGCCTGCCGGCGTGTTACGCCGGCTCTGGGCTCCTGATTTACGCCTCGAGCGGCATAACCGCTACCAACAATAAGGTCGACAGCACGCAGCTCGGAATCGTCACCGTAACGGACCCGACCTACGGAACCGCAAACGACGCGGTTATCAAGTCGAACCATATAGGCGGAACTCAGACCTATGATGCCATCGATCTCTGCAGCGACGGGAACACGGCCGAGTCCAATACCATCTACGGCACCGGCGAATCCGGCATTCACGTGGATGACGGGTGTCCGCCATCCACCGGCAGCAACAACATCGTGACCGATAATACGATTAACGAAGCCTGCGCTGGCATTTTGCTGGGCACGGGCACAGGCAATACAACGTCTCCGGACTCTTTCATGAACGTTACCCATACGACGCTGGCAGGAGATACCTGCTCACCTCTGGACAGCGCTTTCGAGAATACGCCGCAGCAGTCGAGTCAAAACCATGCGTCACTTCGAGCTTCGCCTTTCAGGATCAAGTGAAAATGAGAAGAACCTAAGAACCACCAACGCCGAAGTGCGAGATCCGTTCGGATCGGCTGCAGGCCGGCGTTTCCGCTTTCTACCCAGCGTTACTTGTAATGTCCGATAACAAGTATTATGTCAATTACACCAAAACTCCGTCGCGCTTCGGGACAATCGAAAAGTCTTTCCCCCGTCTTCTATCCCAGCACCTTCTCCCTAAACCTCACTAACCCGATCGCCAGCATTTCTCAGTGACCGGTAGAGGTGCTGCCACGGCCACCTCCCAGAACGGCCTCTGGGTCCTGATTTACGCCTCGAGCGGCGGCATACGCCGCTCACGGCGGGTTTATGTAACGGAATTCCGCCGGCGGCAATCAGATCGGCCGCTTCGAACCTTCTGACGCCAGGCTTCAGCATCCCATTGCGCCGCCTGAGCGGGCAAATCCGGCTGTGCCTCCGTCCGCACAAGCCCGGAGTTGGCTAAAGCCATGGAAATTGAAATGTAGCTAAAATCGCTTAATAACGGGCCGTTTTTCAATGGTTTTACAACGATATATTAATGTATATCATTACATATCCGAGAAGAATCATTGTAGTCGGCTTTAGCAATGTCGGCGGGCCCGGCCGCCAGTTCCCCGCCGCACTCGGTACGCGGTTCCGAATCACTTACCTTTTAATATTTCTGCTATGTCGTCACGAAACTTTTGCAACATTTTCAGTCTTTCCGAAGTAGCTTCCACAATCTCCGACTTCGCCTGAAAAACGCGTCGTCCATTCTTCTCGGTAAGCACGCCCATAACGTCCCCCATCCGCCAGCCCGGCGCGCCGAGAACCTGAAGACCGTCCGTGCCCGGCACCAGCAAGGCGACGCAGGTTTCGCGAACCACTCCCACGCACTTTGGATAGCGCTCGAACGTCTGCAGTTCGAATCCCGCAAGGTAGAGGCGCTGGAGCTGTTCAGCCGAATCAGCCATGAAAGGAATCGCTTCGTATCAGCGGTGGTGTCACAGTTCGAATCTGTTTTGAAAGGGTGCGGCTTCAGCTACGCCACAAGTGTTGCAAGATCAACCGTGGCGTTAGCCGCTGCGGGAATGTGTTTTCAAACTGATCACCGATAGCAAACGATCTCATGGCGAGCCCAACCCTACCGTACTTCTCATCAGAATCCGACAAGCACCACCGGCGGCTCCAACCGATCCTCCCTACATCTTGTACTTTCCCAAATCATCATCGCCGAGATCCTCCAGCCACTTGCGGAGCTCTTCGCTAGAAACCGCCGGCACGGGATTCGCCGACTGCTTCGAATTCTTCAATACCTCGTCTTCAACGAAAATCGGACAATCCACTCTCAACGCCAAAGCCAAAGCGTCCGACGGACGAGAATCCACACTCACCACGTGCCCTTCCCTCTCCAGCCAGATCACCGCATAAAACGTATCGTCCTTCAATTCCGTAACCACGACCTTATGCACCAGCGCGTCAAGCCCGGTGAGAACATTCTTGATCAGATCATGAGTCATAGGCCGGGGCGTGTTGACTTTTTCAATCTCCAACGCAATCGCATTAGCCTCGTAAACGCCCACCCATATCGGAAGCACAGTATCGCTGCCAACATCTTTCAGCAGCACAATCGGCATATTAGAAACCGGGTCCATCATAAGTCCCCGAATTTTCATCTCAACTTCCATAGGATCCTCGAAATCTGCCCCCGATGGAACGCCGGGCGTCCCAGCCCGGCCACCACGAACGAGCGCTTACGCAACTATCTCTCCCACCAAACTGTTCGGAAAGCTCTGCGTAACCCGCACGTTAACATAGCATCCTGTAGCCAGTTCGATGCCCGCCGGAGCAGTAAAGTTCATCACCTTAATCTGCGAAGTCCGCCCTACCCACTGTCCCCGAGCCGCGTTCTTCCCTTCAACCATTACTTCAAGCACTTGCCCGATATGCCGAGCGTTCCTTCGAGCCCCAATCGCTTTTTGCCGCTCATTCAAAACCGCCAGCCGACGAGCCTTCTCCGCCTCAGGAATAGCGTCCTCCAACTTCAACGCCGGAGTATTAGGCCGAGCCGAATACTTAAAAGAAAACACCGAGTCATAACCCACCAGATCCATCAAAGACAGAGTCTCTTCAAATTCCCGTTCATTCTCCCCAGGAAATCCGACAATCAAATCCGAGGTGAGAGAAATATCCCGCCGGGCCGATTGAATCCACGAAATCCGCTCCAGATATTGATCGCGAGTATAAAGTCGCGACATGGCATTCAGCACGCGCGTCGACCCGCTCTGCACCGGCAAGTGCACGTGATCGCAGAGCGTCGGCACCGCATCGATCACCTCAACGATATCCCGACCAAAATCCCGCGGATGTGAAGTAGTAAACCGCACCCGCCGAATCCCCCCGACCGAAGCCACAGCCGCCAGCAACTCCGCAAAGCTTCGCAGTTTCGAAGGATCCCGATAAGAATTCACGTTCTGCCCAAGCAGCTGAATCTCCGTATACCCAAGGTCAGCCAACTGCCGCGCTTCGTCAAGAACAGAGGAAGAAGTCCGCGACCGCTCCTTGCCGCGAGTAAAAGGAACCACGCAATAAGCGCAGAACTTATCGCATCCTTCAATGATCGTGATATATCCGCGATGGGGATTCGTGCGCGCCGTAAACTCCGTCTCAAAGCAATCGTCCGTCATCCGGTCATCCAGCCCGGTAATGCGCGACGCCCCAGTCTCCAGTTGCACCAGCATCGCAGGCAAATTCCGATACGAAGCCGATCCGCACACGAGCGACACATATGGAGCCCGCTCAAAGATCTTCTCCCCTTCCTGCTGCGCCACGCATCCCAGGACGCCAAACTGCTTCCCCTGCGCCCTGTACTTCTTGTAATCCGCCAGCCGGTTAAACACCTTCTGCTCCGCCTTATCGCGGATCGAACAAGTGTTATAAAGCACCAGCCCGGCCTCTTCTACGGTAGAAACCTGCCGATACCCCTGGGACAAAAGCGTCCCCACGACCTTTTCCGAGTCGTGCGCATTCATCTGGCATCCAAAAGTCTCCAGATAAAAAGTCTTGGAAGCAGGCTCCGACATTGAGCCAGTATAAACCAGCGCAGGATTTCCGAAATTTCCCGGCAAGGATCCTCATTACCAAGAAGAATCTCCAAGAAAGCACCACGGAGTTCTCTCCGTGCCGCCGGATTAGCTTGCAATGAGCTCAAGGAGATCGTGTTTGCTCCCGAAGTCGAGGCAACGGCTAAACCAAGTCGCCTCACAGAGCGGCAAAGGCACCAATGAAATGGTGCGGGAATTGGTGACAAACTGCCTTGACCATGATCAGTGCTTCAGGCAAGAGGCTGCTAACTTCTTCTCCCTCGATCGAGGCAGGTTCGTTTCTCACGAGGAAGTGTGCCGCCCAGGGCGGAAACTCGGGTTGCAACAAAGATTCTGTGGTCGCTGGAAGCAGCGGCGGACTACCGGAACGGTCGACGACATCCAGCAACAAAACCCCTCGGCCGCCGATCCAGCTTGTCTTGGTGCCCTGGGTAGTTCAGTTACTTAATCTCTTCCAGCCGCTGCTCCTCCGCGTGCAACACACGCGAGATCCGTAGCGTGCCGCGAGCAACACGATAAGGGCAATAAGTGCTCCGAAAGCTCGATCAACCTTAGTGAGTGGAATCCGAATACTTAACCGAACACCCATAAGGACGAGTAGCGGAAATTTCAACCTGTCTGCCCGCCATAGCCTCCTCCAGCGCAAGACTGACGTAATTCTTCGCTCCCGGAACATCGTTCAGGTCAGGAGTCGGTTTGTCGTCAATCGCTCCATCGTAGATCAGCACGCCTTGCGGATTGATAACGAACATATGCGGAGAAGTCTTGGCATCGTAAAGATGTCCAATCTCACCAGACGGATCAAGCAGTGCGGCCGTTGGAGCAGCCTGCATCTTCGCGAGATAATCGTTCTCTTCGGTAGCAGTCACGTAGCCTTGCTTCCCAGGAGCGGAAGATAGAATCGTAAACCAAGCCACTCCTTGTCGCGTCCACTGCTTTTGCAGGCGCTGCATGTTTCCGCTGTTGTACTGCTTGCGTACGAACGGACATCCATTGTTGTGCCACTCCAACACCACATACTTCCCGCGATAATCCGATAGATGAAACGTCCGTCCGTCGCTGGCCGTGCCTGTGAAGTCAGGCGCAGCCTCGCCGAGCTTAGCAGCCGAAATCAGCGCCGGAGCGGCGCACAGCATCAGAGCAACAAGCATTCGGCTCAAAAGCTTGGAGGTTAGGGTCGATGGGTTCATATTCGCGTCTCTCCTTTAAGGAATATATAAAAATTGTACCGGTTGATTTCCAAGATCGAAACTGTCTCGAGTCGCAACCTGCCTGCCAAAAGGCACGTCAATCAGGTAGGACTGCTCTCCTGAGAGGACAAGCACGCCCTTAAGCCGCGCGATGGGTTTGACTAGCTGATCAGACTTCTGCAGAGTAACCTGGAATCCACCCGGCAAAGCCACAGGCTTCTGCGGTGCGGCGTTAGCGATCTGCGATTCAATCAGCGGAAAGAAAAGTGGCTGAGTGACTTGGCGGTCAGTATGCTG
>Ga0302325_10022862_pt1 | contig 13066 bp, 9 predicted proteins | sample Palsa_T0_2_FD_201948 | JGI IMG/M metagenome (GOLD analysis project Ga0302325, IMG submission 201948) | Peat permafrost microbial communities from Stordalen Mire near Abisko, Sweden - Palsa_T0_2 | ecosystem: Environmental > Terrestrial > Soil > Palsa > Peat permafrost | place: Sweden: Abisko... | reverse complement strand
CGACGGTGCCGTGAGCTGCGAAAATCTTGTTGAGGCGATCGGTGTATTCGGCAAGATGTTCGAGCGGAACGGCGCAGTCTTCGATGATCGAAACGGGCTTTGAATCGCCCTTCATCGACGTCATGATGTTGAGGGCGGCCGTACGCAGGTTCCAAACCTCGGCTTGACCCGCCGTCTCGGTGGTGGCAGCGACCGATTGCGGAAAGCCCAGCCGCGTCATCAGCCGATCGAGCTCGCGTACGCGCTCCGCAAGCGCGGCCGGGTCGTCGCCCGCAAACTCGACGAGTAACACGGCGTCGGGTTCACCGGCGATATACTTATCGATCGTCGGACGAAAGACGGGACTTCGGCGTGCAAGGTCGAGCATCGTGCGATCGATCAGCTCAACGGCCACGGGCTCGAGCGTCACGAGTTCTTTGGTCGAGGCCATCGCATCGTAGAACCGTGCGAAGCAGCAAATGCCCAGTGCCGTATATTTCGGCAACGGCTGTAGCGCAAGATCGATCGACGTAAAAAACGCGAGCGTCCCTTCCGAACCGACGAGGATTTGTGCCGGGTTGAAATCGTCGCGCTCGATCAGGTCAAGATTGTAACCGCCGACGCGCCGTAAGACTTTGGGAAACCGCTCGGCAATCTCGCTGCGCTCGCGCGCCGCGATCGCCCGCACCCGCTCCATGAGCGCCGCCGGCGGTTGCGTGTCGGACGCAAAGCGCGCACGCGTACCGTCGGCCAGCACCGCATCGATACCGGTCACATTGTGGACCATGTTGCCGTAGCGAATCGACCGCGCGCCCGAGCTGTTGTTGGCGGTCATTCCGCCGATCGTCGCACGATTCGCCGTCGATGGATCGACCGGAAAAAAGAGACCGTGCCGTTTGAGCTGACGGTTGAGATCCGCAAGCACGATGCCCGGCCGAACGGTGGCCGTCCGGCGCTCGACGTCGAGTGCCATGATATCGCGCAGATGCACGCTCGTGTCGACAACCACAGCCTCGCCAACCGTCTGACCGCATTGCGAGGTCCCGCCGCCGCGCGCGAGTACGGGAACGCCGGCGGCCGAACACACGTCGATGACGGCATCGATATCACGGTCATCGCGCGGGATCACGACGCCGATCGGCTGGATCTGATAGATCGAGGCGTCGGTTGCATACAGGCCGCGCGACAGGCGGTCAAAACGAACGTCGCCGCCGATGCGCGCACGAAGATCGCCGACGAGCTTCTGCCGCTGCAAAGGGGGCGTGGCCTCCATCGTCAAGCCGCGTGTCGGTCCGGCGCGATGTTAAGCCGGAACGAACGCTCCGGATCGCACCGCAACGGGTGCCGCTGCCGCGGCGGGAGCGGCTGCGGAAGTCGCGTGCGCGCGGTTCGCGAGATATTTGAGCGCTGCAGAAACGCCGTCACCGTGTGGTATTCCCGCAACATCCAGTCCCATTTGGACCCCGCCGAGCGTTCCCGCGAGCATAAGGTCGTTAAAATCGCCGAGGTGTCCAATGCGAAACACTTTGCCCTTAAAGCGTCCCAGTCCCGTACCGAGCGACATATCGAAGCATCCGAGGATCGTTGCGCGCAGATCGTCCGCATCGACGCCGTCGGGCGTGAAGAGCGCCGTGATTGAACCCGAATACTCGGACGGATCGGCGCAAACGACTTCAAGGCCCCACGATTTTGCGGCCAGCCGCGTCGCCTGCCCGTGACGTTCGTGACGTGCGAAGACGTTGTCCAGGCCTTCTTCGTGCAGCATCTCGATCGACTCGCGCAGCCCGTAGAGCAAGTTGGTTGCGGGTGTATAGGGGAAATAACCGGTGCGATTGGCCGCGATCATGTCGCTCCAATCCCAATACGATTTCGGCAGCTTGGCGTGATGGGACTCGGCGAGTGCCTTATGCGATACCGCATTGAAACTCAGACCGGGCGGCAGCATGAATCCTTTTTGCGAACCGCCGACCGTTACGTCAACACCCCACTCGTCATGCCGGTAATCGATTGAGGCCAGCGACGAAATCACGTCGACGAAAAAGAGCGCCGGATGTCGCGCGCGGTCGATCGCGGCGCGGATCTCGGGAATGCGGCTGACGACACCGGTCGACGTCTCGTTGTGAACGACGCAAACCGCTTTGATTTCGCGCTTGGTGTCGTTGCGCAGCAACTCTTCGACCGCTTTGGGGTCCGCACCGTGGCGCCAATCGCCCGCGACGAAATCAACCTGCAAACCGAGTTTGGTTGCGAGCGTATGCCACTGGGTTGCGAATTGGCCCGTCTCGAACATCAGTACGCGATCGCCCGGCGACAGCGTGTTCACGAGCGCGGCTTCCCATGCGCCCGTACCGGACGACGGAAAAATGATGACGGATTCTTCGGTTTTGAAGATCGTCTTGACGCCCTCGAGCACCTCGCGGCCGAGCGTGGCGAATTCCGGTCCGCGATGATCGATCGTCTTGCGATCCATCGCGCGCAGAATGCGGTCGGGAACGTTCGTCGGACCCGGAATCTGAAGGAAATGCTGGCCGCTGCGATACATGGTCACCTCCACCGCTGATTGGGCTTTGCATATTGAATGCAATTTCGGGGAGCCCTCCCTATGACGCCCACGATTTTCTCGCAGGACGTGCCTACGACAACCATGCTGCCCGAACTGATCGAGTCCACACCGATTGCCCGCCCTTCCCTCTATGGCGAAGTGGTGGCGCGCCTGCGCGATCTCATCATTCACGGCGAGATGACGCCCGGCGCGCGCATCTCCGAGCGGTTGTTCTGCGAACGCTTCGGCATCTCGCGGACCCCGCTGCGCGAATCGCTCAAAGTGCTCGCGGCTGAAGGGCTCGTCGAACTGCTGCCGCATCGCGGTGCACGCGTTGCAGAGTTTCGGGCCGCCGACGTCCTTCATCTCTTCGAGGTGATGGGTTCGCTCGAATCGCTCTCCGGGGAACTTGCCGCGCAACGTATTACGCCGGGCGAACTCGAGGAGTTGGCAGCCGTTCACGCGCGCATGGTCGACGCCTACACCCGCCGCGACTTGCGCATGTATTTCGATTGCAACCAGCAGATTCACGAGCGCATCGTTGCCGCCGCGCGCAATCCCGTGCTGCGCGACGCGTACAACTCGCTCAGCGGGCGCATCCGGCGTGCGCGTTACGCCGCGAACATGTCCGACGAGCGCTGGTCTGCTGCGATGCAGGAGCACGAAGTGATGCTCGCCGCATTACGTGCCCGCGATGCCGCGGGACTTGCCGATATTTTACGCCGGCATTTGCGCAACAAATGCGAAGCCGTCATCATCGCGTTTGCGCCAAGCGGCGCTAGCTCGTAAAGAACGCGTGCAGCGCGGCGTAGGTCGCGTCAGGGTTTTCTTCCGGCAGAAAATGGCCCGAATCGACGGCGTGCCCGCTCACGTCGACCGCCCAATCGCGCCACGTCGCCAGCACGTCATACCACGCATTCACCGCGCCACGTCCGCCCCATAAAACGAGCATCGGAGCGCCGATACGGCGCGTGCCGCGATCGGCCATATCATCTTCGAAGTCGATTGTTGCGCCCGCGCGATAGTCCTGGCACATCGCGTGCGTGGTACCCGGAATACGCAAGCACCGACGGTATTCCGCCAGCGCCTCGGGTGCGAACGTCGACGCCGGAAAGCGCCGCAACATGCCCTCGGGGTCGTTCGTCAGCAGCGCTTCGGGCAAGTCGTACGGTTGCGCAAGAAATCCCCAATGCCAGTAGCCAAGCGCAAATGCGCGATCTGCGTGCAACCAGACTTCGGCCGTCGGCACGATGTCGAGCACCGCAAGTTTAAGCACGTGCTCGGGGTGGTCGAGCGCCATGCGATAGGCAACGCGGCCACCGCGGTCGTGTCCGGCAACGAAAAAGCGGTCGAAGCCCAACTGCCGCATCACCTCGATTTGGTCTTGCGCCATCACCCGTTTGGAAAAGCGCGTATGATCGCTGGGCGCGACAGGCTTGCCGCTGTCGCCATAGCCACGCAGATCCGTTGCAACGACGGTGAAGTCGCGCGCGAGGCGCGCGGCGATCGCATGCCACATCACATGCGATTGCGGATGACCGTGCATCAGGAGCAACGGCGGCCCGGTGCCGCCGCGGCAAACACGAATCGTCGTGTCATCCACGTCGAGTATTGAATACGTGAAACCATCAAACATCGCTAGCGCCCGGTTTCGCCGATGACGACCGAGAGCATGCCGACCGATCCGAGCTCGATACCATCGACTTCGATGGCTAGCGGTTCGCCCGGTTCTTGCAGCGCGATCGCGTACAGCAACGGATAGAAGTGGTCCGGGTCCGGCGCGGCCAGCACCGCGTCTCGGCTTATACGCACATAGTCCACGATTGCTGTGTGATCGCGCTCCGTTAGCGCTGTGCGAATCGCTTCGTTAAAGCGTGTCGCCCAATCGTATGCGGGCGCCGAAGGGTCGTCGAATCGTATCGTCTCGAGATTGTGAACGACGTTGCCGCTTCCAACGATGAGCACGCCTTCGTCGCGCAGCGGCGACAGCCGTTTCGCCAGCTCGTAGTGCGCGGCGGCCGGTTTGGTCATGTCGATGCTCAGTTGAAGCACGGGAATATCTGCTTGCGGAAACGCATGCACGAGGACGGACCAGGTGCCGTGATCGAGGCCCCAGCGGCTATCGAGTGCGACGTCGACGGGCGCCAGGACGTCGCGCACGCGCGCCGCGAGCGCCGGATCGCCGGGCGCCGGGTATTCCATCTCGAAGAGTGCCCGTGGAAAATTTCCGAAATCGTGAATGGTCCGCGGCTGCTCCATCGCGGTGACGCGCGTTCCGGGAATGTACCAATGGGCCGACACGACGAGGATCGCGCGTGGGCGCGGCACCGACCGCCCGATGCGCGCCCATGCCTCGGTATAGCGGTTGATCTCAAGCGCATTCATCGGACTGCCGTGACCCAAGAACAAAACGGGCAAGCGAGTCATCGTAGAATCTTACATTTTCCTGGCAATTTGCGCCATGGCTTTCGCTTGCTACGGAAGCGTTTGAGCGCACGGACAGCCAAGCATCAGCTATGGTGACCCGGTGACCAATTTCTTCCTGCATCGGCCGGTCTTTGCGTCGGTCTGCGCGTTCTTCATCATCCTGGCCGGACTGGTGTCGATTCCGACTCTGCCGATTTCGCAGTTTCCGCAAGTCGCGCCGCCGGTGGTCACCGTCGGTTCCACCTTCATCGGAGCGAATGCAAGCACGACCGAATCGTCGGTGACGACGCCGCTCGAGGAAGCAATCAACGGCGTCGACGGCTTGCGCTACATCAGTTCGACGACGACGAGCGATGGTACGAGCACGATCGTGTGTACGTTCTTTCTCGATCGCGACATCGACCTTGCAGCAAACGACGTGCAAAACCAGGTCAACAACACGATCGGCCGGTTGCCGGCCGCCGTGCGCGCGACCGGCGTCACCGTCACAAAGAATAGCGGCACGTTCGTCCTGGGCATGGGTCTGGCGTCGACTGACCCGCGTTACGATCGCATCTTCCTGAGCAATTACGCGTCGCTCAATATCGTCGACATTCTCAAGCGCATTCGCGGCGTCAACGACGTGCGGATCTTCGGCGAGCGCCATTACGCAATGCGCCTGTGGCTCGATCCGACGCGGCTCAATATCAATCACCTCACCGCGACCGACGTCGCAAACGCCCTAGCCGCGCAGAACGTCCAAGTCGCGGCGGGAGCGATCGGCACCGCGCCGATCCGCACGGACCAGCCATACCAAATCTCGATTCAAGCCGCCGGCCGCCTTCGAACTCCCGCCGAATTCGACAACATCATTCTGCGGGCCGATCCCGATGGCGGATTCGTCCGGCTCAAGGATGTCGGGCACGCGGAGCTTGGCGCCGAGAGCTACGCGCAGGATCTGCGCCTGAGCGGTAAGGACGCCGTCGGCATCGGCGTCTTGACGCTGCCCAGCGCGAATGCGCTCCAGGTTTCTCGCGATGTCACCGCCACAATGGATCGCCTCGCGAAAAACTTCCCGACGGGCGTGTATTATAAGACCGGCTTCGATGCAACGCCGTTCGTCGCCGAATCCATTCGCGAAGTGCTCAAGACGCTGGCCATCTCGATCGTGCTCGTCGTGCTGGTCGTCTTCTTCTTCCTTCAAAGCTGGCGCACGACGCTGATCCCGGCGATCACGATCCCCGTGTCGCTGATCGGCACGTTCGCGCTCATGAAGGCGCTCGGCTTTTCGATCAACACGCTCACGCTGTTCGGCTTGACCTTGGCAACCGGGCTCGTCGTCGACGACGCAATCGTCGTGATCGAAAACATTTCCCGGTTCATTCACGAAAAGCGGCTCGACCCGATGACGGGTGCAACGCTTGCCATGCGCGAGATCGTCGGCGCCGTCGTCGCAAGCTCGCTCGTACTGCTCGCTGTGTTCATTCCGGTGGCGTTCTTCTCGGGGACGACGGGGCAGCTCTACAAGCAGTTCGCACTCACGATCTCCTGTTCGATTACGATCTCACTCTTTAACGCGCTGACGCTGACACCGGCCCTGTCGGCAATGCTGCTCAGCAACGAAGAAAAAGAACACGGCCGTTTTTTCCGCGCGGTGAATCGCGGCATCGATGCGATGCGCAACGGTTATCATACGATTCTGCCCCGGCTCGTCCGCTGGCGGGGCGTCGTCGTCGGCTTATTCGTCGTGGGTTTGGCAGCGACGTATTTTGCCTATCAGGGGATACCGACCGGCTTCCTACCCGACGAAGACCTCGGATACTTTTACATTACGGTGCAGTTACCCGAAGGCGCGTCGCTGGCCGATACCGAGCGCGTCACGCGCCGGGTTGAAGGCATTCTCAAAGGCTATCCGGAGATCGCGGTCATCTTTGAACCGAACGGGACGACGTTCGGCGTCAACGCCCCCAACCGCGCACAGATGTTCGTTTCGCTCGCGCCGTGGGACGACCGCAAGGATCCCAAGTCGTCTGCACTCGGTTTGATCAATCGCATCCGTCCACAGCTTTCGCAAATCAAGGACGCGGCAGTACTCGCTTTCAATCCGCCGGCGATTCGCGGTATCGGCAACTTGGCCGGCTTCCAATTCGAGCTACAGGATCAGAATAACGCCGGCATTCTTCCGATGTACGCCGCCGCACGCGGACTGATTGACGAAGCACGGAGCGATCGGACACTGCGGAACGTGTCGACGACCTTCCGGGTCGACAGCCCCGAACTCGTCATCGATATCGATCGCGACAAGCTGGCGGCGCTGGGGGTGCCGATCAGCGATCTGTTCGACGCGATGGCGATCTATATCGGATCGGATTACGTCAACGACTTCGACTACCTCAATCGCTCGTTCCGGGTCTACGTGCAAGCGGATACGCCCTATCGCGATCGGCTCAGCGCACTCGACCGCATTTACGTCCGGTCGACCGCACCCGGCCCGACGCTCGGGACGATGATGCCGATTTCGACGCTGCTTCACACGCATATCGATCACACGGCACCAATTCTGACGCATTATAATCTCGTACGGTCCATTGAAATCAACGGCGTTCCGGCGCCGGGCTACGGCTCGGGCCAGTCGCTGACGACGATGGACGCCCTGGCGCAGCACCTCCCGCACGGGATGACCTTCGAATGGACCGGCATCTCGCTCGAGCAGATTCAATTCGGCAGTCAAGCGATCTTCATTTTCGGTCTCGGATTGCTGTGCGTGTTTCTGGTACTCGCCGCAAACTACGAAAACTACTTTGACCCGTTGATCATTCTCGTATCGGTACCGCTCGCAATTCTCGGTGCAATTCTCGCGCTGGATCTGCGCGGCTTACCGAGCGATCTGTACGCGCAGGTCGGCTACTTGATGCTCATTGCGCTAGCGAGTAAGAACGCGATCTTGATCGTTGAATTTGCCAATCAACGCCGGAGAGCCGGGCTGGACGCGGCCGCAGCCGTGCAAGATGCTGCGCAAACACGGCTACGGCCGATCTTGATGACGTCGCTCGCATTCATCTTGGCAACTGTGCCGCTCGTGTTTGCGTCGGGCGCCGGCGCGGCGAGCCGCATCTCGCTGGGCACGGCGGTGTTCGGCGGCATGATTCTGTCGACGGTCCTCAATCTGTTCGTCGTCCCGGTCGTCTACGTGATCGTCGCTCGCCTGCGCGACCGGTTCGCTTCGCGTAAGCGTTCAGCTGCGGCTGTCCCGGTGAACGGTCTGCCGGCGAACGGCCACGCGACCGGCGGGGCGGTCGTCGTCACGAGCGATCCCGTCTCCGCAACAGTCTCGCGCACGAGCAACGGCGATATCGTCCTGACGTTCGCCGACGGCAGCGACCCCGTCCGTTTTAGCATCCCGTAGCACGTGTTCGCCGCCACAAAATAGTTTCCGCGCGGCGGATTTTCTCAGACTTGAGGCCACGCTTGCCGATAGAGAGGTATGAAGTGGCCGGCTTATAGCCTGTCGTTAGTTGCATTTGCTTCGGTAGCTTTGATCGGTGCATCACAGCCCGATCCGATTAGCAATGTCCAAAAGGTCATCGTCGACGGCATCCATATGCGCGTCATCGAAGTGAATCTGGCCGACCCGCGCGTCCACATCGGCGTCGAAACGGCGACCGGCTTCCCGCGCGGGAGCGAAGCGTTTGGTACGCTGGCAAAGCGCGTACATGCGATCGTCGCCATCGACGGCGGCTACTTCTCGAAGAAAACGTTTCTGCCGATCGGCGATATCGTCGTCGGCGGTAAGCTTGTCTACCAAGGCATGATGGGAACGGCCCTGGCGATCACGCGCGATAATGATGTCACGATCCGGCGCGTCAATCGCAACCATGCCGAAGATTGGGCCGGGTACGAAACGGTCTTGGGCTGCGGCCCGGCCCTCGTTCTCGACCGGCGTATCGATGTTGACCCGGTTGGCGAACACTTCCACGATCCGCACGTCATGCACTCGACCCGACGCATGGGCGTAGCGCTGCTGCTCAATCGCAAGATGGCGCTCATCATGACCGATGACCCGGTAACGTTCAGGCAGTGGGCGCGCGTGATGTACGACTTCGGCGCGACCGACGCGATGAACCTCGACGCCGGCGCATCGATGGGAATGTACGTCCGCGGCAAAACGATCGTGGTGCCCAGCCGTCGTATCACGAACATCCTCGCCGTCTACACCGACCGCTAACGCACCGGACTCAGGCGTCCGGCGCTCGCCTTCCTCGCCGAAGGGATCGCGGGTCACGGTAATTTTTGTGACGAGGCGCAATTTCTTGCGTGCCTGCTACGTTTGTCGGTAAGAATGGATATGAACTGGCCGGCGTTTCGTCTGTCACTTGTTGTATTTGCGTCGGTGACGCTGATCGGCGCGACCTCGCCTGATCCGATTAGCAATGTGCAGCGCCGGATCGTCGATAACGTTCACCTCCGCACCATCGAAGTGAACCTGGCCGATCCCCACGTTCGCATCGATGTCGAGACGGCAAGCGGTTTCCCGCGCGGCTCGGAGAGTTTCGGCACAATGGTTCAGCGCTCGCACGCAACGGTTGCCATCGACGGCGCATACTTCTCGAAGACGACCTTGGCGCCGATCGGCGACATCGTCGTCGGCGGCAAGCTCGTGTACCAAGGCCTGATGGGCACGGCCCTTGCGATCACGCGCGACAACGACGTCACGATACGCCGGGTCATCCCCGACCACGCGGAAGACTGGTCGGGCTACGAAACCGTCTTGGGCTGTGGACCGGCGCTCGTTCTCAACCGGCGCATCGATGTCGACCCGGCCGGCGAGCGTTTCCGCGATCCGCACGTAATGGGCTCGACGCGTCGCATGGGTGTCGCGCTACTGCTCGACCGCCGCATGGCAATCGTGATGACCGACGATCCGGTGACCTTCACGAAGTGGGCGCAAGTCATGTACGACTTCGGCGCAACCGACGCGATGAATCTCGACGCCGGCGCATCGATGGGCATGTATGTCCGCGGCAAGACGATTGTGGCGCCCAGCCGCCAGATCACGAACATCCTCGCAATCACCGACCGGTAATCGACCCTTGTAAGGGGGGCATGCAGGCGTGTGTGACCGCGTACTCAAGCGGGCAGATGTGCAGCCAGATGAGTACGCGCAAGAAGACAACCGGCAAAGATGCCGATCTTGACCCCTATCGCGCGAGCGGTATCGATGCTGCTCTGACAACGAATCAAGGCGTACCGGTCGCCGATAACCAGAACTCGCTGCGGGCCGGTGAACGCGGCCCCACGCTCCTGGAAGACTTCGTCATGCGTGAAAAAATCACGCATTTCGATCACGAGCGCATTCCCGAACGCGTCGTACACGCTCGCGGTACCGCCGCGCACGGCTATTTCCAGGTCTATAAGTCGATGGCACCCTACACGCGCGCGCACTTCTTGCAAGACCCGGCAGTCAAGACGCCGGTCTTCGCGCGCTTCTCAACCGTCGGCGGATCGCGCGGCTCGGCAGACACGCCGCGCGACGTGCGGGGTTTCGCCGTCAAGTTCTACACGCAGGAAGGCAACTACGATCTCGTCGGCAACAATATGCCGGTCTTCTTTATTCAAGATGCGATTAAATTTCCGGATTTCGTTCACGCCGTCAAACCGGAGCCGCATAACGAGATCCCACAGGCTTCGTCCGCACATGATACCCTATGGGACTTCGTCTCGCTCACGCTGGAGACGAGCCACATGATGATGTGGTTGATGTCCGATCGCGCCATCCCCAAGTCACTTCGCACGATGGAAGGCTTCGGCGTGCATACCTTCCGTTTCGTTAATGCGAAAGGTGATGCGCGCTTTGTGAAATTTCACTGGAAACCATTGCTCGGCGTTCATTCACTCGTATGGGACGAGGCACAGAAACTCGCCGGCAAAGATGCCGACTTCAACCGCCGCGATCTCTGGGACGCCATCGAAGAAGGCGCGTTCCCCCAGTGGGAATTCGGCGTGCAAATGTTCGGCGACAACGAAGCCGATTCGTTCGGCTTCGACATCCTCGATCCAACCAAACTCATTCCCGAAGAACTCGTGCCGGTCCAGCGCATCGGGAAAATGGTACTGAACCGCAACCCCGATAACTACTTTGCCGAAACGGAACAAGTCGCTTTTTGCGCGTCGCATGTCGTTCCCGGCATCGACTTCACGAACGACCCGCTGCTGCAAGGACGCATCTTCTCCTATCTCGATACGCAGCTCACGCGCCTTGGCGGCCCTAACTTTCACGAGATTCCGATTAACCGTCCGGTCTGCCCGTTCAGTAACGGCCAGCGCGACGGAATGCATCGGATGACCATCGACGCCGGTGATACCGCGTACGACCCCAACTCACTCGACGCGGGTTGGCCCAAAGAAGTTTCCACCGCTGACGGCGGCTTCGCCAGCTATTCCGAGCGCACCGACGGCGTCAAGCGCCGCGTGCGGTCGGACTCGTTCAAAGATCATTTCTCCCAGGCAACGATGTTCTGGATAAGCATGTCGGCGCCGGAACAAGATCATATCGTTGACGCATTCTCGTTTGAGCTAAGCAAACTTACCCGCGTCGAACTGCGCGAACGCGTGCTCAATGACATGCTCGCAAACATCGACCATACACTGGCCGCGCGGGTCGCGAAGAACCTCGGACTTGCGGCACCGAAATCACGTCCGAAAAAGCATAAGCATGAGATAACCGCCTCGCCCGCGCTGAGCATGATGAACACGCCTCACGATTCGATCGCAACGCGGAAGGTCGCCATTCTCGCCGCAAAAGGCGTTGATGCGGACGCCGTCACCGCGTTGAAGACTGCGCTCGAGGCCGACGGCGCAAAGGGTATCGTGCTCGCCGCGCATCTTGGCACGCTTGCCGCAAAAAATGGCGGGACACTTGAAGTCGAGCACACGATCCTGACGATGCCGTCGGTTACATTCGACGCAGTATTTATTCCGGGCGGAATCGACAGTGTGAAAACCCTAACGGCTAGCGGCGCCGCGGTCCATTTTGTCGCTGAGGCCTACAAGCACGGTAAAGCGATCGGTGTATGCGGCGACGGCGCCGCGTTGCTTACCGCCGCCGGTATACAGAGCAAAGGTCCCGCGCCCGAGGGCGTCGTCTGCGGCGCTACGGTGCAGGCGGTGGTAAAGCCGTTCAAGTCGGCAATCGCCAAACATCGCGCCTGGTCCCGAGCCGACACGGACGCAATCCCCGCTTAGACGGTCCAGTTTTCGCCGAGATTCTCGATAATAGCCGATCGATCGAACGCGGTCGCCATCAAGGCAGCAAAGCCGCGGCGCCCCTCGATCGAGGCGGCCGAACTCGTAAAGCCGTGGCTTGCAAGGACGGCTGCCTCCACGGCATCGGCAGCGGCTTTGCCGATCACCACTCCGGCGGTGGCGCCGGTCGTCGCTGCGATTCCGGCGGATTGCGTAGCGGCAAGGCCAAGCGCGTTGCGCGCCTGCGATGCATCAAGATTCAACACCCGCGCGGCTGTCGCGACGGCGCCGAACACGCCGAGTGCGGCGTCGACATTCCAAATGCGCCGAAATGCGCTCTCGCCGACGCTATTACGAAGGCGCGTTTGAAGTTCGCGTCCGACAGCGATTGCACCGATCAGGACATCGTCGGACGTCCTGCAGAGTTGGGCCGCGGCAATGGCAGCACCCAGAATCGCCGCCTCATCGCGCAAGGCCGGATCGCCCGCAATGATGATGGCGCGGGATTGGGCCGTACGTGGGATATCGCCGTATGCGGCGAGCGTTCTCTCGATAAGGGCCGCGCCGGCATCCAGTCGAGTCGCCGCGCGTCGCGCTGCGTGAAGCAGCACGCGCGCCGTTGCGCGGGCCGCATCGTAGGAGGCTCCACGGTGCGGTGCAACCATGAACGCTGCTACGGCATCGGAAACATCGGAGGTCGTACTTCCGTTATGCACGCGCGACACTCGCCTGTGGGATCGCTAGCGCTATGAGTACATCCAGCGACGGCGCACTCTCAAGCGATCGCACCGCGTCCGACAAGGACTGCGCGACGCCCGCGCCAAGCCGCGGCTCGACGAGCAGCTCTACTTTGTCGAACAGCTCTTTATCGGTAAGCGGCCGCGCGAGGCTGCCGCG
>Ga0302325_10022860_pt1 | contig 13066 bp, 12 predicted proteins | sample Palsa_T0_2_FD_201948 | JGI IMG/M metagenome (GOLD analysis project Ga0302325, IMG submission 201948) | Peat permafrost microbial communities from Stordalen Mire near Abisko, Sweden - Palsa_T0_2 | ecosystem: Environmental > Terrestrial > Soil > Palsa > Peat permafrost | place: Sweden: Abisko... | reverse complement strand
CCACGTGGCGCAATCCCAATGGCCGCCTTGGCTCAGCGTATAGGTAAACCGGCAGGTCTAGGTATGTCCTCCGCCAGCCAAGTCCACGTTTCGGCCTTCGCCTACGTCAAATGGTTTGTGAGAGTCTTTCGGCTTTCGTTAGCCCTGCTAGTGGTGTCGGCGTTTGCCGCCGATGCACCGCTGACCACTGTCCTCAAGGACGTCGAGTACCGCTACAACCACGCCAAGACGTTGCAAGTTCTTTTTACAGAACAATATACACCGAAGGGCGAGATCCAGCGGACGGAGAGCGGAGTCCTGATGCTGCGCAAGCCGGGGCGTATGCGCTGGGAATATATGCAACCCGAGGGTGTCAAGGGCAAGCTGGTGGTTTCCGACGGCTCGTTCCTTTACATTTATACGCCGGCCGACAATCGCGGGCAGAAGAGAAGTCTGAAGGAGAGTATGGCGGAAGAGATGCAAGCCCCGCTGGCTTTCCTGTTGGGTAAGTTGAACTTCGACAAAGAGTTTAAGAACATTCAGGCGCACCCGGAAGGCGGCGATTTGCGAATCACTGGCGAGCCGAAGGACGAGAATCTTCCCTATTCTTCGGTGGATTTCGTCGTCACCCCGCAAAATCAGATTCGCAAGCTGAGAATCACGCTGCCGGGCTATACCCTGGAATTCGCATTTACGATGGAAAAGATGGACCCCGCGCTCGACGCCAAGCTATTTGTGTTCCAGCTACCGCCGGGCGCGCAGTGGGATGAGGCGTCGCGTTAACATGGCTGAATTCGTTCTCAAGTACGCGGATGGGCGCGGTCAGATCCACCAGCAGGTGGCCACGGCCGGAACTGAAAAGGAGCTTCGCGATCGCTACACCACCCAGGGGTTTCTGATCTATTCGGTCAAACCGCGGGCGGCCGGGGCGCTGGCGGCGACCGGCATGTTTGGCGGCCGCAAGAAGCTCAACCTGGAAAAATTCCTCATCTTCAACCAGCAGTTCGTCACCCTCATCCGCGCCGGCCTTCCCATCTTGAAGGGTCTCGACCTTCTCGCCGAGCGGCTTACCGACCCGAAACTCGAGCCCTACATCAAGTCCGTCCGCGACGAAGTGCGCGGCGGCACGCTGCTTTCCGACGCTTTCCGGCAGCAGGGCATCTTCCCCAAGATCTACATTTCGTCGGTGATGGCGGGCGAAAAGAGCGGCAGTCTGACCGAAGTGCTCGACCGCTACATCCACTACCAGAAGCTGGCGCTCGCGGTGCGAAAGAAGGTGCTGATCTCGCTGATGTATCCGTGCGTCCTCATCGTGCTGGTATGCATCTTGATGGTCTTCCTGGTCACCTATGTAGTGCCCACCTTCGCCACGCTCTACAGCAGCATGCAGGCCACCCTGCCGCAGATGACCGAGATTTTGATCGCCGTAGGCACCACAGCCCGTAGCTACATTGTGGCCGGAGTCGGCGGGCTCATTGCGGCGGTCTTCGCGTTTCGCTGGTGGGCGCGGCGCCCGGCCGCACGGGACAGGATCGACCGCGTCAAGTTGAAGGTCCCGGTGCTGGGCGAAATCTGGCTAAAGTATCAGGTAGCGCAGCTTGCCCGTATCTTGAGCACGCTGTTGACGGGCGGCATCCCGCTGGTGCAGGCGATGGAGACGGCGGCGGATTCGCTGTCCTCGCCTCTATTGCAAAAAGCTGTAGAATCGGCGGGCAAGAGCGTGCGTGAAGGGCAGCCGCTCTCCGGCTCGCTGCGGACATTGAAGCTGTTCCCCGCGCTAGCCATCGACATGATCGAAGTGGGCGAATCCACGGGCGCGCTGCCCGCGATGCTCAACAGCGTGGCTGAATTCTTTGAAGAAGATGTGAATACCCGGATGCAAGCGTCGCTTTCGCTGATTGAGCCGGCCATCATGCTGATGATGGGGTCGATGGTAGCGTTCGTATTGATTGCGCTATATCTGCCGATCTTCTCGTTGGCAGATTCGATTCACTAGGGGAGAGAGTTGAGGAGAATGGCAGTGTTTTTCGACGCAGAGACGCAGAGACGCAGAGTCAGCGCAGAGAAAATATTGAATGTTAAGGCGGCTCGTGGCGCACTGGGCATGTGCTTTGTGGGGCAGCCAATCTTGGCTGCAGCCGGCTTTCAGCCGGCTCTCTTCGTCTGGCGATTCGTCGGTTTCTGCCGCAAGAGACGTTCCCGCCAGGAATCGTCTGTCGCTCGTGTGAACGCGCTTCGCTCGAATGTTTTCTCCCTCCGATCTCCGCGCCTCTGCGCCTCTGCGTCAAAATCTTAGTCTTATATGGCGACTCTCGAAAAAATCCGGCTGTCACCCCTTGAAGAGACCGAGCAGGCCAAGGCCTTTGCCGCACGCTATCGCTGCGAATTCGTCGACCTGCGCGAGGCTCTCATCGACCACGACCTGTTCCGCTCGGTCCCGGTAGACCTGATGTTCCGTTATAACTTCGTGCCCATGCAGGCGCACGATGGCACGCTCGATATCGCCCTCGCCGATCCGCGGAACCTCAACCTGATCGATGAGCTGACGCTGCTGCTCAACAAGAAGCTGCGCGTCAAGGTGGCCACCCTCTCGCAGATTTCCGAGCTGCTCAAGAAGACCGAGCAGTCGCAGCGCGTGCTCGAAGAAGTTACCGAGGGCTTCACCCTCGATGTGGTGGTGGATGAAGGCGATACCGACGAAACCCTCTCCATCGACAAGCTCACCGCCACCGATAGCGACATCGCGCCGGTCATCAAGCTGGTCGATACCACCATCTTCAACGCCCTCGAGCGGCGCGCCAGCGATATTCACATCGAATCGCGCGACCAGGAAGTGGCCATCAAGTACCGTATCGACGGCGTGCTCCACTACGCCATGCCGCCCATCGCCAAGGATTGGCAGTCCACCATCATTTCGCGCATCAAGGTAATGAGCGAGCTCGATATCGCCGAAAAACGCGTCCCGCAGGACGGCCGTTTCCGCGTGCGTTACAAGAACCGCCTGATCGATTTCCGCGTCTCCATCATGCCCACCATTCACGGCGAAGACGCCGTGTTGCGCGTGCTCGATAAGGAATCCATGAGCGAGAAGTTTTCCAAGCTCTCGCTTGAGGTTGTTGGATTCTCCGAAAACGATCTGGTCAAGTTCCGCCGCTACATCATGGAGCCTTACGGCATGGTGCTGGTCACGGGACCCACGGGGTCGGGCAAAACCACCACCCTCTACGCCGCGCTCAGCGAAATCAAGAACGACGAAGACAAGATCATCACCATCGAAGATCCGGTGGAATACCAGGTCAAGGGCATCACGCAAATCCCGGTCAACGAAAAGAAGGGGCTGACATTCGCGCGCGGCTTGCGTTCCATTCTGCGTCACGACCCCGACAAGATCATGGTGGGCGAAATCCGCGACCAGGAAACCGCGCAGATCGCCATCAACTCGGCCTTAACCGGCCACCTGGTATTCACCACGGTTCACGCCAACAACGTGCTCGACGTGCTGGGACGCTTCCTCAACATGGGCGTCGAGGCCTACAACTTCGTCTCCGCCCTGAACTGCATTCTCGCCCAGCGCCTGGTACGCCAGATCTGCGAGCACTGCAAAAAGCGCGTGCGCTATCCCGAATCGATGTTGATCGAGAGCGGCTTGAATCCCGACGAGTGGCGCGATTTCGATTTCGTAGAAGGCACAGGCTGCTTCGAATGCGGCGGCACGGGCTTCCGCGGCCGCTCGGCGATTCACGAGCTGCTCGATCTGACCGACCGGATCCGCGAAATGATTCTCGACAAGCGCCCATCCTCCGAGATCAAGCGCGAAGCCCGCGAGCACGGCATGACGTTTCTGCGCGATTCAGCAGTTTTGAAAATGCGAAGCGGCATTACCACGCTGAAAGAGATTAACAAGGTGACGTTCATTGAAGGCTAATGTGGGGCAGGCAATCCTGCCTGCAGCCGCCTTTCAGGCGGCTTTTTCGGAGTCCGATGTGGGGCGGAATGCTCATCTATATGTCTTCTCTGCGCTTAACTCCGCGTCTCTGCGTCTCTGCGTCGAAAGCTTAGCCCCATGCTGCTAGACAAGCTCAAATCGATCCTGCAGGAGCTCCCCCCGGCCATGGCCTTCGAGATCTCCGAAGCCGGCATAGCGGCCGCACGTATAAGCTCGCGCGCCGAGATGGAGTTCGCCCCCCTCCCCGCCGGCGCGCTCTGCGTTTCGCCTTTGAAAGAAAATGTGATCGACGATGACGCATTTGCCGGCGCGGTACGGCGTGTGGCGTCCGGGAAAGATCGCAAGCGCAAAGACGTAGCGGTGATTCTGCCGGATTTCTGCACCCGCGTCGCCGTGCTCGATTTCGACGGCTTCCCCACCGACGCCAAGGAACAGGACGCCCTGGTCCGCTTCCGCTTGAAGCGCGCCGTGCCTTTCGACGTGGAATCCGCCGCGCTCAGCTATTTCGCGCAGGCGTCTTCGCAGAAACATATCGATGTGGTGGTTGTGGTAGCGTCGCTCGAGATCGTTTCGCGCTACGAGGCGCCGTTCCGCGCGGCGGGGATGAATCCGGGCCTCGTCACCACCTCTTCCATCGCGGCTTTGCAACTGGCGCCCGAGGCCGGCCTTTCGGTCCTGGCAAAGTTGACCGGGCGCGTGCTCACGGTGCTGGTAAGAGATAAGGCTACGCTGAAGCTGGCGCGGTGCCTCGAAATGCCGTCCAGCGATTTCGAGGATATCGCCGCGGTGCTGGCCCCCACCCTGGTATACGTCGAGGATAATTTCGGACGGCGGGCGGAGCAGCTTCTGGTTTGCGGATTCGACGGCTGGCGCCTGGAAGAAGAGTTGGGCGTGCCGGTGGAGGCGTTGCGGTCGCCTCTGGGCGAGCCGGGGGAAAACAACGCGGGACTCCTGGGATATTTGCGCTCCCTTGGTAGGAACAATTAAGCCAGGAACAATTGACATGAAGATTCCAATCAATATCGCCAGCCAGCCCTTCCGGCGCGACCGGCCCATGATGGCCGCCTATATTGCCGTAAGCGTAATTCTGGCGATCACGCTGGGCGCGCTGGTGATATACATCAAGCAGAACGGGCAGCAGTTGGTGGGCATGCACGAGGACATTGCGCGGTTGAACCGCCAGATTCACACCGTATCCATCGAGGCGACGCGCCTCGACGGCATCATACGCCAGCCGCAGAACTCGTCGGTGCTCGAATGGAGCGTCCTCATCAACACGCTCATCTATCAAAAAGCCATCAGTTGGAGCCTGCTGTTCGCGGATTTGGAAAAGACGCTGCCCTACGACGTGAAAGTGGTTGCGCTCCACCCGCAGGTTGATACGCTGAACCACGTGAAGCTCGATATCACGGTAGGCGCCGACAAGCTCGGGTCGATTGTGATGGCGATCCAGGCGCTCGAGCACTCGCCCTCATTCGACACGGTGAAGGCCGGCTCGACCTTCCCGCCGACGCAGGCCGAGCCGCTCTACCGCTTTCGGTTTACGGTGAACTATGCTCAGAAACTCTAGCTTTGTGGGGCAGCCAATCCTGGCTGCAGCCGGTTTTCAGCCGGCTCTCTCCACCTGCGCACCCGCCGCCCCCCACTCCACCAGAAAGCCGGTCACCCATGCGCATTAACCCAGCCACCTGGAAAGAGCCGCGCATCCTCCTGCGCGGCATCATGGGCGCGCTGCTGGCGGCGAATCTCGTCGCCGCGGTGATCGCCTTCAAGCCGTTCGGCGGATCGGCCGACGACTTGCAGCGCGAGGAAGCGGCTCTCAACCAACAACTGTCGGGGTTGCGCGACCACGTCGCCAAGAGCAAACAATTGGTGGCGAAGTTGCAAAACGCGCGCCAGGATACCGACCAGTTTATGGCCAAATACATCACCGACGAACGCGTAGGCGCTTCCACCCTGCTGGACGAGCTGAACCGCATCGCTACCGAAGCCGGGGTGCGGCCATTGCCCCAGAGTTACAACGAGCAAGAGATTAAAGGCAGCGACGGCATGAAGATGGTGTCGGTGACGGAAGGCTGCGAAGGCAATTATGCCAGCCTGGCGAAGTTTATCAATCTGCTGGATAAATCGCCGCGGTTCCTCATAATCGAAAGCCTGCAGACCACGGCGCCGCAGCAGAATGGCGCGCCGCTCACGGTGCAGCTCAAGATCGATACGTTCGTCAATGGCGCGGAGGGCACGCCATGAAGAAGCTGAATAGACAACAGAAAGGCTATGTCGCCCTGGGCGTGGTCTTGGCGTTTCTTGCGTACATGTTCTATTCGAATGTACTCTCGGATTCAGTCACGCCGGGCTCCTCTTCGTCGCGTGCGCGGGTAACGGCGCCGGACGCCGTTTCCGACGACGCAGCCCCCACGCGCCAGCAGATTGCGGCGCGCGTGCACGATGAGTTTCTGCCGGTGCTGCGCCAGCCCCACGCCAAGCCGCTCGACCCCACAACCGTGGACCCGACCTTGCATATTGAGTTGCTGGCCAAGTTGAACCAGGTGCCGTCGGCGGGCAGCGGGCGCGATTTGTTCAGCTTCGGCAAGCCGGCGCCGGTGCTCAAAGATCCGGAGCCCACCGTGAGGGTAGCTTCCAATATATACGGCCCCAAGGTGCTTCCGCCCCACGTCGATCCCGGACCGCCCCAGCCCACCCCGCCGCCGCCGATCAAGCTGAAGTACTATGGCATCGTCACCACCTTGGCCAACGGCCACAAGACGGCATTTTTCATGGACGGCGACGAAATCCTGCTTGAGACCGAAGGCGTCACCTTCAAGGGCCGCTACCGGGTGGTGCGCATCGGCGTAAACTCGGCCGTGGTAGAAGATATCCAATACAAGCACGAGCAGACGCTGCCGCTCACCGAGGATTCACAAGGATAATATGCCTGCAGCTACCGCAAATGTGGGGCAGCCAATCCTGGCTGCAGCCGGCTTTCAGCCGGCTCTCTTCGCTTCAGTTACGCCCCGCGTCGGTTCCCGCCGCCACAGAAGTTCCCAACAGCCTCCCCCCCGCCAAGACTCCGGCTTCGCCCTCTTGCTAGTCTTCCTGATGGCGTCGCTGATCGCGATCTCACTCTATATGGAATTGCCGCGCGTGGCTTTCCAGGCGGAGCGGCAGAAAGAGCAGTTGCTGCTGGAGCGCGGCGAGCAGTACAAGCGCGCTATCGGCCTGTTTCTCCGCACCAATAAGAACACGCGCTGGCCGGCCAGCATCGAAGAGCTGGAGAGCTACAACAACCACCGGTCCCTGCGGAAGCGCTATATCGACCCCATGACCGGGAAGGACGAATGGCGCCTGATTCACATCCAGAACGGCGTATTGCAGGATTCCGTCACCAACAAGAAGACCAACAACGCCAATCAGCAGGCGGGCTTGTCTAACGACGGGTTCATCACCGAGCTGCAGGGCTTGGGACAGCAAGCCACGGATTCGCAGGCCACTAACCCGGCGCTGCGCCGCCGGACGAGCGAAGGCGGCAGCGCGGTGGGTCCGGACGGCCAGCCGCTGCCGAACGCACCGACCGGCTCCACAGGAATGTATCCAGGCCTCCAACCGGCTCCGGGCTCCATGCCGCCGGGATTCGTAGTTCCAGGAGTGGCCGGGGCGCAAGGCGCTCCCAACGGTCAGGCCGGAATTCCTGGATTGCTGGGTATTCCCACCGTGCCGGGCGTGCAGGGTCTAACCAGCTCCTTCGGCGGAGGTTCGCCGGGCCAGTCGCAATTCCCGCCGCAGCAAACAGTTCCGGGCGCGCCGCCCGGCTTCTCTCCCGGCCTTAGCGGCGCCCTGGGCAGCGGCCAGCCAGGAGGCGTCCAGATCAATCCGTCGGCGCAAGCGGCGGCCGCCGGCTTGCTTCAGAATCTGCTCACGCAGCCGCGGCCCGGCGGTTTGGCGGGTCTCACTACGGCTGGCGCAAGCGGCGCCATCATGGGCGGAGGCATTGCCGGAGTTGCCAGCAAGGCGGAAGGCGAATCCATCATGGTCTACGGGGACCGAACCGATTTCTCCGAATGGGAGTTCATCTACGATCCGATGAAGTTCCGCGTCCCGGCCAATCCCAACAGCGGCAGCGGCAGCAGCGGCCCGGGAGTTCCCGCTTCGCAGTTGGCCTCAACCGCGGGGATGTCGTCGCCCGGCACGCCAATTGGCACGGGTCCAGGCGGCACTCAGGTGGCCGGCCAGGCAGCCGTAGGAGGAATAGGAGGCGTCGGCGCCGGTGCGGCAAGCTTTGGCCAATCATCCAGCCAATCCGGCCAGACAGGCACGTCCGGCGCCTCCGGAGCTACCGGCACAGGCGGCTCCTCTCCGCCCGCCGGCGGTGGATCGACGGCGTTCGGTCAAGCGGGCGGTCCCGACATTCGCCCCGGAAAGAAGTAGGCATCTCTTCGGCGGCATCATACTCTGGTATCGTCGCTGGCGCTGGCCGGTGCAATGCGTGTAATCTGTAGTGGACTCCGCGGCCACCCTGCGGAGACCACGCTATTTGTAAGGAGTTGAGTATGAGTTGCGACCCGCTGGTTTTCACCCAAGTCGATGCGGCCAAGTTTGCGTGCGTAGCCGAAAAAGTCGCCGCCACAGTCGGCATCCCAATCGCCGGACCCGCCGGAACCCAGAGCAAGGACGGAATCACTGTCGCTTGGACTTTCGACGAAGCGGCCGGTAGCCTGACTATTCAGTGTCTCGACAGTCCATGGAATAAGCCTTGCATATTCGTCAATGCGAAGATCAAGGAATTAGTCGGCGCTTGTGGGGTCGCTTAGCGCGCGGGTCCTGTCTGGCGGCCAAGCGGCGCCGTTCCTTCCACTGCTATCCTAACTTAGTTGACCGATCAGAAAAGCGTAGTTGTAGCCATTGACGGGCCCGCGGGCGCGGGCAAGAGCACCATCGCCAAAAGGCTGGCCGGGCGGCTCGGCTTTACCTACATCGATACCGGCGCCATGTACCGCGCGGTGGCGCTGTGGGGCTTGCGGCAGGGCGTCGACATGGGCGACATGCACCGTATGGAGCAGCTTGCGGCGGCCTCCGAAATCGACCTCGCGCCCGGATGCATCGAGCTCAACGGCGAAAACGTCACCGAAGAAATCCGGCGCCCCGAGGTATCGAACGGCGCCTCGAAGATCGCCGTGATTCCAGGCGTGCGCCGCGCCATGGTGGCGCAGCAGCGGGCCATCGGCGAGCGCACCAGCGTGGTGATGGAAGGCCGCGATATCGGCACCGTGGTGTTTCCCGGCGCCGCGGTGAAAATCTATCTGGACGCGCAGCTCGGCGAGCGCGTGCGCCGGCGTCTTGAAGAGTTGCGCGCTAAAGGGCAGGAGATGCCCGAGCAGGAGCTCCTGGCGCAGATGAAGGAACGCGACGACCGCGACAGCACGCGCGCCGACGCGCCGCTGGCGCAGGCCCCCGACGCCGTGTATCTCGATTCCACCAGCCTTACGCTGGACGAAGTGGAGGAGGCGATCTTGAAAATAGTGCGGGCTCGCGTCGCCAACGGCAAGGAGTTCCGTTGACCGGTTTTGTGGCGCAGCCAATCCTGGCTGCAGCCGGCTTTCAGCCGGCTTTCTCCGCCTCGCGCCGCATGGATTTCCGCGGCGAGGAATGTTCCCGGCAGGCGCCGTCCCCTACTCGCGTGAGTGATCGTCCGGCGCCAACTCGAAACGTCAAAGCTACCCTATGACGAGCCCCAAGGAGTTCCGTTGAGTGGCCTGTTAGTGATGAAATTCGGCGGCACCAGCGTCGGCTCGGCCGAACGCATGCGCGCGGCCGCGCGGCTCGCCGTGGATGAGAGCCGCAAGCGTCCCGTGGCGGTGGTAGTGTCGGCGATGTCGAAGATCACCGACCTGCTGCTGGGCGCCATGCGCCACGCCGAGGCCGGAGACCGCGCCGGCATGGAATCTAACCTCGCCACCCTGCGCGAGCGCCACCAGCAGACATGCTGCGACTTGCTCCCCAAGGCGCGGCAGCCCGAAACGCTGAAAAAGATCGGCGGCTTGATCGACGAATTCGAACGCATCGTCAACGGCATGGCCATGCTCAATGAGCGCCCGCCGCGATCGGTGGATGAAGGCGTCGCGCTGGGCGAGCGGCTCTCCGCGCTGCTGGTTTCCGAACACTTGCTCGCCGAAGGCGTGGCCGCCGAGGCCGTAAATGCGTGGGACGTGGTGGTGACCGACGCCGTTTTCGGCAACGCCTCGCCGCTGATGGAGCCGACGCGCGTCAAAGCCCAGGCGCGCCTTCAGCCGCTGCTCGACCGCGGCGCCATCCCGATTATTACCGGCTTCAACGGCGCCACCGCGGACGGACGGCCCACCACTCTGGGCCGCGGCGGTTCCGATTTTTCAGCGTCCATCGTCGCCGCCGCGCTCGATGCCGCCGAGTTGTGGATCTGGACCGACGTGGACGGCATCATGAGCGCCGACCCCCGCCTGGTACACGATGCCGAGGTGATGGACGAGATCACCTACGCCGAAGCTGCCGAGTTGGCGTACAACGGCGCCAAGGTGCTCCATCCCCGCACCCTTGCGCCGCTGGCCGAAAAGAAAATTCCCGTGTGGAGCAAGAACAGCTTCGCGCCCGAGAAACCGGGGACCAAGATCGTACCCGTGACCAAAGCCGAAGGCGGCGTGCGCGCCGTGGCGTCGATGACCAACGTCGCGGTAATATCCATCGAGCCGGCCAGTCCGGAGGTCAACGGCACGCTGGCCATGGCGCGGGCTCTCGAGGCGATCGCGCGGGCGGACGTGGAAGTTCTGGTAGTTTCGAGTTCGAGCTACCGTCAGAGCTTCTGCTTTCTGGTGCGGTCTGAGGAGTTGGACCGGGCGGTCCAGGCGCTCGAATCGGCGCTGGCGCTCGAATTGGCGCACGGATATCTGCGGCCCATCGCGGTGGATAATAACGTCGGTTTGCTGGCGGCGGTGGGAGAAGGCATGCAAGGCAAACCTGGCTTGGCGGGACGAATCTTTACCGCCATCTCCCGCGTCCAGGTAAATATAATCGTCATCGCGCAAGGGTCCAGCGAATTGACCATTGCGGTGGTGGTGCGCCGCGACGGCCTGGAAAAGGCTGTGCGCGCCGTACATGCCGAGTGCGGCCTGGGAAGAAGACCTCCCGCTCCGGTATTTCCGTCAGGCCGTTTGACGCCCCGCCCCGGCTGCCGGGAGTAGGTGCGCGGAATAGTGTGGGGCAGTTTGGCAACCAGAATAGTCCGTTCTAACAACCATGCAGGAATCTTCCGAACAAACCGACTTGATGTTTCCGCTGCTTGACGATGCGCAGATGGCGCGGCTGGCGCCGTTCGGCGAGCAGCGGCAAGTCGAGGCGGGCGAAGTCCTTTTCGAGCAGGGGGACGTGCATCGTGGCGTCTTTATCGTTCTTAACGGCAGCATTGACCTGGTCGGTGTTTCGACCGATGGGGAGACTGTGCTCAGAACACTCGGGCGCGGCGCTTTCACCGGTGAAGTCAACCATTTGTCGGGACGGCGCACGCTGGTCAAATGCCGGGCGCGGGAAGCGAGTTCACTAATCGAAATCGGCAGGGCGAATCTGCAGCACATGATGCAGACGGATGCCGCGCTGGGCGAAATGTTCCTGAGCGCATTCCTGCTTCGCCGCGTATACCTGATCTCCCACTCCGTCGGCGATGCGCTGCTGGTCGGGTCGAGCCATTCGGGAGACACGCTGCGTCTGCGGGAGTTTCTCACCCGCAACGGCCATCCTCACGCATATCTCGATGTGGAGCGGGATCCGGATGTGCAAACCGTTCTCGACCAGTTCAACATCCGCGTGACGGATATCCCGGTGCTGATCTGCCGCGGCCAGCTGGTGCTGCGAAATCCAAGTAACGCCGAAGCGGCGGAGTGTTTCGGATTCAATGCGGGAATCGACGAAAACGGCATATACGACCTGATTGTGGTGGGCGCCGGGCCGAGCGGGCTGGCGGCGGCGGTGTATGGCGCTTCGGAGGGGCTGAATGTGCTGGTGGTGGAGAGCGGCGCGCCGGGCGGGCAAGCCGGGTCGAGCTCCAAGATTGAAAACTACCTCGGTTTTCCCACTGGAATTTCCGGGCAGGATCTCACGCGCCGCGCCTTTGTTCAAGCGGAAAAATTTGGCGCTCGCATCGCGGTGGCGCGATCGGCGCGGGCGCTCAAGTGCCTCCGCTCTCCCTATACGGTCGAGCTGGACGATGGAGCTTCAGCACAGGGCCGCAGCGTGATTGTGGCGGCGGGCGCGCAATATCGAAAACTCGCTTTGCCCAACCTGGCTCAGTTCGAAGGCGTGGGAGTCTATTATGGCGCGACCGCGATAGAAGCGCAGGTGTGCCGCAGCGAGGAGGTGGCGATTGTCGGGGGAGGAAACTCGGCGGGTCAGGCTGCGGTGTTTCTGGCGGCGTATGCCAGGCACGTGCATATCCTGGTCCGGGGCGCGGGTCTGGCCGAGACCATGTCGCGGTACTTGATTTCGAGGATTGAAGCCAGCCGCGAGATCACGGTCAGGCCGCGGACTGAGATTGAAGCGCTGGAGGGCGACGGGCATCTGGAGCGGATTCGCTGGCGGGACACCACGGCCGGGACCAGCGACATGCACGAGATTCGACATCTGTTTGTGATGACTGGCGCGGAACCGAACACGGCGTGGCTAAGAGGCTGCCTGGAGTTGGATGCCAAACAATTCGTCCGGACCGGCACGGATCTGTTAACCGGCTGGCCGTTGCGCCGCGTCCCTCATATGCTGGAAACGAGCCTTCCCGGCGTCTTTGCGGTAGGGGACATACGCGCAGGAAGCGTGAAACGCGTGGCCTCGGCGGTAGGCGAAGGGTCGATGGCGGTCCAATTTGTGCACAGAGTGCTTGCGGAGTGATTTGTGGGGCAGCCAATCCTGGCTGCAGCCGGCTTTCAGCCGGCTCCTTCCACCCACGCGCCCAATCGCTTCCTGCCGCAAGAGAGTTCCGCGCAGGGACCGTCACCCGCTCGTGTGAACGCGCTTCGCTCCGCACGCGCCACCAGATAGCGGACCCCGGCAGCGTCGGCGAGGTCTCGGCCGCGCTGGCAGTGAGCGGCGAGCCGTTAGGCCCCACGGGTCTTTGGCATACTTACGCGCTTT
>Ga0302325_10022859_pt1 | contig 13067 bp, 13 predicted proteins | sample Palsa_T0_2_FD_201948 | JGI IMG/M metagenome (GOLD analysis project Ga0302325, IMG submission 201948) | Peat permafrost microbial communities from Stordalen Mire near Abisko, Sweden - Palsa_T0_2 | ecosystem: Environmental > Terrestrial > Soil > Palsa > Peat permafrost | place: Sweden: Abisko... | reverse complement strand
CTTCCTCCCATAAAGTCAATTATATCAGCTGAATCCTCTTAGATTGCCAGCGCATATACCGAAGCTTTTGACGCACTCCTTGACGCTTATCAACAGATTGGAGAAAGTCTTCCACTATTATCTCAGTATCAAGCGCTCTTCCAGCGTAACCCAAGTATGCGTAAAGTATTGGCACTTATCTATAATGACATCCTCGAGTTTCACAAAAAGGCACTCAAATATTTTCGCCAGCGAAGTAAGTTTATTAGGACGACCTAGTTTAATCATTCGGCCTAAATTTCCTGCAGCCTGGCGACAGCTTTTCCACGCAACGTGGAAAACATTTCGAACGGAGTTCTCAGGGCTTCTGGTGAACATACAACGGCATGGACGGCTTGTCGAAAGCCAAGCGAATCTAGTTGAGTTTGAGCAATTGTTCCATCAAATGGAGATGGGACGAGCGGAAGCGAAGGCGGACTTTCAGAGACGTAAAGAAGAAGAAGAAAGGAACAGACGCATCACTGTGAGGAATTGGCTATCAGCGGCAAGCACAGACGTGGACCAGGAGAGGGGTGTGTCTGCACGAAAACATAATCCTGGTAGTGGTCGGTGGCTGCTCGATAACAATCAAGTGCAAGGCTGGTTTAATCCGGAGTTTTGTTCGGTGCCCTTGGTATGGATTAATGGTATCCCTGGAGCAGGTCAGTTCAACGCACCTTCTTTAGGAGTCACATTCAATTGAATCAATACTTGACTGACTGGTGATCTTGAACCTTTCAGGTAAAACTGTACTTGCGTCTCTCATAGTTGAAGAACTTCAGCAACTGCAGTCAACTCACCCTATCACTCTTGGCTTCTTTTACTGTAAACACAAAGACAGTCAAAGAAACACCTTTAACGCCGTTGCAAGGGCAATCTTAGCTCAACTATTGAATCAGAACGAAGACCTGCTGCCTTATCTTTTTGAGAAAGCTTCAACAAGCGGAGAAATGGTGCTAGAATCTCCTAGTCTTACAAAGGAGCTTCTCGAAACAGCTTTGAAGAGCTCAGAGAAGGTATACATCGTCATTGATGGCTTGGACGAATGTGACCCACACGAAAAGAAGGCAATTATTCAATGGTTTCAGTCAGTCGTCGCTGCTCTTCCCGATACTGAATTTGACAGTATGAGATGCCTATTCATCAGTCAAGATGACGGGGAGGTTGGGAAGGTGCTTTCCAAGATTCCAGCTATTCGTATTAGACCTGAAGACACAAAGTCGGACATTCAAACTTACGCAACTATCTGGAGCAAAAAAATACAGGAGAAATTCGACTTGCCGGATGAAAAAAGAGAAGGCATCATAGCAACAGTGATTGAAAGGGCAGACGGTAAGTGCCTATTATTCACTCATGGTAGGGGATACAATACTCACAACAGTCTTAAACCAGGCATGTTCCTCTTCGCAAAGTTAGTGATGGAAAACTTATTTAGCCAAACGAAACGAGAGAACCTTACCAGGGAACTTGAGCCTGCTAGGTTTCCCCGCGGCTTGGAAGATGCGTATGTTATGCCTCGTTTGTTTCAACCCGAGCGCCTATTGAATTACTTTGAATTAGATACGCCCGGATAGTCGATCGTATTCTCGGAGACCCATCGACAAAGGAAGACGCCAAAAGATTACTCGGTTGGCTCGTCTGTGCAAGACGTCCTCTGAAGTGGCGTGAGATCCAGTGCGCAGTATCAATTAATCTTGATTCTAAGGACATTGATCTCGCGGAGAGGCAATTGCGAGTGGGTTCGAAGATTCTTTGCGGGTCTTTGGTCGAGCAGCGTTCCGATGGTTCAGTTGAGATGGTCCATCTTACTGCTCGCTTGTAAGCCATTGTTTAGAGTTGTCTTTGTCAGGATGTCTAAGTTACTAACATCGAGAATAGCTTCCTCGTAAGTCAAAAACATATAAACCTCGCTTCGGAAGAATTCGAACTAGTCAAACTTTGTCTTGGGTACTTAAACTTTCGGTGTTTCCAAGACAGCACACCCGAGTCGGAGATAAAAAAATTCGTCTTTGAGGGTTATTATTCGTTCCTTGACTATGCTGCCTTGCACTGGGTTGATCACCTCGAAGAATGGGTTCCCACTGGCAGTTACACGGGGTCCGTTAACTCAATTGAGGTCCTGATCCAAGAGTTCTTGCAAAACTTCTGGTGGAAGTCAGAACGTCGTACCGCTATACCAAGTGAAGTGAGGACGAAGTTTTCGCACTTTAAGGCATGCGAATTTTTTAATCAACTAACAAAGGCTGTATTCACTTGGAAAAAATTACAGAAGGCTTACGGCACTGATAATGTCGACTCCGAATCTGTGGAATTGGTTGAGCGGATATGCAAAGTGAGAAAAGCCCTAGAAAAGACACTTGCTTCCTCGAAGGGAAACGACATCCTAGAACGCAATCTTGTGACCTTCTACGGCCCAGAGCTCTTTAAGTGTCCCCGTATCAGCTGCAAACATTTCACCGATGGCTTTTCAACGGAGGAAGCCCGTGACCAGCATTTTCAAAAGCACAAGTGGTCATTTACTTGCACTTATCCTGGGTGCCCTTTTGGGACTCTGGGGTTTAATTCGATCAGAGACCTGAATCGGCATTTCACCAATTCTCACGAAGCACGACAACACGAGGAGACGGAATTCCCTATAACGGAAGACCCGGGTGATATTGATATCAAACGAGCAATTCGAGCTGGATCTACAAGAGAGGTGGAGAAATGGTTGGAGCAGTTCAACGGAGCCCCTAAAAATGCACCAATTTCGAAACTTCAGCAGAGCGCAATCCTTGCAGCAGTCAACCAAGGAGACGAAGTAATATTCAGGCTCCTGTTCGACGGTGTGCCGAATGTATCCACTGCAGAAATTAGCCATTTTTTTAATAGTGCCTTGGCAAAGGGACAAGTGACGATAGCGAATATCGTTCTTGGCCATCCTCAGGCCGATCCCTTCGACTGTTCAGGAACATACGAATCCCCTATCACTACTGCTATTCAGTTGGGAAGGATTGAGGTTCTGAAGCGCATCGGTGATAATGGGGATATCAACTGGAATACCCGTATCCAGACAAAAACGTCTGGTTCCAGGCGTGGGAGACCTTGGACGACGCCAATATTGTTGGCCGCTGCGAGCGGGAATTTAGAAGTTGTGAAGCTGCTATTTAAGAAGGAAGGAGTAGACCTAAACTCCAAGGACTCTAGTAGCCGGACGCCACTCTGGTTAGCTACAGAGAACGAGCAGCTCGAGATTGTAAAAGTTTTTCTCGAGAAGGAAGGTGTGGACGTAAACTTCAGGGGCCTTGGTGGTCGGACAGCGCTGTCATGGGCTATAGGGAACGGGTATCTCGAGATTACAAAACTCTTTCTCGAGAAGGGAGGCGTGGATATTGACTCTGGGGACTCTAATGGTCGGACACCGCTATCATGGGCCGCAGGGAACGGACATCTCAAGGCTGTAAAGCTCCTTACCGAGAAAGAGGGCTTAGACATAGACTCTAAGGACTTTATTGGACGGACACCGCTATCATGGGCCGCAGGGAATAGAAATCTCGAGGTTGTGAAGTTCCTTACTGAGAAAGAGGGCTCAGATATAGACTCTAAGGACTTTAATGGACGGACACCACTATCATGGGCCTCAGGGAACGGACATCCCGAGGCTGTAAAGCTCCTTACTGAGAAAGAGGGCTTAGACATAAACTCTAAGGACTCTAATGGACGGACACCGCTATCATGGGCCTCAGGGAACGGACATCCCGAGGCTGTAAAGCTCCTTACTGAGAAAGAGGGCTTAGACATAAACTCTAAGGACTCTAATGGACGGACACCGCTATCATGGGCCTCAGGGAACGGACATCTCGAGGCTGTAAAGCTCCTTACCGAGAAAGAGGGCTTAGACATAGACTCTAAAGACTCTAATGGACGGACACCACTATCATGGGCTGCAGATAATAGAAATCTCGAGGTCGTGAAGTTCTTTATCGAGGAAAATATCGACGTAAACTCAAAGTTCCTTATCGGCCAGACGCCGTTATTATGGGCTGCAAAAAATGGATATCTTGAAGTTGTAAAGCTCCTTACCGAAAAAGAAGGCCTAGACATGGACTCGAAAGACTCTAATGGACAGACACCGCTATCATGGGCTGCAAAGAATAGACATCTCGAGGTTGTAAAGCTCCTTATTAAGAAAGGTATAGACTTAAACTCAAAGATCCTTAGCGACCAAACACTGTTATTATGGGCTGCAAAAAATGGATATCTTGAGGTTATAAAGCTCTTTATCGAGAAAGAGGGCCTAGATATAGACTCTAAGGACTCTACAGGCCGGACACCGCTATCATGGGCTGCAGGGAACGAGCACCTCGATGTTGTTAAGCTACTGGACGAGAAAGGCGCTAAGCTAGATTCCAATGATAATAGTGCTTTGACACCATTATCATGGGCTGCTGGGAACGGGAATTTCGAGGTTGTAAGGCTACTAGTCGAAAAACAAGGCGTGGATGCAGACTCAAAGGACTCTAATGGCCGAACGCCGCTATCATGGGCTGCAGGGAACGGGCGCCTCGAGGTTGTTAAGCTTCTAGACGAGAAGGGGGTTAATATTAACTCGACGGACTTTAATGGGCGGACTCCATTATGGTCAGCTGCAAGGAACGGGAAACTTGAGGTTGTTAAATTGCTAATTGGGAAGGAGGGCGTGGATGCAAACGTTAAGGACTCTAGTAGCCGGACGCCGCTATGGTGGGCAGCTGGGAACGGGCATCTTGAGATTGTGAAGTTGTTGATTGAAAAGAAAGGCGTTAGTTTAGGCTCTAAAGATTCCAGTGGCCGAACGCCGCTGTCTTGGGCAGCGGAAAATGGGCATATAAAGGTTGTCGAGCTGCTAGAAGCGAAATTGTACTCAAATCTGTAGTACAAACAGTGCTTCTAGCCACCCTCTAGTACTTTTCACTTCTTCAATTTCAACAAAACTAACTATCTTGTCAGCCAACTTTCTCGTTTAGGTACTATAGAACTGGTCGATGACTGGCTAGTGTTTATGTCGTTGAATGAGAGTTTTAGTGTCAGTTCCTTACCTGCGTGGTAAAACTTGCCCCACACAACGAGTTATTTTTCTACAACTGCCCAGTCAATACTAGTGTTAGCAAATCGCTTTGCAAGATCAGGCTCTTGTGCTGTGTGACCGAAACCACAACTTTTGTATCCTCGGACCTGACTGGGGGGGGGGTTTTTTGGCGCCAATAATTGTCAATCTTTGGTTGGAGGAAGTGTTGCCAGTAGGCAGCAGGTGCCAGAGCTGTATCTCGCACCGTGTCCGGTCCCATTACTGCCCTATTGTTCCGTGTAACCTTCTACATGATTGAGTAATGTATGTAAATCGGTGGATCTGCTGCTGACTGATATCATCATATATATTCCACTGCTCATATGAATCGAAGGAGTCGAGGGAAGGGGTAGGCTGCTCATCGTTGCCTTTCGCCAGGGCCCGCTTGATTTATTGTGTATACGCAGATCGCGGCATAAAGTGACGGGATTACAGGGCCTAATAGCTGAAAGTCACTGAAGTATCAAATTCTAGGGGTTTATGCTCGTTATAAGGCCCTATAATTCTAGGTTATACGCAACCACAGCGCTTTGGCGCTTTAAGGGTAGATCTTATAGGGCCACTTAGCGAGTAAGTGCCTGTAAATACAGGGGTGAGCTCCAAAAAGGTGTGTCACCCTTTGTCAAGCGACTTACATCGTGTCTATAGGGCGAAGGCCTAGAAATACAGGGTCATTTAGCGCTTGAGCTTGCTGCTACAGTGGACTTTAGTGGAGACTTTCAGCTCTCAAGCCCTGTAATCCCGTCACTTTATGCCGCGTTCTCCGTATATATATTGTCTCCACCCTACAAAACTTTATCATCATTACATAAATTATACACTTGCAGTATATTCCACTGGAATTCCTCACTTTGCACTCTATTTTACTTCAATATTCCGCTGTCAATTGAGCTCGTACCTTAACACCGCGTTCCAGAGCTAGGGGGGTCCTGGTTGTCCAAGACTGTGTCACTATAAGTATGTCGTTAGAACGTCATCTTCACAGACTATAACTTGCCAATAAGAACCCGCTAGCAGTGTGCTATAGACCGGCTATCAATCCTGTTGTCATCATAAATAGGTCGCTAAAAACGTTGTCTTTGCAAGCTATGACTTGCCAATGAAAGCTATGCCCTGAGTCGCTTGGTTTACGGTACTTTAGTATCAAGGGAGGAATACCCAGAGTCGATAGTGCAACAGCACTGCTAGGAGGAGTAGAACTAACAGAAGTTCAGCTCTCTCATACGTGATGCAGAAATCCTCACTTCACGTGCAGCAGGGGAAGTCAGCTAATGCAAGGGTCTGTGATTAGGCTAGCCATAAAGAGTTAGTACCGCATAAAATAGGGATCAAAAATAAAATCATTGAGTGTTTGGAACTGAAGCCGATTTCGAACTTTCCTACGAAGGTATGAAAGGAAGGAACACTTTTGAAATTTACGGTCAGCCACACTGCCAAGACGCTTGTGCCAGCGCTAGACTGATTCTGGCTAGATGACTTTATCCCAGGGTCCAGGCAGTCCCTTTCAGCCCCGCCCAAACGATCAGCATCGCTGATCGTTCTACTGTAACGCCGACCAGCTTCGGCTTCTTGCTTCGTGTCCACAATTGACAGCGGCTCTAGTCCGTGCGTTATTCAAGTATTTTGCGCGCATGGTCCGTCGCCATCACCAATATTAGTCCTCAAAAGCACGATTCATGAAGCTATTACGTAATTCTTACTGTATATAACCTTAAGACCATGAGCACGAACTTGCTTTCCATAACAACGAAATATAATAAGAGCCGCAGCAAGAACTGTTCTCACTATCACAGAGTAATATCCAGCAACATACCTACCTACAGTAGTAAAACAAAATTTTCAGGCAGTCCGGACACATCCCGATCCTTCTGCCTTCAACCAAAACCTCTGGAGATAGGTTGAAGTCACGTGCCTGCTCTTTTTTAGGTACGACAGACCACAACGCGGAATAGGCTACGAGTCAGATCGACCGTTTCTCTACGGTAAGTGCCAAGTGGACCTTGACGGGTTGTAGAGAGCGCACTTCGATGGTGGGGTATATTGTTTGACGGTGCCTATATCCCCTTCTCAATTCTCTACTGTTGTACGAAAATACTGTACATATTCGTTCACGTTCGAGGAACACAAGTTTGTTTTGCTTTGTTTTCATTCACCGACCACCGTTCGGGGAAAATGGGAAGGGGGTTATAGAGAAAATCTTCTATTTTTGCATTGGGTATCTACCATCGAAGCTATTTACTTCTAATTCCACCATTCATTCATCCCATTTCGTCTTATCTAATTTATGAGCAGGAAAGAGCATGCTGGGAGCATCAATCAATCCTCCCAGTATAAATACACGCTCCGATATTTCATACATGTATACAATCTTTTACATCCAGAAATCCCAGATCTTCTTCCACCATGGCCAGGCAGCCTTCTCGGCACGCTCAGCATCCATCTCAGCACGGAAAGCGTCGAGGTCAACTTCGCGACGGCCCTCATCGATGTTGATCTCAGAGAGCTTGACGCCCAGGGTCCATTGGCGGTAGTAGAGCTTATATCCAATGAAAAACATGATGACGACGGGGCCAGCGAGGTAGGATTCGAAGAATGCTTCTGCGTCGGGTGATCCGCCGATGGGGAATAAGGCGACATAGAATTGGGCGACGAGGCAGAGGATGTTGAGTCCCAGACCGATCCAGGAACCGATTGTGCCGAACATGGCAGCGAATGGCAGGTCATCAGTGGTTCGGCCATTTTGAGCCCAGGCCTTGCGGAATCGAATGTGTGCGAAGCAGATGGAGCCCCAGGTGAAGAAGTTGGAGAGACCGGAGATGGAAAGCAACCAGGTAAAGATGGTTCCACCGGATTTGGCCTCATTGATGTAAGCGAGGCAGCCGAAAAGGAGAGTAAAGATCAAGACGACGTATGGACGACCCTTCTTATCAACGCGTGCACCGATGGATGGGCCCATGCCTCTAGCGCACAGAGCTTGGATTGTTCGGGTCGCTGCAAAGGTGCAGGAGTTGGCGACGGAGAGAACACTGAGGGTGATGACAGCGTTGAAGATTGAGGGAAGGGCCTTGATGCCGGCAAGTTGGAAGGACAAGACGAATGGAGAGTATCTGGTGTTGCCGCCGGAAGCTTGGGAGAGGTTTTGGTTGTCGGATGGAACAATGAGACCAAGGAGGAACAGAGAGATTACGTAAAACAAGGTGATACGCCAGAACACCTGCTTGGTGGCCTTGGGGATCGTCTTTCTTGGGTTGGCGGCTTCAGCAGCAGCAAGACCGACAAGCTCAGTTCCACCGAACGCGAACGAGGCGGTCACGAACACGGAGCAGAATCCCTTGAAGCCATTTCGGAACGCACCAGGCTCGTGCCAGTAGTGTGCGCCAATGTAGCCTCGGGTATCAGTTGGGACACCTCCACAGTCGATAATAACACCGAGGATGATGAAGCCGATGATTGCAGTGACCTTGATAACGCCAAGAATGAACTCGACTTCACCGTAGCCCCTAACACCAAAGATGTTGATCAAAACAACACTGAGCAGGAAGATTGTAATCCATACACCGACATTGATGGAAGGAGTTCCAGTATTATTAGGGTCGGTCCAGAACGCAATAGTAACACCGGCAGTCGTTAACTCGAAAGGCAACACCACTAACCAATTCATCGCGTAGTTCCAGCCCATGGCAAAGCCCCATGCCGGGTCAATGAAGCGAATGGAGTAGTTGTAGAAAGATCCGGCGACAGGGTATAGAGCTATCACGCGTTAGATCGATTTCGAACAAACCAGACACGCCAGGGGCTTACCGGCAAGTTCACCAAGGGCATTAACAGTCAGCAATAACATAATGCCGATGATAATAAAGTCGATGACCAGAGATGCGGGACCACCGCTGCTCAGAGCACTGCCAGAACCAACGAACAAACCAGCTCCGATGGAGCCACCTATGGCAATCATCTGCATATGGCGACCCTTTAAGCTCCTCTTCAGTCCACCCTCACCAAGCTCTACATCTTCGACCTCGGGCAACATCAGGCCGGGGGAGACATTCTCCGAATCGGAGCCATACTTCTCGTTGTCACTGTGCCCCATCTTGACTTTTTGTGTCTGTCTTGGGGTTGTTGAAAAATTGTACAGAGAAAGGAACTCGGCTCTACACGCGAAGGGTGAGAGGAGGGAAGGGGGTGAGGTAAGGAACGCAACTCTGGCGAGAGGTGAATTCGAAGCCGGACTTTCGCTTCGTTATATACCGCCATCCGCGATCACGACTTCCTGATACGCACCTCCTTCAAGGTGTCTAGGGGAGACTTAGACCGGCTTGGCTTTCCACATGGAAGCCATGTCAAGATACGGTCAAAGGATGTGACTGGTCGACTGGACGTGGAAGCTCCGGATGGCCCCCTTCGCACGGCATGCCCGACCTACAAGCAAGCCACTGAACCTTACCAAGGCGTGAAAGAACCCACAAGAATCCTGCAAGGAGGACAGACTTCCTTGGAGACGCTTGAAGACGGTTTGGGCCAATCCCCACCCGTGCAGGGAGGCGGCCTGCTGCATCCTGCTGCATCCTCCCGGTAGTCTCAAAATCACAGATCCACAGATAAGGATAGCGCCCGCTCGTCATGCCAGCCCGAGACAGCGAATCAAGATAACTGGTCGGAGGAGGGGTGTCTCGTTTTTTACAAAGCCAGCAAATCATCGCGCATACCACATTTCCAAAGATCTATTTCAACGACGGGACGACGCACGATGCACGATCGATGGCTGAGGAGTTGGAACCTTGGAAGCTGGTGGTGCTGAGGAGGATTACAAATTTGGAAATTGGCATCGAGCCTCAGAGACTTCACACGACGACGACGATGGCCTCAGTAGTTCCGGTGGATGCAAATTGGGACCACTGAGGAGCAACAGGGCCAAGAATCCCAAGATAAGCGTTCGAGTTCTGAGGGTCCAGAGGCCCGCAGTGCAGGAAGAGTGGCGAGAGGAATTGTTCTGGAAGGCAGCATTAGCCTGCTTGGGAGAGCTGCCGTAGTCCCGTTTCGAGAGGCCAAGACCTTATGCTAGTCGGCCCGGCGCTGTCCGAGTTTGTGCTTTTATTAGGCCTAGCGAGGGCCGTCCACTTATTAGTCTTGGCCTTCGTCTTTGCGAGCTCCACGATCATTCCACGATATGCTGGCATGTAGCGTGCTGAGCGAGGAGCGTACGTGTTCCAGAGCCATCCTAGAGCCAGAGTGACCGTTCGACCAAACACGGCTAAAGAGTACCCTGGAGAAGCCTGCTAGCTGCTGCCGTGGATGGGCCTTCGAAAATATGCAGTACTGCCGCCGCGCCTAGTACGTACAACCTCATTTTCATCATCTGCTTACGATGGTTGGGGTATTTGAGTTTGTGGGAGAAATTAGGGAAGCTCGAACCTGACTGGTACGACGGAAGGTGTTCATGAGGCCACACCACGAGCGAAGCTCTTCATCTCGTGTATCAGTGCCCCTTCAATCATGCGTCCAAACTTTTCCCTGTACATGGGCGCTGCGAAGTTGTGCTCATCGAACTAGCCGCGTCGTGCAGTATCGACGACGTAGACGTTTTTCACGACGTTCCTCTCGCGACCCTTGTCCTGTCACAATCTCTCGTGACGTTTCCCAATCTATCTTCCCGTCTGGCACAGCCAATCACGGACCTTGGCGACAGCTCTCGCAACGGGATCTGCAGTCATCATGCAGAGAAGGATTCTGCAGCTTTTCCAGAAGCTTGCCTCTTTTCATCCCCTGTGCTGAGCATCCCTGTACTTATGAAGTTATTTCCTTGATTGCACCTTGGCGAGGGGTACCGATTGCGCCGTTTCGGTTTGCCTCGGTCTTCATTCCCCTTTGGGATTTACTTTTCTTATCTATCATCTTGAAGCTTTTCATTCTCGATGCACAAAAATTTCAGCCGCTGGGACACTCGCTGAATTGTTATCCCGTCTAGGAGGCTGAGCTTTCGAGCCGAAAGCTCTGTCGTGCAGTTTTAGTCTTATCTTATCGCAAGAGACCCTGATTCTGTGCCGTGGGTGTGCTGGTCATCTATCAATGGGGACATTTTGATTCGGTCCGGAAACTTCGCAGCTTGAAGTCTACGCCCAATAGAATCGCTTTAATCGCTGTCAACTTGACATGGGACTTCAACTCGAGGTCTGAGGGCAAGCAGTTCGGACCGCGCCTTGAAAGTTTACTGCTTTGGGAAGCTCCTTTGCAGGATATTCCCCACATAATTATGATTACATTCTAGGTGGGGCTCGGCGTTTCGTGCCTGCCATTAGTTTGTGGCACTCGGGGTTGTTTCTGATACTGCCAGATTCGTACCCAGTGATTAAGGTTACACCATCCCGCCTCCGTCTCCGTCTCCGTATCCGCATCCGGATTGGCGAGTGCAGGGTCTCACGGTATATCACCCAGCACGCATGCTGTATTTCGAATCTTGTTCTATTCTTATTGGACTTGAATCCGAAGCGTCTGTAGGAAAACTGCTAAAATTCCAAGAAACCCGGGGTTAAGCAGCAAAGGGGTCACCTGCATCATTCGCCCACAGAATCTTTTAGCAGCAACCTCCTCCCATAGCTTGATATACGGTCTCACGTACAACCTCTCTTGCCAAATACACCTGCTCAAAGACGCCTTCCATGTCTCCCAGCATTGAATTTCCATTTCCTCCGTCATCTCTACCAGATGATTGACAAACCATGCCCCCTCCGGCATATTCAGCGAAGAAACCCCACCCACTGCGAAAATCCACAAAACAAGGACGTTGTTTATAGCCGCACCGCTGCCACTCGAAGTTACGGATTTTAAGGACGCAACCAGCGGCTAGCCGCTGTAAGATATGATTGATTGCTATTGTGCCACCTGGAGGTAGACCCCGCCACGGGTGAGGATATGCAGCAGACTCGCGAAACGAGCACCTTCTGTGATCGATGACGAAAGTTCATTGCCGACTGGGCTCAAAAGAATTGAATCCGATGTGATGGGCGGTAATCTCAGTATATTTGAAAGAAAGATAATCTTACATATCCTTATCAACATGATCATCGAGGTGTTCGCAGTAGGGTATGAGGTGTGAGCCGGCACAAGCGGCGAGAAATGCTGCAGCGAATTTATCATCGCAGCAATCCTCTCTTTAACACCTAAGGACACTAAATTAATAGGTAGAGGTTCCTCGTTCAGTAAGCCCATATCATCGAGGTGGGATATTACTGAGGGTGGTGATGTTATGAGGTTGTTCTCTGCGGGAAAGAAGGGGGGTAGCACGGTGTCCAGAGGGGGAAATGGGATCTCGCAGATGGAGACAACGAACATCCTACACATGCCAGAACTCTTTACCATTCCTCGAAAACAATCACAACGTACTATAAAACCCAATTCACAGTCATGGGACTCGTTTATCGAACCGCGTGTAAGCCACCTTGAATATACGCTGTTTTGCTTCAACTCGTCATATGCATCTTCAACATCCCGTATGTTGCCTTTTTCATGCTATTTCTACTTTCTATCGGCATATCATCACGTTTCAACTTCTCATCTTTCCAACTTTCTAGAAGACGAAAAAGAAAGGGAAATTTATTAGGGAAAGAGACACACCGCGACAGCAGCCATAGTCACAACAGCACTAATCGTCAAATCACTGACCGCCTCCCCCACTCCCATCCCCTCCCCTCAACCCGCCCCCTCAACAACCGAATACACTCACTCCCCCTCCAACCCCCTAACATCAACAACCAGCCTCCCGGCTCTCCCACTCTCCAGCCGCAACGTAAAATGCAGCGTTGCGTGAAAGAGAACTGTATCTTTCCATACCAACGGCAAGAAAAAATTAATCATTAGGTTAGTATATGAGGGGGGCTATCAGGGGAAGGTCTATAGACTGGGGTGCAGAGATCTATTTTCAGCTTCATCAGCAAAAGTCCCCTTTTCTTCATTTGATTTGAGAGGGATG
>Ga0302325_10022857_pt1 | contig 13067 bp, 10 predicted proteins | sample Palsa_T0_2_FD_201948 | JGI IMG/M metagenome (GOLD analysis project Ga0302325, IMG submission 201948) | Peat permafrost microbial communities from Stordalen Mire near Abisko, Sweden - Palsa_T0_2 | ecosystem: Environmental > Terrestrial > Soil > Palsa > Peat permafrost | place: Sweden: Abisko... | reverse complement strand
AGAGCTCTCCCGGCCAGCACTCAAATGCTGGCCGTTTCTTTTGTTACGACGAGCACATTCAAGAGGAATTGGGAAGTGTCCGGCGCGCAGAGCTTTATTTCACGGACTGAGAAGTCTCACACCACAGCAGGAGCGGCGCGGCCCGCAGCCGACTGAATCGAGGCCCCAACCCTAGGGCGTAGCCCGCGCTAGCGTAATCCGCGTCCGGTCCAGCGGAATCTCCCTCTGAATCTCCATCTCAATCGAAGTCCCCACATCCAGCCTCACGTCATTGCCCCGCTTCAACAACGCCCAGGCAATACCTGCTGCGGCTCCCGCTCCCGCACCAATACGAGCGCCATTCAGCCCGCCGGTAGCCAATCCGCCGCCGATGCCACCGACCGCGCCTCCGTAGGCGCCATTTCTCGCCGCGTCTTCCACTTTCTGTCCGGTGTCACTGTCCTGCCGGATGGTTCCTTCTTTATCCTTCACGCTTTTGTTGTCCGCGCCGGGTGTGTTCTCCACCGATCCCGGCAGCATCACCGTGTAACCGCTGGGATAAATCATTGACGTGAAGTGCATCAGGATTTCCGCCCGCCCCTTCATTCGCCCGGCGCGCTCCACGTGCGAAATCTTGCCCTGGATGTAAGTCCCCGCCGGCACCAGAATGTGTTCGTTCACCACAAACGGAAATGCAGTTTCCGCATAAACCGCGTCGCCTTCGCGCGCGTTTTTTGTAGAGATGGCCTGCTTGAGCAGCAACGGAATCCTCGCTCCCGCGGGAATCACCGCAGCGTCAGGGTCGGGCGCCTTCGCAGGCGCTGCGCCTTCACTCGGAGTAACTGCCGCAGGAGCCGGCGTCGCCGGCACTGTGGCCTGCGAAGCGCCAGATTGCGGAGCGGCTGGCTGCGCAGGATCGGCAGCCTGACCGAAGGCCATTCCTGAAACCAGACAAAGAATAAAGATCCATCGCATCGCGAACCTCCCAGAAGCGCTTCCGCGCTGCATACTCTGCGAACCGTATCCCGGGGATCATATGCCGTGAATCCAGCCGAGCATATCACGCCCGTTATCCCATGAGATGCGGCTTCCGTCCCCGAAGATTGCCCGCTGCCAGTCGCATGAGGATCCCTTCCTGCTCCTTAGTGTCCTTGGTGGTTAACGGTTTTGCAGCACCCCTTTCGAGTGACTCAAGCGACGAGCTCTCATTGTTCCCTTTGTTCCGTGGTGCCCCTTCCTGTATCGTGTCCCTTCCGGCCTCGACGGCGTTCGCTCTTCCCGCTTGCACCTGTCGCGCGGCATCAGGCTGGGTTGAATCTTGATGGCTTAAAATCATGCGTCATTTCTTGCTCGCTCTTATTATCTTGACCGCGTCAGCCGTGTGCCTGGGGCAATCTAGCTTCGGGCAATCTAGCCTGGATCAATCTAGCCTGGATCAATTTAGCCTGGATCAAGCCGGGCCCGAGGAAGACGGCCACGAAGTGCAGCTCTGGACGGGCGGCGGCCACTCCGTCAGCGGCGGACGCGGCGACACCGGCGTATTCAACGCCGGGCTGCGCTATGGATGGATCATCACCGGTCCGCACCTTCCCAGCTTTCTTCGCGGACGATTTGAGTACGCCGTGGATGCCGTTCCCATGTTCTTCGTCTTCCAGCCCGCCAACACCGCTTACGGCGTGGGATTCAACCCGCTCGGCCTCAAGTGGGATTTCGTGCGCCGCGGCCGCTTCTCGCCCTATCTCGAACTCAGCGGAGGCACGCTCTTCACCAACCACAACGTCCCCACCTACACCAACACCGTGAACTTTACGTCCGCCGCCGCGCTGGGCACGCACATCCTCGGCCCGAAATATAACTGGAGCGTGGAACTGCGCTACCTGCACATCTCAAACGCAGGATTGGCTGTCCCAAATCCCGGGATTAATACAGTCCAGGTACGGCTGGGTGTCGGAAGGTTCTTCAGCCGGCACGGTCGCTAACCAAACGTTGGCGCCGCCGCGAGGCTGTGAATTTCTTTCGCAAATAAAGTTTGCTGCGGGGTCCTACGTGCGTGCGCCAGATCGGGATCGTGGGGTACCCCCCCCTCCCCCTATGGTCTCGAATCCCCGCTGTTCATGCGGGTGCCGGAGGGACCACGTGCGCAAAATATTGATGTCAAATAACTTAGAGGTCAAAATCTAGAGAACAAAGAAGTTACAGCCGAGGCGATCAGGCTGGCTGCGGCGCTTCCGCCTCGACCAGAATGGACTAATTAAAAGTCAGAGGCAAGGTTGGATGTCACACGATTTCGTGTTGACTTGTGGAAATCGTCAGCTTTCGTCCTGTAAGAATCTCGGACGGGTACCGTGCCAAAAGCATACGCTTTGGGGATTCGAATAATCCCACCACTCGAAAGCCGCCGGGAGTTATGATGCGCGTATCGCATCCGGGTTGTAGACATCAGCCCACGATCCGGCCAGATCGTTCCAGTGAGGATTCAGCGATTCGACCAGGCGAATCTTCTTGCTGCGCCGCCAGCCCTTAATTTCCTTCTCGCGACTGATCGCCGCATCGGGATAGAAGAAGCATTCGTAATAGACTAGCCGCGTGAGGTTGTATCGGCTGGTGAAGCCGGGCACAAGTTTGTTCTTGTGTTCAAAAACGCGACGGCTCAGGTTGCCCGTGACGCCCGTGTACAAAACATGGGAGCGGGACCGATTGGTCATGATATAGACGTGGAATCGTTTCGATTCTCTCATTGCCCTTCTCGAATGCGTCATCCCGAGCGCAGCCGTTTTTCAGGCGGAGCGAGGGATCTCGCGCGAGTCTTATCACCTTTAGCACGGGGCATCTGCTTTGTCTGTGACGAGTGAACATCTGGCGTTCGCGGCTGTGGATGCGCGGAGGGCGGGATGCCGCACGCGAGATCCCTCGCCCCGCTGGTGAAAACGCGGGGCTTCGGGATGACGCAGTAGGGATTAGTGACGGGCTGCCGCTACAGAGTCATCTGCCATCGCCGCCCGCTTCCTACCAGCCGCGGGTCTGCAGCATGTGGGCTTCGTCCAATCCCGAGACGGCAAGGCCTTTCATCGCTCCTGTCAGGTCTTCGCTGACTTCAAGTAATACTTTAGGATCATTGAAGTGGGTGGCGGCTTTTACGATGGCGCGGGCGCGCTTCTCTGCTTCTACGGGATCGGCGAAGGTGGTGCTGTCTTTCATGAAGATGCCTGAGCCTACGAACACTGCTTCAGCGCCTAGCTGCATGACTAAGCTTGCGTCGGCGGGGGTGGCGATGCCTCCGGCGCTGAAATTTGGGACGGGGAGCTTGCCTGCTTTGGCGACGATCTTTACCAGTTCGTACGGGGCGCCGTGTTCTTTGGCTTTGGCGTAGAGTTCTTCTTCGCCGAGGACGGTGAGGATTTTCATCTCCTGCACGATCTGGCGGATGTGCTTGACGGCGTGGACAACGTCTCCGGTGCCGGCCTCGCCTTTGGTGCGGATCATGCATGCGCCTTCGGCGATGCGGCGGAGGGCTTCGCCGAGATTGCGCGCGCCGCAGACGAAGGGGACGGTGAAGGCGTGCTTGTCGACGTGGTGAGCTTCGTCGGCGGGGGTGAGGACTTCGGATTCGTCGATGTAGTCGACGCCGAGTTCCTGGAGAATTTGGGCCTCGGCGAAATGTCCGATGCGGCACTTGGCCATCACCGGGATCGAGACGGCGCCCATGATCTCGCGAATGATTTTGGGCGAGGCCATGCGGGCGACGCCGCCTTCGGCGCGGATCTGCGCGGGGACGCGTTCCAGGGCCATGACGGCAACTGCACCCGATTTTTCGGCGATGGTGGCTTGCGCGGCGGTGGTGACGTCCATGATGACGCCGCCCTTGAGCATTTCGGCGAGGCCGGTCTTGAGGCGGAGGCTGGTGGAGTTGCCGTTGTTCTGCGACATGGTTAGGCTCCGGAAAACAGCTGTCAGCCTTCAGCTGTCAGCTCTCAGCTAAACCTTCGAGATGGTGCTCCGGTAGGGTTTTCGCCGTCCCTTTATTCTAACGCGAACGAGCGTACCGCAGATACATTGAAACTTAGGCTGTAGGCTGTGAGCTCGAGTGTCCTTGCCGTCCGTCGTCTCAGACTTCGCCTAGCATGCAAGCGTGTCGAGTGTGGCTTTGGCTGCGCTATAGAGGTCGAGATCAAATTCCCCACTCTAGCCGCACAGAACGCGGCTAGAATGGGCCACCCGACTTATTTCGGATCTTATTTCGGATCTTATTTCGGATCCACCGTGGGGGTTTTCTCGGTTTCGACTGATTTCAACAATTCTTCGTCAGCCTCTTTGTCGCGTTGTTCGCCATTGAGACCGATGAATCGTTGGCTGGCGTCGTGGATTTTCTGCTCGGCACCGTGAAGCTGGCTCGACACCGAGACGAACGTGATGCCGACGATGACGACGGCCGTGGCAAAAAGAACCAGCGCCGCGAGCCAGGCCGGGCGGCTCATGAACAGCAGCGCGATCGAGGCGACGACGATGCCGATTTCGCATGCCAGTTGCGCCCACTCGTAGTGTTCGGCTGCCATGGCATGGACTTGAGTGGCCGACTCGTAGGACTCCGACCATTCGAGCGCGGCTTCCTTTTCCGTATCGAGCGCACGGATGACCGTGGCGAAGCCGACGAGGTCCTCGTGTGTGGGAATCTCGGCGTTGAGGTTCTTGGCATTCTCCAGACGGTTCACCCGTGCGGCGCGCGCCACGTCGGCTGAGGAGATTTGACCTACCAGCTTTCTCGATTCCTCGTCCCACTCCTTAAAGCGGTCCGCGTCGGGGTTCAGGGCATGCAACTGCCGCAGCTGGGCCAGGAGCACGCGGTATTTGGTGGAGATGGCCTGGTATTTCATCGAGGCGTTGGTTTGCTCGACCATGGTGGCGATGAGTTCGGTGCGCTGGCCTCCGACCAGTGCCGCGCACAGCGCCAGCAGCACGCCCAGGCATGCCATGGTGATGCCGAGATATTTGCCCAGATGTCCGGCGTGGCCGGCATGCTCGATGTGCTCGGCTAATTCGTCAACTTCACCCATGTCACCTTCACTCTGTTTCACGCCGGGTTGCCCCGGGAATTTTGTCTATCGTTTTTACTACCTCCCAACATATTTGGCGAACATTTTTTCGGGATCGATGGCGATGAAGGTTCCGCGGCTGCGGGCCAGGACTTCGTTGTTTTCGTTGCGGATCTCGGCCTCGTTGATGTGTTGGCGGCCATGGACGCTGACTTCCCTGCCCTCGACGTGCAACGGCTTATGCAGCGGGACGGGCTTGAGATATTCGACGGTCATCTCTTTGGTGAGAGCTACTACGTGGTGTAGCTTGTTGACCTTGCCCATGGCATCGTCGAGGATGCTGGCGATGACGCCGCCGTGGCAATGGCCGGGCGGTCCGGTGTAGCGCTTGCCGAGGCGGAATTTGCAGACGAAAGTTTGCCGTGGCTCGTCGAGCGTGAACTTCAGACGCATGCCGTTGGGATTGTTCATGCCGCAGACGAAGCAGTAGTTCTTCTGCATCTGGACGTAGCGCGTGTCGTGGCCGTGCGTTTGGGGCTTGCGGGGCATGTGTGATTTTACCCTGTGGCAAGGGCCGGCCTTTTTGGTAAGTCACTCCAAGAGCCTTTAACCGCAGAGGTCGCAAAGAAAAGCCGCGGAGGACGCGAAGAAGAGCCTGGCCTGATTCTTTGTCTTCTCCCGGAACTGTGATCTGCTGTATACATATCGGATTTGGAAATCTTTCGATTCGGAGCTCTCTTGTGAAATCGCTTCTCGCCACAGTAGCCACCGCCCTTTTGTTCTTCTCACTTCTTTCTTCTTTCCTCATCGGGAGCGTTCCCCAGGACAAGGATGCGGATAAGCCGCAGGCCGGTCCCACAGCGCCACAGGATAAGAAAGCGAAAAGCAAGAAGGACGACAATGGCACCGAACGGAAGGACGACAAGAAAGAGGAACCGAAGGAAGAGAAGAAAGGCGGGATGACCGCCGATACTTTCTCCGGACTGAAGTTTCGGTTGATTGGACCGGCCGTGGCTTCGGGGCGGGTGATGTCGATTGCGGTGAATCCGAAAAATAAGTTCGAGTATTACGTCGGCGTGGCGTCGGGCGGGGTGTGGAAGACGGTGAACGACGGCACGACGTGGGCTCCGGTGTTTGACGGTGAAGGTTCTTACTCGATTGGGTGGGTTGCGCTCGATCCCAACGATTCTTCTGTGGTGTGGGTGGGATCGGGTGAAAGTAATAGCCAGCGCAGCGTCGGCTACGGCGACGGCATTTACCGGTCGGTCGATGGCGGTAAGAGCTGGGAGAATCTTGGGCTGAAGAAGTCGGAACACATTGGGCGAGTGGTGATCGATCCGCGGGATTCCAGAGTTGTGTACGTTGCGGCGGAAGGACCGCTGTGGAGTGCGGGCGGCGACCGCGGACTTTACAAGTCGACAGATGGAGGTAAGAGTTGGAAGGCCGTGCTCACGATCAGCGAGAACACGGGCGTGGTGGACGTGCAGTTGGACCCGTCGAATCCGGATATTGTTTATGCGGCGGCTTATCAGCGTCGGCGGCATGTGTTCACGCTGATCGATGGCGGGCCGGAGAGCGCGATCTACAAGTCGACCGACGCGGGAGCGACGTGGAACAAATTGAAATCGGGGCTGCCGACGGTGGATTTGGGGCGCATCGGGTTGGCGGTTTCGCCGGCCGATCCGAATGTGGTGTATGCCACGGTGGAGGCGACCGACGGCAAGGGCGGCATTTTTCGCTCGAACGATAAAGGAGCGACCTGGGAGCGGCGGAACGAGTTCGACCAAGGGGCGATGTATTACGCGCGCGTGGTGGCAGATCCTAAAAATGTGGATCGCATTTTTGTGATGAGCGTGGAGTTGCGCGAGTCGCTCGACGGCGGCAAGACGCTGGAGAAAGTGGAGGAGAAAAACCATCACGGCGATAACCACGCGATCTGGATCGATCCGGACGACACGCGGCACTGGCTGCTAGGTTCCGACGGAGGCATGTATGAGACCTACGACAACGCGAAGAGCTGGCAGTTCAAGGCCAACCTGCCGACGGTGCAGTTCTACGACGTGGCGGTAGACAACGCGCTTCCCTTTTACAACGTGTGCGGCGGCACGCAGGATAATTTTTCGTGGTGCGGGCCCTCGCGCACGCGAACGATGAACGGCATTGTGAACTCGGACTGGAGCGTGACGACGGGCGGCGACGGGTTCCACTCGCAGGTGGATCCGGTGGATGCGAACACGATTTATTCGGAATCGCAATACGGCGTGCTGGTGCGTTACGACAAGCCGACCGGACAGGAAATTGTGTTGCAGCCGCTGGAAGGAAAGGGCGAGCCTCCACTGCGCTGGAATTGGGATTCGCCGGTGATTATCAGTCCGCACTCACATACGCGGCTGTATTTTGCGGCGAATAAGCTGTTTCGCAGCGACGATCGCGGCGACACGTGGAAGGCCATCAGCGGCGACCTGACGCGGCAAATGGATCGCAACAAGCTGCCGGTGATGGGCAAGGTGTGGGGCCCGGATGCGGTGGCGAAGAATCAGTCGACTTCGTTCTACGGGAACATTGTGGCTCTGGCGGAGTCTCCGAAGAAGGAAGGGTTGATCTACGTTGGCACGGACGATGGACTGATTCAAGTCACGAGCGACGGTGGGCAGAACTGGACGAGGTACGAAAAGTTTGCGGCCGTGCCGGAGACCACGTACGTGAGCCGCTTGGGGGCTTCGCAGCATGATGCCGGCACGGTGTACGCGGCGTTTGAGAATCATAAGAACGGAGACTTTAAACCTTATCTGCTCAAGTCGACGGACGCAGGCAAGACCTGGAGTTCGATTGCCGGCGATCTTCCGGAGAACGGTCCGGTGCTGGCATTTGCCGAAGATCCGGTGAATGCGAACTTGCTTTTTGCGGGGACGGAGTTCGGTGCTTTTTTCACCATCGACGGCGGACACCATTGGGTGCGGCTCAAAGGAGGGCTGCCGCCGATCGCGGTGCGCGATATGGTGATTCAGGCGCGGGAAAGCGATCTGGTAATTGCCACCTTCGGGCGCGGGTTCTATGTACTGGATAACATTGCACCGCTGCGGCTGGTCAAGGACGGCTCCATGGGGCTTCCGTCCGGTCTGTACACCGTGAAGGATGCGCTGCTCTACATTGAGAGTCATCCGCTGGGCGGTCCGAAGAAAGGGTTTCAAGGGGATGCATTCTTTACGGCGGCGAACCCGCCTTACGGCGCGGTATTCACGGCATTCCTAAAGGACAAGCTGAAAACGAAGAAGGAAAAGCGCGAAGAAGCCGAGAAAGACGCGGCCAAGAAAAATCAGACGCTTTCCTATCCCAGCAACGACGAGTTGCGGGCAGAAGCGGAAGAGGCGAAACCCGAGCTTTACTTCCTGGTGTACGACGAGAGTGGAGAGCCGATTCGACGCGTGGACGGCGCGACCGAACAGGGCTTCCAGCGCGCGGCATGGGATTTGCGGTATCCCGCGCCGGCGCTGCGCGAGCATAGCGCGGAGGGTGACGACGATTTTACTCCGGCTACGGCGCAGGGGCCGCTGGTGCTGCCGGGTGCTTACTCGGTACGCATGTTCCAGAAGGTGAATGGTGCGGTTACAGAATTGGGTGGACCACAAGCTTTTAAAGTGGCCGCCGAGGGTAGCTCGTTGTTGCCGGAGTCTGATCGAACTGCACAGGAAGAATTTCACCGCAAAGTTTCGCGACTGTATCGAGCCGTCTCCGGGGCAACGCATACCGCTGAGAACGTGGAGACACGGCTGAAGTCAATTCGCCAGGCCCTGCGAGAGACGCCAGCTGTTGCGAAGCAACTGGAAGCCGTCGCCGATGCGATCGAGCAGCGCAATCGGGAGATTCAACGCGCGCTCAGCGGCGACAAAGAGCTGGCTAAACGGAACGAGCCGGTGACTTCCTCGATTAACGACCGCGTGGAAGGCATTATGGAAGGGGAACGGTTTGCCCTGGCCAAGCCCACGCAATCGCACGTGAACGACTACAACGTCGCGGCCGCAGAGTTTGGGGAGCAATTGGGGAAACTTCATACGCTGGTCGAAGTCGATTTGGCCAAACTAGAGAAAGACATGGAAGCCGCGGGCGCGCCCTGGACTCCCGGACGCGTGCCGGAATGGTCGGAAAAATAAACTCTCCAGCCGCGGATTCACTGGTCCATTGCTCGAAGTCCACGTGCTTTGCCGAAGCCGAATGGCTGAAGCCTGAAGGCCGGGGTTAGCGCATGCCTCCGAGTTTGACCCCTGCGGCAGCCTCATATACCTTGGGGGCTGCCGTTTCCCGCTTTGCGTTTCGGAAAGCGCGCGGCGACTACTTCCCTCATGGACAAAAAGCGCATCCTGGCCAGCGCGGTGGTATTCCTCATCCTGGCAGTTCTCGTTTATCTGCAATACCGGCATTGGCAAAGCTTCGATTGGGGCACGTTCTGGGGTCAGGCTCGGCGCATCCGGAAGTTCCGCGTCCTTTATGCCATCGGGCTGATTTACTTCGGATACATTTTGCGGGCTCTGCGCTGGAAGATTTTTCTGAAGCCGGTGCGGCCGAATGTAACTGCGACGTCTCTGGTGTCGCCCACGCTGATCGGTTTCACGGGACTGGCGTTGCTGGGACGCGTGGGAGAATTTATTCGTCCGTATTTGATTGCGCGACGGAACGATCTTACATTCTCATCGCAGTTGGCGGTGTGGACGGTGGAGCGCATTTTCGACTTTGCAGCGTTCGCCCTCTTACTGGCGGTCGCAGTTTTCCGCGAAGGGGGGATGCTTTCGATCCCCGACCCAGGCCCGTTCTATCGCAGCCTGAGGCTCGGGGTGCTCCTGCTGAACCTTCTCGTCGCGGCCGTCGCGGTTCTTGCGATTGCGATCAACCGCCGTGGCGAAGCCATCGCGAGTTGGGTCGACAAGAAGATGGCCCATCTGCCGCGGAATTTGGGACACAGAGCAGCCGCCGAAGTGCGCAAATTCGGGACGGGCTTAAACACAATCCACGGGCCAGTCTCGCTGGTTGAGGCCGCTCTAACCTCGGTGGGAATGTGGTACGTGATCGCGCTCGCCTACAAAGCGGTGACGCATTCCTACGACGCACCTGCTTTGGACATTCCTCTCCTCCAGATTCTGATTCTCATGGGGGCGAGCATGGCCGGATCCGTGCTTCAACTGCCGGGGATTGGTGGAGGTTCACAGCTTGCAGTCATCGCTATGCTTTCCGGACCGTTTGCCGCTCCCAGGGAGATGGCGGCGAGTTGCGGGATTCTGCTGTGGTTGGTGACGTTTGCCGCTGTGGTGCCGGTGGGTCTGGTTCTGGCACATCACGAGCGATTGTCGTTGCGGAAGTTGTCGGAGGAGAGTCACCGGTCGGAGGAAACGCAAACGGTTACGCTGCCGCGGATCGACTCAGATTCCCGCGGATGAAACAAATTTTGCTTCTTTGATTTGCGCCAATCCGAGTGATCTGATTTGATGAAGACGTCTGTCACTGTAGTTCTTTCGGTATCCCTCGTGGTTAAGCTGTGACTCCTCGCGGCTGTGCTAGAATCTGGCGATTCCCTGCGGAGCGGCGTTGCAAATGGCTGTCAGCGGGCACGCGTAAACGTTTACGCAGGACAGACTGGCGAGATTCGCTAGAAACTTTGCGGCCATTTTTTCTGATTTGGCACGCCAGGCGCTTAGTTCTTTTGTGGATAGGTGAAAACGCATGCATCTTGCAACTCTGGTGTTGAGTTCCTCGACGCTGGTTCATCTTTCGCCCGTCGACATTGCCATTGTCGCTTTCTATTTTGCGCTGGTGCTGGCCATCGGCATCTACCTGAAGGGACGGGCGAACACCGGCGAAGATTTTTTCATGGCCGGGCGGGAAATGACAGCGTGGGTTGCCGGCCTGAGTTTTCTCTCGGCCAATCTCGGCGCGCTCGAATTAATGGGCTGGGCGGGCTCTGCCTATCAGTACGGAATTCTTGCAACTCATTGGTATTGGATCGGCGCCATTCCGGCGATGCTGTTTCTGGCGCTGGTGATGATGCCGTTTTATTACATCTCGAAGACGCACTCGGTGCCGGGATATTTGAAGCTGCGTTTCGGCGAACCCGCCCGCGCGCTATCGGCGATTTCCTTCGCCTTCATGACTGTGCTGATGAGCGGCGTCAACATGTTCGCCATGGCCAAGGTCATGCAGATCGTGCTGGGATGGGACATCAATTTCAGCATCTGGGTATCGTCTCTCACGGTTGCGGTTTACGTGACGCTGGGCGGTTTGCGTTCGGCGATCTTCAACGAAGTGCTGCAGTTCTTTCTCATCTGGGCGGGTGCGCTGCTGATTCCGATCCTTGGGCTTTACGAGGCTGGGGGCTGGGGCCACCTCAAGGTGCTGATTACCGAGAGAGCGTCGGCGCAATATATCCATCTCTGGGCCGGGTTGGGATCGTTCGCTAACAACCCCATGGGAATTAATTGGGAGGGAATTGTTTTTGGACTGGGCGCGGTTATCTCGATGGGGTACTGGACCACGGACTTCCTCGTCGTGCAGCGCATTCTGGCGGCGAAAGACATGCGCAGCGCGGAAATGGCGCCGATTATCGGAGCCGGCTTCAAAATGATGGTGCCGATCATCGTCATCCTGCCCGGATTGCTGGGCTTGGGTCTGCTGCCGATGAAGCTGGTTCCGGAATCGGTGGCCACGGTAACTCACGGCTATAGTTACAACGACGTTCTTCCTCTCATGCTGGCGCGCTATTGCGGTCCCGGGCTGCTTGGCCTCGGAATCACCGCGCTCATTGCAGGCTTCATGTCAGGAATGGCGGGGAACGTGAGCGCTTTCACCACGGTCTGGACTTATGACATTTACCGGCCGCTGATCAACAGCAAAGGCAGCGACCATCATTATGTAAACATGGGTCGCTGGACCACGATCGTCGGCGTGCTGATCAGCGTGGGCACGGCGTACCTGGTGATGCGGTCGGCGAGCATCATGGATTACGTGCAGGCGTTGTTCAGCTTCTTTATTGCGCCTTTGTTCGGCACGGTCATACTCGGAATGTTGTGGAAGCGAGCCACTGGTGCCGGCGGTTTCTGGGGGCTGTTGTGCGGCACGCTCTCTTCCGTGAGCATGTGGGCCTGGGTGAAAGTCGATCCGACTGCGCTGCGTTATGTGGCTCTTTCGCCCGATGCCAAGGCACTGGCCCAGGACATGTATCAGGCGCTGTGGTCATTCCTGGTGTGTGTGATCGTGACTGTAACGGTGAGTCTGGCAACGAAACCCGTGCCTGATAGCGCATTGGCCGGTCTGGTATACGGGCAGACGAAGATTCCCCCGATAGAGAACGTCCCTCTCTATCAGAAGCCTTTTTTCTGGGCGGTTGTGGTAGCGGTGATATTTGTGATCCTCAATATTATTTTCTGGTAGGCGACCTTCTATGACAACAGACGCGAAAGCGGCGAGTTCTGTATCGATTTGGTTTTTCATCGGCGTCTCGCTGCTGGTGAACGGACTGCTCATTCTGGGCGCGGGCATTTACCAAGTCGTGCACCCGCCTCCGATAGACCGGCAAGTGGTGCTCTTTCAATACCATGCGGGTGTGTGGTGGGGAGCCCTGTTGACCCTGCTGGGCGGCTTCTACTGCTGGCACTTCGCCCCGAAGCATGGAAGCGGAGAGGGCATGTAGGAACAGGACACGGTCGGATTGACTCGGCCGTGAAAGAACGTCTACGGCCAGAGTGATGGTGGCCCCGGGCAGATTCGAACTGCCGACCTCCGGTTTAGGAAACCGCTGCTCTATCCAGCTGAGCTACGGGGCCATTTCCAGTAAACATACTACTTTCAATGCTTTACAGCCATTCTTGCAGGTTACCAAAGAGCCGTTGCTTCCCATTGACTTCCCGTTATACTGACTCCATGAAACGACCACGGCGTCAGACTGGAAGACTCTACCTCGCAAGCAACATGTGGTACGTGCAGTATTACGCGACAAAAGACGGCTCCCGAAAACGAGTCTCGCACATGTTGCACGCGCGGGACAAGCAGCACAAGACCGCAAAGTCCGAACCA
>Ga0302325_10022856_pt1 | contig 13067 bp, 9 predicted proteins | sample Palsa_T0_2_FD_201948 | JGI IMG/M metagenome (GOLD analysis project Ga0302325, IMG submission 201948) | Peat permafrost microbial communities from Stordalen Mire near Abisko, Sweden - Palsa_T0_2 | ecosystem: Environmental > Terrestrial > Soil > Palsa > Peat permafrost | place: Sweden: Abisko... | reverse complement strand
CCTGCAATTCTTCTTGAGATCCTGGAAATCCGGCCAGGAAACGTCGGTCCGCGTCCCCCGATCCAATCCGCAGACCGCCACCAGCCGGTCCTGATTCTGGACGAGTGGAAAGGGCCGAAGCAGAATCCCTTCGATCCAACTGAAGACCGAAGTGGTCGCGCCGATTCCCAGCGTGAGGCAGAGGATGGCGAGTATCGAAAAGCCCGGACTGCGCCGCAGCATCCGGAGTGCGATGCGAAGGTCGTGAAGCATATCAGAATAATGACGTGCACGGCGGCCGTTTGGCTCAAGTTTGGCGCAAGTAAATTTGGACCGGTAGGCCGGATGCGCTATTGCGGCCAGCGGAGCGTGCCCACAATCTCGCGCACGTTGCCGACGCCCTCGTCGCGCAGGAAGCGGCCCAGCTCGCGCGCCACACGCGCCGGTGACTGCGGGTCCCAGAACGTAGCCGTGCCCACCTCCACCGCGCTCGCGCCGGCCACCAGGAATTCGGCGGCATCCTCCCCGGTCGAGATGCCCCCCAGCCCGATTACGGGAATCTTCACCGCCTGGGCCGCCTGGTAGACCAAACGCAGCGCCAGCGGCTTGATGGCCGGTCCGGAGAGTCCGCCGAACCCCGCTCCCAGGCGCGGCCGCCGCGTGCCCGCATCGATGGCCAGCGCAATAAACGTATTCACCAGCGAAATACCGTCCGCGCCGCTCGATTCCGCGGCCCGCGCCAGCGGCTCGATGGCGGCAACGTTCGGCGACAGCTTCACGATCAACGGCCGCCGTGCCACCCGCTTGACCGCCTCCACCACTTCCGCCAGCAGCGCCGGGTCGCTCGAAAAATAGATTCCGCCGTGGCGCGTGTTCGGGCAGGACACGTTCAGCTCGTAGCCCGCCAACCCCTCGGCCGACTCCAGCACCCGCGCGACTTCCGCGTAATCGTCCACGGCGTTTCCGAAAATATTGGCAAATACCGCTGTTCGCAAGCGGGCCAACGCCGGCAGCTTGTCGCGCACGAAGGCCTTCACCCCGATATTCTGCAGCCCGATCGAGTTCAGCATGCCCGCCCGCGCCTCCCAGATCCGGGGCGGCGGGTTGCCCTCCATGGGCTCGCGCGATAAGCCCTTCACCACCAGCCCGCCGAGCGCGTTGAGGTCTACCAGGCGCTCGAATTCCACTCCGTAGCCGAAGGTTCCGGAAGCCGCCAGCACGGGGTTTCGCAGCCGGATGCCGCAGAGCGACGTCTCCAGGCGCGCCTCCGCGTCGCTCATTTTCCGCGCTTCTCTTCTGCTAAGGCTTCCCCTAATACCGCGCCCGTAGCCGAGGACGGCAAGCTTAGCTCGGCGGCGCGCGCCACTGTCGGCGCCACGTCCACCAGCTCGATGCCCCGCTCGATCACCTGCGCGCCGAACTGCCCTCCGTACAGAAACAACGGCACCGACGTGTCGTAGTTATAGAGCGAGCCGTACGAGATGCCGTGCCTGATCCCAGTCTCTTCCACCGTTCCCGGTTCGTAGCTAAGCATCACATCCCCGGAACGTAATTCGCGAAAACTGTTCTCGAACCGCCGCCGCCACTCGCCGCCGTGGGAGCACTCGCCGTCCGCTGTGTAATAGCCCGCCACGCCGGGATAGCGCAAGGCCAGTTCGGCGGCTACTCGGCGGGCGCTTCTCGGGGCAACGTTTTGCTTGCGCAGCGCGTCCAGCTTGAGATAGAGGAACGGGTAGACGTACTTCTCCACGTAAACGTTTTTCACCGTGCCCTTATCGATCCATTCGGAAAGCCCGCCACTGACGGCTTGCGCCAGTTTTTCTCCGTCCACCGCCTTGCGCTGGTGCGCGACTCCATCCTGTTCCGGCGGCGCTCCGTGGGCAGCGGCGAAGATCAGATTGTAATTGCCGGCCCCAGGTACCCTGTCCAGCGTTTCCAGCGTGACCTTGACCTGCCGGTCTAACCGTTGCACCATCTGCTCCATCAGCGGCGAGTCCGATCCTGTCTCATAGCCCAGCAGCGCCATCGAGCCCAGCGAGGCAAAGATAAAATCCAGGGTGTCGCCCTGCCCCAGTTTTTCGACTGCCAGCACCTTCCGCAGCAGTTCGAACTGCGCATCCTGGCCGAACGGCGACGATCGGTAGAGATTCATAAACTCTTCCGGCCGCGACGGGTCGAAGGTCAGCGTGCGCAGCGGAGGAAAGCCTTCTCCCGCGCCGACAGCCATCCATGGAGCATTGTATAGATTCTCCATGGGTCGCTCGGAGTTGTACCCGGTAAGCCAGTCGAGGTCGTGGGGACCCGCTGTAAATTGACCTTGGTCATCCATCCAAACAAGCTGGGCCGGCGAACCCCCCGCCAGCAGGGAAAGGGAATCTCGATTCAGACCCACGCAGAACGTCCGGCTTTTGTCCTGGCCCAGACGCGCTGCCTCGTCGGCCAGCGTCGTCGCTTGCAGCATCTTGGCGCTGGCCTTGGCCGGAGCGCCGGCCCGGCGATCGTACCATTGGTCCGCCACGATACCGTGAAGTTGCGGGTAAGCGCCGGTCGCCAGTGTCGCCAGTCCGCCGGCGGTGAAACTAGTGGCGGCTATGCGGCAATCCGGATAGTAAATGCCCTCTTCCATCAGCCGCTTGAAACCGCCCGCCACCAGCGCACGCGCGCAGCGATCCAGGTAGGCCTGCCGGAATTGTTCCGCAATCAAAAAGACAAACAGCTTTGGCCGGGGCCGCAGGGCCCCCGGCCGCGCCGGCAGAAATCCTGTCAGGCCGGCCGCCACCGTTGCCGCGAAACGTCTCCGCGAAATCGACATTAGGCTAAGAGTTTAGCAATCCCACCCGCACTATGGTATGTTGTGAGATCTTATTACAGTTTTATCAGGTTGGGAGTGTTGCAGTACCCGCTGCACTCTTCGGGAGAGGAGGCTGATGCAAGAAAAGGATGGGAGCGTCCTCGGGCTGGCGACGATTCGGCGGAATCGCGGCATTTCGTTGGAACAAATCGCAGATGCGACAAAGATCGGCGTTCGTAGCCTGAAGGCTATCGAAGGTGGCGACTTCCAGAAATTGCCTGGGGGCATATACACCACCAGCTACATTCGCCAGTACGCTAGAGCCATCGATTTCGATGAAGCCGAACTCCTGGCTTTTTACCGGGCTCATATGGGCATCCCCGCCGGTGCGGAAGAGGCCAGCCCGCGCCGGAACGGGAAAGACCTGATGGGCGGCGGTTTTCACCAAGCCTCCAGCATTGGCTGAGGGCGGCGCGCCGCCTGGCGGTTAGCGCAGCACGGCCAACAGGTCTCCGGTTTGCCGGGCCAGGTTCCATTGAGCCCGCTCGACTGCGTACTGCGCGTCATAAAAAGCCACCCACTTATCGCTTTCGGCAATCCGCGACTCCTCCACGTGTCGCAGCAGAATCCGGCCTTCCTGCAGCTGCGCCAGGTTGACTGAAAGCTGCTCGCGCGCCAGTTCCAGATCCAGCCGCGCTACCTCGCGGGCCGCCTCCGCCTTGCGGATCTCGCGATAGGCCTGGCGGGTGTCCGCGGCGATCCGGTTGCGCGTGTCGTCCATCTGTATGCGCAGCTTGGCGGCGTCGGCGTCGGATTGCGCGGCCGCCCCCCGCACACCCGGCCCGGGCAGCAGCGGAACCTGTACCGAAACGCCGAGTTCTCCGTTGTTACGCTGGTACTTGAGAAAGTAATCCTGGTAATGGTTGAAGGTTGCGAAAAGGCCGTATTGCGCCACCAGGTCCACGCGCGGAAGGCGCGCCGCTTTGGCCGCCCGGCCCTCCAGCCCCTTGGCCGCGATCTGCGATTCAAGACGGCGCAGCTCTTTGCTCGATCCCAGCGCGCTCTCCACGGCGGCATCTTCGGAAGCCGGCAGCGCCGGCGCCGGACGCTCTTCGGCCGCCGGTTTCACGCGATCGTCGGCGCTATATCCCAACACCATCGCCAGCGAGGTTTCGGCGGTCTCACGGTCCGCCACCAGCGCATCGGCCAGCTGCCGCGCGCGTGCCAGGTTAAGCTCCGCGCGCTTGGCCTCGATCGGCAGTTCCCGCCCCTCCTCCACGCGGCTTTGGACCGTCGCCAGAACCTTCACCAGGCTCTGCACTTCCTGATGCGCCATCTCGCTGGCCCGTCCCGCGCGCTCGGCGTCCAGATACAGCGAAGAAGTACGGAAGGCGATATCGTCCTGTTTGGCCGTGGCGGCGATTCCGGCCCCGCGCGCCTCTTCCTTGGTCTGGGCCACCACGTAACTCTGCTGCCGGTTGAACAGATATTGTGTCGCCCGTCCCTGGACCACCGATGGCGCGGCGCCGTCGATACTCATGGGAAATCCGTTGGTGTATGCCAAGCCGCTGCCGAAATAAACTCGCGGGCTGAACGGATCTTTCTGGACGCGCACGGCAGCCAGCGCCTTGACCTCGTCCAGGCGCGCCATGGCAATCTCCGGATTCTGCTGCAGCGCGCGATCGACGGCCTGCCGCAGCGTCAGCGTGTGTACTTCAGCGCGCAGCGCCGCGGCGCACAGCCCAAGTATAAAAGTTCTCCTCAGGTTCGACATGAAGGTATTGTCGCGCAGGCCGGCGGGACGGTTACTGGCGGAAGCGCCGGATCAGCAGCGTATGGCGGTCCGACCGGTAGAAACCGATCACATACACGGTGGCCTTGCCCTGGATCGAATAGATAGCCTGGCGTATGCGGAGCACCGGCGCGCCCGCATGAATTTCCAGTAACTCGGCGGTGCGCGCGCCCGCCGCGGTGGCGTCCACTTCCTCGTCCGCATAGGCCAGCGAGATGCCATACTCCCGTTCCAGAAGCGCAAAAAGGGAGCGGCGTTCCAGCGGATGGCTCAGCAAGCCCGCGAATTCCGCGGCCGGCAGATAGCAGCTTTCCAGGGCGAAAGGCTGCTCACCCGCTTGGCGCAGGCGTTCCACCTTCACCAGTTTGCTGTGGGCGGGCAGCGAAAGCCGCGCGGCCGCTTCAGGCTCATCCTCCACCAGCCCGGCGCACATAATCCGCGAGCGTGCCGGCAAGCCGCGGCTGGCCATCTGCTCGGTGAAACTGGCCAGGCGGTTGAAGTGGATCTTGGGAGGCGCCACGAAGGTTCCCACACCGCGCCGCCGGTCCACCAGTCCGTCGCGCTCCAGTTCCGCCAAGGCATGCCGCGCCGTCATCAGGCTCACTTCATAGGTGCGCGCCAGGTCTCTTTCCGAGGGCACTGGGTCGCCTGCCTGCAGTTCCCTGCCTTCGATGCGCTTCTGCAGCGCGTACTGGATTCTGCGGTAGGCGGGGTCGCCGGAATGGTTTGGACGAGGCATCGATCTGCTATAGAGCGCCAACGGAAGTATTCTACCCGAAAGTGTCTGCTGTTTTACAGCTTTCTATGAGTTTTTTGTTGACGGAATTAATACAAGGGGATTATACTGCCGTTAAGCAGGCAACTGCTATATAGCTTTTGCAAGGGGTTTTGCGGCCAAGGACACGTGCGCTTTTGTACGATTCTTGCCGTTGTGCTTGAGGCCGGAGAGGTGTGTGCCTCTCCTCAACAAGTTGGAGGAACAAGCTCGTGAAACTACGAAGACAGCTCTTGAGCTGCAGGGTATTGGTGTGTTTATTTCTGGCATGCGCATTGGCGGGTCTGGCGTGGGGCCAGCAGGTAAACGCGACCATTACAGGAAGAGTGACCGACCCATCGGGCGCCAACATCACTGGCGCAAAGGTCACGGCCACGTCTGTGGAGCGTGGCGTCACGTATCCCACCGCCACCAATGCGGAGGGCTACTACAATATTCAAAACCTCCCCATCGGGTCGTATAACGTAAAGGTTGAGACAGCCGGGTTCCAAACCGCGACGCAATCGAATATTGCGCTGCAAATGAACCAGGCTGCCAAAATGGATTTCCAGCTTCAGGTTGGCAACGTGGAAACCACCGTAGAAGTGACTTCGGCGGCCCCCGTGCTGCAGACGGAGCAGACGCTGCTTGGTCAGGTGATCGACTCGCGCACCGATACCACCTTGCCGCTGGCGACGCGCAATTATGTGCAATTGACCCTGCTGGCGGCGGGAACGGTTCATCCCGATCCCTCCACCTTTACCAGCGGCCTGACCACCGGCAACGGCGGACGCCCCTATGTGAACGGCAACCGCGAGCAGGCCAACAATTTCATGTTGGATGGCATGGATAATAACCAGGTCTCCGATAATCTGGTTGGGTATGCCCCCAGCGTGGACGCTATCGAGGAATTCAACGAGATCACCCAGAATGGCCCGGCCGAGTTCGGTAACTTCATGGGCGGGATCATCAGTACATCGATCAAGTCGGGTACCAATCAGTTCCACGGCGATGCTTTCGAGTTTTTCCGCAACGACGTGTTGAACGCCAATACGTGGCAGAACAATTTCAACGACGCGGCGAAAGCGAAATTGCGTTGGAACGAATTCGGCGCCACGCTGGGCGGCCCCATCAAGCGCGACAAACTGTTTTTCTTCCTGGACTATCAAGGCCAGCGCTTCGATACGCCCGCAAGCGTCGGCGCCATTAGCCTGCTCACCGCAGCGGAGCGCGGTGGAAACTTTTCGCAGTTGTTGCAGGGTTCGACCCCTATACAGCTTTACAACCCTTATGACGTTGTAGTTGTAAACGGCAAGCCACAGCGGCAGCCATTTCAGGGAAATATTATCCCTGCCAGCCTGCTCGACCCGGTAGCGCAGAAGATTGTCTCCGACACCTCCGCCTATCCGCTGCCGACGGGCACCGGGCTCGTCAACAATTACCTTTTCTCCACGCAGAGCCCCATCAATGGCGACCAGGGCGACGCGAAGATCGACTGGAATCCCACCGACAAGGACCGCATCTTCGGCCGCTATTCGGAAAGCAACCTTACCAATCCGTCGTCTAATAACATCCCCATCCTTTACAACTCGTTCAATAACTATCCGGCACACAACGGTGTCGTGGATTGGGTCCGCACAGTGTCGCCTACCATTGTCAATGACGCGCGCGTTGGTGTGAATTACGTATTCATTAATAACGGCGCCGCCGAGAACGGGCTCAGCAACCTGAACACGACCGTGGGGCTTCCCGGCATCCCTTCGAGCATTCTTCCATCCATGGTCTTCCAGGGCGGGGGTGGTTATGCCTCGAATATTGGTAACTCGGACGTGTACCAACTCTTTGCCGATACCGTGTTCCAGTATGAGGACACACTTACCGTCACCAAGGGATCGCACATTCTCCATTTTGGTTTCCAGGCATGGCGCGAACGCATCGATACCTTTTACTCCGGTAACAACGGCGAGGCCGGAACCTTTACCTTTGATGGACAATACACCGCTGGTCCCGGAACCGTTGGGGCTACTGCTGGCTCAGGCACCGGCGCCGGCGAGGCGGACTTCCTTCTGGGACTGGCTTCCCAGATCGGCGGCGGCGTCAATGGCGGCACCTGGGGCCAACGCTCCACCGTTTTCGGCACCTTTTTCCAGGATGATTGGCATGTTTCGCCGAGCCTCACTCTCAACTTGGGCTTGCGTTGGGAGCTGCACACGCCCTGGTGCGAAGTGGATAACCGGCAGGATAACTTCGGGTTGTTCTCCGGTGCGGTAGAGTTACCCAACCAAGGTGGAAACAACTGCGCGCTGTACAACCAGTACAACGGTATCACCAACTTCCAGCCTCGTTTAGGGCTTGCCTGGAATGCCCGGAAGAACACCGTGGTTCGCGCGGCATACACCCTATCCAATTACCTGGAAGGGACCGGCACCAACCTGCGCTTGCCCATTAACCCTCCCTTTGCTCATGAAACGACCGCCCTCTACACATCCCTGGCTCTGCCTACCACTACCCTGAGTGAGGGCCTTACGCCCTTGGCTCCCTCGTCCAATCCGTACGAAGGTGCCACGTTGCGCGTTTGGGACCCGAATGTTCGGCCGGCCGTGGCCAACCAGTGGAACTTCACCATCCAGCAACAGTTCGGCGGCTCGACTACCCTGCAAGTCGGCTATGTCGGCCAAAAAACTACACACTTGATGGTGCCGATGCCGTACTTCCAGAGTCAGCTTTTATCGAACGGCACCGTGGTGGGCAGCCCTTACCTGGCGGGCAATCCGACCGTCTATGACGCCATCAGCCAGATTTCGGGTACGGCCTCGAACGGAAATCAGAGCTACAACGCGCTGCAGGCAGTGTTGAAGAAGCGGCTGGGCAATGGTCTCGAGTATCAACTCGCCTATACCTATTCGAAATGTATGACGGATTCGAGCGGCTACTACGGCTCCTGGGGCGGCGCCGCCTATCCAACCTCGCCGTACTTTCAGAACCTCTACGACCAGCGTGCGGAGTGGGGCCCTTGCTACTACGATTCCAAACACGTGCTGACCAGTTATGTCACTTATGACTTGCCCTTTGGACACGACCGCGCGTTCGGCAAGAGTCTGAACCCGGTCGTCAACGCTATACTGGGCGACTGGCAGATGAACGGTATTCTGAGCCTGCACACGGGCTTTCCGCTGACCATCTCGGCATCGGATGCGTCCGGCACGAACTCTCGCGGATCGCGCGCCAACTGCAATTCCCCGGTGCAGATTTACGGGGAGCAGAACTCGCCGCTGGGCGGCTATCAATGGTTTAATGCGGCCGATTTTGGACCGGAAAATCCTGGGACGTTTGGCACTTGCGGTGTAGGCACGGTTGAAGGTCCCGGGCTACGATCCCTCGATGGAAGCTTAGCTAAATTCTTCAACATCACCGAGCGCTTCAAGATGGAGTTCCGGGCTGAAGCTATCAATCTCTTCAACACGCCCATTTTGAATTCTCCCAATACCGGACTCGGCAGTACCCTTGGCCTGCTCAATAGCGCGGGGGGCGCGTACGGATCGTTCGGCAGGCAGATCCAATTTGCTTTGAAGTTCCACTATTGACCCGGTAACCGCCATTCAGTTGAACTCTATCATGGGCCGCGGGTTCAAACTCGCGGCCCTAGTTCTTTGTGGGAGAAGTGAAGCCGCGCCGATGCGCTACGATTAAATTTTGGTCACCATTCATGAATAGCAGGATTCTTTCGTGGACCTTCGTCGCGGCGGCCTCATTTGCTTTTCTCTTCGCCGCCGACACCCCCCCAAAAACGCAGGCTCCGGATCCTACCGCTGCCGCCAGCCACGCGACGCAACTCGCGGAAAGCGGCCATTGCGATCAGGCGCTGCCGCTGCTGACCAAATCCGCCGCGCGCCTTGCAGACACCGACCTCAAGAAAACTGTGGGCCTGGATGGCGTCAAGTGCGCGATGGCGATGAATCGGATGGACTCGGCTGTGGATTTTATCCGTATTCTGCAGCGCGGATTTCCGAAAGATCCGCAGGTGCTCTATGTAGCTACGCACGTGTATTCCGAGCTTTCCATTCACGCCTCGCAAGAGCTTCTGTACTCTGCTCCAGCCTCTTACCAGGTACACCAGCTAAACGCCGAGGCGCTCGAAGCGCAAGGCCGGTGGGATGATGCCGCCGCCGAATACAACCAGGTGTTGCAGCGCAATCCGCGCTTGGCTGGTATGCATTACCGGCTGGGCCGCATCATCCTCTCGAAGCCCAAGACAGCCACCTCGAATGACGAGGCGCGCCGCGAATTCCAGGCGGAGTTGGAAATCGATCCGAGCAACGCCGGCGCCGAATATGTGCTGGGTGAACTGGCGCGCCAGGATAACAATTTTCCCGAAGCTGTGGATCACTTCGGACGCGCGGCTAAATTCGATGGCCGCTTCGCGGACGCGTTCATCGGCCTGGGCAGGTCGCTGATCGCGGCCGGCCGCATCGGCGAAGCCGTTGCGCCGCTCGAGACGGCCGTGAAACTGGCGCCGCAGGATGCCGCTGCCCACTATCACCTCGGCGTGGCTTACCAGCGCACTGGCCGCAAGGACGACGCGGAAAAGGAATTCGCTATTCGCAAACAGATTGCCGAACAGAACCGCCAGTTAGGGGATGATGTTCACGCCGGCGTCGAAGGGCAACAGCCCGAACCCTGATAGCGGCATTTCGAATGCTCCGGCAAGCACTCCCGATTTACGTGTTCGCCCGGCTGTCGCTCGCCGCTGGACCGCCCGCGCCGGTCGAATTCACCAACTTCACGAAAGCCGCGCATATCGATTTCGTGCACTATAAAGGCAGCCGGGGAGTCTCCACCATACTGGAGGAAGCCGGCCCGGGTGTCTGTGTGGCCGACTTCGACGGTGACGGCTGGCAAGATATCTATTTCGTGAACGGACGCGACCTATACGATCGCGGTATCTCCGTGCGCAACGCCCTCTATCGCAATAACGGCGATGGAACGTTCACCGATGAAACGGAAAAGGCCGGCGTACCCGGCAATGCCTATGGGCTGGGCTGCGTGTGGGGCGATTACGACAACGACGGTTTCCCGGACCTCTACGTCACGCAGTATGGAAAGAACATCCTTTACCACAATAACGGCGACGGGACTTTTACCGATGTGACAGACAAAGCCGGAGTAGGCGGCATGGACTTCGGCACAATGTTTCACACCGGCGCCACATTTTTCGATTACGATCGCGACGGGCGCCTGGATCTTTACGTTGGCGGATACGCGAATTTCGGCCCCAAGAGCCAGCGCTACTGTAACATCGGGGCCGGCATGCCGTCCAGTTGCCGTCCCACGGTTTATGGGGGCACGCCCGACGTGCTCTATCACAACAACGGCGATGGGACCTTCACCAATGTGACTAAGAAGGCGGGCGTCTATCAGCCCAAAGGGCTGAACCTTTCGGTAGGTGCAGCCGACTATGACAATGACGGATGGCCGGATCTATTCGTGGCCAACGACGGACTGGAAGCCTATCTCTATCACAATCAGCACGACGGGACCTTCAAAGAGATAGCGGTGCCCAGCGGCATGGCTCTGACCGGCGACGGCGGCACCATGGCTGCCATGTGTATCTCCCTCGGCGATTACGACAACGACGGCTATCTGGATCTTTACATCTCGGATTTCCAGTTAGCCTCCGATCACGTCTGGCATAACGATGGCAAAGGCTTTTTCGAGGAGGCCAGCGAGATGCTGGGAATCACGGTGCCGACTAAGCACATACTCAGCTTCGGTGGCGGCTTCTTCGATATGGATAATGATGGTTGGCTGGATCTGTTCATCGCCAACGGACATGTTTATGAGGGAGTGGAGAAGGTTTTCCCGGATACCACTTATAAGCAGATCGACTCGCTATTTCACAGCACCTTCTACAACAGGGGCGCCGGCAAATTCATCGAAGTGACGCGCCAGGCCGGCAGCGGCTTCACAGTTCCTTACGCGGGGCGGGGCGCGGCCTTCGCGGATTTCGATAACAACGGCAATATAGATGTGATTGTCGCCAACAACGGCGACCCGCCGCTGCTGCTCCACAACGGTGGCGGCTCGGGCAATCACTTCGTGAACTTCAAGCTGGTCGGCCGCAAAAGCAATCGCGACGCGATGGGCGCCCGTCTGCGCCTGCGGGCTGGGGGAATCTCGCAGATCCGCGAAATTGCCGGGGGCGGCAGCTATCTTTCGCAGAGCGACCTGCGCGCGCATTTCGGTCTGGGCCGCGCCGCCAGGGCCGATAGCCTGGAAGTTTTCTGGCCCAGCGGCTTGCGGCAAACATTTCGAGACATCGCCGCCGATGGCTTCTATGTCATTGAAGAAGGCAGCGATCAGCTTGGTGCGCAGAAGTTTGCGCGGAAGCCGCCGCGAATGTGATAAAGCTATAAGATGCCCAAGGGAACCTGCTTCGTGGTGATGGGATTCGGTAAGAAGACCGATTTCCAAACCGGCCGTGTATTGGACCTGAATAAGTCGTATCAGTACATGATTAAGCCGGCCGCTGAAGAGGCCGGTCTCGAATGCGTTCGCGCCGATGAAATCGTTAACGCCGGACTCATCGATGTACCCATGTACCGCCAGCTCCTTACGGCTGACGTAGTCATCGCGGACCTTTCGACTTCTAATCCCAACGCGTTCTATGAACTGGGAGTGCGGCATGCGCTGCGACCGTTTACCACCATCTTGATCGCCGAATCTAAGTTGATTTACCCTTTTGACGTCGGCCACATCACTATACAGCGGTACGAGCACATGGGAGAAGATATCGGCTATGGAGAGGTCCTCAGGTTTAAGGGCCTGCTTAAAGACGCCATCGTGAAGATTCTGCAGCGACCGGAGAATGACAGCCCGGTGTATGAGTTTCTCAACGGCTTGAACCCGCCCGCCCTGACCGCCGCGGTTGCTATCGCCGCGGCCGCGCCGGTGACCAACGACCCGACCATCGGGATGCTGATGGAGCAGGTGGAAGACGCCAAGAAGTCCGGGAATTGGGTTGGGGCGAAAGCTCTATTGAGTAGCGTTCGGCTGATGAAGAAGGATCCAGCCGGTATCCGTGGCGAAGACCCTTACATCATCCAACAACTGGCTCTGGCGACTTACAAGAGTGCCCAGCCGACGGCGCTACAGGCCCTGGAGGAAGCGCGCGGTATTCTGGCCACCTTAGATCCGGCATCCTCGCATGACACGGAGACCACGGGTCTCTGGGGCGCTGTACACAAACGCCTCTACGAGCTCACCCAGGAGCGGGCTTACCTGGACGCGGCCATAGCGGCCTACGAAAGCGGCTTTTGTCTGCGGAACGACTATTACAACGGAATCAACGCCGCATTTCTGTTCAACGTGCGGTCTGCCCTGTCACCGCCGGCCGACGCCATCGCAGATTTCGTGCTGGCACAACGCATTCGCCGGCAAGTGATCGCCATTTGCGAGGGCCTGCTCGCTTCCGGCCGCAAGCTCGATGACGAATACTGGGTGCGGGCTACGCTGGCCGAAGCGTGGCTGGGCCTGGGAGACGCGCAGAAATCGCAGGAAGCGCTGGACCAGGCCGCACCATTCGCCGATGCGGCCTGGATGCGGCCGAGCACCGCGGAGCAACTGACCAAGCTCAAGCCGTTACTGGACGCGTCGCCGCTCAAAGCTCTTTGATCAAGAAACCGCTTGCTGACGTGCGCGGCTCGGATCTGACGCGCGCGGCGTAGATGTGAGCGCGCGCCGTAGATCTGAAG
>Ga0302325_10022852_pt1 | contig 13068 bp, 10 predicted proteins | sample Palsa_T0_2_FD_201948 | JGI IMG/M metagenome (GOLD analysis project Ga0302325, IMG submission 201948) | Peat permafrost microbial communities from Stordalen Mire near Abisko, Sweden - Palsa_T0_2 | ecosystem: Environmental > Terrestrial > Soil > Palsa > Peat permafrost | place: Sweden: Abisko... | reverse complement strand
TACTGAAAGGTGCACTAACCAAGGTGAATCCTCGCGCTCCGACGGGTCGAAAGATGTCTCTCATAGGATGCGAATGTCGTACGATCCCGTCTGCGAATCTGGGGGCAGAGCAGCATCTCGATTGTGCCAACTTTTGTGCCCACCTTACAGACAGATGGGCACAGTTGCGCACAGCCAGCTACATGCTACGATCACGACTAAGTTGTTTTGTTTCAGTAGGGACGTTGAAAACAGGAGGGTTGTTTTTGGTAGCCCTCCTGCCTTGGGCGCAGGAGGCCCGCGGTTCAAATCCGCGCGCCCCGACCACTGATTTGTTTTCTATTCGTGCAGGACAACGCTCAATAGCGAGCTATTGATGTGCAGGCCGCCGTTATAGCGGATGAAACCCAGTTTCTTTAATTTGTTCATGAAGAGATTGACGCGTGAACGGGAGGTGCCGATCATCTCCGCCAGCGTCTCTTGAGACATTTTGGGGAGCACTCTTTGCGGTTGGTTTTGCTTTCCGTAACGAGCGAGCAGCAAAAGCGTTCGCGCCAGGCGTTTCTCCGTGGAATTGAACAACTGATCGACCAGGTCTTCCTCGATGCGGATATTTCTCGAAAGCATGTAGGAAATGAAACGGTCGGAGAGCGCATGTTCCGCATGCAGTACGCGAACCATCTCGTTCTTGTCGATAATCAGCGCCGTGGTCGGAGCAATCGCCACGGCCGTTCCCATTCGCTTGAACTGGCCTGCCAGGCATCCCTCGCCAAAAAAATCGCCCGGCCCGAGAATCGCCACGACAGCTTCTTTTCCAGTTTCATTGACGACGCAAAGCTTCACGCCGCCGCGCTGGATGTACAGCACATTCTTGGAAAGATCGCCCTGCGTGTAGATAATCTGTTTTCTTCGAAACTCCACCACCTTTCTTGACAAGCCTGCCGAATCAAGAAAAGTCTGAGCGTCAAACGTTGCGTGTCGACGGGTTTTCATATGATCTGTATGTGCTTTGCCGCGAGGCCTTACAATCCCGGGTTATCGTAAATCCTGCTGAAGCGCATCCACAATCAAACACGCCTGCTAATCAGCGGTTGGTTGTGCAAAAGGAAAACGTACCAGAGCGGAACAGCGCCTTTTCTCTAACCGCGTGAGGCCACAATTAAAAATGCCCGCGCACAGAACAGAAGAAACTCGCAAATCTGGCCTTATGTCCGATTTGGAACAGATCCATTTCCTATTGAGGCACAGCATGTAAGCTACGCCACACGCAAGGAACGCCTGAGAGGAACGGACCTATGTTAGACACGCCCGAAACGCAAAGCGTCCAGTTGGATCTGAATAAGGCCTTTGGATATGCGGTGACTGTAGCCTGGGAAGGATTGATGAAACCTGCCGAGCCATGTTCGGTGCGCGTGGAATACTTCTCTGCGCCTGGGACAGCCCTGGATCGTGTGAGCGTCTGGTCGGTCGGAGCCGGAGGCCATCAGGATCTGGTATGTAACTACTGGACACTGGCGTCTCCGGCCCATGCCTGCGGATTGCAGTTCGGCAGGAAATACGATTCGGCGCGGCTGGGCGAAGCCTTAACTTTCATTATGAAAAACCAGGGACTATTCACACGTGCCGCCGACGCCGGCAGTCACGGCTTGATCCAGATTCAAACGCCGGATGCAGACGACCGCACAGAAGCGGCTGCCTGGCTGAAGGGGCTTCCGGAGCTGGACAACCAGGCAGGCGCGGGAGGCGCTTCACAGCCACCGAGCGATCATGGCAAAGACGAGGAGGCCAGACCACGAATGGATGGAGAGGGATATCCCCACGAAAGCGCCGCAACGCCCGCGATACGGCCTGGGCAACCTACCGTCCACTGAAACTTTGGCCAGTCACGAAGCGCCGTGAGCATCGCCAGGGACAGCGCGGAAGCATGATGTGTTTGTCCCGCAGGTCAGCGCGTGCTTCTCGCCACGATATAGAGCAGGCCAAGAATAACCACCGGAATTAGCGCCATGGCCACGTAGAACAATGCTGTCTTGTGCCAGGTTGAACGGCGCTTTCTCCAATCACGCAGTTCCGGGCGCTCGGCCACGCCAACCTGATCCTGATTCTTGAGGTCATGCGCGAATTCTCGAGTGCTGGCGTAGCGATTGGCGGGGTTTCGTTCCAAAGCCCGGTAGATAATTTCCTGAAGCTGCGGCGTGATGTCGGGATTGCGCTCACGCGGGGGAATGGGATTATTGACGAGACGATCGTTCATGATGGCAAAAGGATTGGGGCCCTGAAAGGGGACCTCGCCGGTCAACATCTCGTACAGCATGATCCCGAGCGAATAGATATCGCTGCGGGCGTCGCCGCGTTTGGACTTGACCTGTTCGGGAGAGATGTAGTCCGGCGTGCCCATGGATTTTGTGAGATTCGCAAAAGTCAAACGCCGCATACTGGCGCTGCCGGCGATCCCGAAATCGATGAGCTTGATCCGGTCGTCGGGTCCCACCATGATATTTTCCGGTTTCAGATCGCGGTGCACGACGCCCTGGCTGTGGATGTAATCCAGCGCATCGCATATGCCGATGGTGATGCGAACCGCGCGCTCTACCGGAAGCGTCTTCTCCCGGGCGAGGATTTGCCTTAGCAGCTGGCCGTCCACCCACTCCATGACCATGTAGACCCTGCTGCGTTCCGGGTCATCGAACACTTTCATCACGGCGGGATGATCCAGCTTCTTGCCGATCTCTTCCTCGCGCTTGAAGCGGTCGAACAGAAGTACGTCGCCTTCGACTTCCGGATGCGGGATCTTCAGGGCCACCACGCGGCCATTGCGGTCGTCCTTGGCGCGATAGATGCTGGCCATGCCACTGCGAGCAACCAGGCCCTCAATGGCGTAATGGTCGAGTTTGAAACCGGGATGGAGGGGACTCATCGCAAGAGCGGCGAAACATAATAAACGGGCGCGGGTCCCGGATCAGCGGGTTGTGTGGATCTGCCCACGGTTCTTAACTCCTGTTCCGCCGCGAACCGCGGATCAGGTTGGCGTCCACATTATGGCTAGCGGTGGGATGGTTAGCAAGCGGTACCAAGCGCCGGCGCGGGTCTAATTTTAGACCATCGCCGGGCCTAGTGTTTTACCGGATGGAGAGCGTCGAGGTCCAGATTCAGCTCCAGGATGTTTACCCGCGCCTCGCCTAGAAACCCAAATTGGCGTTCCTCGGTATGACCGGAAATCAGGCTGCGCACTTCGGCTTCGGGGATTTGGCGTTCGCGCGCCACCCGTGGAACTTGGAACTCCGCCGCCGCAGGTGACACGTCCGGATCCAGCCCCGAGCCCGAGGTCGTGACCAGGTCCACAGGCACGGGCATCGACGGATTCTCGGCGTGCAACTTCTGCACGTCGCCGTTGACTCGGTCGATCAAGGCCTTGTTGGTGGTCGCATAGTTCGAACCACCGCTGGAGGTAGGATCGTACCCGGTTCCCGCAGCCGATGGACGCGAGTGAAAATAGCCGGGGCCCGTGAAAGCCTGGCCGATAATCCGCGATCCCACGATCTTGCCGCTTTTCTCGATCAATTGCCCGTTGGCCTTGGCGGGGAAAAGAAGTTGCGCGAGCCCCGTGACCACCAGGGGATAGATCACGCCCAGCAGGACGGTTGTCACCAGCGTGAATAGCACCGATATGATCAGATTTTTCTTCATAACCTTTCCCCTAAACCAGGTGCAGGCCCGTCAGCAGCATGTCCAGCAACTTGATTCCCACGAACGGGGCGACCACGCCGCCGACTCCGTAAATCAGCAGGTTCCGGCGCAACAGCGCGGCGGCGCCCATGGGGCGATAGCGTACGCCGCGCAGGGCCAGCGGAACCAGCGCGATGATAATCAGGGCGTTGAACACCACCGCGGAGAGAATCGCCGACTCCGGCGTCCGCAGGTGCATCACGTTTAAAACGTTGAGCACCGGAAAGGCGCCGGCAAACATCGCCGGGATGATGGCGAAATATTTGGCCACGTCATTGGCCACGGAAAACGTGGTCAGCGATCCACGCGTGATCAGCAACTGTTTGCCGATCTCCACAATCTCAATCAGCTTCGTGGGATTGGAATCCAGATCCACCATGTTCCCGGCTTCCTTGGCGGCCTGCGTGCCGGTGTTCATGGCCACGCCCACGTCAGCCTGCGCGAGTGCCGGGGCATCGTTGGTGCCGTCGCCGGTCATGGCCACCAGTTTGCCCTTGGCCTGTTCCGCCTTGATCAGGGCCATCTTGTGCTCCGGCTTGGCCTCCGCCAGAAAGTCGTCCACGCCGGCCGTCTTGGCAATGGCCGCGGCGGTCAGCGGATTGTCGCCGGTGATCATGACTGTGCGAATGCCCATGGCGCGCAACTGGTCGAAGCGCTCGCGCATGCCTCCCTTTACGATGTCCTCCAGCTGGATCGCCCCCATGACCACGCGGTTCTTCGCCACCAGCAACGGCGTCCCGCCGGAACCGGATATCTCTTCCACGATTCGCTGCGTTTCCGGCGGAACGCGATTGCCGCGTTCTCCCACAAACTTGGCGATGGCGTCCTGCGCGCCCTTGCGAATCTCCAGGCCATCCAGGTTCACCCCGGACATCCTGGTCTGCGCGGAAAACGGAATAAACTCCGGGGTATAGGTGGCCAGCTCGCGCCCGCGCAATCCGTATTTTTGTTTGGCCAGCACCACGATGGAGCGCCCCTCGGGGGTCTCATCGGCAATCGAAGCCAATTGCGCGGCATCGGCCAGATCCGTATCGCTGATGCCGGGAGCCGCAAAAAAATTGGTTGCCTGGCGGTTGCCCAGCGTAATCGTTCCGGTCTTATCCAGCAGCAAAACGTCCACGTCGCCGGAAGCCTCCACCGCCCGGCCGGACATGGCGATCACGTTGCGCTGGATCATGCGGTCCATCCCCGCGATGCCGATGGCCGAGAGAAGCCCGCCGATGGTCGTGGGGATCAGGCAAACCAGCAGGGAAACGAGCACGAAAATATTTTGCGGCGCCCCGGAATAAATCGCGTAGGGCTGCAAGGTGACCACCGCCAAGAGGAAAACGATGGTCAGTCCGGCCAGCAAAATGTTTAAGGCAATCTCGTTGGGCGTCTTTTGCCGCGACGCGCCCTCCACCAACCGGATCATGCGATCCAGGAAGGTCTCCCCGGGATTCGAGGTGATGCGCACCTTGACCTCGTCGGAGAGCACGCGCGTGCCGCCGGTCACCGCCGAACGATCGCCGCCCGATTCGCGAATGACCGGGGCGGACTCTCCGGTGATCGCCGATTCATCCACCGAGGCCACCCCCTCGATCACTTCCCCATCACCGGGGATGAATTCTCCCGCGCTCACCAGACATACGTCGTCGGCACGCAAATCCGAACTGGCCACATTCTCTGTCGAGCCATCGCGCTTCAGGCGTCGCGCGATGGTCTCGCTGCGGGCCTTGCGGAGGGTGTCCGCCTGGGCCTTGCCGCGGCCTTCGGCCATGGCTTCGGCGAAGTTGGCGAACACCAGGGTAAACCACAGCCACAAAGTGATCTGCAACTCCCAGCCGAAATTGCCCGCGTGGTGCGCCGCGTCGCGCACCAACTGAATGGTGGTCAGCAAGGCGCAAACCTGCACCACGAACATTACCGGGTTCTTGAGTTGCACCCGCGGGTCAAGCTTGCGAAAAGAATCGAGGATTGCTCCTCGTAAAATCTTGGGGTCGGCCAGGGACAACGCTTTCGCTGGTGCGTTTTCGCTCATAAATGCCTCAGAATGCCTTCCCCGCCTGCAGCAGCAGGTGCTCGAGAATCGGCCCCAGGCTCAGGGCCGGGAAAAATGTCAGCGCGCTGACGATCAAAATCGTGGAAATCAGGAGCGCCGTGAAAAGCCAGCCGGTGACCGGAAAACTGCCCGCCGATTCCGGCGTGATTTTCTTCTTGGCGAGATTTCCGGCGATCGCCAGGATGGGAATGTGCATGAAGAACCGGCCCATCAGCATGGCGATGGCGCCGCTCACGTTGAACCACAGGGTGTTGCCGTTAATGCCGGCGAACGCCGAGCCGTTATTGCCGACCGACGACGTGTAGAGGTAAAGCATTTGCGAGAGACCGTGCGGTCCCGGGTTGGAAATGCTGGAAGTTCCGAAAGGTTTGACAATGGCGTAGGCGGAAAAACCCAGAATCGCGAAGGTCATCACCAGAATGGACAGCATGGCCATCTGCACGTCATACGCCTCGATCTTCTTCCCCAGGTACTCCGGCGTCCGGCCCACCATCAACCCGGCGATAAACACGGCGATTATCACAAAGACCACCACGCCGTAGAGTCCCGATCCCACGCCGCCAAACACCACCTCTCCCAGCATGATGTTGATCAGAGGAATCATGCCTCCCAAGGGGGTGAACGAATCGTGCATGCTGTTGACCGCTCCGCAACTGGTGTCCGTTGTCATCGTGGCGAAAAGAGCGGAGTTGGCGATCCCGAAGCGCGTCTCTTTCCCTTCCATGTTCCCGCCGGGTTGCGTGGCGCTGGCCTGCTGATCCACGCCGGCCAGCAGCGGATTCCCTTTCGATTCCGCCGAGTACGCTATGGTCACTCCCATGAGGAATAGCAGCGCCATGGCCGACCAGACCGCCCAGCCGTGCCGCTGCGAACCGGTCATGTATCCCAATGTGTAAGTAAGTCCCGAGGAAATCGCGAAGATCATCACCATCTCGAGAAAATTCGTGAAGGGCGTGGGATTTTCAAACGGGTGCGCGCTATTGGCGTTAAAGAATCCGCCCCCGTTGGTTCCCAACTCCTTGATGACCTCTTGGGAAGCCACGGGACCCTGTGCGATCGTTTGTTCGGTTACCGTCTGCGTAGTGACCTTGCCGTCCGCGCCGGTCACCTGCACCGTCTGCGGTTCGGTCAACTCCGCCGTGGTATAGGGCTTGAGGTTTTGAATCACCCCTTGCGAAACCAGCACCAGCGAGCCCACTAAACAGATCGGCGCCAGGACCCAGAGCATGCAGCGCGTCATGTCCACCCAGAAATTCCCCAGCTTGTCGGTTTCCTTGCGGGAAATGCCGCGGATGATCACGATCGCCAGCACGATCCCCACGGCTGCCGACGCGAAATTGTGATAGGCCAGCCCGGCCATTTGCGTGAAGTAGCTCATGGTCGATTCGCCGCTGTAGTTTTGCCAGTTGGTATTCGTGGTGAACGAGACTGCGGTATTGAACGCCAGAGCCTGCGGCACATTGGCGATCTTCTGCGGGTTGAGCGGCAGCCAGAGCTGCACTCGCTCGATCAAGTACAACACCGCCATGGACACCACGCTGAACAGCAGCATGGCGATTGTGTATTCCGTCCAGCGCATCTCCTGCTGCTCGTCCACGCCTGTCAGGCGATAGATGAGTTTTTCCACCGGACGGAGCGCCGGCTCCAGAAAGGTCTTTTCGCCGCTGAACACACGCGCCATGAAGATGCCCAGTGGTTTGGTGATGGCCAGAACCACCGCGAGCACCAGAAGAACCTGCAACCAACCATTGGCGGTCATCAGAATTTCTCCGGCCTCAACAGCGCATAAAACAGGTAAAAGCATATTCCCGCACAGATCAGTAAGAGCACCGCGTTGTCTGCACTCATTGTGATTACCCCTATTTCAGCCGCTCACAGGCATATACGTACAGTACGGCCACGACTCCAAAAATCGCCATCGATGCGACAAAGATAAGATCAAGCATGGTCAATTCCCTTCCTTGTTCAATCAGGAAGCCTTCCGCTCTGTCTCATACTGATACGCCGTTCGTACCCGCTCTGTGATTGGAATCACGATTCTAACGCTGGCCCTTTCGCCGCGGGGTGCGTATTCACGCAAGATCGTCACAGCCACGTGGGCTGCATGATCCTTCCGCAACTCAGCCTGGAAATGGACCAGCGCATAGAGCAGATACATTTCTCCTGCCATGCACAATGCGAGGAAGATTGTCATGTCGCCCTCAAATCCGTCGCTCCATAGCTAGCGGCTCCGCTCACAACGCGACAGTAGCTCCCCCTCAATTAAGAAGGTGTAAGGCAAACGTAAGGATTTCGTTAGCGTGCGACGCCCCTTGGGCGCGCTGGTTCGCTAACCTCTTTGGTTTGTGGTGGGCCAGGCCGCCGGAGGCGCGCAGCGAGAAGCCGCCCGGCTTCGGTGATTTCTCCTCTGGCTTTATGAACTCCCAACAAATCGCTTAGGGGTTACTTATGGCTCGGGAGTTACCCTGTTCAACGACGCGAAAGGGAAGTGCATTTGAATGGCAGAGTGTTACCACGGGGGCCTGCGTGAATCCACTTACAATCTATGGGCTGTTGGCAGTGACGGCAATGCTGGTTTGCTATGTGCTGGAGGATCGCAATCCTTGGTACATCATGGGATTTGCCGTGTCCTGCGCGCTGGGATCGTCTTATGGTTTCCTTCAGGGAGCCTGGCCGTTTGGCATCGTGGAAGCCGTTTGGGCCGTGGTCGCCGTGAGACGTTGGCGCCGAACTCGAAAATAGGCTGAACAACCGGCTTGCGAGATTAGCGAAGCTTGTAGGGCCGCCCACGGTACATGGCCACGCGCTCCACGTTCTGCACGCGGATCAGCAGCACCGTGACGTTGTCTCCGCCGTCTTTTTCGTTTGCCAGTGACACCATGCCGCGCGCCATCACTTCCAGAGAGCTCCCATTGCTGGCAATCCGAGCGATTTCTTTCGAGGAAATGGCCCCGTGCAACCCATCGGAGCAAAGCAGCAGGATGTCTCCCGGAAGTACCTGGTGATCGGTGACCTCCACGGAAACGAAAAGCTCTCCTCCTAAGGAACGGCTGAGGACGTGGCGGGTATCGGCCTCGGAGGCCTCCTCTGCGGAGAGCAACCCCAGCCTCTCGTGTTCCTTCGCCACCGTGTGATCGCGCGTGAGCACGCGCGCTTCGCCGCCGCGTATCAGGTAGCAGCGCGAATCGCCCACGTGAGCCACCACTGCGCGGTCATAGCGCAGCGCGCAGGCCACCAACGTCGTGGCCATTCCCGTACCCCCCGAGCCCGAGGAGATTCCGGTCTCGAACACGCGGCCGTTGGCCGCCTGCACCAGGCGCGGCAACAGCGATGGTAGCGGCTCTCCCTTGCCGGCCGCGCGGAACCCGGCCAGAAGGGTCTCAATCGCAGTCTGCGAAGCCAGTTCCCCAAGTTCGTGCCCGCCGACGCCATCCGCCACGGCAAACAGCCATCCGTGGGTGCGGGCCTCCTCCGGGGATTCGGGAGCCACATGGCCAAGATAGTCTTCGTTTCCCGGCCGAACCCGGCCGCAGTCGGTCACTTGTGCAAACTCTATATCGAGCATGGAACTCAGTGGCGGCCCATGGACAGCAACGGCATTGCTTGCCCGCGCAGTTCGCTGTCCCCGAAAAATTTCAAGCATTTATTATACCTCGACAAAACATCCGGGCGGGCTTTCGCCCGCCCGGATCTGACAATACTTCCGCTGGCGCCGCCCGGCGCCAGGTTGTGCCTGCGTCACGTTCTCAGGCGTTGCTCGAACCCGACCGGCTGGTGACCAGCGTTGTTCGCCCCGTGGCCTTGCTCGAGCGTGAGAAGTAGATGGCTCCATAGATGGCCCATACCGCGGCTATCCCTAAGGCCCCAAATGGCTCCATCTTTGTGCCGTACCCCATGAATGGCCCGATGAGATAAAAGGCCATGCACACGAGGTTTGCCAGCACGCCGAAGATGGGGATCAAGAGGTGCTTCAGAGCGTTGTAGTTTGGGTGTCCTTGATATGCCACGATGCAGATAATGCAGCTCAGCATGTAGAGCACGAACGTGCCGAAATTCGATGCCAGCACGATCATGGTCAATGTGTTTGGCAGAGACGCCATCCGCGCATTGGTGGTTGCGAACCATACGCTTGAGAAGAGCCCATGAGGCAGCGCCGCGATTGCCGAGTCGGCGATTGCCGATGAGTCCCCGAACACCATCAGCAGCGCGATACAGCCGATGACCGCCGAAATCACGGCCAGCGTCCAGATGGCGCGGTGAGGGCTCAGGTTCTTGTCATGGAGCATGCCGAAATGCTCCGGCACCTCTTGGTCTTTGCCCATGGCGTAGGTAACGCGAGCGCCCGTGTTGATGCACGAGAGCGTCGTCCCAATGAGCGCCAGGAACACGGTGAAGGCTTCGATCAACATGAAGGTTCGCCCGTGACCCTGGCCCAACAGCGCGTCGCCGACGACAATCATCATGTCGCCGATGGGCGCCGCCGAGCCGAGCGCGTTTTGATTTGTGTAGCCGCTATTTAAGAAGTAGTTCGCTGCGAAATACTCAAACAGGTAGCAGAACGCTCCTTGAACCAATAGCGAGGTGATGACCGCGATGGGCACATCCCGCTTCGCGTTCCTGGCCTCACCGCCCATGGCCGTCACGGATTCAAATCCCACCAGGATCAAAATCGCTACCGTGGCTTGAACGAACATCCAGCCCACGTTGTGGATCCCGACCACGGATGTTGCACTTCCATGGCTCAGGAAGTTGCCCATGGCGTCCTTGTCCGGATAGCTGATCGTGTAGGGCACCGGCTTGCCGGTGGAATCCAGCATCGGTTGCGGCACCATGTTGGCGTCGCGCACGATGGTGGCTGTGGTCGTCCCGTTGGCCGTCGTCGATGTCATCGCGAATTGGTACGTGTATGCTTCGCCGGTGGTCGGATCGAACTGGAAAGCCACGGTTCCCGGCGGATGGTTCATCCGGTAGCCGATGGCCATGACCGAGAACACGATCAGCGCGCTGATCTGAATCACGTTGATCGCAATGCTGACCGCCGTTGAGCCGTTTACGCCGCGATGCGCGATGTAGGCGACTCCGAACGTAAAGACCACCGCGACGATCATCATGAACAACGTCCCGGGGTTCGATGCGCTCATGGCGTTGGGCCACAGCGTTCCGACTATGTAGCCGCAAAAGATTCCCGTAACCGCCACCATCACCCCTGGGTAAACCCAGTAGTACAAGTGCGAGGCCCAGCCGACAATGAACTTCGAAAGCCGGGCATACCGCCAGTGCTTGTCATGATTCAAGAAAGATTGCTCTGCAAAGTAATAAGAACTTCCGGTTCCGGGATACAGCTTGGCCAGTTCCGCATAACAGATCGCCGTGGCCAGACAAAGCAGAAGAGCGAGAAGGATGCCAATCCACATTGCCGGTGCTGTTGCCCCTTCTCCTGCCTGGCTGAAATAGGTAAGCCATAAGAAAGCCCCTGGGGCAATTAGGGCCATTGCATTCATGGTTAAACCAGTGAGACCCAGAGTTGCCTGCATCTCACCCGTGGTTTTTTCTGCCATCTAAAATTTCCTCCGTCTTGGGGATATCCTCCGTCTTGGGAGGAGGACAATTGAAGCCGCCAACATACTTGGGCATAAATACGATGTAAAACTCAAGGTTTCGATTCGATGTATCAGCCTTTTGAATTCCCTAAATGGCCGCGCGCGGGCAGCGGCAAAAGCGATAATGTGTGATATAAACCACTGTTTCAGCGCTTCCTATATACTTAGGGCCAAATACAGGGTGCATACATGAAGGCGGCTGGTTTTCTCTTGCTGTTTGCGGGCTGGTTGATCGTGGCCTTTGCAGTCGCTTTACTCCCTCCCACCCTCGTGCGGACCGTCTTCATTCTGTCCGGAGTCGCGGTCGAACTCCTGGGGCTTGCGCTGGCCATGCAGGGAAATCTAACCGACACTAGGGAAAGGGGTTAGCATCAATGCTGGCGCGCCCACTTTCCGAGACAAGCGCCCTATTGTGCCTCCTGTGCATCTTCCTCATCCCCTTGGCGATTGCCGGAATTGCCATCGTTAACGGCGGCCTGGGCCGCTCGCACAGCGCCTCGCACGCCATGCTGACTTCGATCTCCGTATTTGCCGTGGCCGCCGGCACATATTTCCTGTGCGGCTTCGCTTTGCAGGGTTTTATCGGCGGCCCCGGAAGAGACATCGTTGTAGCGGGCAGGAGTTGGAACTGGCTCGGAAACGAACCCATGTTTCTGCGCGGAATCAACGCTTACAATTCCCCGTCTTCCCTGGCCGTCCTGCTGCAATTGTTCGCCGTAGGGCTGGTTGCGCTGATTCCCCTGGGGGCCGGCTTGGAGCGCTGGAGATTGTCCGCCAGTTGCGCCTCCACGGTCCTGTTGGCCGGCTGGGTCTATCCCCTCTTTGCGCATTGGGCGTGGGACGGCGGCTGGCTGGCGCAATTGGGCGTCAATTCCGGGATGGGCCACGGATTTCTGGACGTCGGGGGCTCCGGTTCCATCCATGTTGTCGGTGGCCTGACGGCGCTCGCCGTGTCCTGGATCCTGGGTCCGCGAACCGGAAAATATTCCTCCGAGGATATCCCCTCCGCAATCCCGGGCCACAACACGGTGCTGGTCCTGTTCGGCTGCTTTCTGGCATTCGTGGGCTGGCTGGGCCTGAACTCCGCGGCGGCGATTCTGTTTACCGGCGCGCCCCCCCAGAGAATCGTCTTGATCGCCGTGAACACAACCTTGGCCGCCAGCGCCGCGCTGTTGACCACCGTGATCATCACCGGTATGCGCTTCGGCAGGCCCGATGTCTCCATCAGCGCCAACGGCTGGGTCGGCGGCCTGGTGGCGGGCAGCGCGGCCTCGCCATTTATCGCTCCTGCCGCGGCCGTGTTTATCGGCCTGGTGGCGGGCGCCCTGGTGACCTATTCGGTGGAGTGGTTCGAACTGCGGCTCATGGTGGACGATCCGGGGGGCGCCATTTCCGTGCATGCGGTCGGCGGCATCTGGGGATTGCTGGCCCTGGGCATCTTTGCCAACTTTCGCGATCCGGTATTGAACGTCACCGACGCCGCCGGGGGCTTTTCCGCGGCGATTGCGGCCGCCGGCGCCGGGCAATGGCTGGCGCAACTGGTGGGAGTTGCCACGCTGGTGGGCTTCGTTTTGCCGTTGAGCTACGCTCTGAATCTCATCCTTAATCGATTTGTTCCCTTCCGCGTGCACATGGAAGGCGAGCGCCAGGGCCTGGACCTCTATGAATTAGGCGGAGGGGCCTACCCGGAATTCGTTACCCACACCGAAGATTTCACGCAAT
>Ga0302325_10022851_pt1 | contig 13068 bp, 8 predicted proteins | sample Palsa_T0_2_FD_201948 | JGI IMG/M metagenome (GOLD analysis project Ga0302325, IMG submission 201948) | Peat permafrost microbial communities from Stordalen Mire near Abisko, Sweden - Palsa_T0_2 | ecosystem: Environmental > Terrestrial > Soil > Palsa > Peat permafrost | place: Sweden: Abisko... | reverse complement strand
TAGCCCACGACACCAGGTCAGCGTCTGGAGCATCCGTCTTCAGCATCGTCCGCAGAATCTCCAAAGATCCCGCATCCCCCTGCCAGGCTACAATTCGAATCGCCCGCTCACGAACCGACATCGTCTCGCTGCCAAGCGCCTTCCTCACGTCCGGCAACACGGCTGGCCCCGCCTGCACGAGCATCCATTCCGTCCGGTCCGCCATCTGGCTATCGCTCGACCCCAGGGCTTCGATGGCTGGCTGCGCCTCCGCTCCAATCCTGTCCCACAACTTGAATCCCGCTATCATACTGTCAAACTGTGTGAATCCCTCACCCGGCGCGAACGCCAATTCTTCCAGCGCCTGGGTCGCTCCCGGTCCCTTCAACATCGAGAGCGCCTGCAGCATCTTCATCTGACTGCGGAAACGGCCCGATATTTCATCGATCTCCGGCTGCGTCAGCTGTGGTTTACCGCGCCGTTCATAGTCTTCTCCCAGCTTCAACGAGGCCTTCATCTCCAACCGCATCTGCACCGGAATGGCCTTGAGCGCCGCCTCGGGCTGGTGCCGCGCCAGGGCCAGCGCCGCCGCCCCACGCACTGCCGCAGTCTCATTCGACAACAACGGCAACAGCGCTGCCGCGCTTACATCCCCGGGAGCGCGCGACAGTGCCATCAGCGTCTCCTGCAGCACGCGTGGGTCTTTGTCCTGCAACAGAGGCAACAACATACTCGCTGGTGCGTGCAGCATTCCCAGGGCCCACGCCGCATTGGCTCGAGCACCCTTGTGCTCCGACCGCAACGCCTCGGCAAACACCGTCAAAGGCGGTTGCGGCCGCGCCGTTACCAGCGCCAGAGCGGCCGCCCGCGAAACGTTGTCGTCAGCGTCCAGCGTCCAGCCGGCGAACTTCTCTTGCAGAGGAAACCCACGATACTTCGACAGCGCCAGGATGGCCTTGGCTCGCGACAGACTCTCACCCGAGCCGGCCTCGATCTCCAACCCATGGATCTTCCGCTCTACCGGCCGCCCCACTGCATCCGCGCCCAGCCGTGGATAGTCCACGTTGATTCCATCCACGCCCGCGGCCACGGCAGCCTTCATCGCAGCCAGATCCAGCTGGTGGTCATTCGCGGAAAAGTTCGCAACGACAGCCTTGCCCTCGTGGTGATATGCCTTTACCTGTTCAGCCGTCACTCCGGGCTGGACCCACTTGGTCCCGGTGCCTGCATCGGTCGCCGCCGGATAGAGCTGCTTTACATCCGACCACTCGCCATTGAACTGAACACGCTCCAGCATGCCTTCGCGCTGCAGCAGCTCCAGCACATCCGCGCCCATGCCCTTCGTCTTCATGTCCACAACCAGCCGGATGTCCATCTCGCGAGCCAGTCTCAGCGCATCTTCAAATCTGGCGACCCGCATTCCTACAAAACGATCGCCCATCCATCCACCAAAATCGCGCAGCTCCAGGTCGCCGGAATAAGTCGTCTCCACTTCTCCGACGCCATCCGTCAGCCGTTCCAGAACCCCGTCGTGGTTCAACACCAACTCTCCATCCAGCGTGCGCCGCACATCGAGCTCCACCACGTTGCAGCCCAGCAGAGCCGCCTGTTCCAGCGACTCCAGCGTGTTCTCCGGCACGTCCTGATTCGCAGTGCGATGGCACAGAAGCTGCACCCCACCCGGCTGCAAGGCCCTGGCCTTTGCTGCACTGGCAACCATCATCACAACAAGCACCGCGTACACTCGTTTCATCCCTCTACCTCGATCTCTCTAAGCGAGCCAACCCCGGTCTTTGGCTGCATTGGCACGCCACGGTCCACAGCCCCCACCAGCAACCAGAACAGCATCGCCACCACGAAGCCCATTACCGCGATGCCCATCAATACATGCGGATAGCCAAATCGAACAAACAAGATTCCCGCTCCTGCCGTCGCTCCCGACCCAACCACGGCGTTGCAGAACAACGCACCCGAAGCCGCCGTGCTGCGCTCGTCGTCCGGCACCTTGCTCATCAGCAGGTTGTACAGTCCCGGAGCACTCATCCATTGCAACGCAGAGAAACCAAGGTAAAGTCCAACCGTCGCATGGGGATTGTGCGTCGCCGCGAGGCATCCCAGGCTCACCGCCGTTGCCACCTGGGTCACAACGATTCCAGGAACCATTCCCAGCCGACGAAACAATACAGGCGTCAGCAGCCCCACACAAAATTGCACAACTTGGGCCACCGAAAAGATCAGCCCGATGTGTGACATCGGAACATGCAAATTCTTCGATAGATATACATTGGCAAACGGCGTGAAGGCCGCAATCACCGCCGTCCATAATGCCATCGCCGGTAAGTAGCGCAGCAGGAAGGGGTGTGGCATCCAACGTCTTCTGCGATTCTCCCGCGGCACTTCTTCCTCCTGCACAGCCGCAGGCATCTGCAGGCGCAGCACCGCCGCCAACCCCGTCGCCGCGATGCCGCAGGAAGCAAGCAGAATCATTCGTTTCACTTCGACTGGCTGCAATACCAGCCCGGCCAACTTCAACCACTGCTGCAGGTATCCGCACACGATCCCGCCTAATGTGGCCGTCCCAATGCTCACGGAGAAGATCAAACTGAAGGCCGAAGCGCGATTTTCTTCCGTCGTAAGCCGCGCCAATGCCGGCAGAAAACAGACGCCCCACAAACACAGGGCTAGCCCACTCAGGAATGCCAGCACAAGCTGAGCGCTCTCCCACACGAACACCACACGTAAAGCGCAGAGCACCGTTGATGCGATGAAACAGACGATCATGAGCGGTCGAATCCCGAACTTCCGTCCCAGCAGGCCCGCAGGAAGCGTCCCCACTACCGACCCCAATGTCGCGGCCCCACCGATTAGCCCCATCACCCGTTCGTTAAAGTGAAGATCCAACAGGTAAAGATTGAAGAGAAAGACATAAATCGAAAAGCCAAAATCGAAAAAGAAGGCGGCCGTGAAAAATATCCAGAAGCCTCGGCTCAACTCCTTCTCCCGCAGCCACGCAGCAGGATTCTTCCAGAGAGGAGTTCCCTTCCTTGCCCCCACTTCAGCCGTCAGCGGCTCCACTATCTTCCCTCCCGGACCAACCGTTGCAAACGCTCAACGCCCCAATCCAGCTCCGTATATCGAAGCTCAAAGACCTCGGCTTCGAGCAAGCGCTCGATTGTCTCGTTGTGCTTCTTGCGCATCTCTGGCATTCCATAAAACGTCTGCTGCATGGCATACCGTGCCACGTCCTTGCGGTAGGGTCTAAGCTCCTGCGGTCCTCCCGAATGCCTGTTTACAAACACGATGTAATCCACGTGCGCGGTCTGCGCGCATTGCATGTGCGACATGGGTAATGTCGGCAACTCGATCGAAGGCTTACCCGCAGCCCGTGGCGTAATCTCCATTCCCTTCAACTCCGGAAACAAATCCGCCGCTGCCGGACGAAAACGCACATGATGGCAATCGCCTGTCACCATGCGGTCTTCGCGATCGTTGAGCACAAAACTCCCATCATCCGCAACATACGTCCATCCCGCTCGAGCGCACGCATAGGAGAGAGTCGACTTGCCCGCACCCGAGTCGCCGCATAGCAACACCCCCTTCCCATCCAGAGCGACGCACCCCGCGTGCACCGCCGTCGTGAACCGCGTCGCTACGTGTGTAACCGGCGTGCCTAGAAAGAAATACCCTGCATAAAGCCTGTTCCGGAGTGCCGCTCGTGAGAGCGTCATCTGCGACCTGGTTCGTTGCAGATCGTTGATGCAGTAGTTGTCTCCATCCGCAACCGCCAAATGCAGCGGCGAAATGAATCGATAGACCGGCGGCGGCGGGCACTCCGCAGAACCTCCCTCAACCACATGAACTTCCGCGAGAATAGGCTCGGTGTCGTACTGTTTCCCGAACTTCCCCCACAGCTCGTCCATGATCTCAACCACCTCAGTACAGTTCGTACTCACCTCGGCAGGAAAACCAAGCGGGTAAAACATCTTCTTCAGCGAAAGTGCGGGAGCTTCAACTTCGTGCCTGGAAAAATCCAGGGGTTGCTGCGCATCGCACGCCGCTTCGATTTCTTGGATCGTCATCATCGCCCTTCGCGTTAGAACTGATACTTTGCCGCGAATTGGATAATGCGCGGATTGGTTACAGTCGATGTAATCTTGCCGAAAGTAGGACTCGCCACCGGGTTTTCCTGCGTCGCATCGGTGTAACCCAGGCTGGTGTTCGGATTAGCGAACTGCGGCGTGTTCGTCAGGTTAAAGGCCTCTGCCCGGAATAGGAAGGCGCTTCCGCCTTTGATCGGAAACAGGCGTTCAATCGCTATATCTACATTGTGTTGTCCGGGGCCGCGCACAATACCTACACCGCTGTTGCCGAAATCCTGATCGGCAAGGCTCGTCCCGTTCGGCGCCTCGGGAGCTCGCGTAAATGCAGATGCGTCGAGATACGTATTCTGCACGCGAGAGAACAACGACCCGTGTGTCGATGGATTACTACCCGTCCGCTCGGCTCTAACCTCTCCTCCAAGCAGCGCATATACGGAACCCGCATTACCGTCGAAGACGCTCAGAGGAATACCCGACTGGAACACGCCTATCCCCGAAAACACCCAGTCATTGAGCAGATAGCGAGTCACCGTTGGACCTTGATGGAGCTTCGGCGTCTGCCACGTGAAGTTGAACACGACACGCTGGTCGCGGTCGTCCCCAGCTAAGCCATAGGATGTCAACAGATTATGTTGATTGTCCGTCGGCAACTGGAGTTCGAAGACATCCGTTCCAGTCTCATTGGCTACCTCGTCGAGGTTCTTCGACCAGGTATAACTACCCTGGAACTGAAATCCGTGTCGCATGTTTCGGGTGACACTCACCTGCAAGGCGTTATAGTTTGCGACGAAGACTGAGTCCGTAAACAATGAGCCTTCACTCACGCCTTGAATCGGCATACGCAGTGCCGCATTCGCAATGGAGTTGTTCGTCTGCCCGTTCACCGGGTTCTCGGGACTGGCCAACGAAGCTTGATCGAACTCAATCTGCCCAGACCGGTGATTCGAATTCGTCCCCACATACCCCACTTCAAGGAGATAACCACGCCCCAGCGTATATAGGATGTTCAGGTTGTACTCAGTGGTCCTGCCATCCACCAGGTTCGGGTTCGTACCTTCGATGAACGGAGTGGACGTTGGTGTGCGCGGCGTGAAGACTGGATAACTCGAAGTGGGCAGCACGTGAGGAACAAATGGATTCTGCAGCGTAGCCCCGGCACTCTGGCTCCCGGAAAGAATCTGCAGCGACGCAAATGGCGGCTGCGTGAGAGTCTGTTCCGCAATGTTGCCTGAATGCTCGTCATAGTAAATACCGGCCCCCCCACGAACTACCAGCACCGGCTTGTCCGTCACCTGCCATACAAATCCAAATCGAGGCGAAACATCTCCAAGGGGTGTCTTATAGAGTCCTGGGAACGATGTCTTCTCCACTCCGTCAGGCACCGTTCCAGTGAAGTTCGACGGCATCGTGAATCCGTTAAACGTGCCCGTCTCCGGAACCGGTCCCGTTGACGCGATGTTCGCGTTGAAGTTCGCCAGCCGACCGTCCGTTTCTATCGGAGCGCTGAAGATCTCGTAGCGCAAGCCGGCATTAATCGTCAGCCGCTTTGTGAGCTTGATATCGTCCTGCGCAAACCCGGCAAAATCTGTATACCGTTCGTTTCTGCGGAAGATGCCTCCACCCGCCGTAGAGCTCGTCACATTACTTAGCCCCGAAGGGCTTCCGTTCTGCGCCGCGCTCTGTCCAACCAGAAAATCGCTGAAGGTCGCAATCTGCAGAAGACCGTCCGTCTCCACCGGTTGATCTTCGTCCACCTCGTGCCGCTTGAACTCCACACCAAACCGCGCATTGTGCCGGCCGCGCGTCCACGAAACAGTGTCCTGGTAGATGAAGGAATTCGTGACCTGCCACTGCGAGGGTGTGCCAGCATCGCCAATCATCAGTCCGCCGGCCCAGATGCCTGGAGCGTTAGAATCGGGCCCCACCATACCTGTCGGAGTATCGATTCCAATGGCTTCCGCAGTAAGCGGATTCACAATGCTCGAATTGCCATCGAAGCGCATGTAACCAAATCGCGCGATGTTCAATAAGTTCGAGCCGAAGACGTGGGTATCCGCCAGCACAAACATTGTGTTCCGCGCCAGTTGCTGTCCACCCCAACCCGGAACATCCGCGGCATTCGGTTCAAACGCCTGAGACTGGGTCGCACGTGAATAGAAAAAACGCCCCGCCAGCGTGTTCTTCTGACTCAGCATCTGATCGCCGTTGATCGAAAACTGATCCTCACGGAAGCGCCCCGGAATCGAAAACGTCGACTGCCCCATAGGCATTTGGTCCGACGCATCGGGACCCGTGTTCGGCAATGCTACCTGCGGGTTCGGTACTGCCAGCTGCCCATTGGGAAGCTTTGCATTCAGGACCGCAAGCGCTACCGGATTAATATTCGAGCCATCGCACGCAACCTGTGTACCACCGGCCAGTGTCAGATAACCTGACGCAGGCTGCCCCATGTTATTCAAATGGTTTGCGGGACAGAACAACGCACCCAGCGCCGCCGCCGACCTGTCCGACGTCAGCAGCGGATAGATCGCTGTTATCTTCGACCCCGGGCTCAAGCCGTTCACCTCAGTCAGGCCCTCATAGCCAACAAAGAAAAATGTCTTGTCTCGTACGATAGGCCCGCCAACCGTTCCGCCAAACTGATTGTGCTTCAACTCCGATCGGGGCTGTCCAGCCTGCTTCAGGAAGAAGTCGTTCGCATTGAAAATATTGTTGCGGACAAATTCCCAGGCGCTGCCATGAACCCGATTGGTGCCGCTTTTACTCACCATATCGACATTCGCTCCGGTGCCTCGCCCGTACGCAGCGTCGAAGTTTGCGGTCTGCACCCGGAACTCCTCGATCACATCCGGCGCAGGAATCGCTACGCCGACCTCTGACGTGTTGGCGATAGCAAACGAGTTCTCCACGAGGTTATTGGCGTCTACGCCATTGAACTGAAAGTTGTTCGCCGTCGGAGTCGCCCCATCAGAGGCCACGTTCTGCGACCCTGTCCCCATCAGTGTCGCGTTCGGCAGATCCACGACCACGCCTGGCGACAATCCGAGAATCTGCGTGAAATTACGATTGGAAAGCGGCAGCCCCTGGATAGCCGTTTCGTTCACCAGCCCGCCAAGCGTCGAGCTCTCCAACTCAGCCACCTCAGCATCGTTCGAAACCTGCACGCTCGCGCTCGCGGCAGCAACCGTCAGAGACACGTTCAGCGATGTCGTCTCGCTCACCGTCACCTCAATAGCTTGCGAAGTATGCGGTGCAAACCCTACGGACGTCACCATCACCGAGTAGTGCCCTGGCGACAGCAGTTGCACGCGGTAAAATCCCTCGGCGGTTGTCGTTACCTTCCGAGCTGCGTGCGTCGCTTCATTCGAAACCAGAACCTCCGCGTTTTGCACAACACGTCCCGTCGGGTCGTACACAATGCCTGAGATCGCGCCCGTACCCGGGGTCTGGCCGATGGCAATTCCCATCAGCAATAGAAGAGAGATTGAAAACGTAACAAGATAATTGAAGAGCTTCACATGTACCTTTTGAGTGGACATTTTCGTTAACCACCCAAAGTGTAAGGACTGTCGGCCGCGCGCTTGTCTCTGCCTTGTCCACGCTTTGTCACTCTTTCTTCAACGAGATCCAGAGGGAATGGCACGCGAAATCCAGCGGCCCAGTCCTTATCGAACTGGTTTTTGCGGCGAATGCTATTCTCTTCAGCATGCTAACGAATGATTTCTGGTATGGATTCCTGCTGGGCGCAGGTTTGGTGTTCCTTGTGTTTTTCGTCTCCCGCTTAATAATCCGCAACCGCAAAGAGGGTCGCTAGCTTTATCCCAAACAACACCTAAAGGTCCCTTGGATTCGTCGCAGCTCTCATTGGCGATTTCACATCAAGAGAGCAACGCCTCATGGCACTATGCGTATTTGAACGTAGGGAACAAAACCAGATTGCGGAGCGTATTGCGAGACAGAAGATTATTCAACTTATCCGAATTCTCTTTTTATGCTCTCCGCATCCTCACAGTTGTTTTGGCATCTTCGCTTCCCGGTCAGTCTGCGAAGCTAGCCTTCGACAGACACAATGGTCGCAGGCATCTGACGACTAGAAAGTCAACATGCGATGTTCAGCTCCTACGCTTTCCTACGTGCGCTGCTACTTTTCTCCCTTTCACTAACACTCCCTGCGACGCAGGCGCAAATTCCTCAAGCCTCCACGGAATCCGGCACGATTTCTGGCGTGCACGAAGGTGGATTGAACATCTACAAAGGGGTTCCATTCGCTGCCCCGCCAGTCGGAGATCTCCGTTGGCGCGCACCCGCACCCGTTGCGCATTGGAGTGGCATACGTAAAGCCGACGCATTCGCTCCATCATGCATGCAGGACGGCGTCTCGATGCCGGGTGAGACGCCGCCAGCGGTGAGTGAAGATTGTCTTTATCTCAACATCTGGACACCCGCCAGCAGCGCGCACGAACACTTGCCGGTCATCGTCTGGATCTACGGCGGCGGTTACATCAACGGCTCGTCCTCGATGCCGTTGTACTGGGGCGACAAGCTGGCACACAAAGGCATCATCGTTGTCACGATTGCCTATCGACTCGGCCCGCTTGGTTTTCTTGCGTATCCCGAGTTGACCCGAGAGTCACCGCATCACTCGTCGGGTAACTATGGCCTCATGGATCAGATCGCAGCCCTCGAATGGGTTCAAAGAAACATCGCTGCCTTTGGCGGTGACCCGAAGAATGTAACCATCGCCGGCCAGTCTTCAGGATCCATGTCGGTCAGTATGCTCATGGCCTCGCCACGTGCGAAAGGATTGTTTCAGCGCGCCATCGGAGAAAGCGGCGGACTCTTTGAGCCGCTTCAGCTCGCACCAAAATACTTGCTCGCCAATGCGGAACAGGATGGCGAAAAATATGCCGCCTCGCTGGGTGCAACATCGCTGCAGCAGCTACGTCAACTGCCAGCCGCACGGCTCACCGGCAACGCCGACGGCATTGTTCATTCGGTGATCGAACCCTATGTGCTTCCCCTTTCGCCCTACGAGGCATTCGCGGCAGGACAGCAGAACGATGTTCCACTGCTGATTGGCTCGAACGCCGAGGAAGCACGCGCCATCGTGGATGTCCTCCACGTGACGGCCGCTACGTTCAACAGCGATTTGGAGCGCAGCGATGGCCAGCTTCCCCCTGCACTCGTCGCGGCCTATCCCTATACAACCGACGCACAGGCGAAGCAGGCGCGGCTCGATTTCGAACGCGACCTCCGCTTCGGATGGGACATGTGGGCCTGGGCAAGGCTGCAGGCCAGCACCGGCAAGAGCAGCGTCTACTATTACTCCTTCCGCCAGCAGCCCCCGTTCCCCGCCGATTCCATCTACGCAGGCTGGGGCGCGAGCCACTACGCCGAACTCTGGTATGTCTTCGACCACCTGAACCAGGAGCCGTGGCGCTGGACTGCAGCCGATCAGAAAGTGGCGGAGGACATGTCTACCTACTGGGTCAACTTTGCCAAGTCAGGAGATCCAAACGGCCCAGGCCTGCTCACATGGCCAGTATTCACCAACGCGGATATGGCTTGAGCACCTTCGATGCCGTCTACACTGCGGTGCGCGGCAAGCCCTTCGGAGCAAAGTAGCAACCCCTGCGACAAGTTGAAATCCCTGTCGTTGTTGCGCTCTGTGGTGAGTTGCCCGGTGTACCGCGTGTAGGCCGGCAGAAGCATGTCGCGCTCTGTGGATAGAAGCTCAAGCGCAGATCAGCTTGCGGTTTTGATCAGCTGTCAGTCGCAAGTACATCATCCACCTCTACCTTATCGAAAGATTCGGCACGCCTATCGAAAGATAGCCTGCATGCAGCCTGGAGCTTGAGATTATCGAACGGGGGAAGTCGGCAGGCTTCCCCTCCCCCAGAATCACCCGCTGCGCCTCCTGCGCCTGCTTCACATTAAGCTCCATTAGACGCTGTCGCTACACCCCATTCACCCAAGATGTTTTGCGAACAGGTCTACTACGCTCTGGGGAGCCGTGTCGCCGAAAAACTGTTTGAGGTTCTGCGCAGAATCGCGAGCAAACTCCTCGCTCCTGGAAAAGAGGTCGCTCTCATAGGCAGAAAGGGCCGCTTCGATGTCATCCAGATGGTTGATAAGCGCTCGGGCCAGCTCCGAGCCGTCATACATCGCGAGGTTCGCGCCTTCCCCTGCGAAAGGTGACATTAGATGCGCCGCATCGCCGAGCAAGGTTGCGCCAGGCAACCGGTTCCAACGAATTCCGACCGGAAGAGCATAGATCGGTCTAAGCACTGGCTCGATCTCGCTATCGGTAATGAGGGCTCTAAGGTGGGAAGCCCATCCTTGGAATGGCTCGGCGATATGGGACAGGCCAGCTTTTGCATCGTTGAAATCGATAGACGCAATCCACTCTTCCGACTTGTTCAGAGCAATGTAGATATGCAGGCCTCCATCGGCATTGCGATGCGCAAGGATACCTTTGCCCGGAGCGACTGCCATGAGCGTGCCGCTGCCGATAGCATCCGCGCTGGCCTTGTAGCGCGCGTCCTGGCCGGAGAGGAACGTCTCGACAAAACAGGTGCCCGTGTACGTTGGCTTTGAATCGGTAAGGAGTGGGCGGACCTTCGACCACGCACCATCGGCCCCTACGATAACGTCGCAGGTATGCGTCGAGTCGTTCGAGAAGGCGACTTCATATCTGCCGTCGGCAGTCGCCGTCACAGACGTTACCTTGTGGTTCCATTGGATCGTTTCGTCTGGGAGTGAATCGAGGAGTAGTCTGCGAAGATCGCCCCGATCGACTTCTGGCCGCTTGCCGGAGTCGCCACCGGCTTTGTCGAAGAGAACACCTCCGTGCTGATCGACAATGCGCTTCGCATCTTCGCCAGGACGGACGAGTCGAAGAAATGCGTCAAACAAACCCGCATCCTTGAGGGCAAGCTGTCCGTTGTATTCGTGAATATCCAGCAGGCCTCCCTGCGCTCTCGCATTCACTGAGGCTTCTGCTTCATAGATAGTGGCGGCAACGCCATGAAGGTGCAGAACGCGGGCGAGGGTCAGGCCACCAGGTCCGGCACCAATGATTGTGATCGGGTGTCGCATCGTGCGCTCCTTGATTGCAGTCTCATGGTTCGTGCGGACTGCTGCGAGTTGCCCGATAGAATCATCAGGCAGTTGCTTTTCGGAGACGCTGGCCGAACCACAGGAAATGCGTGGTTGACCTGTACTCGACAACCTGCTGAGCGTATCGCTGCTGTGAGCAGGTCGTCGTTTTTCGCGACTGTGGGAAGGCTACATTGGTTGAACGCTGCAAAGCAAGATCCCGACGTTTGGTGATCAGTCTAGTCCCGATAAATCAGCTCTCCGGCAGTAAGGCAGTAAAACCGGTGCTTTGGGAAATTTGGCCTGATCCGTTCGGCGAAAATCCGACTTCCTAAATGGCTCCTGAGGTAGGACTCGAACCTACAACCCTTCGGTTAACAGCTCAGGATTTGCCTTCCCTATCATTGCTCATGGTTGCTATACGTCATTCATAACAAGCAGCTTAGCGCGATGGCCCCCTTTCCATGACCGCAAGAATTGCTCGCTATGACCCACTATTTTGAAGGGCTATACCCACAAAAGTCCCCACAGCCTTTTGCCATACATCACAGCCAAGCAACCACATCCTCACCGCATCCAAGTTTTGACCCTGCGCGAGGCTATGGTCCGGTGTACAGCTTTATATAGACCGCGTGATTAATGGGTCCGTTCCAGCTGGAGTCGAGGACATATTTTGTGCCGAATGTTGTTGTGTAATTGATCCCGCAATCCGGATTGGGCTGCTCGTTTCTCATCGACATTTATCCGAACACTATCGTGAACAACAATGGTTTTGCCAGAAACTTCCAAGTCTTCGCTACCATCCCTGTAATGAACCGTCACGTTGAACGCAGAGCCGCTCCCATTATTGAGGATGGCGATCCCACCCCGAATGATCACTCCTTCGCGGGTCACGGCAGGACTTATCGAAAGATTGGGTAGAGCTTGCTTATCAGCCATCAGGACCGCAGTTGCGTTTTGCTGTTTCGCGGCCACAACCTGTTCTCTCGCAGCTTCAGCTTGTACCGAAGCGGCAGCTGTTTGCTGAACAGCGGCTTTGGCCTGAGTTTCAGCTGCCGGTTTTTGCTTCCACGCCACCCGAGCCACAATAGCAGCAACGACAACAGCCAGTAACCCAGCCAGCGCCTGAATCTGTGCAGCGTTAATTCCAAGCAAGTTCCAGAGTGAGTGCATGAGAACGCTAGATTAACATCACACTTCCGGCTCTAGCTGTATCGATGTATTTCAACAGACGCCCGATAAACCTCTATGGATTGTCAGGAAGTTGCCATCTAAGGCTTGATTGCCAGTGGGTCGTTCTTGTATGAGATTGAAAGTACTAGCGCCCCCGACGGGAACCGCGCAGCCTTCGCGACCATGACGCAAACGTTGCCGCTCACCCAAAGCAAGGTCCAATTGCCCGTCGTGGCCATCGGCCGTAAAAAGGGAGTGGGAGCGCGAGTTGGGCAGTTTGCATCGATGCTAGCTGCCAATGTGGAGACCGTTGTTCTGCCAGCCTACGGCCACTTTGTTCCACAGGAGTGTCCCGAAGCTATCTTGGAACAGTTGGATCGGCTCAACCATGCAAATGGAGTCGGGAAATCAATTCGGCGATCAGTCGCCGTCAGACGGTGGCGTTCGCAACCGCACCGGCCTCATCCCGCTTTGGCGCAGCATCGTCCATAACGTATCGGAGAAATCATGAATAGATTCAAAGACAAAGTTGTCATTGTGACGGGGGCCGGAACCAAGTAGCCCCCATCAACCTGATGCGACTTCCAAGCCTCGCCGCGCGTCCTACTACCAGTCGCGCAATCGCGTCCACCGCAACCGCGTCCCGCAGCAAAACCCCGCTCAAGGAGCCGCAACATGGCACAGGAAACCATACCGCTGGACGACAAGGAAGAGTCGA
>Ga0302325_10022850_pt1 | contig 13068 bp, 9 predicted proteins | sample Palsa_T0_2_FD_201948 | JGI IMG/M metagenome (GOLD analysis project Ga0302325, IMG submission 201948) | Peat permafrost microbial communities from Stordalen Mire near Abisko, Sweden - Palsa_T0_2 | ecosystem: Environmental > Terrestrial > Soil > Palsa > Peat permafrost | place: Sweden: Abisko... | reverse complement strand
ACCGGCAGATGCGTCTTCACGAAGCGGCGGTGCGTCTGCGCCTCCAGGGCGGCGAGTTTCACCTCTTTCGGAGGAATCACATAGTCGACCCACGGAGACATCGCCTGTGTGTCCATCTCGGTATCGCCTGCGAAGAGCATCTGTGAAATGATCTGCTGCATCCAGGTTGTGCCGGACTTGCCGTAAGTCGAGATGATAATATCGCCATCCCGAACCTTAAACTCGTTCCAAATCGTGGAATCCAGGTGCAGGGTCTGTAGCTCTCGGGTCTTCTTAGGCCAGATCACTTCCGTCGCAGTCATTTCTTTTCCGCCTCTCTTTTGCTCTCTGACAAAAACTCCAAGATCTTCTTCATCAGCCGCTCCCCTTGATCGGTCTGGAAGAGGAACTGCGTGAGCTGAGCCCTCCAGGATCATCAGCTCTTTGGGCTCCGGCGCCTTTTCGAATTGCCCCTGAACCTTGGCGGCGAGCGCATCGCCGCGGCTGACAACAAATAGCTTCGGGCCGGGAAACCGCTCGGGTTCCGCCACCGGCACGGGAGCCAGCATGACGCGATCGATTTCGCCGGGTCGCGCGTAGATCAACGCGGTGGCCGCGGCACCGCCTCCCATGCTGGCGCCAATAACACTGACGGTCTTGGCGCCGTTTTCCCGAAGGTATTGTACCGCCGCCAGAATATCTTCGTACTTCTCTCCGTTGCCGGGCGCGGACTTATCTCCGCCGCGCGACTGTCCATAACCGCGAAAATCAATGGCGAGGACGCAGAAGCCCGCCTTCGCCATAACCTCCGCCTGCAGCCCCCAACTGGCTTTGTCGAAGCGAGCGCCGTGGGCCAGCACCACGCCACGACCTCCCGTGCCGTACAGATCAGCCCGGATTACTCCCCCGTCCGCAGTAGGGAACGAAAGCTCTCTTGGCGCCGCTGCGAGTCCTGTCAACATGAGAGCCGCAATCACAAGCTTCCGCATCACCGAGTGTGCCTTACTTGCGCGGAGCGGTATAGAGATCCGGCACCCTGAAACTGCGATAAGTACCGGCGCCGTCAGTCTGCTGCGCGTAGACGATCTTGCCGTCCGCTCCGACCTCGGTCGCGCGGCTGGAAACAGCAGGCAGATTGATAAAACCGGATTCAAAACTGAACCCGCCGCCAGAGAGCGATTGCGCGGACCCGATGGCCGGCGAATACACCTCCAAATCCGCGTTCACTACCAGGGTGGCGGTCATTGTTTGCTCATCCAACTCCCACACCTGGCCACGGTTGTTGGCCTTCGGAAACTTCTTCTTCCGCCGATCCCCGTCGTCGAAAACGATCAGGCGATTCGATCCGGGGGGATCGAATCCGGCGTCATGCTGGTAAGAGAACCACGGGTATGGGTCGTCCGATTTTACCTTAAAGTCTCCTTCCAGTCCTAGCCGCCAAAGCACTTTGCCGGTGCCTTTCCCATCCTTGTAATCGATCTTCACCACCCAGTCCTGCTCCGGAATCGAGATCAGAAAATCGCCGCTACCGGGAATGTAGTTCAAGGCATTGCTGTGCAGCCAGCCATTGGCCGTAGAGGCTAGGAAGACTGAGGGACAGCCGTCACTGCCGGCGCCCAGCTTGCATTTCTCATCGCCCAGAGACTTGCGGGTCACATCCATGTAGTCGAAAGAGTTCCAGACCCAGGCAACCTGAAATTCCGGGTCCAGGTCAATTACCAGGTCTCCCAGCACATCCACCGGGTCCTTGGACCCTTGAGCGCCATCGGGAAACATACGTTCCAGGCCGGCTACTACCAGCGTGTGGCCGTTCGGCAAGCGGATGGCCTCGTGATGAAATCCCGAAACGCACTGCTCGCCGTCCTTCATGCATTTGGAACGAATGCCGTGGCTCGCCAACTGTTCCGCCACGCGGCTGGCATTCGTCTCGCGCAAGGTGTTGCCCAGCAGATCCACCTCGCGGACTGCCTGCCAGCGCTTAATGTCGTTCTGGGAATTCGCCGCCTCGGCCAATACCAGAAACCGGCCGCCAGGGAGGATACGGGTCAGGAAGGCCCCCGAAGCCATGGTCCAGACCACATTTCCCTCCAGATCGGTAGCCTGATTATGAAAAGGCTCCATCACCATGCTGCTCACGAGCAATTGGTCGGCGCTGCGAGCGCTGCCAGCGCGCGGCGTGGGAATGCTCACCGGTGGGAAACGACCGTCCAGAAGGCCGGTATGGAAGGTAATCCAGGCGCCCGATTCCGTGGCCCCGCCAAGCGTCTCGGGCCTCATTTGATACTCGGTATCGGCCCGCATTCCGGCTACATAGACATTACCGCTGCGGCCGGCACGGCAAGGTTCGGCCGAGGTGTGGCTCGAAAACGAATCTCCCACCCTGCGAAACTCCAGGCTGAACTGGCTGCCCTCGGGGCAGGGCGGCGCGCTTAGCAGGGCCACCAGCGGATGCGCCGTAGGCGTGACCGCCGGCCGCCCGTCCTTAATGCGGGAAACGATCCGGAAGGGCAATTCCGCCGCGGCCGTCTGCATGGTGTCGTTGTCCCGTACAGTGACGCGCACGCGCGCCTCGTGTTCGTAGAGTTCCGGCGACCAGGTGAACAGCATATCCTGGCTGAAATCCCGGATCATGTGGAATGCGCCGCCGTCGACGCTCACGCTATATTGGGCGACATAGGTGGCGTGGGTCGAATTCGCCAGCCGCGGCACCAGGGTGATGATTGTTCCGACCTTCTGAGGAGATGGGACGTTCGGCAGGAGGGTAACGGTCAGCGGTTCGGCGTTCGCGGCGAAACCAGCCAACCCGAGAGCGAGGGGAATCAACAGTCTTTGCACAATTTGTGTATTATGGCACACTCTCCGGAGTGCCTTTGACGGGGTTGCGCGGCATTTGCAGGATGAGCAGGAATGTGACGCCGAGCAGGCAGATATTCACCGAAAAGGCCTTGTAAAGCGCATGGACGAAAACATCTGCGCCGGTCAGCCCGCCCAGCGCGCTGAAGAAAACGGTACCGATAGCGGCCACTCCCGTGGCGAAAGAGCACTGCTGCACGGTCGTTAACACGCCGGAGGCCGATCCAGCGTCATGGCCTTTGATATTGATGAGGATAGTGCTGATCAGCGTGGGCATCACGAAGCCTTGCCCCGTGCCGTAGATCATCAGAGCTGGCGCGAGTTGGAGGCCCGTCAACGCGGCGCCGCGCGAGCGCGCCATCCACAGCAATGTAACCAGGCCGCACATCATGAGTGCGGCGCCCACATTGATGATCCGGCTGCCGAGCTTCGGCTGCACGCGAACCGACGCCAGGGAGCTGCACAGAAAGGCAATCGCAAAAGAACCGAACGTCAGCCCCGCGTCCCGCGCGCTATAACCGAGACCGTTCTGCAGGAAGATCGTGGAGATCAAGAAAAAGGACGCCGTAGTGCTAAAGAAACATACCGCGCTGAAAAGGCCGATTACGAAGGCGCGATCGTGGAATAGCAAAAGCTCCACCAGCGGCGAGCCGCCACGTCCGGCGACGCCCTGTTCGTAGCGCACAAACAGGGCCAGCAGCAGGAGCGACGCCGCCGGGCAGGCATACGTCCATGCGGGCCACCCGGCTTCGCGTCCCTTTACGAGCGGATAGAGCAGCATAGACAGCGACGCAGTCATCAACGCTACGCCTCCCAGGTCCAGGCGGCGCGCCTTCGGCGAACGCGATTCCCGGACCGTCCGCCTGGCCGCCAGTACGGTGATCACTCCGATCGGCAGATTAATCAGGAATATGGGCCGCCAGCTCAATCCGAAAACATTGGCACTGACGAGCAAGCCGCCCAGCACATTTCCGGAGAATGATGCGGTGCCCACGACCATGCCAAAAAAGCCGAACGCCTTGGCCCGCTCATGTACGGGGAACGTCACTTGGATTACCGAGAGCACTTGCGGAAACAACATGGCGGCCATGCTCCCTTGCATGGTGCGGCTCGCAATGAGGAAACCCGGACTGGGCGCCATCCCGCAGAGAAGCGAAGCCGAGGTAAACCCGGCAATTCCGCAAAGAAACATGCGCTTGCGCCCGTAGATATCGCCCAGCCGGCCGCCGGTGATCAGAAGAACGGAATAGGTAAGCCCGTAGCTGGCGATTACCAGTTGCAGGTCGGCAAACGACGCGTGCAGGCCGGCACGAATCGAGGGGATCGAGACATTCACGACAAAAAAGTCGAGAGTGACCAGAAATGCGGCCGACAAGACCACGGCCAGAGAACGCCAGCGGCCCGGATCGAGACTGCCCGTGGAAGCCGCAGCCGCGATTGAAGTTGCCAATTTGGGAAGTCTCCTCAGGGATCGCCGCCGGACGGCGATAATGATGATATTCTACCCCTTGCGGCTCATCAACCGCCGATCGCTGCTCCGCCGAGGATCTCTCGCCCTGACGGCGCTCGCCTGCGTGCCGCGCCTCGTGTTTCCGGCCGAATCGGCTAGCGTGATCATTCTCGGTTCCGGCACGCCTATACCGGACGCGCAGAGTTCCGGCCCGGCTGTTGCGATTGTGGCGGGCGGACAGGCTTACCTTTTTGACGCGGGCGCGGGAGTAGTCCGCCGCGCCGAAGAGGCCGCCGAACGGTATCGGATGGAGGCCCTGGTAGCGGCGAATTTGACGAGACTTTTTCTGACGCACTTGCATTCCGACCATACGCTGGGGTACCCGGACGTAATCCTGACTCCTTGGGTGACTGGACGCCGCGAGGCGCTGGAGGTGTTCGGGCCGAAAGGCACGGCTGCCATGACGGAACATCTCAAGCTGGCCTTCAGCGACGACATAGAGGTCCGCACTCACGGCCTGGAGCATCTGGACCCCGAGGGGCTGCGTGTAAACCTACACGAAATCTCCGCGGGACCCGTATATCACGACGCGCACATCTCGGTGCGCGCGATCCCCGTTTTGCACGGCTCGTGGCCGCAGGCATTCGGCTACGCCATCGAGGCTGGCGGCCGCACGATTGTGCTGTCGGGAGACACCTCCCCCTGCCCCGCAATTGAGCAAGCCTGCCAGGGCTGCGACGTCCTGGTGCATGAGGTCTACTCGGCCGTCCGCTTCGCGGGGCTGGCCCCAGCGGTGAAAAAATATCTCTCCAGCTTTCACACATCCACTTCTGAACTGGCGGCGATCGCAGCGCGGTCGAAGCCTAAGCTGCTGGTCCTGTGCCACCAGATGTACTTCGGACCCAGGGAAGGAGTTGATCTGGAAAAGGAAATCCGGCAGGGTTACTCCGGGAAAGTCGTCAGCGGCCGCGACCTGGATTCGTTTTAGTCTTCAATCTTGGGCTCAATCACTGTTCAGATTCTCGTGCCGATTCGTACCGATTCGTGTACAATGCCTAATGCTCCGGGGCGCCCATGAGCCTGCACAAACTGTAATGCGAACAAGCCAGACCTTCGATGTCGCGGCACTACTTGATCGCAGTTCCTGGTCGACCTATCAGAAACTGCTGACGGCGCTCGCGGCGCTGGCGATCATCTTCGATGGCTTCGACATTCAGATCCTCGGCTTTGCCATCCCTTCGCTGATTCGGGAGTGGCACATAGCCCGCGGCGATTTCGGTCTGGTGCTGGCGGTCGGACTGGCGGGGATGGCAGTGGGCGGTCCCCTGGCGGGCTACGTAGGCGATCGTTTCGGCCGGCGGATGGCGCTGATCGGTTGCGTGGTGACTTTCGGCCTGGCCACCATTGGCACCGCGATGGTCCACGGGTTAGCGGGACTTACGATGTTGCGTTTCGTAACCGGTATGGGCACCGGCGGCGCCCTGCCGAACGCAAGCGCCCTGACGGCAGAGTTTGCGCCCCTGCGCCGGCGCGCGATGGCGGTGAAGCTCACGCTTGTTTGCTTCCCGCTAGGCGGAATGCTGGGCGGTATGCTGGCCGCCTGGGTGCTGCCTCGATTCGGGTGGCGCGGGCTGTATTCGATCGGCGGCGTTTTGCCCCTCCTCTTGGCGCTAGTCCTGATGGCGCTTCTGCAGGAATCGCCGCGATTCCTGGCGCGCCGGTCCGCAATGTGGCCGCGGCTCGTCATTCTGCTGGGCAGGATGGGGCACGCCGTTCCGGCCGGGGCGTCGTTTGAAGATCGCGCCGAACACGATGGCGCGGAATACGCTTCGGTGCGGAGGTTATTCAGTTCCGGACTGGCCCGCGATACGACTGGCCTTTGGATCGCCTTTTTCTCCAGCCTGGGATCCGTTTACCTGATCTTCGGTTGGCTGCCGGCGATGCTAACCGCGCAGGGACTAAGTGTCGCCACGGCCAGCGCCGGGTTGGCCGTCTACAATTTCGGCGGCGTGCTGGGTGTGTTGCTGTGGGCCACGCTGGTGACAGTACTTGGGTCGCGCGGGCCGCTGCTCTTCGGTGCGCTGGCTTGTGCCGGAAGCGCGTTGGCGCTGCTGGTGGTGCCGATTCAGGCGCATCGCGATCACGTCCTGCTGATCGCATGCCTCGGGATCAACGGTCTGCTGGCCAACGCCGTACAGACCTCCATGTACGCGCTGGCCGCGCACGTGTACCCCACCAGCGTACGCGCCACTGGAGTGGCGTACGCGGCGACTATCGGGCGACTAGGAGGCTTGCTGAGTTCGCTGTTCGGCTCGTTGGTCATTCAGTCCGGAGCCAAGACTTACTGGTCTGTCTTGGCAATCGCGATGGTGTGCGCTTTCGCCGGACTGGCTTGGGTGCGCAGCCATTATCCGGCGATTGGTAGACTGGAAACTGATGTTGCCGCCGCTTCGATGAGCTTACCGCTCGATGACGCCGAGCCAAGATAACATTTGAAACGACGCTGGTTCCGACGTGAGGGTTCCTTTAGAAATATGCAAACGCATGATGTCATCGTGATTGGAGGTGGTCCGGCCGGTTCGACGGCGGCTGCCGTGCTCGCCGCCAGAGGCCGGCGCGTCGTGGTCCTGGAGAAGGAGAAGTTTCCGCGCTATCACATCGGCGAGTCTCTGCTGCCCTACGGCTACTACACGCTGCAACGCATCGGCGTGCTGGACCGCATGAAGACCTCGCATTTCGTCCGCAAGCATAGCGTGCAGTTCGTGGGCATGAGCGGACGGGCTTCGGTGCCTTTCTATTTTTCACAACAACTGGCGCATGAAGCCTCCGCCACCTGGCAGGTGCTGCGCAGCGAGTTTGATCAACTTTTGCTGGACAACTCGCGGGAGAAAGGCGCGGAGGTGATCGAAGAGATCACGGTTCGCGAACTGATTCAGCAAGATGGTACGGTGACCGGGGTCAGGGCCGTGGACAAAGAGGGCGAGACGCGCGAATTCCGCGCGCCTGTCACCATCGACGCCACAGGCCGCGAGGCATTCGCGGTGACTCGCAATGGGTGGAAGGTGCGCGATAAGGTCCTGAATAAGATCGCGTTATGGACCTACTACAAAGGCGCGCAGCGCGACCCCGGCATCGACGAAGGGTCAACCACGGTTGCCTATCTGCCGGGCAAGGGCTGGTTCTGGTACATTCCGCTGGCCAATGACGTCATGAGCGTGGGAATTGTGGCTGAAAAGCAGTATCTGTACCAGGACACGCGCGATCCGGCCACCATCTTTCACCGCGAAGTGGAGAAGAATGCCTGGATCAGAAACCATCTGGCCCCCGGCCAGCAGTTCGGACCGTATCGCGTGACCGGAGAATACTCCTACCGCTCGCGCCACTGCGCCGCGGATGGACTGGTGCTGGCGGGCGACGCGTTCGGCTTTCTGGACCCGGTATTCTCGTCGGGGGTGATGCTGGCATTGCGCAGCGGCGAACTCGCGGGCGATGCCGTAGACGCCGCGATCACTGCCGGCGACGTTTCCGCATCCCGTTTCGCGGATTATGGCGCTCAGTTTTGCCAGAGCATTGAAGCTATGCGCAAGCTGGTCTACGCCTTCTACAATCAGGAGTTCAACTTCCGGGAGTTCATCACGGAGTTCCCGAGCCTCAAGGGCGACCTGACGGATTGCCTGATGGGCAATCTTTCCCGCGATTTCAAACCCCTGTTCAATGCCGTAGCCAAATTTGTGGCAGTACCCGAACCGCTCCCGCACGGCAAGCCTCTAAACGCGGGAGAGGTCCCGCAATCATGCGGCTATTGATTCCCGCATAATATAGCTCAGTCAGACGGTAGCGATGACTGTTTCCAGATGCGTCAGCTTGGCCAATCCGAAGTCGGGAATCTTCCCCCGGTCGTCGCGCGCGACGAAGATATCGCCTTGGTCGTCCCCCAATCGAAGGTGAAGCCTAGCGTGTTGACATAGTAGGCTGCGCCTTTGTCGACGTTGGCCGCGCGGATTTCCGGGACAGGAGCGGAACGTCATGGGGTTGTTGGGCTCATCGTAGTACGAGCACACGGCTTAGATGGCCCAGGAATAAGGAGGAGTTGAGCCCAAGCCATAAGTTTCCGTTGATCTCCCGTGATTAACGGCGTACTGTTTACCGGCGGCTTCGAGTGGATCGTCGCCGACTCGGACAAAGCGAGCGGAGTTTCTTGGCCATTAATCTGGTGAAGTCCGGGTCACGGAACTGGCGGTAAACCTGGATTGATCCTCCCTGACGCCGTGCGGTGTAAATCGAAATTCTACAGGTCCAAATTCCCGGTCATTCGGAAAGTGCGCCGGAATGGTCGTATGGTCGCCGGTGATCGTGCCGGGTCGGCCTCACAAATTCATCGTTTGCCGGCGTGGAGGGCTGATTGCCGGCCCTACTGACTCCATTAAGCCGGCGGTGCGGTCGTGGCGCTCCGCGTGCAGCTCGTTTTCTCGATGACCTCGTTTCTGTTCCGAATTGGCACACTTGCTCTGCTGGCAGCCGCCGTAATGCTCGCCAACGTTCCACAATGGGACGCCCGCGGCGAACTACGTGACCAGGGACGCCCGCATTCGTCTATGAGCCACCGCTCGGACCGGGATGGCACGCCGAGCGGCACATCGGGCACACGGCACCGCTCGACCTACTGCTATTCATGCGAGCGGACGCCGAGCGGCCGGATTTCGCCGCAGTTCAAGAGCGCGCCATGCATTCCAAGAGGGGGCAGCCGTGTCCCTCAACGGGATCGACGGCCGGACGTTGTCCCGGATATGTGGTTGACCACGTCGTGCCGCTGAAGCGCGGCGGCGCCGACTCGCCGGAGAACATGCAGTGCAGACCAGCGAGGCGGGGAAGGCCAAGGATCGAATGGAATAGGCTCACTGCTCGACCCCCGGTGCCCGGATGTCAAGCCCGGATACAATGGCCAATGTGCCGACCGCTCGCCTTAGCCTGATAGTCTCGGCTGCCGATGTCCATCGCCTAAATCTCCTCGCCGATTTCGCCGAGCAGGGCCACACGGTTATCGGGCAAGCAATCAACGTCTCTCTTCACGCGCCAAACGGTCCACCGGCTCCGGGATTGATGCAGCAAATCGGTGCTCTGGGAATCCCGTTCGAGGGACACGCCCAGGTCGATGGTCGCGACTACCTGATCGCGGGTGACGGCAACCAGACCAGTGCTGTGAAGGCATGGGCGGCGACTCCGGCCGAGATGGCGCTGCCGCCGCTGCGGTGCGACGGGTCTGTGGACTTGGTCCGGCTTCGGCAATCGGAATGGCACGCGGGATTCTTGGTGCGGGTGCGGGCGAAAATGGGCGATTGAAACTGGGCGGTTGACGGTCCAGCAGTTGCACCGCTTGTCCGCTCTTCGATCTCCGCTGACCAATTCGCGCTATGGCCGATCCGAATGGCCCAGTTCCTTGCCAGGCGCGACCCGATCCCGAACCAATTGCTTGAGCTGCTTGATCTCGGGAAACGTCCCCTGCTGCTGGCGTGACCAGATGCTCTCGCCGTCCACGCGAACCTCGAACACTCCTCCCGTGCCAGGAATGAGCGCCACTTCGCCAATCTCATCCTGGAACGTGGTCAGCAGTTCCTGGGCCATCCACGCCGCTCGCAGCAGCCAGATCGGAATGAGCGATTTCCTTCGCCGGAATCCGCACGAGCCTTCCAACCCTATAGCCTGCGCGATCAGAGTAACTAGAAAATCAAGCGTATGGGAGAGCCCTTGCAGCCCTCTCGGCGTTCCGATTCCGTACTTGTTCCGCAGCAAGAGTCCCAGATTCATCCCAGCGACATGGATCAGCAGCCGCTTCAGAATGTTGTTGTGTTTTCGCAAGTGCGTTCGTCGCATCCCACCGGTCTCATAACAATGTGCGAAGGTGCGCTCGATCAACTCGCCGCGTTTCCGTAGAAGTCGCTTGCCCTTGGGCCGCTGCAGCCGTTGCCGGTTGGCATAGACTACGTCCCGCTCCTCTTCTTTCCCCACCCAATGCCGCTTCCCAGCTGGCTTCTTCTCGGGGATATACGTGCGCACGCCGGCCGCCTTCATCTCTTTCAGTACCGGCCCGCTGTGATATCCCTTGTCCGCCACTACTTCCTCGATCCCGCCGCATCCTCTTGGAATACGGCGGTGGCGGCACGACGATCTGCGAAGTTACGATCACAACCGGACTCCAGTACCGGGTCGCCATTGAGCCATATACCGACGAAGAGGTCATCCAATTCGTAAGGGACTTTTGCGCCGGCCTCCTTGATGACCAATCCAGCGGCGAAAACGAGCGCGGCGTCCCCAAGGAAATCGACCGCGCGCTACGGAACATGACCGGCCTCAAGATCGACCGCACGAAGGGGCCAGGCGGCAAGCGTAGCAACAAGGATCGCGCAGCCGAGCTGGCTCGCACCCTGCCACCAGAATCCCTCCGTTCCGAAGTCTTTACGCTCCTGCGCATGTGGGAACGCACCACGACAACCATCACGCACGACCCGGGTACCGACCCCGACGGCAAGGCCTGGCTGCGAAAAATCTTTGCTGCAGTGAACAAAGGACAACGACCCGACGTCGGCTTGCCACGCCGCATCACGGTCACCGTCCCGTTCCGCCTCCTGCCCGGCACTGCGCTGAACATCAGCGTCATCGATACGAAAGGCATCGACGGGTCGCCACTGCGTCCGGACCTCACCGCGTGCCTGGAGAACCCACGCATGGTTGCCGTAGTCTGTTCTTCATTCAATGACGCCCCCGGCCCCATCTTTGAGCAACTCCTCAAGCAAGCCATCGACACCGGCACCAGCACAACCGCCTTTCCCCGCATTGTGGGACTCGCGCTTGCAAGAAGCGGCGAAGCGAAGAAAATGCGCGATGACGGAGAATTCGTCCGACTCGAGGAAGACGGTTACGATCTCCAAAGTCGAGCAGGCAGAGGCAGAGCTGCGACGCTGGGGCTGCAGCGGCGTGCCGGTAAGCGTGTACAACGCCAACAACGACGCCCCCGACGCCATCCAAGAAGTCCTACTGGAAAAGCTTCTGGGAATGCGACAAGAGTGCGCCGCACGCATCGCGCAAACTGGCCAAGAAATCGACCGCCTCATTCGGGCTACAATCCGCTGCCGGAGGGTCAGGGCTGGGGCGCGCGCTTGCTCCGGCAACGAACCACCTTGGGATTATCGCAGAAAGCGTCAGCGGAACGTCTTGGGATCGACCCCAGTACGCTGGCGAAATGGGAGCGTGGCGAAAGAGAGCCTGCTGGCGCACTGTTGAGCCGCGTAAAACGATTCCTCGATGAAGAAGAGGAAAGCAAGGCGATCGGTCCGGTGTTGGGAACTCTGCAATTAGCCACTCCCTGACCGCCTCGGACGTGCCCATGCCGCCTTCACGACGATTGCCGCGATGTCCGCGCCGACGATGACCACCACCGGATGGCGGTCACTGCGCAGCTCCTGATACGCCTGATGGCCCAGGAACGAAGTCTTGACCAGGATGCCTAACTGACGGTGGCGGAGACGCGGAATCACACGCGAGAGTTCCTCCACGCGAGTCCAGAGAGACACAGCAAACCCTTCCGACGCTCACGGCTTACTCTCGTTGAGTTAGGGTCGGCACTGTCACCCGTGCAGATAACAACTGGTCCTTGGAAAAGGTCTACCGGCCGCCAAATCGGTGGGCGGCATGATGGCAGTCTTGAAATAGAACACCTCAGCATCCGTCAGAACCAGCCAGATCGCCGGCTGTATCTTCGTTGCCACTACCCCCTCATTCGCTATCAGAGATCGTTAGCGCTAGCTAGGTTACCACCGCGTTGCAGAAATCTGAGCACCCATCGCCTTTTCATCGATTAATTCTCCGGCTACGGGTCTTTCTGGGCTTGCGGTCGGCCAACCAAAGAGGGATTCATGTGGTTCCCGGAGAACCTATGACCCAGTATCCCTACATCCTCTTTAACCAGACCCCCGAGCAACTCCGCCGGATCGGCTCCTGCGGCGGCAAGGCGCAAGCCCGCAATCGGCGTGCTCGCAGGCGCACCGCCCTGGCCCCACCACCACCGCCGCGCGCGCGTGCCGAGGCTCCCGTCGAGACCACCATCGCCGCAATGGCTACCCTGGATGCGCAGTTTCCTTGGTTACGCGGAGTGGAACGCCGCTGCCGGAACACCGCCTGACCAGATACTGCTGGTGGCTCAATCGCGAGGCCTCATCCCGGCACTGCGCGGTCCTTTTCCCTAGATTTTGGCACCATCTGGTCCCGCAAACCCCCGATTTCGCGAGAATGGATGCGTCACGATGACTGCTCTTCCACCAGTCGAACGCAGGATCGCCGCTCGGGGATTTTGCCCGCCTTGCCTGTCGGCAAGCCCTTTGGAGGGAGAGCGGTTGCTGTCTAACTGAACGTCGGAAGGTATTCGGGAACGCGATAGTACCGGCGAAGGCGCCCTTTTTTATAGACGGTAAATACCCCGGCGGAACGGTGGCCTCGCCGGAGTCCGAGGGCGGGGACACCGAATCCGCCCGTCTGCAATAGGAAGTCTACATTTCGCATGAAGAATTCGCCGCACCGGAAGGCTGCCGGAACCATCACGGGATACTATCGCGATTCAAGGCGGTGAAAACTGTGACGCCGGCAGTGCATCGAGAGAGGCTTTCACGTGGTCTTCGGCCAAGCCAACTGCGCTATCACGTTGGGGCGGCGTAGACTTGACCGGCTGCAGAATGGACCGGAATGTGTGGGACTCCTTGTCTGACTTGGTGAAGCAGATTCACTCCGGAGGCATT
>Ga0302325_10022847_pt1 | contig 13069 bp, 13 predicted proteins | sample Palsa_T0_2_FD_201948 | JGI IMG/M metagenome (GOLD analysis project Ga0302325, IMG submission 201948) | Peat permafrost microbial communities from Stordalen Mire near Abisko, Sweden - Palsa_T0_2 | ecosystem: Environmental > Terrestrial > Soil > Palsa > Peat permafrost | place: Sweden: Abisko... | reverse complement strand
AAAAGGAGGTGAGGCTTGCGTGCAGCCACACCCCCCTTGCTAGTACGGACCATGTCTCACCGTTCGAAGGGATAACAACACGCCTGCACGGGCCTTATCAAGGGGCTCCAGCCAATAGAAGCTCTCAAAAGCACCTAATACTCCCTAATTCGGGGATATTGACGAGGTCTGAGTGTGGTGTTACCCAGCTCTCCACCAACAACTGCGCCAGGGGGTGGGATATGTTTTAGATTTAGCCTTAAAAATACACCTACAATACCGCCCCCCTCCTTCCAAACCAAACAATGTGTTTTAATACTATAATACCACCCAAAATTCTCGCCAATATCCCCGAATTAGGGAACATCAGGTGCTTTTTGAGAGCGCTTATCAAAGACCCTTGATATAGACGGTGTTATAAATACCGTGATTGACAATCATGGGGTAGTACAGTATTACTTTACTGTATTTGTCACGCGAAGGGATGCCTGAATATCTTGTACCTTTGGTGTATTTCTGCCTGTCGACTGTGGCATTAGCAAAACCCTTTTATACTTTCTACTACATTAACTAGTTTTAGCCTCAATCTATTCTTAGATCCAGAGCCGCCAGGTATAGCCAATCAGAAGCAGTTCTGGGTCCAGATCTGGCCCATTGTATTGGGTAGGTTATGAAGCTAGGCATTGCTCAAAACTCGGCCCCAGCCACCCAATGTTCGCACTGGCCTACGTACAGTCAAGCGTTTCCCCCAAGTCTACCAATTGCTTAGTAAATCAAGAGTTCAGCTCCCGTGCTCCGGGTCATCATTAATTTCATCCTTTTGATTCGATGAAATCCTCGCCCGGTCGGTATCTTTAATCTTGATCAGCGTTCCCTTTGGTCGGTTTGGTTTGGTTTTGAGGTCTCAACTGGAACTAACCTGTTTAAAAAAGGCTAGAACTGCAACTAACCTGACAATTAACAGGCCTAACCGGGACTTATATAGTTTGCCTGATTACTTATTTATAGCTACTTTATAACTATAAATAGAATATTTTAGGCCTTAAATGTAAGTGAGAAAGAAGTTAAAAGAAAAATACAGATTTAAAGCATAAATAAAATCTATTTACACACGTATTTAAATAATATATTATAAGCACAGTTGTAAATGGTTATTACCAGTTCTTAAGAACCGCCAACAAAGCTAGTCGAGTTCTAATAAAGACTTTAATCAAAACTAATCAAAATGCTTGATTCAGTTCAGGCTCAAACTCGACCCGGCCAAAGGGAGCGCTGATCTTGATCTCTTCTTGCATTCGCAACGGGCTCTTCTCGCAATGATGAAAAGGTTTATTTCATGGTGCTTAAGTGGACACAAACAGCCGCGTCTTGCTTGTCGCCCTCCATGCGATCTGATGAGATGATACGTTTAAGCTCCCTATGATTCATTGCTCTTCAGATCTATCTTTATCGTTACCAGGTCCAGATATTTTTGCTATTTCGCTAGAAGGGTCAACGCCAAAGACGGAAATGGAAAATGTTCATGTCGAGATTTCCATGTGGGAATAGTTAGTTGTATTAGTACGTATTCTAGGTTTGAAGTCGACTTACGAGGAACAGAGAACCTGGCTGGAGCTTTGGTCAAGTTTTATCACAAGAAGTTGTGAATTATCAAACTCAAATTCAAATTCATCTATACCCCACGCCTACCATGCTTATCATCAAAGACATCATCCACAAACTCCAACCTCTCCCTTTTTACGTCCATAACCCTCGCATACTCAAGCAATAACCTATAAGTATAAATCCTCATATCTTCCTTTCTCAACACCCTCCCCGCCCACTCCTGCCCCTCCTTCGCTATCCTCCTCGCTATCCCATCCCTCCCTTTCCCCCACCATACCCCAAAAAGAACTCCATAATGCCATACAAATCAAAAACCGATTATCAAGTAGAACGAAATGCTTCCAAGCCACAATTCTTGAGTCATGCCATTCCTAAAACAGCGTCGCCTTGATGGGTAACGAGCCTGAGAGGAGAAAGTCGCGGTAACGACCTGAGAAAGAGTTTCCGTCGACGTCGATGAGATATTTATGTACATGCTGCGCTGCAAGATCGATGAGTGTGTGGGGCGAGAAGAGGTAGTTCGTGTATGCGCAGCCTTCATTGTTTTTGACAGCGGGGAAACAGTTTAGGTTCGTGAAGCCGACGTCTGTGAAATTGTTCAGCCATTCGCCCATTGCCTCATTTCGAGGCTTGTTGGTGATTTCCCAAGAAGAAAAATCCCAGAGATTGAGAGGGAGGTTCTAAACGTCGATGAAGGAAGAGTTGGATGGGTATTGCTGTACTTGGGTTCCATTTAGCATCGAGACGAGGCGGTGGCGGTGGAAAGCGCGCCAGTTGTCTTATTTGTTTCTGCCTCCTGATGCAAGACCGCGCCAGGACAAGGTGTTGGTTTTCTTGCTCCAGGGGCAGGTGGGTGCGATGGTTGTGAATCGAGGGTCGCCTTTATAGTACATTGCGGCTGGGAATAGAATCTCGGAGTTGACCGTTAGCTTGCTGCTGCCGAAGAATGGGAAGAGCTTGTCCTGGGTCTTGATGCTGATTGGTTCGACGAAGAATCCGTGCAGCCCTTGGAGGTCGGATTGGTGGCAGATGGAAGTGGAGAGTGTGAAGTTAGAGACATAGCCCTCGTGGAGATGAGGAAGCATATGCTTGGTTGAAGTCATGTTCTAGGGGAGTGGAGTGGGTTGAGCTGTTAGGGGGGTTAGGAACCATTCTAGGAGAATTGGCTCAAAGCAATGATGTCGCTCTGAACAGAGACACCTTTGTCTTGTCAGTTTCTTCAACATGGGAACGAAACGATTGGTACCCACCGGAATATTTCGATGTCACCTGATCAGCCAGAAATGGTTTCTTCCGGAGCTGACTTTGCCATTTCGGATCGAGATGATATGCTCCTGACTCCTGACATTGTCAAACATCTCCTTCCGATCTAGTGCCCAAAGTGGATTGAGATCATAATAAATCTGATCCCCAAATTCCTCGATAACCACGGCACCGTTGTCGACGGCGTATTGGTGCCACTAGTCGAATCCAGGCTGTGGATAGCGGTCCCGCCTCTGCCGGTACTCCCATGCGGCTGCAGCGAGACTGTGCGTCTCCTTCTTCAGTAGATTATTGAAGGCGACATCTGCATCGTGAACTAGGGCGACGATGGGATGCGGGTCATCTAGCGGATGAGGGTTAGGCTCCAGAGTCGTGATGTCGTCCTTCTCTGACCACCATAGAACGGCCTGGATCGCGTAGATGTGGGCATGGGTGAGGGAAAAGTAGTAGAATAAGGTGGCGACGACCGTAATGCCTGTCAAAATTGACAGCAGTCTGCGTATTTTGAGTATGGGGTGGGATTACGATAACATCTTGATGGCGTTTTAGAGGGGTGTAGGTTGCCTTGAAGCAAACGCGATATGAGATGAGGTGGGTCGTCGCTTCTACTGTAATTTCAGAGGCGCAGCACCCTGTCTGCAGTTAGCCACTCAGATCGTTTGCGCAATAAGATGACCCTTGACGGCCTTGGCTGCCGATCCATTTTCCAGTCCCGATATCATTCTCGTCCATCCTTGTCGAATTCTGTTGGATCAAAATGATGATTTTGGAGAAGACTGAAGTTCCATTCATTAATGAGGGCATTCCCTCAGTTATATACCAATATTGAGAAGTAAATGGAACCTAATCTAAGTAATGAAAACCGATTGAAGCCTATTCCACCTAGAATATGATCCTATTGCCTAGTAGGCAACTGAAATAGTGAGTCATTTAATGAAAATAATGAAACTAGTAATAGGCAACTCAAACAACCCATATATGACTGAAATCTGTACTCTGAAGCCTGTTCTAAACCAACAAATTCCTTTCGATGAGATTGTATTCTGAATCTGGGAACAGCAGTTTTGGCAGCACCTTACAATTGAATGAAGACTGGTGTCCCCAAGACTACGATACTTGAGAGGTATCCTTGATATCTGCTCAAGAAGTTCAATTGGGCCTCTAGTCGACCGGGTTGTGACATCTTGGCACGACGCAAAAGAAAGCAGGCGATAAAGAGCAAACAACACGCAGAACTTCTTAGCCCACAAACGACCAACAAAATTCCCACATAAACCCAATTGGAATTTGAGCTCATAGCGATAAATCTCAATTTCATTTCCATGAAATTTCAGTAAGGTTCCAGCTAATTATTGTAGGACGAAACAATCTTGGAAGGTCGACAAAATAGTCATTTCGTCCCAAGTTGTGTTTGATATCAAAGGCAACAATCTTTCAACAAGACTAAATTAAAAGGATATGCAATTAAAATATGGATTGTGCGTATAGCTCACTTCATTCCATGAACTTGGAAGGAGTTTCGGGGAAAGAGAGAACAAATAAGGTAATCTTACCATCACGTGATTACCAAGCAGTTTCGTACCTACCTAGGTATTTCCAGGGAAGGAAGGTATTGATAATCACAGAAGATTAACCACCTGTGAGGCGACGTGAAATAGCGATATTTCTATTACTTCAAATATCATAAATCAAGGAAATTCGTTAGTTACCATTTCGAAATGCGTGTCCTGAGTACCAACTATTTACCTAGGTATTTCGAAGCTTTAGTAGAGACAGCGGGGTCCACGTGTCCGATATTTAAGGGAGGACTAGCGCGTTTCTCAGGCATAAAATGATAAAAGAGAGCTTTCCTAAGTAGTAATTCAACCAACCTTCTAACCCAAACAAGTACTTACTCTACTACGTGCCTCCCTCTTTCGGTACTTCATTTACCGCAGTCTGGAACTTCTTATACATTTCAGAAGACAACTTCTCACCGGACCAATAATCTAACTACCATGGAAGCCACAAATCCCACCTGCTCTATCAATCCACTGTCACCTCAATTAGCTAAAATCTCCTACGGCTAAGAAACAAAGGCATCTTAACTAGAGACATCTCGTTGCTCCTCCCCATTGGACATCCCCCCCCCCTCTTTTTTTCCCCGTCTTCAACTCCTTTAAATTCACCACGACGCAAAGGCAGTGATGGAGCTCCATACCTTCGTCGACGAAATCTTTAAACCACCCTTTGGCTTTCTCGCTCTTGAATATCTTTTCGTCCGGAATCCTCCGCCCGAGCATATTATCAACTGTCTCCGGCTTTAGTATCTTCCTGTCATTGCGGAGAAGCGAGGTGAGCAAGGCCAGGAAGTCCGGTGCTTTTGAGTATAGGCCGGCGCCACCAATATCGATGGTGGGGTTGAGGGGGTAGATGCTAGGGATTCCCTCGAGCGTGCCATCTTTGTTGTGCCAAGCGAGCTCCATGAGCTTTGCGGCTACATAAGGATAGCTTCCAGGCCGAAAGGTTGAGTTCTTCATGGAGAGCCAGGTTAAGATGTTGACTTGGCAGTAGGATTCGAGGGGTTGGTGGGTCAGTCTCTCAACCTACGATGATAATCAAAAAGCCCTTAAGTCATAGAATCCTTTTGAACAGCTTACTAGTTGACCTGCTCAGTCCGTGCCTTGCCCATAAATCCAACTGGTTCCTGGTTCGAAGAGAAGCGGCTCAACCGCCTTGAACTGTTAGCTGATAATACCGATGCGTTGCTGGACGTTTGGGGGTCGCCTACGAGACTATCCGTGAGATTCTGAACTTCGGGAAGGGCTTTCGCCTTCACCTCTTCGTCGCCACTCATGAAATAGCGTATGATACAAGTGCCTTTTGGATCTCCTTGGATCTCCAAGGACCTAGTAATACTCCAACTGCTCCTCTTCAAGAGATACAAACCCGCTAATACGCGAAAGAAGGCGGCTGAATCACCGTTCCATTAACATCAATAACAGTAGCGCGCATTAAATTGCTCACCTCAACGTGATTATGTTTTGCGCTTTTCGTCAAGACTGGCTTCCTGTCCTCAATTCCGGTCAAAATCTTGGCATCTTTCAACTCGGGCAAGTGGACAGAGACATCATTACCCAACCCGATGAGACCTCGCTCGACGCGTTGTATCGCTGCGACGGAAGTCACAAGCTTGGAAGCTGAAGCAAGGCAGAACGCCGTCGATTCGGACACAGCTTGCACAGCCGGCTTCAGGCTTGCCTTGCCAAATTACTGTGCATAATTGAATGCGCCTGGTCGTCGATTAACTTATTTTGTATTCAGACTCTTTATTAACAGACATCAAAGGAACGTAGGATCTCTACTATAAAAAAGGGAGACGTGTTAATACCATCAGAATTCGGAGCTGCAAGCAGGACTCCAGGGAGCTTGTTTCCGCAGCCGCTTCACGAAGTTCATTTTTGAGGGACTCCATTTTCAGTGCAATGCGACAACCTAATATGAGAAGCAAAGGCCGATATCCGATGGGTGAGTTGATCGATTGATGGAAGGTAGCGGTAGGATACACTAAAAGATATTGATATTCGCTACGCCGCTCGCTTCCGTACCCCTATTTTGTTCGGCACGACAATAGCCTGCCCCTGCTGTAACCATTGCCTACGCCAAAAACCCTCTAGCATCAGAAGGACCATATCTCTCAGATTTCGCATCTTCATGCTTCAGTTCTCATCCAGAACGAGACGATAACTCCGAAAGACTCACTCACCCAATCGGAGATACTATTCAAGGTTTGCACGTGCTGCTTGGTCAGTCACCAGCATTGCGGCCCGTGAGCACCGAAAGTTGCCATACACTTGCGCAGTCGCGAAGCGGATCACCAGGCCCAGATCCCTCACCGCATCAGAGTCAGCCCGCTGGGTGAGAAGGGGCTGAGAGGAGATCATGAAATCACGAGATAGGGTACTTCCTCTCATTGTCAGGTGAACATGAAACAGCCATATGGCCCGTATCACCACTGCTCTACAACGTACATGGCAGTGCGTGGGCCACGTTTACAAAGTCGCATCGAAATGGCGCACGCCATTGACGTTGCGGTCTGATCCAGCTATCAACCTTCCAAGTTTAGCCTGTTCCCAGAGTTAAGCTTAGTTCTGTGATGAGTACAAGACAACTCCAGGCCCTCCAATGAATCCCTCCATCGTTCCACTCGTGTAACATGTTTACGGTTCCCGGCCCCTTCTCCCATCATCTACCCCAGTCTTCTGCAAGGGGATGGGATGATGCATATTTTGACGGAACAATTGTGGGGGTTCAAAAACATCTCTAGCCATGGAGAAATCGTTATTCCAGAAAGCGGGGTTCATTTTTGTTCGTCGAGAAGGTTTTGAAAAACAATCAGCTGTTGCAAATGCCGGGGTATGGACCCCATAAGTGGTTGACCCCGGATTCTTACCTGTAGCACAAAGGTTACGTATAAATAAGGGGGACATTATTTATTTTTCAATCGTCGTCATTGTGATAGCAAAAGTATAGAACTGCGGTCTTTATATCAAATTCTGCAATATGGGGAAATTTTTCAATATCTCGCTGGCGGTGTTTGCCAGCACGGGGTTCGTGACCTTCCAAATTTGAGTTGCTTTTACTTACGATCCCTAGATCTTTCCTGTTTGGCTATGATGCAGGTGTCATGACGGATGTGATTGCTTCAAAAAATTTCTTGGCCTTCTTCCACACGACTTCCGATTCTCCAATCATCGGAGCCATTAATTCAACTTTCAACGGCGGTGCAGTTTTCGGCGCACTTCAAGGAGGCCTCACGATGGACAGGTTCGGAAGAAAGCTTACAATTCTCATGGGAGCTCTCATCTGTCTTGTTGGAGCTATTCTGCAATGCACAGCTCAGAATCTCGCAATGATTCTCATTGGTCGAATTCTCACTGGATGGGCTGTTGGACTTTTGTCCATGGCAGTACCGGTGTACAACTCTGAGTGCGCAGACCCAAAGATCCGAGGGTTAATCGTTGGACTCTCCCAACAAATGATCGGCATTGGATTTATCGTGTAAGCTCTCTCATTTCTTCGAATTCACGTTTATTCTGATAGACAAACAGATCTACATGGGTGGGCTATGGTTCCGGAACGGCCTCAGCATCCAGCAGCATTCAGTGGCGTCTACCCCTTGCATTTCAAGTCTTGCCTTGCTCGATCCTCGCTCTGGGAATCATGTTCTTCCCGGAATCTCCCCGCCATCTCATGGAGACCGATCGAGAAGAGGAAGCGTTGAGAGTGCTCCGCAAACTCCATTTCAATGGCTCGAATGACGAATATATTCAACGCGAGTTTCACGAAATCAAGACCACCATCGCTGCAGAGAAGGCAATCACGGTTCCCGGCTGGGGAATCATGTTTACGGTCCCCCAATGGAGAACAAGATTGATGCATGGGGTTGCTGTACAAGTTTTCACGCAGTTCACTGGAATAAGTACGTTCAACCACGCCCTAGTCACACGCCATTGCTAATGCCTTCCAGATGTCATCGGGTACTATCAAACTAGTATGTACAAGGCATTGGGTATTGTAGGAAACAGGAACTTGCTCGTCGCCGGTATTTACAATTGCACCGGACCCCTCGCAAGTAAGTTATCACCATTCCTCTTGAACCACCGGCGCGTTTGGCTGACCTCAATCCTCAGATCTCATCTTCATCATCTTCCTGATCGATCGCGTTGGACGGCGCAAGCCTCTCCTATGGGGAACAATTGGAATTACAATCGCCCTGATCTGTGAAGCAGTCGTCAACAGTCAAATCGACACAGCAGATCCCCAAAACGGACTTTCCATCGCCGGGGTCTTTTTTCTCTTCTGCGTGACCGTTATATTCTCTCGTGGGTTTATCCTACTTATATTCCTCTATCCAATTCAACACAGTATGGATTTAATCTAATTCCTCAACAGTCTCCTGGGGACCAATATCCTGGGTCTACATGGCAGAAGTCATGCCCATGCAAATCCGAGCTCGCGGAAACGCTTTCGCAACGGGTATCGGAAATTGGCTCGTAAGCTCCTCGCTCCCTCTCCTCCCCAACACACCTAACAGTGTTAGGTGTCCACATTCTGGGCGCAAGTATCACCTACCGCTCTCAAGGAATTGACCTGGAAGTTCTACTTCCTCTTTGTTGGTAAGTCCTACACCCCCTCTTTGGTAGATCACATGACATAAGACTGATGCGTATAAAGCTTGGAATATCTGCGTCACATTCCCGATTGTATTTTTCTTCTTCAAGGAGACTAAGCAAGTTAGTTTGGAAGATATTGATCTGCTGTTTGGTGAGAGAGCGTTAGGCACGCTGCCAGACGATCTGCACAAAGGACCAGTCCCGGAGATAGCACCATCTCCAGTCGAGGCGGATGTGGAAGCGCCGCCGAAGAAGGCTGAGGCTGAGGGCGAGGCAGTCTAAGTCATACCGGCGTATGAAAGAGAAGATTCCTTGGGAGTTGCAGTATGTGCATGTTATTTGAGCTTTTTCTTAGCTGAGATTATACCCTGATGACTGTTCACATATTCGAGCAAGGACCCCGCGTCAACTTCTGAAATGTAGCTATGAGCATCGAGAAATACATTTGAACGTTATCACCATGTGCATGTATGGCGATATTTCAGTGTGCGGCAGTGTCACCGTGTCACAATATACGAATTTCCGTCGATACGACAATATTACGCTCCTCCATTTCGTTTCAAAAGGGCGTACATTTAAATTAATGCAAGCGTTGTTTTACAGTAATAAAGTTCTTACCTTACAGGGTTTCAATCACCAAGCCTGTTAGAATTTCGTCGCAGGCCTGACTGCCTAGCACCCCGGATGGGATGTTTGAACGAATAATGTTGAAGTTCTCAGATTGAAAGATTCTATAACCGCTGCAATTTAGTCTAAACTTAAGCAGAATAAGTAAGCACTACAAGACTCATTTCTCACCAACTTGGGTCATTTTTCTGGACATCCCCTATTCCTGCACCATCTTCTCTTGCGACAGCTACCTCCAGAAGCGCATTCCAGATTCGGAAAATCGCGGGATTAATCCAAGTAAAAATTGCCATGTATCATGAAGCTGCCGTCCACAATGTCCCAAGTCCTGCGGCCGTGGATATCATCATCGTTGCATAAGAATCCATAGTTGTAGCCAGGACCATTGGCGCTTGTGAGAAGCGTGCTAATAACAGGACAGTAATAAAGATATTAGTAAGATATGAGGTATACGTGTTGAAGACGAAAAACACAATTAATGCTGTGTTGAGTTGAAGAAGTTTTAAATCGAAGCTCGATCTGAGAAGAGACTTCTGCAGAGGACAAACTTGGGAACTTTATAGACTTTTAATCTGCCTGGAGAACCTGGAGCGCATGGTTATACAAGACTTCATATCAGTGCATCGTGCCGTCCGTGATATCATGGTGATGTTTGTGCGAGGCGCAAGCTACGAGCCTGATGAGACGTCGTGGCTTATTGGGCCCTTCGTATTACTTGCTTTCCCCCCCAGTTAGACAGCACGGTCCCAGCGCCTCTCCGACGAAAGTCAGGATGAGTTGCCAGAAGCCACAAGTGCACCTGATCCTTGCCATACTGTGCGAAATGTAGATCAAAACTGCGTAACAGCGAATTTGCAAATTCCTTCATATGCACAGGGTTTGCATCGCGATGCTCGTTAATACCCCTATCTGCAAATGGCTAGTTATAGATCCGGAGTTGCTGTTTACGCACTGAGTAGGTACCAAGACCTCCACCGGTCGCCTCTGTAAGAACAGCCATATCCCATATAGCCAGCGCGATTGGTCGTTCCACCGCTTTGCCAATTATTGCGACAATACGCTGTGACAACTAGGACGGCGAATTTCTCAGGCCGATTGATATATCTTTCGCACTCACGCCTGGTCTATTTCCAATTGTCTTTGGGGTATTTGGGACAATAAGGAAATCTGTAGTTAAATTCCAGATCATCTGAGAATCATGCCTGTGCGACTCTGTTGATATCGTCGAGTTCTGCCTTAGAGGCTTTGTGAAGAATGAGCCCATTAGCCACAGAAGGCAGACTGGGGTCGTAACCACCCATAGGGATGTTTGAGCGAACACGTTGGACTGTAATCGTGCCTGATGGTGATGGGAGCGAGGTGAGGCTAGAAGCTACTTAAGTACTTATAGACCACTAGCATATACAATACTCATGTTCTCGAGGTCAGTGACCGACATATCCTCGGGAGTTTTGGAAACCTCTGCCTTGCAAGTATCGTGCTTCTCTTCGCGATTTCGTAGCGCCGACTTCAAGGAGGCAAAATCGACTGTTGGAAATGCTTTGACAGAGCTGTCCACGAGTTCCAAACTCGCATCGTGGCCCTGGAAAATGATCTCAAACTCTACCAACTAAAAAGGTCTATCAGCATGGAACTCTGAAATCTCTAGTGCATAGCCCCTTATTTTTTGCTTTGACACGTCGAGTTTGCTGTTAGAACTTCGTCGTTATTTCTGTAGGCTGATCGCTAGGAACTGCCCCGCCAAATCTGATTACAACCCAGAGCAATCAAGGAACAGAGATCGCAATTCGGACGCTTGATGATGGGCGTTCAAATTTCCCAAGTCTACCATGCAAGCCTGGGCGTCACAAAGTATTAGATGTGTCGTAGGTTGATCTCTTGGCACTACTCGCAGAGATTTGACGACGGCGGCGCGTCTTTTAGACATCAGCGATTCAGCACACTAGAGGGCCATTAGGTGCAGACACGAATTGGCCATCCTTATCCCAATAGGGCCAGTTTGGAAAGATCTTCGTACTAGGTGGATAGCGGGCGGTCATTTTAGGAAGAGCGGGTTAAAAGGGACGTTAAAAATAAGGTAAAGACGATGAGATGTTAGGGTGCTCGCTTCAGCTTTTAGGGGTAGTGGGACGCTAATAAAAGCTATGGCTAAGACAGAATCAATCACCATTATGAAGGATTTATATACTGCCTGATTTTGTCAATCGCTGAGCATAATAGGATATCTGGTAAGACGTGAAACTCTTCTTTTTGTTCCTTATTTAACAGCATTCCACATCAGAAGGCCCAGGACAACGACCCGAGAAAAAGCCCCCATCGCAACCCTCACCAGTATTTTTGCAAAACCCGTATCCAATAGCACCATTCGTTACAGAACATCCAACAATAAAGCAGCACTTGACATCCGCTGGATCTATTTATTTCATTAGCTGAAGTTGTGATGGATAAGAGAAGAGCTGCCGTACCATTAGGGCAGTCGCCGTCTGTGTAGAAGCCAACTAGAGGCGAATTGAGGCCGTGTGCACATTGGCTTGTTGGAAGGCATACACCGGTAAGGTCGAGATCCTATTACGCTAGTATCAGTTCCAATTGGTATGAAGTAGTTGTTTGCCAGTCTCAAGTGAAAGCATAGGAGGGCTTACAGCGTTGCGGCAAGGACCATCAACTGCTGCATTTGCAGAGGAAGCGAGGAACCAGCTGATGCTGAGATAAGAACCCAAGATTTGGAAATGCATTGGAAGTGCTGATGTGATGAAAAGAATTTGAGTTTCAGCCGGCGTTTAAAGGATTACAAAGATGTACTGTATCATTGCAATTGCGTTTATGGGGTTCTATTTATTTCTCGCTCTTCAGCAGCTTGGCATCAAAAACTCAAAACGTTTCTATTCCTGCTCTCTTCGTCTTCGAATAAACACGCGAGCGGTTTGCGTTACACAACCTAACTAGACTGCAGGTCATGAGTGAGGCTGTGCTGCTGTGCGGAAGCGATCCAGCCACTGTGAGCGACCACCCATCCAAGCTAGATCCTTCAATCCTTCGCAACAGCAAACAAGATCTCGATGTCTATTCTTGGGACCGCTTTTTCGAAAAGCGGGGTAAAATGATGGGAAGGGCCAGCTGTAAGAATGTAGGCAAGGCGGGGGATAGATTGAGCCGATCAGACGATGGAGCCTATGTTTGTTTTTGAGCTCCAGTACTGGCACAAAATACGTTAGTCTAGAAGCACGACCAAAGAGTTCTAAATTTGGAATCAAGCTAAGCATGATGCTCAGATTGCAAACAATTATTGTAAGATCCGTCACTAGAGAGGACAGGGACGTTGTAGTTCACCTTTCGGGAAACAAAGTGTAGATTTCGGAAATTGTGAGAATGCAATTTTGTAGAGAGGTGTGCTTTAAAGACTCCGGAAACTAGCTAAGCTAGGTGTAGTTTATCGACAA
>Ga0302325_10022843_pt1 | contig 13070 bp, 9 predicted proteins | sample Palsa_T0_2_FD_201948 | JGI IMG/M metagenome (GOLD analysis project Ga0302325, IMG submission 201948) | Peat permafrost microbial communities from Stordalen Mire near Abisko, Sweden - Palsa_T0_2 | ecosystem: Environmental > Terrestrial > Soil > Palsa > Peat permafrost | place: Sweden: Abisko... | reverse complement strand
CTAGGGTTGCGGTCTTGTGGCCGTGGATGTCGCGGAGGGCGAAGGTGTCGTAGCTTGTGGGTGTTGTTAGCTTTGTTCGAAAGGTGAGGGGGGAGGGGGACGGACTAGATTTCCGGGTAGGAGGAGAAATCCAGCGAGCAGGCGGCTGCGTAGTCGCCGTTGCGGGTTGAGAGGAGGGTCGTTACGTCCTCTGTCTGAAATCTTGTCAGCAAGGAGTGAAGAGATGAAGAGATGAAAGAAAGAGACATCACGTGATAAGTAGACAAAACTCACCGTGAACACAACATCGTTAATCCACAGCACCTTATCAAACTTCACGCCCCTGGCCTCCTTCAGCAACGGCTCCATAACCCGATTCCTCAGCTCCGCCAGATACGGAATCCGCCTCAACTCCCAGCCCCTCTCCCCCCTCGCCGTGAAAACCCAGCCCTTCTTATCCGCCCCCTCGGGAACATTCTCCAACACCTTCGCCTGCTCCTGCGCATCGATTCCCAAAACAATCTTACTCTGCACCCCCAGCTCGCTTAACTTAGCCTCCAGCTCTCTGAGCGCGCCCTTCGTGTCCTCCTGGGATCCGGATTCCAGGATTGAGACGAAGACGTTTTGGGGGCCGAGGGATTCAACGAGGTGGAGGAGGGCGCCGTTCCAGTAGAGGCGGAGCATGTACTCCGAGTTCCGGGCCATGGATGCTATGAAGACCTTTTGGGATTTGAGATGGGGGGGGAGAGTGGAGGTGCGCGTTGGGACGGGGTGCGTGGAGGTGATGAGGTATGTGTCGAGGAGGAAGAGGAGGAGGAGGGTTATGAAGAGAGGTTTGGGCTGGAGAAATTTCCGCCGGAAAGAGCGAGGGAGGAAGGAGAGCATGGTTGTGGTGAGGGGTGGAGGGGGAGGGGGAGGGTTAGTGGCAGTTGATGATGAGGATTCAGGGGTAAAGGTGGGGCCATGTCATGTGAGGCTGAGGCTGAGAAATGGGAAGTGTCCTTTGGACTGGTGGTCAGACGCGTTGAAGTACAGGGGCAGGGCACGTTAAGGTTAGGCGAGATCATGTGACTTTAGTACCCGGCATCGATTGCATCTATCATAATCTCATGACAACCAACAATCTCTCGATTTTGGAGGACAATATATCACCAAATCCTCGGAAAGAAACTAGTGGAACCCACATAGTGCTTCAGCCCGAGAAGTGGGTTGAAGATTTACGACAAAGGCGGCAGAGAGGTTTCTTGATCAATCTTGATCTAACGACTACCAACCATCCTTTGAATTCGGACAACCCGTCTACAAAAGCTTGCAACTCCACCCATTCGGATTGCATCTGCTGATGAGAGATCATCGCAAAGATACCAAATCCAGTTGCTGACGATAATGAGACGAGTCCTGCTCAGGCTTCACCGATAAGCAGCAGGTTGAGCCAGCATGTCCTCGACCATATCTGTGACCTGGTGTGTTGGAAAGAGACTAAGCCCACCGGAGATGTGTTCATTTTCTCTTAGGTATACGAGGCCTCTCCCTGCGCATTCAGATCACTCATGCTAGTGAACGGATCTTTTAACAGATGCACAAATCGGCACAGAGGCCGTAGTCAAGTCTTTCGCTTCGGTGGTGAAGGAGGACCCGCCGACTACCCAGAAACCCAAAAACGTATCAAGAACTTGCACCAATGCAAAGTTCAATCATATTGAACATCCGAACCAGAATCAGTCTTTAGTGGCATGCAGAAACGAGAACCAAAAAAGAGCGCCGACGACCCTTCAAAATGGACCGAGTTGATTGAGCTTGTGACCAAGATCCCCACTCTCTTGCGCTTAAATTTCAAAGTATATGAGCCTATACCCGCAGCCCTTGCAGAGACACTGGCCAAACATCATCCAAAAGCACAGCTGACAATGGAAAACTGGACAAAACGGCCACACGGTCAAAACCACAACGACATCGACCAGATTGCGCTGTCGAAATCTAGAAATCTGGTCTCTACTCATGCTGATATCTGGGCCACGGACAGGATCGTCGACTTGAGAATTCCTGCCTTTGTTCGAATTATTCCTCTTGCGCTGAATCTAAAAACGTAAAAATCTACGGACGAGGATGGAGCACTATGTATGTACACCATCAAGGAACCCGATATAGCTCGCGATTAAGAGCATAAGGTAGAATTTTTCAATGTCGATCATCATTCCAAATCCCAGCTCAAGTCGCTCAGATGTTTTTACAATGATAACATCAGCGTCCTCAAGGATGTGGCAGATTTGCAGTCCTCCAAGAGTATGGAGATTGACCGGCTAGACGAATTTGGCCTTCTAGGTACTTTGTTTACGACTGCCTCTCAGAATGGGAGGCATGACAAACTGCGAAATCTTTCCGTAACGCTAAGCAGGAGTGGATTGGAATTTGATTTTGACAGCATTTATGACAGAGAAGCGCAGCCACTGTATTTTTTCCTCACACACAACTCCCTCGCAAGTCTAGCAATTGAGAACAGAGCAAGATACAAATTCAACTTTAAAGAAATTCTGAGAAAGAATAAGACTCTCAAGCATGTCAACATCTTCGAGGAAACAGGACAGTCATATGCAGAAGGGGGGCCTGAAATTATCATCTCCACTTTGCAGGCGATGAAAGAGTTCTGCCTGGACTTTGAGGAGGTTGGCACATGTCCCGAGACGGATCGCTGGAACGAAAAGCCTTCTCGCGTCTCGCTCAGTTTCCATATGCGAGAGTTTTGAGGTTGAATTATATCACTGGCAGCGGTGCCGAATTTAATGCTGAGCGATGTGTTGATAACCCGGTTTCATTCTAGGTTAATAGGGGCGATTCCAACGGGTTGGTGTGGGAATATTTAGGGCGCAATAAGGGCGGGAAGAAGGGAGCACGGTTTTGGAGAGCTAGAGGAAATAAAGATTATTCATGGGCAAGGTCGAGACGAAGAATGCGGGCAAAAGGAGAAGTAATATGTTTTTCATGTTGAGGCTAGGCGAGAGGAACGATCGTCTAGATGACATCTTGGTCGAGGTCTCTACGAAGAGCAGAAACTTGGCCTCAATTCTCCTTATAGTCCAAGTGTCAGTTGAATATCATGTGTATCATACCATTCTTGTAAGGGGATTAGCCTCTGATTTGGATGCATAAAAGGACTCTCGACTTCCTCAACCATTAGAACTTTAGACAACTTCAATATCAATCTTTTACACCCAATACACACTTCACCTATGTACAACCAAAACCTTTGTTCAACCAACTAACACAAGGCCCATGCAAGCACTGCACCTAGATAGTATTGTCGAGAACTTGAGATATGGTATGGAAATCTTAACTTGGAGATTCAAAAGTTAAAGTAATGGGGGCATGGCGAGTAACCTCCCTCTCAATCAGTATTGTCCCCTGGTCTAGTTTTCATGCCATTGGCTAAGCAGCCATGTATTCTTATTGACGAGGGCCGATGCAACTTCGAAACCGTATGTATCTAGCGAACAGATCTCGAGAGAATCGCAGGCTAGTAGGGTGAAGCCGTCTGAACTTCTTCTCTGGAAGGCTAATAATGGACGAGCATAAGATCTCCTTAACGATTTCCAAAATATCTGTTGATAACAAGGCGATTATCAAATTCCAACCAAGCGGTTTTCACCCTATCACTCGACGCGTAATCCCTACCGTGGTATCTACCATAATTCAATACAGTCTTGACCAACGAGGTGAAATTTCATTCACAATTCGTTCTGTCAGTAAACCAGCAGCGAGACCGTGTCTCACTCGAAGCATCTCTGGCTCCATGACCTCGCTTGAGGAAATAGATCATGACGGCGGCGTCCTACACAGTGTCTTACACAGACAGATGACACCGTTAACTACTTTTTATCCAATGGCTGAGCCACAGCAAGCGACTTTCTATGTCCCGGATCGGAACCGTGTCACAGACGACCAATTTGCATCTCGAATTCGAAGTTGAGGGTTTGGGTATGTGGACTGATGCTAAGGCAGCCGATGCAAATCATATGATTCTTTCGGGCACGGAATGTGAGAGAGTAGAGGGAGGCTTGATATACGTGAATACGACGCCCGTCCGACCCTGGAGGGCAGAATCGCTGATACCGAAGCTCTTGCATCGTATGGAAGTGAGTGAGGAGAGTAGTTGAAGCAACAGCGACCCTGACCCTAGCAGTGGTAATAACACACATGTGCTGGACAGATTGAATAGACTTCTTCCAGCTGAACTCTCGGCCAGTCCCAACACGGGAGCACGTAGGGTCGAGGGAAGCGACATTCAAAGCGAGAAATCAGATACATAGTTAAACACTACAAATAAATGAAGGCGTTGACATGGGAAAGACAAGATGTAAAAGGCAGAAACAATTAGCGTATTATACTACAAAGCACCAACTAGTAGGAAGCTTGCACATCGGCCACATCCCTCTCCAGTGTATGTCTTCTATGCTGAACCAAGCAAGTCTCCTCCAGCGGCCAAACCACCCCCTTCCCTCCCAAGACCCTCAGCGCACCCTCCGCCTCCCGATGATCAACCCAAAACCTTGTGTCTGCACAACAGATCGCTTTATCTCTATCTCATTTGCCTTCGAACAAATTCCCACGCAATTTCGCAGTTTTGACGTACTATAGGGCACGAGCTCAACACGCACCTCGCTTCCTTCCTCGTCATCTCGAGCTGGTAAGCTTCAAGGTTTTCGATTCCTGAGCCGAAGACGCGGAGGAAGGCGGAGATGGAGAAAGGATGGGAAGACAGAATCCCCACTCTCGCCTCATCCCGGTACAGTATTTGAAGCATGCTTTTCGCAACCCCTTGATTCCCGTGCGAGAAATGGACGCAGAGTTGTGTTATCCAAAGTATTCCCCGTCCTTCATATATCTAGCGAGTGCTAAAGATATTGCTTACTAGTTTGTCGTTAAAAAGAGCACGGGTGTAGATGTTTCGTGTGCCTTTTAGGATGGGTAGGATTTACTTTTTGAGTTTGGAAGAAGACATTTTTATTCTTCCTTGTTCTTCTCGCATCTTTTGTTCCGCAACGGGACCCCAGAGGCTGTAGTTGGCGCTGAATAGGCTCGCGGCTTGGGCTTGGGCTATTATTTCGTCGGTAATCTCAGCCGAATCTTTACCTCCCTTCCTTCTAACCCGGTTAGTCACCATCGCCGCTCTGCTTAAGCGCTACTTACCCTCGCCTCACCCTCTGCTCAAGTTGCTTAGTCACGTTCTTGCTCTCCCTTCTATTAACTAATCATGATTTGCTTACTATTCGGCTCTATTGTGCAAAAGTTGTCAACTTTACACGACTATGTTCGGGGGGACCAAGTTAGCTTTTAAGGAGCCTAAACAAGACCCCCCCTTCCCCCTAAAAATATATTCTTTAATCTCTTAAGGCAGATTCTTCTCGCAAAATAGCATTGTCTCGCGTCACCTCCTTCTTAAATCTTTGCTCTTTTGTATACCTTCTTCTACTAGACTCTTCTCTATCCGCCCCTTCAAATTTATATGCGCATTACAAATTTTTTTTTTTAGCAAATTACTTGTTTCTTTCTATTGCCCTCTTTATCGATTATTCTCTTTAATAAAGATAAGTAAGACGAAGGATCCTAAGAATTTTGTTAAAAGAGCTTGATAAAAAGGGTCCGAGAAGAATATAATTTACATTAATAGCTCCGAAGTTTAAAGCCATCTCGAGCTTAAGACTCGAAAGTCTTATAAAAGACAAGTAAACTATTTTTATTAGTAAGTTATATTTTCTTAATTATATATAATTCTTGACTTAATAAATAAATTCGCTAAAGGAAAGTCTAGTGCTAGCCCCGACAACCTTAACTTGCTAAAAGAATTTGTATAGCATCTCGCTAACAACCTCAAGTTATTAAAAGAATTCGTATAGCATCTCGCTTTTAATATTAATAGCTTAAAAGCTTATAACCCCGATAAAGAAGTCGATATTAATAGAGCAAAAGGCACAATTGTCTAATATTAAAAAAACTTTATAGCTAATTAGCAAATAAAGAATAAGCTAATATCTCTAAAATTAATATGCCAAGTTAAATTAATATGCCCTTCTTATATTATATAATTGCGCTTTAATTCTATTACTTGCATTTTAAATAAGTTTAACTATATACAATTTATTAATAAAAAGTTGCTAAAGATACTTAAGATGCGTATAAGCAAACGGCCGAGGAGATATGCTACTAAAAATCACTTTCTCTATCTTAAAAAGCAAATGTAGTCAAATGACTAATATCTTTACAAATTACTTAAAACAAGAGTATTAAATTAAGCGGATATTATAGTTATTATTTACTCTTTAGCACGAGTTAGCAAATATATTAAGTCTAGCTATTATGCAAGCTCTAGCCGCAATTTATATTATAAAGTAAGTGTGCCTCTTAGCTTTCCTTTTATGCTTATTTTATTATTATAATACTACTAATAAACTAACTAAGCATAAGGTATTACCTTTAATGTTTTTCGAAACGAATATAAGAACGCAAAATTTGCTATTAAAGTAATATAAGACACCAAGAGTATAACAAAAATATTAAATAAAAGGTTTATATCTTATATCTTATTCCTAGTAAAGGAGCAGTTGCTAATTTAAACTAGTAAGCTTAAACATTTGCTATACAAAGGTCTTATACCTTTACCCCTATTTTATTAACCGATGCTCTTTATACTTGCCATTTTAGTAATAAAAAGAGTATTTAAAGATTATAAAACAATTAATAAGCTTTTAGATCTTGTGCCGCCGAATAGGGAGATATATCCTTTATAGTAAAGTAAGAGTATAGTTAATTTACCCTTCTTTAAAAGCATATTTGCAAAAGCCCTTTTAAGCAAGATCGAAAACGCAAGTGCATTTAGTAACCGTTTTAAAGGTTTAAGCTCTCGTTTAAGGTACCCTTAACTGCTAACTATTTATAACTTTAAAGCAATAAGCTTATACTTAATTAGTATATATATTAATTTTGCTTATTATTCCCTATACTAATTAATGTTTAAAAGATAAGCTATATTTAAAGGCAAGTAAGATAAAGTATACAAGTTAAAAAGACTCGACTATATTTATTAATTATTATATGCTTAATATTATTATAAACGGCTAAGGCAATTATTTCGGCACCGAAGTATACAATCTTGTTAATAACCTCTTTATATCTTTAACTTTGCCTTATAACTTAAAATTGGCTTAATCTTTGCCGGCAAAGAAGTAATACAAGTTTAAAAATAGCTAAGAATACCTCAATTTAAAAGAGAAGATTGCAACTTTAAGAGGGAAGAAAGACGCAAATTTAGCTAAGTGTCGAAGTAAATTATACAATTAACGCTATAAGCTTTCGGCTAAAGAACTTTATAAATAGCAAAGACTTTAGCCGAATAAACTTAAGCTTAATAAAGTAAAGATTGCAGCTTTAAAAGGACATTATTAAACTATATTCGGCCGGACTCGATTTCTTATACTTAAGCGCGACTGCCTTATATCTAGTCTTCTCGAGGTTATATATTTGCGCAATCTTGTTAAGCTTATTACCCTTTATAACTTAGTTGCGTTATATTTAAAAGAGACTAAAATAGAGATTCGACTTAGCTTAAAACTAGAAAAATGCTATTGCTTAATAGTAGCAAGCGAGTAAAAGCTAACACAACTTAGCTTTAATAATACTAAAATAGCTTATAATTAGAAATATATATATAATTATTATAAATCGGACTAAATTGTCAAGTATTATTTCGCTAAACTTTGCTTTTATTGCTATAACTAGATTTTTAATAAGCTTAAATAAGAAGATTACTATAAAGCTTATTTAAATAGCTAAAAAACCCTTCTTATATAATATAATCCTCTTTTTTATAATAGCGTTCTCGCAAAAGCTAGATATTGTCGGTTTTGCTTAAGTAATATAACACTACTAGCTATAGCACAAATATATTAATTTCTTAATCGAAATAAGTAAAAAGAGCATATTAGCAAATATTTCGATAAATATATTTAAGGTCAAGATAATAGTTAATTACTCTAATATCCGCCTCCATATGCTAGCCCTTAATATATAAGGAAGTCCTATTTGCTACTAGGTTTGCGGTTTTATCTTTAAGACGTTTATTGTTATAAATTCATTTTTAATAAAAAGGGGTTAAAAAGACTAAGAGAAGATAATAAAATAATTTAGCTTATTCGAGAAAAAAGATAAAAATATAATCTTAAAAAAGAGCAAAGTATAAGAGGCGTAGCTCTTATTAAAGTAAAATACAATTTTACTTATAAGATAATAAAGATAAATACTTAGCAATAGCAACTTAAAAAATCCGCTATGTCTTTTAGCAGCTTTATACCTAGCGCTACGCTACTTTTTAGCAAGTTTGCGAGATCTTCTATTAGCACTAAGAGTAGTAAGTAGATAGATATTAAAGCATTAACTCTTATTAAAACACTAGCATTATTTATTTATTTTAATGCCTTTAAAAGGATTAATCCTTTGCTCCTTTATTAACCGGTTATGCCGTCTCTTGCAAACACGACGGTGCTAAACTATAAGGTAATCGGCATAGTAGATTTTATAAGCCCCGATAAAAAGCATTATTATCTTTTAATATAATAAAGAGGTTTTATATAAGATGCAAAGGCAATAGCGTTAAGCTATAAGATAATTAATATAATAAATCTTAAGAGCCCCGATAAAGGGCATAGTTATCTCTTAGTATAAGGAGGTTTTACACGAGACGCAAATCGGACTTAAAGTATATATACTACTAATACTTTAAATATTTACCTCTTAACTTTAGTATAAAAGATCTAATATATATAAAAGATAAAGTATAAGACGTCCTTCTCTTTAACCTCTTAAACACAATTCTATTGCTATAAAGTAAGTATACATATAACGATACTTAAAAGGCAATTTATAAGCTTTAAGATTAAAAATATTTGCTAGCTTATAAAAGTATTATTTAAAAGCCCGAGCAACTTAACTTAACCCCGGAAGATAATTAGTATATTATTAAATAAATTTTTAGCTATAAAGTTAATTAGCTTAAAGGTTATAAAAAAGAGATTACTTAATACTTAATTAAATAAGAAGGATATTTAAACGAGGAAAATTGCCTAGTCGATAAGATATATAAGGACCTCGTTAAAGCTTATACTACTATAGCCGAGCAACTTCTAAGAAAGCGTAATATCTAGCTCGGGAAACGGAAGAAAAACGTTACTTAATACTTTATTTAATAAAGAGGGTATTTAAACGATTAAAGCATTTAAATTAACGAGGATAATATCTACAAAGATCTTATAAAGGCTTACTATAATGTAGCTACAAAAGCTTAAAGTTATTATAGCTAAAGGCGAGATGTATTTAGCAAAGTTTTATATTAGTAATGCATTTCGGGATTAAGAATATAGCAAATTAGGGAGAGGTTAAAGGACCGGAGAAGAAGGCAAGGTATTAACTTAGTTGGAATATAAGTAAAGGAGCTAGTTTTTATAGAGTCGTCTATTGCGCTTTATAAGAGAAGTGTAAATTTTGTTAATATTAAGCAAGGAGACTTATAATATCCTAGAATATTAAATAAAGCTTTATAATAAGAAAATAGGATATACTTCTAATCTTAGCTAATATATTATTACTTAAAAGCATGCTAAAATTAAAAGGATTAAAAGTGTAATAAGTCTATTAATAGCGTCTAAGAAAATCATTTCAAATAAAGTTTCTAATAACAAGTTTAAAGTAGCAATTTCCGTCGGAGCTAAAATTAGCAAAGACGTAATTAAATTAAAAGAACTTATAATATAAATAGTCGCTAATGTTACAAGTAATAAGTAAATAAAAGATAACTTAAGCAATAGTAAAAAGGTTAATATTATTATTGCTATTATGCCCGCTAAGCTCGGCGATTAGGAATAACTAGGACGTTAAGAAGGGGATGCAAATAATAATTATAAGAGTTAACCTTTAATAAAGGAGATAAAGAGAGATTAATAATCAATTAAAGAAAATAGATAATTAATAACGCAAGTAAGTGAGTATAACTAATTTGGCCTTGCTACTAGTGTAAAAGAAGGATTATAAAGAGCTTAAAGGGAATTACCCTTTAGCGTGCCGGGCGCACTATGTAAGCTTAGCTGCATTAGCCTTAATACAAAAGCATCAAAAGCTTATTATTAGAGTACTCTTCGTCGGCTAAAATGCTGGCCTATATTTATCTACTTAGCCTCTACTAAACCGTCCCAATTTCACCTTATTTTTAGGAAAGCTCTTATAATGTATACATTTCTATTATAACTTTACTATATTGCAAAAGAGTTAAAAGAAACTAATTTTAAATGGACTAGTTTAAATATATACTTTAATTAACACGAATTAAATAATAGTTTATAGTGCTTTTTAGCAAGTGCTTGTAAATAAAGATTATATATATTATCGCGCTCGAGTAATCCCTTTAATTTAAACTATTTAAGTAATATATCGAGACAAATATATTTGCTAAGAGGATTAAGAATCACCTCTATTTTGCCCTTTAGCTCGATTTAAGACACATAATTTAGCTTATTTAAATATTTGTCAAATATAAGTTGCTAAGATAAAACATTTAAGTATTTGTCGAGAAGTATTATATACGACTTATTATCCCTTATATATTATAATATGCTATTAAACTTGCTTATAAGTTTGTCGTTACATGTCTTAGTAACGTATATAAATCCTTTATTAATATACTTTTGCTTTGCTACTTTATTTCTTTCTATTTGTGTCTTATATTTCTTTATAAGCCTCGCTTTATAGTTATCCCGAAAACTATAAGGGACATCGACTATGCTATTTGTTTAAATTTATTCCTTAAAATTAATAGATATATCGTTAAGATACTAGGCAATTAACTTGTTATTGCTAGTCAAGTTATAATAGAGTAATATAGCGGCAAAACTTGATATAAAGCACTATAAAGCAGTAAAGTGGAACTTTATAATGCACTAGCTACTATTATAGCTATATCGCTACATTAGCTAAACGTCCAAAACACGCTTATCCTTATTTAATATACCTTTAATTAACTAAAACTTAGCTAATTTGTAGTAATTGTCTTATAATTTTACAATATCCTCCTTTATAATACTAAAAAGCAACTAATATACACCTATGCTCGTTATATAAACTATAAATATAGCTATATAATATGCATTATCTTTAGCATAAAAGTTATAATCAAATTCCTTAAAGCTATACTTTAGCTTAAAGAAGTTAACTAGTCGAGATCCGGATAGTATTACCTTCGACTTGTGCATTACCCTTAAAAGCTCTTTAAAGTTATTTGTAAGGTTGTTAAATATAAGCTTAACATTTTCCCTTATATGCTTTAACTTCTCCTTTGCACTATCATTTATATAAGCTCCTAATATTTTTATAGCACTATCGACATAGCTTATATTTATATAAGAAAGCACTCTCTTTATAGTATTATAAGTTAGCTTTACCTCGCTAATTGTTAACTTGATATTACTTATTATAAAGTGCTATATAATTAAACTATAACGTAGCGTCCTCTAAAAATATAAGGATAAATGGCAAAGCAAAATAAATATTAAATGCTCGGGATTCTCGCATTACACTTATAGCGTTCACGTTTCCAAATTTGTATACTATTATTTCGGGAGTAAAGAGGCAAAATGGGATCCTTTAAAAATAGCCTAAAATGGGTTAAAGGGTACAAAAGCGGCCTTGCATGCCTTTACCGGGCCAAGTCTTTGCCCTATCTCTAAAAATAAGGTAAGCCCTATTTTTCTTCTCATTTTTGATTTTATCTTTCACAAATTAAATAGCACTAATCCGAACGAGTAACTTGGAGCGCGGCAAGTAGAGGAGCAAGTGTCGAGAATAGCTATTAGCGCACATATATAAGACCTCTCTTATATCCTCCAACTATAGCTAATCTTACTAGAAAGCAAAATAGGCATTATAATAAAGCTATTGCAAGTTTGTCTAATCCCTAGTGCTAATAACCCTTATAGCTAAAAAGTATTACCTAAGAAAAATTACCTCTTTTTAAAAAATATAAGCAATTATTCGATTAGCGCTTATAAAGAATTATGCAAAGAAATTAGTATCTTATTTGAGGCTATACTTGTCGAAATTACACGAACTAGAACAAGTTCGGAAGACGTTGCACAAGAACTCTTTACTTTAATAGAGGTATGCAAATACCTTAAGTTTTAGTCTTAGCTAACTACTTATTTAGCCTCTATAACTTAGCTTTAGCGCGAAAATAAATAAGCTACGAGATAAGAACTTAAGGGTCGAATAAGAGTTAAAGCGTTGAAGAGGTTAAGCTGCAGCGGAATTGGAACTTAAGCATTGCTCGGAGTATGAATTAAATCAACTAAAGGCTATAAATTAAGCACTTTAACTAGAGTTACAAGAGAGCATAGTAATAGCGGAATTTTTCAAAGATAGCATATACTAGCATATATAAGTAATAAATAGAATTATAGAGCTAGCGGAGGGATTAAAGACTAGGGCGAGCTCGAGTGAAGGTTTGCGTGAACTTGTCCCTTTATTAGACTTTCAACCTCTTTAAGAGCTATAACAGAGTAATAAGACTAAGGCGGGCTAATGCTATAGGAGTAATAGGATAACGGGCACCACAACAGTCACAATTAAGAGGATGACAATACTGCCCACTAAACATAGTTATATAGACGTCACCTTATACTCCTTTATAACATCTTCTTATATCTTATATAAATATCATTGCTATATTCTTGAGAAGATGTAGCTAGACTATTAGTTATCCTATTTATAGTCTGCAAATTCTTTCCACAAATTTTCTCGCGTTATGCTAATAGTGTTCTTGAGCGGCTATTAGATCGCACTATTCGTCATTTTAATTAATAGAAGGATAAGTCAAAATAGGCTCTATTCGAATAAATGAGATATTAGAGTCGTGGGAATGCAGAATAGGGCAAAGATATACTATGTCAGCTAGAGTTAAGGCGCGATCCGTAGATTATAGGGGTAATGGTACTTTTCATCCAGGGTGCTAAACTAGACCCTCTTTTATGGCTGTGGAATAACGTCCATCCGTGCGTGCC
>Ga0302325_10022842_pt1 | contig 13070 bp, 9 predicted proteins | sample Palsa_T0_2_FD_201948 | JGI IMG/M metagenome (GOLD analysis project Ga0302325, IMG submission 201948) | Peat permafrost microbial communities from Stordalen Mire near Abisko, Sweden - Palsa_T0_2 | ecosystem: Environmental > Terrestrial > Soil > Palsa > Peat permafrost | place: Sweden: Abisko... | reverse complement strand
GTGGGGCGGACGAGCCCCACGTATCCGGCAGAGACGTGGGGCAGTCTCGCCCCACCGGGTACGTCGAGCCTCAGTCAGCAGTTCAGCGTGAGCGAACACCCACACGCTTCATCAAGCGGCGGAAGTTCGTTCGATCGAGGCCTGCGAGCCGCGCCGCCTGGGAGATGTTTCCGTTCGTCGCTTGAAGGAGCCCCAGCGCGAATCTCCGCTCGAAGTCGTCGATGACCTGCTTTCGCGCGTCCGTGTAGCTGCCCGCCGACCTGGCCGGGACACGCGGGGCACGCGGCTCGCTCGGTCCTACGACGGAGACGTCTTGTCGGTCGATGGATCCGCCGCGTGACAGGACGAGCGCCCTCTCGATGACGTGCTCGAGCTCACGGACGTTGCCAGGCCATTCGTAGTCGACGAGCGATTCCATGGCCTCTGGGTCCACCTCGGGGCGTGGCCGCTGGAGCCGACTGGCGTACTTCGTCACGAAGTGCTCGACGAGCAGGGGGATGTCTTCCAGACGCTCGCGGAGGCTCGGTAGCCGAAGAGCGATGACGTTCAGACGATAGAACAGATCCGAACGGAAGCTCCCGATCCGCATACGCGCTTCGAGGTCGACGTTGGTCGCGGCGACGATGCGCACGTCGACGCGGGTCGCCGCATCCGTCCCCACGCGCCGGATCTCGCTCTCCTGCAACGCGCGGAGCAACTTCACCTGGACCGCGGGAGGGACATCGCCCACCTCATCGAGCAGAAGAGTGCCGTGGTTCGCGGTTTCGAAGAGACCTGCTCGCGCATGCTGAGCGCCCGTAAACGCCCCGCGCACGTGGCCGAAGAGCTCGGTCTCGACCAGGTCTGCGGGGATGGCGCCGCAGTTGACGGCGACGAATGCCCGGTCGGCGCGGGCGGACCGGTTGTGAATTGCTCGTGCGACGAGCTCTTTGCCCGTACCGCTCTCGCCGAGGATCAGCACGGCCGAATGAGTCTCGGCGACGCGGTCGATCATCTCGAACAGGGACCGCATCGGGGATGAGACCCCGACGATCTCACCGAAGTGCTCGTGCGCTTCGAGCCTTTGGGCCAGCGAACGCGACTGGTCGATGAGGCGGCCATGCTCCGCCGCCTTCACCAGCGTGACGTGGACCGCCTCCATCGACTCGAACGGCTTGACGAGAAAGTGATAGGCCCCCGACTTGATGGCTTCGACCACGAGCTCCACGCTGTCACGCGCGGTCATCATGACGACCTGGCATGACGCGCGACGACGCCGAAGCTCGCGGAGCACGTCGAGGCCGTTGACACCTGGCATCATCACGTCCAGAAGCACGACGTCTGGATCGGCCGCGGCAATGCGCGCCACGAGGTCTCGGCTGTTACTTGTCGTTTCGATCGAGAGGTCGTCGAATCGCGCGAGCGCCTTGGACAAGAGGACGCAGATCGCTTCCTCGTCGTCTACGACCAGCACCTTCGCGCGGTTCGCCGGCGCGGGCAGACGTGCCGCGCCGGAATACCGCTTGGGCGTGGAGCTCGCCATCCCCGAACCTTGACCCGACGGAGACTCGGCCGCGACCCGAATCGCAAACCCGCCGGACAGCGTGGTAGCGTGGCCGCCCACGTATGTTCGAAGTGGGGACCACCTTCGATAGGTTTCGCATCGACGCGGTAGTCGGCGAAGGCGGCATGGGCCGTGTGCTGCGCGCGTTCGATACCCGGCTGCTTCGCCACGTAGCGCTGAAAGTTCTCCTCAATCGAGACGGCGAGCCGTCCTCGCACGAAGCCGTCTCGACCATGCTTCGCGAGGCGCGCGCCGCCGCCGCGCTCGAGCACCCGAACAAGGTGTCTGTCTACGACCTCGGGGAGACGCAAGGCGTTCCGTTCATCGCGATGGAGTACGTCCGCGGCCAAACGCTGCGCCATCACGTTGGCCCTGGCGCGACGCCGTGGGACGTCAAGCTCGCGTGGCTCCTCGCGGTGGCCTCCGCCCTCGACGCCGCCCACGAGGCCAGCATCATCCACCGCGACATCAAGCCGGAAAACATCATGGTGCGGGACGACGGCGTCGTGAAGGTGCTCGACTTCGGCATCGCGCGGCGAATGGCACACGCTACCGCGGTGACGCTCGGCGAGGAGGCCGTTTCCCGAAGCAACTTCCCACCCGCGCTGGAGGGCGACGTCGCCGCGCATACGACGGGCAACCTACGTGGAACCCCGTCGTACATGGCGCCGGAGCAAATCGGCGGCCAAGTCCTCGATGGTCGCGCAGACCAGTTCGCGTGGGGTGTCACGGCGTACGAGGTGCTTACTGGCGTCACGCCGTGGTCGGCCGAGCGAGGCGCACTCGGCTACGTCGCGAGCCTCATGACCGAGACGGCCAAGTCTCCACGCGTGCATCTGCCCGAGCTGCCGGTGCTCGTCGAGCAAGTGCTCCTTCGTACGCTCGAGAAGTCGCCCGACCGGCGGTACCGGCGCATGAGCGACATCATCCAGCTCCTCGCGCCGCTTACCGCCCGGAGCTCGAGCCCGCATGCCGTCGTGCCCGCCGTCGCCGGCTCACGCCCGCGTGTTTCGGAAGGATCGGCGCCGCAGCCCCCCATCTCGAAGGGCCCGAAGACGTTCGACTCGCAGGACTCGCTCGACTTCGGCGTCGACGCCGAGCAGCGCTTCGGACATTTTCCAAAGGGTTTCACGTTGAAGGGGATGTTCTTCGCGCGCCTCCTCACCCTCAACGAACGGGTGTTTCCCGAGGTTCGGTCGAAGCTCGTCGAGGCGCCAAAGGGCGATCGGTATTTGCCGTTCCACGACTACCCCCAAGTGGACTACTCGCGGCTCGCGTACGCGGTTGCGACGCGGCTCCATCGTGGGAGCAGCGCACCCGAAGCGATGCGCCTCGTCGCGCGCCAGGACTTCGCGACGTTTGCCGCCTCCGCCGTGGGCCGCGTGACGCTCGCGCTGATGGGCAACGCCGAGCGCGCGATCCTGAAGCTGCCGAGCGCATACGCGGCCGTCATGAAGGGCGGCACGGTGACGGCCGCGAGCACGGGAAAGGACGAGTTCGAAGTCGTGTTCCGTGACTTCTACGGCTGGGTCGATTGTTACCCGATGGGCACGCTCGAAGGTCTCGCGAAGCACTTCGGAAAGTCGTGCTCGATCGTCGCCGAGCTCGAGAGTGGCATCCACGCGCGGTACCGCATCTCGCTCGCGGACGCCCATGCTTGAACGCCCCGAACGCATCGCCGAGCGCTTTCCGCTCGTCCAGGATCCACCGTTCGCGCTGCAGGACACACGCGCCTTTCTGCTCGCCTTGCCGTGCGACGAAGGACGGATCGCGGCGATGCTCGACCGCACCTTCGGGTGGGCTCGCCCAGGGATCGTGGTGCGCCCGCTCGGGCCCATCTGCCTTCTCGTGTTCACCGACGTGGGGCGTGCATCGGCCGCGAACCCGGCGTTCGGGTCGTTCTCGTACCGCGAGGCGACCGTGTTCGTTCCCGTGTGTGGCGAACGCAACGGTGAGCCGTTCGTCGCGATGCACGTGCCGTTCATCTACCCGAACGAAGGGCTCGCTGTCGCGGCCGGGCGTGAGGTGTACGGCTTTCCGAAGAAGCCCGGAATCGTCGACATCCCGTCCGACGACGACTTCTGGGGAGGCAAAAGCCCGCTCGGCGTTCACGTGCTCTCGGCAGAGCGCTTCGACGGCAGCGCGTGGGCGAAGCGGCGGCTGATTCGCGCGGACGCCGAGGCCCATCAGCCGCGCTCGGGTCTCGAACGAGACCTGCACGAGGCCATCCACGCGCTGCTCGCCCCCGTGCCCCACCTGCTCGGAGACTTCAGCGGTCTGCTCCGCCAGGATCTGCTGCAGCTGAAGCAAGTACCCGACGTCTCGACCGGCGGCCTCCCACCGCGTGCGCTCTATCGCGCGATTGTTCGAAACCAGGCGCCAGTGGAGTCCATCAGCGATGTTCGCCTCGCCGACGGCGACAAGGTGACATTCAGCGTCGCGGACCTCGCGAGCGAGCCGCTCCGCGACGTCCTCGGCGTTCCGGCAGTCGTACAGGCAAAGGTCGCGGCGAGCTTGACGATGAGCTTTCGCTTCGAGCCCGGCGAGATCTGGCGCGAAGACCCCCACCACGGCAAGGCCCGGGGACGAAAGACTCGCGTGCTCATCCTCGGCGGCGGCATGTCCGCGCTCGCGACGGCCCACGCGTTGACCGATACCGAAGAGCGCCGCGCTCGCTTCGACGTGCACGTCCTCACACAAGGGCACCTGCTCGGAGGCAAGGGCGCCAGCACCCGCGATCCGGCTCTCGGGATGAGAAACCAAGAGCACGGGATCCACGTCTTCTTCGGCTTTTATCACAACGCGCTCGCGCTCATGCGCGGCGTATACGAAGAAGCAGCGCGGCCAGCAGGCGTCTTTCCACGGACGTTCGATGACGCGTTCCGTCCCGAGTGGGAGATCGCGTTCGACAACGGGACCGACACCTACGAGATCACGTTTCCAAAGACGCCCTCGGGCTGGGGCGTAGGGCTCGCGGAAGTGTTCGACGAGGTCAAGGCGCTCGAGCAGTTCGCCGCGTCCGCCGTCCGCGGGCCGCTCTCCGAGCTCGTGAAGGGGCTCATCCCACGCTGGGGAAACCCGATGGCGCGCGAGGTCGTCGCGTTCGTCCTCACGCTTGCGGCCGCTGTCACGACCGACATCGTCGTCAAGCGCAAGACGTGGGAGGAGCTCGATCGACAGGACTTCCGCGAGTGGATGCTCTCGCATCGCATCATCGGGATGCCCGACTTGGCGAGCACGGCCATCATGCAGGTCCCGTACGACGGAGTCTTCGCCTACGTCGGAAAGGACCAGAAGAACCCTCGCCTCGGTGCGGGCATCGCGGCGCGCGGGCTGCTCAAGCTCGCCTTCCAATACGAAGTCGCGCCCTACTTCGCGATGGCGGCGGGGATGGGCGAGTGCGTCTTCGCTCCACTCTACGAGGTGCTGAAGAGCCGCGGCGTTCGCTTCGAATTCTTCGCCAAGGTGAAGGAGCTCCGCATCGAGGCCGGACGCGCCACCCTCGTGCGCTATGGGAGGCAGGCGACGGTCAAAGGTGGCCCGTTCGCCTACGAGCCCCTGTTCAAGACGCGCGACATCCCCGCGTGGAAGCCCGTGCCCGATACCGCGCAGCTCTCGGACGATCCCCTTGGCGGAGCGGACCCGTACTCCGACGCGACCACGGCGCAGGTCGGCCCGGACGCGACGCTGTCCGTCGACGCGGACTTCGACTGGGTCGTTTGTGCCCTGCCGGCGCCGGTGACGGCGAGCGTGCTTCGTGGACACGAGGACATTTCCGATCTCGCGCGCATCGCAAATATCCCGACGGTAGCCACGTTGCACCTGCAGACGTGGTTCACAAAGAAGACGCAAGCGCTTGGCTGGCCCCACGACGCCTCGGTGCTCGGCGGCTTTCCGCAGCCCCTCAACTCGATGCACGTGCGCGACCAGTTTCTCGGCATCGAGAGCTGGCCGCCGCCCGCCCCGAAAGGCTTGCTGTACCTCTCAGGCCCCTTCGGGCCCGGCTGGGACACCGACTCGTCGGATCAGAACGCGCGTGACCGCGCGGCAAAAGACGCGGCCTTGCAGGCCCGCAGCTTCGTCTCGACCGAGCTCGGCAAGGCCCTTCCGCGGTTCAGCCTCGGGGATCTCTATGCACCCCATAGCCCAAGCGACCCGATGGCCGACCAGTACATCCGCGCCAACATCGACAAGTCGGCTCGCTACGTTCTCTGCGTCCCCGGGGGCCTCGCGAATCGTCCGGGCGCCGAGCCCGCCGGCGTCTCGAACCTTCGGCTCGCCGGTGATTGGACCAAGAACGGCATCGACATCCCGTGCATCGAGGGCACGGTCGTCAGCGCGCTACGCGCCACGCAGACCATCCTCGGAGCGCCGCTCTTGATCCTTTAGTGCCAGACGAGGCCTCCGGTGAGCAGCGGTGGCGGCCTGTCTCCGAGGGCGCTGTTCGAGAGCGTCGACGCCGCACGCAGCTCGTCGACCACGTGGTACTCGCTCCTGTAGTTCTTCGCGAGCCACACCTCGCATGCGCGGGAGTACTGATCGAAGTACTGGTACTTGACCGAATAATCGAGGCACGCGACGAGCGCGGGCTTCGCGCCCACGTGTTTGCCGTCCGGCAACTTGGCGGTGCCTTCCTTGTAAGGCTCGCTCGCCATGTCGAGCTCGTGAAAGTAGTTCATCTTGATGTCGTGCCAGCTGAGCGCGGCGGCAGTGCCGCACGCGACCGCACAGCCGGGTCTGTCCCAGTCCGCGGGGTAGGGCGCGCGGCGAAACTCGTCGACGAAATCACCCCAGAGAAGGCCGACGCGCGAGCCGGACGCGATGACCCAGCGGGGCGGGGGCTCCGGCTGCAAATCGACGACCTTCTTGTACTGCGCCTCGATCGTGACGATGGCGGTCGACTTCTTCTTCATCCAGTCGGCGACCTTGGTCTGCACGAACTTGAGGACATCGTCCTTCTTGCCCGAGCCCGTGTAGATGGGGAACCTGATGGTGTCGACGTCGGCGCGCTTGCGCTCATCGGCGTCGTAGAAGACGGCCTCGCCGACGGCGTCGAGCGCCTTGCCGAGGCGACGGGCCTTCGCCTCCTTGCTCTCGTCGGGGTACGAGTCCGTCAGCTTCTTTTGTGCCGCGGCTTGGTCGCGCCAGAGCTCGCGGACGCGCGCGTACTCCGCCCTCGCACCCTGATCGCCGCTCTGGTGGGCGTAGCAGCGCGCGAGCGTCGCGTGTGCTTGGACCTCGATGTCGATGCCGGCCCGTCCGATGAGGCCCATCGCCGAGCTCAGCGAGCTCTGGCACGCGTTCCAGCTCTCCTTGTCGGCCCAATGTTCGCCGATGCTGAACGCGATCTGCGCCGCCATCTTCGGCTTCGACGCGCCGTAGCTCCTCTGGAAGAGCGCGGCGTCCTCGATGGCCTTCTGATCGTCGCCCACGCCGAGGCGGAGAAGGACTGCGTCCTTGAGCGCGTTGTCCGCGTTCGGTGCCGTCCTGTCCTCTTTGGCGTAGCGCTCGTACCACTCCGCAGCCTGGTCATAGACGGCGATAGCCTGGTAGTTGCTGCCGATCTCGTACACGGCCTTTTTCGCGAGCGGGCTCTTGTCCATCCGGTTCTGCGGATTGACCAGAATCATGCGCGTGGCGATGGTCTTGGCGAGGAGGTGTGCGGCCTGGAATGCCTTGGCGGCGTTGTAGACGATCGCGTCGCAGCCATCCGTCAGCGGCGCCTGTCCGTTGCGGACCGGCGTCTCGCAGTACTTGCGATAGAGCTCGAGGTAGAGAGAGCCAGCTTGCTCGTACAAGCGGAGCGGCTCGAGGCCGCCCTCCTGCGCCATCTGCTTGTCGGCCATCTCGACGAGCTTCTCCGCTTTGAGGCGTGAGATGTCCGTCTGGATGCGGTTGAGGCTACCGCACTGCTCCTCGTTCTTCTTCAGCTTGTCCGCCGAGCAATAGAGCTCGAGGAACTTCGGCACGTCGCGCGCCATGTCGTCGAAGCAGCCGATGCGTGCGCCCGTAGGCTGCGACTGCACGACGCTCGCGTGGCTCGCCATGACGTTGACGCTCTCGAGGTAGAGCTGCGCGGCGTAGATGCCCGCGTCGCGATCGGCGTTGTTCATTGCGATGTCGCGGAAGGCGGCGGCTGCTTCCTCCCAGTGCTGCACTTCGAAGAACGTCCGCGCGCGCGCGAACTTCACCTCGACGAGCTGCTCCTGACCCGGTTGGTCCGTGGGGCTGGGGTGGATGGTGCAGATGTACCGGTTGAAGGCGGAGATCATCCCCGTCTGCTGCTCGGTCAGCTCCTTCGGCTTGAGCCTCGTGTCCGCGGACTCGGCTGGCTGCCGTTCTTGCGCCGTGAGGCCCCGGCGCTCGCTGGCCTTCGTCGGGTGCTGCGCTTCGTAGATGTTCTGGTAGCAAAGCACCGACGCGTACGCGGCCTCGGCTGCCTCCGGCGCGCGAGGGTTCTCGGCGACGACCGCGTCGAACGCAGGGCCGCACGCCGCCCACTCCTTCTTGAAGTAGAGCAAGTCCGCCACCGCGTACTTGACCTTGTAGATCGTCGGCCAGTCCTCCTTGACGATGCGCGGGAACTGGAACTTCGCGAACGTCTCGGCATTCCAGGTGCCGAGGACCTTGCCGTACAGATAGCCAGCAAGCACCATCGTCTTCGTGTCGCCCGTGCCTCGCTGGCCTGGCGAGCCGACCGCCTCGAGGTGCCATGCCATCGCCGTCTCGCTGATGAGCGCCGCGGTCTTGTTCGCGCACTCGAGCTTCACGTCGTCCTTGTGCTGGCCGCCGCCGAAGTCCTTGTAGCGTTTCAGCTGGTTGTCGAGCTCGGCGCGCATCGCGTCCTTGTTGCCCGACCTCATCGCGAGCGTCGCCTCGGTGATGTGCGTTTGATAGAGGCAGCTCTCGTCGCTGCTACCGTTGCGCGCCATGAGATCGCGGTAGAGCGTGATGGACTCGGGATAGTGGCCGGTGTCGAGGTAGTTCTGGCCGAGATCGTCCATCATCTTGAACGTGTCGTTCGAGCCGGCCGAGATGTTGTGGAAGAAGTTGTACGCGGCCAACGGATCGCCCTTGAGCGCGTAGACCGGAATCACGTCGCGCCGCGCCGACTCCGCGAGCTTGCTCGCGCCCGGGTACTGCGTGAAGCTCGTCCCGAAGTCGATCGTCTTCTTGAACGCGTTGAGCGCCTTGTCGAGCTCACCCTTGTTCCAGAAGACGTACGCGAGCTTGTACCAGGCGTAGCCGTAGACCTTGCTCGTCGCGGGCGGGAACTTGATGACCTCGGTATAGGCCTGGGCTGCGAAGTCCCACTTGCTCGGATCGCCCTGCGCCTCGTTGAAGAAGAGCTCGCCGAAGGCGAGGTATGCGTTCGGGATGTACTTGCTGTTCGGCTTCTTCTTGATGAGGTCGTAGTACACGCGCCGCGCGTTCACGAGGTCGTTCGACTGCTCGTACTCGTAGGCGAGGTAATAGAGCACCTCGTCGAGCAAACCGTACTGCGGGTGCTGGTTGAGGATTGTGGTGTAGGTCTCGATGACCTTCTGCCTGGCGCTCAGCATGATTTGGTTACGCCCGTCGACGATGGTCTGCTGCTGGCCAGCGGCGGCGGGGTTCGTCTTCCTGAGGCTGTCACGCTGGATCTCGGCGCGCGTCTTCTCGCCGAACGCCGCGCTCTCGAGCTCGACGTAGTCCTCGGCGAGGCGGCGGGTGATCTGCACGTGGTCAGGCGCGGTCACCGGCGTCCCGCCGAGCAGGCGCTCGATGCCGCTGATCTCGGTGACGAGCAAGCCGAGGGCGCGCGCCTGCAAGCGGTTCTGCCCACGCGGCTGCGTCACGGTGGGTGCTGTCGGCGCCTTCTGCTGCTCGCGCCTCTTCAAGTCTTGTGGGGGAGGTGCGGAGCGGAAGTTGACCTGCGGCACCGCGCCGTGTGCCGACACGTCGAATGACGTCGGCCCCGTGTTCTCGCAGGCCGAGAGTGCCGCCTTGCCCGACTCGCTCACACAGACACCGCCCGTGCTCTGGGCATTGGCCATCGGCGCGCCGATCATCACGAACACGCCAAGCATCCCGCTGACAATGCGTCGAATCATGTTCGCTCCATGCGGCGCAAAGCCGCAGCGACCTCGTGAGGTGCCCGCGCCCTTTGAACAAGAGACAGCTGTGCTTGCTTGGGTGCGATCGGTCCCTCACCACCAGCGAGGTCAGTGCAACGTCAGCACCGAGTCCACCTTGGAGCGAAGAGCGAGCTCGATGGGGCCCACGATGATCGTGCCCCCGCGATGCTCGATGATCGTGCGAAGCTCATTCGACACGGCCGTCACGCCCACGATGATCACGGGCGCGGAGTCGAGCACCAGGTCGACATCGAAACCGTCGGCCACCCGAAAGTCGACGATGATGAGGGCGTACGAAGCACCTTCACTCATGCACACCCGAGCGGCGTGAACGCTCGTGACGATGTCGACGTCATATCCGGCCTCGCTCAGCACCCAGTCGAGTCGGTTGACGACCGCGATGTCGTCGGATGCAAGAAGGAGCTTGGTACGTGCGGCGGTCGTCGTCATACGAATAAAATGACCCGCCACGCGGACATTCAAACCAGCTTTACGCGACTTTACGGCACACCCCACTCGGTGCGACGCGATGTCGCATCTGGACATTCGCCGTGCAGTGGCGCCTGTTCCTACTTCGCCGGTGCCAACCCGCTGATCGTCGTCGTCGCCCTCACGGAGACGACCATACCGAACACGATGAGGCACGCCGTGCGCCGAGCCGCAGGCGTGAACCCGGTGAACTTCATTTTGCCTTTGGGGTCGGGTTTGCCGTCCGCGCCCATGACGGAGACCGTGCCGTCGTCGGCGACCGAGATGATCGTCGCGCCATTCACCTCGATGGCGTCCTTGTCGTTGAGCTTGGCGGTGCTCGACTGACTGCTCGCCCCCGTGACCTTGATCGTGCTGTCGCCGTTGATCGCGACGATGGCCTGTCCGCTCGCGTCGTCCATCTCGGCACCGGTGATCTTGCCGACGGGCTTGCCGTCGGCGACGAGCGAGCCATCGGCCTTGAGCTCGAGCGTGTGCGTCTTGCCAGCGTTGGTCATGGTGGCCTTCATCGCGACGACCGTGAGCGGAGGTGCCGTGGGTATGGGCGCAGCGCTCGATGCGGCCGCCGTCGCGCTGGTCGTGGCGCTTGGGGTTGCCAACGCCGAGGAGGCGGGCGCGGACGGCGTCGCCGAAGCCGAGCCGGCGTTTGGTGGCGCAGACTCACTGCCTCCGCCCCCGCACGCGAATACCAAGACGCCGGACGCGCCGAGCGCGCCGACCACGAGCCACCGAGCCGTTCTGTTCATGCGCGCCTTCTACTCCCGACGACAACCTCGGTAAAGCCGTCACTGCGAGCCGAGGACGATGAACTGCGACATCGACTCCGGCGAAAACTGCGTCTGACCCGTTCCCGAGGGCAATCGCGGTCGCCGCCTCTCGCTGGCTCTGGCGAACGATGAGTGTTAATGAGGCGCACATGACATCTCGCCAAGGCATTGCGCTCGTTCTGGTTCTCGTCGGCTGCTCCGGAGACAAGGCCGCTGCGCCCCCACCCCAGCAGAATCCGCCGCCGCCAGTCACGGTCGCTTCCGCGACCCCTCCACCGCCGAAGGAGCCAACGCCGGAGGAGAAGAAGAAGGCCGAGGACGCCAAGAAGCTCGAAGAAGATCGCGCCAAGTTCGAGCGCGACAAACAAGCCGAGCTCGCGCGGTGGACGCCGCAGATGCACACTGCGGCGGCGGCGCTCACCGCGAAGGTCTTCCCCAACGCCGACGCCGCGATCAAGGCCGTCCTCGCGAGCCCGCACCGCCAGCCCGGGCACGCCGACCGCGACAAGTACCGGCACCCGCTCGAGACGCTTCGCTTCTTTGGCTTGACCCCGACGATGACGGTCGTCGAGTACGCGCCCGGCGAGGGCTGGTACACCGAGCTCCTGGCGCCGGTCTTGAGCAAGCGCGGCAAGCTCTACGATCCGATGTCCGATCCGAACGGCCCCGCCGATCAACAGAGCACGCTCGGTGGCCAGCGGTTCAAAGCCTTGCTCGACTCGTCGCCCGAGATCTACGGCAACGTGAAGCCTATCGTCGTCGACAACAAGGCGCCGCAGCTCGGCCTCGACAAGGTCGCCGACGTCGTCCTGCTCGTCCGCGAGATCCACGGTTACTACAACCAGGGCACGCTCTCGCAGTGGCTCGGCGAGGCGTGGAAGGCGCTGAAGCCCGGCGGCGTCCTCGGCGTCGTTCAGCACCGCGCCCCCGTGGGCTCGAAGCCGGAGGATACGGCGAAGAATGGCTACGTCGCCGAGGCGTGGGTGATCCAGCAAGTCGAGGCCGCCGGCTTCAAGCTGTCGGCGAAGTCGGAGATCAACGCGAACCCGCACGACACGAAGGACTACCCGCAAGGCGTGTGGTCGCTGCCGCCGACGTACCGTGAGGGAGACGCGAACCGCGCGAAATACGCCGCGATCGGCGAGAGCGATCGGATGACGCTCAAGTTCGTCAAGGTCACGAAGTAGCATGAAGACCGACGGCAGCTGTCACTGCGGGTTCATCACGTTCACCGCCGACGTTGATCCCGACACGGCGGGGATATGTCACTGCACCGACTGCCAGACGTTCTCGGGTTCGGCGTTCCGGACGCTCGTTCGGTCGCTGCCAGGGACGTTCAAGCTCCTGACCGGCACACCGACGCTCTACATCAAGACGACCGCCGAGAGCGGCAGGAAGCGCGAGCACGCGTTCTGCCCACGATGCGGGACGCCGATCTACGCGACGACGCTCGCGGGCGATCCGAAGTCGTACTCGCTTCGGATCGGGACGCTCAGTCCGCGCGGCGCCATCACGCCCAAACATCAGATCTGGGCACGCTCGCACGTCGCGTGGCTTTCAGAGCTCGCCACTCTCCCGTCGACCGACAAGCAGAGCTAGCTCACTCTACCCAAGCGCGCTCCTGAACAGCGCGAGGAGCTCGCCCCATGCCTTCTCGGCCGCGTCGCGGTTGTACACATGGGAATCGGGCGGACACCACCCGTGCATCGTCCCTTCGTACACTTCGACATTCGCCGGGAGAGACGCCTGGGCGAATGCAGCCTTGAGCGTCCCCTTCGCATCCGGTTGCTTCGCGTCGTCATTGGCGGCGATCGCGATGAGGAAATGCGCCTTCATCTTCGGAATCAGAAGGTGCGGGCTGTCCGGCTTGTCCGTCACCAGCCCTCCCCCGTGGAACGTCGCCGCGGCGCCGATGCGGTCCGGATTGGTCGCCGCCGTGCGCATGACGAGCGGGCCGCCCATGCAGTAGCCGGTCGTTCCCATCTTGCGAGATTTGTCGACGGACGGTTGCTGGTCGAGCCACGCCGTCAACGCCTTCGCGTCGGTGACCTCGCTCTCCGGCGTGAGCGAATGCGCGAGCCCCATCAGCGCTTCACGCGTCGCCGGATCTTCCATGTCCGCATGCGGAGACGACGTCGGCGCCTTCTTCGTTCG
>Ga0302325_10022840_pt1 | contig 13070 bp, 10 predicted proteins | sample Palsa_T0_2_FD_201948 | JGI IMG/M metagenome (GOLD analysis project Ga0302325, IMG submission 201948) | Peat permafrost microbial communities from Stordalen Mire near Abisko, Sweden - Palsa_T0_2 | ecosystem: Environmental > Terrestrial > Soil > Palsa > Peat permafrost | place: Sweden: Abisko... | reverse complement strand
CCGCTGCGCATCTTCGTGATACGCTCGCGCGTGCGATCCGAACGCGCATAGTCCAGATACGCCTCGAACAGCGCTTTGTGCCCGCGTCTGCGATAGAGCCGCGACAGGATCAGCGCCGCTCCAGACTCCAGCACCGCCAATGGCGCACGCCGCAGCAGATCGGATAGGCGCACGATCACCAAATCTTCGCGCCTGCGAATGGTCATGGAAAGGGTACTGTAGGGATAAAATTCCACGCGAAACCGCGGTGGCCGCCCCTCGCAACCGATGCGCGTATACGCCCGTTGCAACATCGCACTGCCGCCTGGGACCAGCGAACTGAAGTGTCCCCACGGCTGCGGCCTGCGCCGCGTGGGCTTGGGAAACGCTAGCGGGATTTGTGCGCTGCGTTCTGCGCTAGAGTGTTCGAGGTCCGTCATCCGTTAGCCATCCCCAGGAAATTCTTGGCTAGTTCTTCCGCCGTACCGGAGGCGCCGCCACTTTCTTCTTGGCGCGCTCGGCTTCGTTCATGGCGTCCGTCGTGCCGTCGATGGCGTCGTCCAAGTTATCTTTATAGATCTCCAGCTCCTTGGCATCGATCTGAATTTTGTGCAGCGTTTCCAGAAACTCCTTGGACTTCGTGGACATCAGGTCGATCCCCGCGCGGACGTTTTGCTGCTTGTCGATTCCTAGTTGGATCAAATCCGCGGCGTCGTCCATGCAGCTCTCGTAACCGTTGATCAGGCCGTTCAGCGTTTCCTCATGCAGCGACAGCGCCGGGTGTTCCAGTTCGTACTGGAATTTCTTCAGCCGGTCTTCGGCGTAGGTCAGGAAGAGTTTCACTTTTTCGTTGATCGTTTCCGCGTCGCGGATCTTGTCCGCCTCAAGCGAGGTAAGATAGTCCTTCTGCGCAGGGGCTGCATGACTTGGCATCGCGCGCGCAGGCGCTACGATGATCACTGCGCACAAGGCCAGCATCGCCGTCAAACACCGCATCGCAACCGTCAAAGTAAACTTTTTCATCAGGGTTTGTCGTTATGATGCGGCGGCGAAGGGAACAGTAACTTCAGCATCTCCGCATCCATGGCGATTAAATCCCTCAGCACTAAATTCAATGGCGGCTTCAGCGCATCCGGAGCCTCGCGCAACGCATCGCCCGCCTCCTTGATGCCATGCTGCACGTGCATCTGCAGCTGGCGGTAGCCGTTGGATTGGCGCTCCGCATCGGGATGCTCTTTCTTTAGCCCCTCGAACGCCAAGCGCACATTGTCGCGATACTTCTCCAGAATAACCCCTGCCGCGGTAAAGTCGTCGGCGTGTTCCGCGTCGTGCAGCGCTGCAAACTGCGCGTCGCCCAGCTTCTGCATCTGTTTGGCTTTGTGTACCGCGTTGCTTTCGTGGTCAAAGCGCTCCTGCAACTCCTTCAGCGTTTCGGGCGCGGCTGGCATCGCAGGCGCCAGATTGGGCATCGCAGCCAGCATCGCCATCGTCATCCAGAAGCGCATCCATCCCATCCGCTTGCCTTTGCTACCTGCCTACTTCTGTTGCCCAAGCATACGCTTCAGCACCTTGCTGCGCTCCGTCGCCTGCCACACCTGGTCCGTGTTTTTGTCCGTGGTCCTCGCCAGAAAAGTTTGATACGCCGCCAGCGCGGGCTTCGGTTGGTTCAGCTTATCGTAACAAAGCGCGCGAATGAACCAGGTGAATGCCGCAGGGGTTTCCTTCTTCGCGATCTCATCCATCGTCGCCAGTGCGGCGGCAAAATTCCCGCCGAGGTAATAAGTCGAACTCAGGTCCTTCATATACACCAGGTTGCCGTTGTCGAGCATCAACGCAGTCTTTAGTTCCTTCTCGGCGTTGGGAAAATCGCGACGCTGCAAGAGTACCCGGCCCAGCCCGCCATGCAGGGACGCGTCCTTCGGCGAAAGCGCCACCGCCTTTCGGATAGTGGCGATGGCTTCGTCCCATTTCTTCTGCGCTACTTGGATGTCCGCGCGTTCGCGCAGCGAATCGCTCGTAGGCCCGTGCGCGGCATCCGCGCGGTCCAGTTCCGCCAGCGCCTCGTCATAACGCTGTTGCGCGGTCAGCAGCGCGAAAAGGCGTCCCCGCGCATACGCATCCGCCGGCCGCACCTGCAAGTAGTTCTGAAACGCCGTCACCGCGCCGGAATCGTTCCGCGCCTCCTCGCACTTCGCCAGACCCAGCAGCGCAGCAGCGTCCTGCGGTTGGCTTGCCAATACCTCGCGGAATTTCGCTTCCGCATCCGCGGGCCGCTTCAACGCCACATACAGATTGGCCAGATGCTCCATCGTTTCAACATCTTTGGGATCCAGCCGGCTGGCGTCTTCCAGCGACACCGCCGCGCCGGCGAAATCCTGGCTGCGTTCCTGCGCCACACCAAGCAAAAATCGGGGCCGGCTTTCTGCCGGCAGCAACTCCACAGCTTTTTTCAACGGCGCGACGGCCGCCGCAGGGTCTTTGTCCACCAGCAGCAGTCCCAAATTCAGATACGCCGCCGACGTCTTCGGGTCGAGCGCGATCACGCGCTCATACTCCGCGCGCGCTTCGTCGCTGCGCTGCAGCGCCGTAAACACATACGCTAGCTGAAAGTGTGGATACGCCACCGCCGGTTCTTCGGCGATCACTTTCTGCAGCGGCTCAATCGCCGCAGCGAAATCGTTCTTGTCGATATCCTTCTGCGCCTCATCCAGTAGGTCGTTCAGTGGATTCTTAATGACCTGCGTATGCGTTTGCGTCTGGGAACCGCGCGGCGGTGGGTTCTGCGGCCTTGCTGCGCACGCATTCGGTCGTACGAGGGAGAAAACCGCGCCAGCGATCAGTAAGCAAGCGCCCAGGCTGCGAATGTTCGCAAGTCCCATCGGCAACGGATAACGAGCCATCGCGGGCAGAGAGCTACGGCTTAACAATCGCGGGCATCTCCGCTTTGGATGCGCCATTGCCGCCGCGTTTTGTCTGCCCGTTCCCATTCAAAACGCGCGCCAAAAATCTCCCGGTATGCGATTGTGCATTTCGCGCAATCTGTTCCGGCGTACCCGTGGCGATAATCCTCCCGCCCTTGTCGCCGCCCTCCGGGCCAAGATCAATCACCCAATCGGCGGACTTCACCACATCCAGATTGTGCTCAATCACCAGCAAGGAAGCTCCGCTCTCCAGCAGTTTGCGAAACGCCGCCAGCAGCTTCGAAATATCGTCGAAATGCAGGCCGGTCGTCGGCTCATCCAGAATATACAAGTTCCCTTGATTCACCGAGTGCGTCAGGTGCGACGCTAGTTTCAATCGTTGCGCCTCGCCTCCGGATAGCGTAGTCGCGGACTGCCCCAATCGCAAATACCCCAGCCCAATCTCATTCAACACGCGCAGTTTCGATACCACTTTCGGCACTTGCAGGAAAAATGCGATCGCCTCCCGCACCGTCATTTCCAGCACGTCGTGAATGCTCTTCCCGTGATACTTCACGTCCAGCACCGCGGTCTTGAAGCGCGTCCCGCGACACTCTTCGCATATCAGCTCCACATCCGCCAGAAACTGCATCTCTACCGTGACGGTCCCGTCCCCCTCGCACGTCTCGCATCGCCCGCCCGGCACGTTAAACGAAAAATGCCCCGCCGTGTATCCGCGCCGTTTCGCATCCGGCGTCTCCGCAAACACTTCGCGAATCGCATCAAACGCCTTCAAATACGTAGCGGGATTCGACCGCGGCGTCCGCCCAATCGGCGACTGGTCCACGATAATCACTTCGCGAATCGCCGCATCGCCCTCCAGCCGCTCGCAAAATTCCTTCGCATTCCCGCCCATGCGTTTCGCCAGCAGCGCCTTGTACAGCACGTCATGAATCAACGTCGATTTTCCCGAGCCGCTTACCCCCGTCACCACCGTCAGCGTCCCCAGTGGAATCATCAAATCCACATTCTGCAAATTGTGCATCGTGGCGCCAAACAATCGCAGGAACTTGCCCGTCGGCTTGTGTCGCGTGTTCGGCACCGGAATGCGCAGCTCGCCATTCAAATAGCGCCCGGTGATGGACTTCGGTTCCGCCAGCATCGCGTCATACGTGCCGGCAAACAACAGCTTCCCGCCCAGTTCGCCCGCGCCCGGCCCCAAATCCACAATAAAATCCGCCGCGCGAATGGCATCCGGATCGTGCTCCACCAGCAACACGGTATTCCCCAAATTGCGCAGCGACTTCAAAATATCAATCAGCCGCTGTGTATCCCTCGGGTGCAACCCAATCGACGGCTCGTCCAGCACATACATCGCGCCCACCAGGTGCGAACCCAGCGAAGTCGCCAGTTGAATCCGTTGCGACTCCCCGCCTGACAAGGTTGACGTCAGCCGGTCCAGCGTCAAATATTCCAGCCCCACCTCATCCAGAAATTGCAGCCGCGAACGAATCTCCTCCAAAATCTTGTCCGCGATCTGCCGTTGCGCGTCCGTCAACGCCAGCGCCCCAAAAAAACCCCGCGCCTCCGTCACCGTCAGCTTGCAAATATCCGTAATCGTCCGCCCCGCCACGCGCACCGCACGCGCCTCCGCCCGCAAACGCGTCCCGCCGCACTCCAGGCACCGCGCGTACCCGCGAAACCGGCTCAAAAACACGCGCACATGCAATTTATATTTCTTGCGTTCCAGGTACGTGAAGAATCCCTTCACCCCGTCAAAATCGTTTTCCGGATCGCCTTCCAGAATCAGCCGCCGCTGCTCCGCCGAAAGCTGCCGCCACGCCACGTTGATCGGAATCCCACGCCCGCGCGCCCACTTCTTCATCTCCCCCAGCAAAACCTTGTAACGCGGCTTGTTCCACGGCTCAATCGCCCCGTCGTCAAGCGTCTTGCTCTGATCCGGCACCACCAGATTCAAATCAAAATCAATCGTGTTCCCAAATCCCTGGCACCGCGGGCAAGCTCCAAACGGATTATTAAACGAAAACAGCCGCGGCTCCGGCTCCTGATAAACCGTCCCATCGTTCTTGCACTCAAACCGTTCGTTAAAGCTCAGGCGCTCCGCCGGACCCGCCGTATCCGCCACAAATTCCAGAATCGCCTCGCCCTGCCCCTCGCGATAGCAAATCTCGATCGAATCCACCAGCCGCGCGCGCGATTCCGCATTCACCGCCAACCGGTCCACCAGCACAAACGCTGGCTTGCCGAAATCCACATCCAGCAGCGACTCCGGCGTGGAAAATTCGTGCACTCGCCCGCTCTGATAAATACGGTTGAACCCGCGCTTCTGCAGGTCGGCCAGCGCCAGTCGCAGCGCCTCCCCCGCCGGAGCCGCGGCCTTCTTCTTCGCCGGTTTACGCAACGCCGCCGTCCCCGCTGCCCTCGGAATCGCGGCAGCAACCGGCGCCGCCCCCACGCGCAGTTGGTACATCACGTAAAATCGCCGCCCCGGCGCCAGCGCCAAAATCCGCGTAGCAATCTCGTCCGGATTATCCTTCTTCACGAGCGTGCCGCACTTGATGCAAAACGTCTGCCCGCACCGCGCAAAAAGCAGCCGCAAATAATCATAAATCTCGGTGGCCGTCCCCACCGTCGACCGCGGATTCCGCGTCGAATTCTTCTGCCGGATCGCCACCGCCGGCGCAATCCCGCTGATCTCGTCCACGTCCGGCTTTTCCATGCGCTCCAGAAACTGCCGCGCGTACGCCGAAAGCGACTCCACATATCTCCGTTGCCCCTCGGCATAAATCGTGTCAAACGCCAGCGACGATTTGCCCGACCCGCTCACCCCCGTAACAACCGTGATAGCGTTATGCGGAATATCCACGGTTACATTTTTCAGGTTGTGCACGCGCGCTCCGCGCACCCGCAGCAAATCCTGCTCCGCGCTCATCGCCGTGATTTTGTGTGTCGCCAAGAGGCAAGCCCAGACAGCGCGCTAAAAAGCGCCCCGCCTAAACTTCCCATTATACGTGTCGTTCAAAACCGTAGCAAACCGCCGCCACTTACCCGTGCCACCTGGCGCTTGTAGGGGCGCAGTACCCTGCGCCCCGGCTCGGTCCGTCGAGTGCCCGACCCGTTGCGGTTAAAAGCTCCACGTCCATTCGACGTACGCGCTGCGTTTAACCAGGCTCGAAAAGGCGCTCTGGGCCTGGCTGGTGAACTCCAGGTGCCGGTCGCGAAGCAAATTCTGGCCAACCAGTTTTGCGGACAAGTGTTCGCGCACCTGCCAGAGAAGCTGCGTGTCCACTCTAGTGTAAGACGGCACGTTGAGGCTGGGGAGACGTCCGACATAATTGGCGCTGACGCTCCATTGCAGACGGTGTGGCAGGACCAACTGCGAATCCAGGCGCGCCCAATGGCGTGGGGTGCCCCCTTCATCGAATGGCAGAGTTTGCGTGTCATGGCTCGCGGGACTGAGTTGCAGGTGCAGCTGCTCAAAAGAGTACGCTGGTGTCAGCGTCCATTTCGCCGTGATCTGCCATTTGCCTGAGAATTCCACGCCATGGGTTTCTCCATGCATCAGATTTTCCATGTATAGCGGCAAAACTTCATGCGGCGGTAGCGGCGTGGGCGCGAAGAACGGTACGCCGGGTTCTTCGGTTGCCAACTGATGGTAGACGTTGAAGTAAGCGGAAATATCCAGCGACACGCGATGCGAGAATTGGCTTCGGTAGCCCAGTTCGTAAGCGATTTCCGTCTCGTTCTGGAACGCGGGGCTGGGGACCAGTTGCAACAGTACAGGAGGCCCGCCCGGTGCACTAACGCTGCTCAGAGTTATCTCCGGACTCGTATCCGTGCTGGCTGGCGTTCTCAGCGCACGCGACACCGCGGCCCAGAGCATCTGGCCCTGGCGAAAACTCCACGCCGCCCTGGCCGTGGGCATGAATCCGAAGCCCGTGTAATAGTTGTGCTCGATTTTTCCCCCCAGCGTCAGCCAAAGACGCTCGGGCGCCAGGGTAAGTTCGTCCTGCACAAATCCGCTAGACAGTTGCGTGTTGAGATTCGCGGGAAACAAAGACACCTTCAAATCGCCGTCGGTCGTCGAAGACGAATATCGATAGCTAGCCCCGCAAACCACGTCCTGGCCCCCGCCCCAGGCAAAATGGTAACTAAAGTCCGCGTTCAAGCTGTTGCGTGCCTCGCGTAGATCGTCATCCAGGCGATAACGGTCGAAGGAGATTTGCAGCGACGTGTCGGACTGTTCGGAGATCCGGTGATTCCAATCTCCTTGCAAATATCCTCCGGCACCATTCGCCTCGCCGAACGTGGCCACCGGCGCCAGCGAGGCGGAAGCGGGATAACTGTTGCGGATTAACCCGATCCGCGAGGTGTACAGGTCCCCCGTAAAGCTCAACTCGTCCGAATTCGATAATTGCGTGTCCGTGCGCAGGCCGGCGCGGAGCGCATGCCAGCCGTCACCGTCGTTCAGTCCGCTGGGGCTCGGCTGGTGCTCGTCGTTGAGATACTTTCCGAACACCCGGTAGTCGGTTCCGGAGCCCAATTTGCCGCCATACTCTGCGGTGCCGAAACCCTGCGCCAAATTTCCCCCGCCGACCCTGACCGTTCCTCCCGGCGTGTCGCTGGCCCCGCGCGTGATGATATTTATAACTCCATTGACGGCGTTGGCTCCCCAACTGGCGCCTCCCGGACCGCGGATCACTTCGATTCTTTCGATATCCGCCAGCGGAACATCCAACACGTCCCAAAACACTCCGGAGGTGGTCGGCAAATACACACTGCGGCCGTCCAGCAGGACCAGCAGTTTGTTACTGAATTCGCCGTTAAAACCCCGCGCGCTAATCGCCCAGGTATTGGCGTTGATTTGCGCCACATTCAGGCCCGGCACCATACGCAACAAATCCGGAATGTTCAGCGCGCCGGAATCCCGGACGTCTTCCCGCGTGATGACGAACACCGCGGCGGCCACCCGGGAAAGTTTCTGCTCCTTCTTCGCCGCGGAAGTCACCGTCACATTCATCAGATCCTCCACACTCAACTGCGTGAGGTCCGTGGGCGGCGACTGCGCCGGGACTTGCCCTGCGCAGCAGGAAAGAAACGCCAGAGCGACTGCCACGTGTGCAGCAATGGCCCGCCGGAACTGTGATTGCCGTCTGCCGCAAAGGCTGTTCCGCAGTTGGCTATCGTTGTTTATCGTATGCATTGGCTTTCGCGCTTCGGCCTAAGCAAAACGCTAACCTCGCTGCCAAGCCGCCCCCGCGAAAAACGGGGCGAACGCGGCCCGCACGGCGAAGTGCTGGTGTCGCCAGACGTTCGGCGATTCTTGGGAGGGGGATGCTGAGTCCTCGAGCGCCATGAACTGCAACCACAGCGCTCTCGACCGAGAGGAAGGAACCGAAAAAAATCCAGGAAGTTCCAAAACGATTACACACCAGGCCAACGTCATTGCGGCGAGAGAGTCGCTGGCCGATGACCTATTAGGCAACGCGGGGTGTCCCGAGACCGTCCGTCGGCTGCCAAAACGTGGACACGACCAGACTACAATCGATTGCGTGGGGCCGGTGGCTCCGCTGCCGGGCATCGTCGGGTATAGCCTCGCGTATTGCACCAAATTCTGCGAGCCACTACTGTGACAGACTGTGACAGCTCACACTGTGACAAGCTATGACACACGACTCTGACAGGCTTTTCGGGAAAGCCTCTCTAGCGACGCCCTTCCGGGCGTCTTCTCACGTCGCGCGTGGCGCACCCTTAAGCTGCCAGGAAACCTGCCAGGGTGCCTTGCCCTTTGCGGTTTTTTTTTTACAGAGGGTGAGCGGCGCGGCGCCGGCCGCAAATGGCAGAACCGAAAAATTGCTGCTTTTGTGGTTGCGTCTTTTCCGCGACCTGCACCGTCAAAATTGGCAACGCCTCCGATCGCCGTTCAAAAAACGCTGCTTAAGTCGGAACGGTGATACCTCGGTTGTGAAACTGTCCGCGAAGAAGCTATCTTTATTTGAGGATACGCAGCCTATGACCGATTGGTTCGCACGCCCCGTCCTGCACGTAACCGATGTCGAAGCCTCGCTCCGCTTCTACGTCAACCGCCTCGGCTTCACCAGCCCCTGGCGTTACGACCAGGACGGCAAAGTCCACGTCGCACAGGTCGACCGCCAGGGCTGCGCACTCATCCTCGCCGGCAACTGGCCGGAGAAAATTGGCAAGGGGCTGATATTCATTTCCCTCAACGTCGAGTCGGAGGCGCAAGTCGCCGCGTTGGACGCCCTGCGCGCGGAACTCGAAGCCAAGGACGTCGCAGTCAAGGAAGGCTCGTGGGGCTATCGCCTCCTGGTGGTCGACGATCCCGACGGCAACCAGCTCTTCTTCAACTACCCAAACGAGCCCGCGTCCGCAAAGATTGCCGAAGATGAAGCATAATCATGCCGCCCTAGTCGAGCCCTGATGAACAGGAGGATGGATGAAGCGAATTTTGCGTTTCTGCTTGCTGGCGGTCTGCGGTGTTGCGTCGTTGACCGCGGCGCCCCAGCCTCCACAGAAAACGTCGATGGAAGGTTCCCGGGCAAATAGGTCGAAAGCCACGATTGAAGGCTTGGTGCGAGATATCGCATGCCCCATGCAGAACCTCGATGGAAACGCCACTCACTTGAGCATGAGGTGCGCGCTGGCCTGCGTAAATGCCGGTTCGCCGATCGCAATCCTCACCAAAGATGGCGACCTGTATCTGCCTATCTCTGACAAAATGCCCGATTACGATCAGCGGCGAAAGCTGCTGCCCTTCGTGGGTAAATATGTGCGTGCCAGCGGGGTCGTGTTTGAGCGCAACGGCACGCACGCCATCGTCATCACCGAAATCAAGGAAATGAAAGAAGTGCATTTGACCTTTGAGGGGGAGTAACCCGTTCCGGGAGTCCTGGTAAACGCGCTGAAATGGGAGGAGCCTATGTTCGACAGCGTACTCCCCGCCGAGAGCCAGCCGATCCATGTGATTAGTTCTCGGTGGTTATGGGCGGCTCGCTGCTTTGCCTTGCTTTGCGCGATCGCCTTGGGCGTAGGATTTGTAGCCGAGGCTGCGGCTGATCGGAATGTGCTGGTAGCCCTAATCTTTTTTGGTCGCTGGGGGTCGCTCAGCCTGGCACTGCTCTATCTTTTGTTCCATAGGGGCAGGAATTCACGGGCATTTGCGCTTGGTCTGGGCGCGGCAACGGCTTTCATCGCCCTCCTCCCATTCGCCTCCATGTTGTCGTCGTCGGGTCGCCACCTCGCCTTTTTCATAGCAGTGTTCAGTGGGCTTCTGCCACCGTTTGCCAATTTGACGAATGGTCTCCATCCACACCTTGCCACACTCGGGACGTTGCTCCTTTGGCTCTTTGGCACCTCTTTGGCAATGCTCGGGCTAAGCAGTATTGTCGCCTTCCAGAACATGCCGCACGAGGCACAGGGCATGGGGAAACTGCGATTGGCCTTTGGCGCCGGAATGTGTTGCGCACTCGGCGTTTGGCTAATCTTCATGCTGCTTGGCCTGGTTTTCGGGGGCTTCCGCATCTGAACTTTCCCTGTCCCCCGGCTAGGCTCCCGACCCAGTTCAACTCTGAATCACCACCTTCTTCTGGGCGCCCCTCCGACCACGGTTGTAATCCTCGACCATACGTTTTGGACGGAAGGCCAGCTCCCTCGACCCGGCAAATCAGCGGCTATATCAATCTATTCCAAAGCGCTTATTCTGAAGCGTGCCTGAAACTCCGGAACCAGCCCCGACGCCCCCGCAACGGAAAGTTTCTCTCCGATTCTTTGCGCTATGCCTGCTAATCGGGGTGGCGCTTCTCTGGTCACTCGCCGCGCTGACCCTCGTAGCCGCCCGCTGGATCGACCCTCCCACCACCGCCGTCCACGCGCAGCGCCGCCTGCAATCTTGGATTCACCGCACGCCCTATCACGAACGCTACGAATTCGTCCCGCTAAACCAAATCGCCCTAAATTTCCAACACGCCGTCATCGCCGCCGAAGACGCCCGCTTCTACCAGCATCACGGATTCGATTGGCACGCCATGGAACTCGCTGCCGAAGGCGACGTGGAAGGCGCACGCATCCGCGGCGGTTCCACCATCACGCAGCAACTCGTAAAAAATCTCTTCTTCGGCACCGGCCGCTCCATCCTCCGCAAAGGCGCCGAGTTCACCCTGGTCCCGGTAGCCGAACGGGCCCTGGGCAAGCAGCGCATTCTCGAGCTGTACCTAAACGTAGTCGAATGGGGCCCCGGCGTATACGGCGCCGAAGCAGCCTGCCATTACTACTTCCGAACCTCCGCCCGCAACATCGACCGCCAACAAGCCGCCCAACTAGCCGCCATCCTACCGTTACCCCTGAAGCGCCGCCCCGACCACATGCAACACTACAGTGCCATCATCCAGGAGCGCATGCGCCAAATGGGCTGGTAACCGCTGTTCAGTGGCATAGGCATTCTTGCCTGTGTGCGCCGTCTGTACTTCGAACCGTGACGAGCGATGCGACGCTTCCGTCACACAGCTTCAAGCGTCTCATCCCTCCGTCTCATCCCATTCGAACGATATACCCAGTAATAAAATATCTTGACAATATCTTAGTCCCGCGCTATCGTGCAGTATGTTGGCAAGCTCCCGCCTCGCACCGCCGTCCCACCCGCCCCAAAACACCCCGCACAACCAAACTGATGTCCTGCAAATTTGCCCCTTTAGAATGATAACGATACGAATTGCTCCCCGCGTAAACCCTTGCCCCTCACAACGATACAAATTCCCCTACCGTACACCCCATCACCAATCCCAAGTCCTTTGTTTTCAGCAAGCGACTCGAATTCTGCTCGCAACCAACACATCGACGGAACCGGTCAAAGACGGCAAATACGCGGCGACCAAATCGCAGGCACGCACCGGCCGAATCGCACACCCACGCAGCGGCCGAGGCTCGCCATCGCGGTCTGAACTTGCTCGAGACTCGAAGCCGGTCCTCTTCTATCAACTCCTGCCGGCGGCACAGGTGGTGGTCCCAGCGGTGCAAGTTACCCACGCCGAATCTCTATCCCCGCAACAAACTCCCCGTTTCCGTGTTTGTAAACACAGGCCCAGACAGTCCCGGTCGCTCGAAAAAAGAACGCTATTATGGATTGCAGCTACATCTTCAGGAGGATGTTCATGTCCATTGTCTCAGGATTTCGCAGGCTGCTCGTTGCCGCCGCGCTCGCCGCACCCATGCTGCTCACGCTGCCCGCAGCCCACGCGCAGATCGGCATCGGCATCGGTATCTCGGTGCACATTGCTCCCCCCGCTCTGCCGGTGTACGAACAACCGCCGCTGCCTGCTCCAGGCTATCTCTGGACTCCTGGCTACTGGTCCTACGGTGACGCCGGCTACTACTGGGTTCCCGGCGTGTGGGTGCAACCGCCCAGAGTCGGCGTGCTCTGGACCCCCGGCTATTGGGGCTTCGCCGGCGGCGTCTATGGATGGCACGGCGGTTATTGGGGGCCGCACGTCGGCTTCTATGGCGGCGTCAACTACGGCTTCGGCTTCGGCGGGGTCGGCTTCGTCGGCGGCGAGTGGCGCGGTGGCGGATTCGCTTACAACAGCGCGGTCGCGAACTTTGGCAGCGTCCACGTAACCAACGTCTACGAGAACCGCACCATTGTCACGCAGAACACCATCGTCAACAACAATCACGTCAGCTTCAATGGTGAAGGCGGCATCTCCGCCCACGCTTCCGCGACGGAAATGCAAGCGGCCAACGAGCCGCATGTCCAGCCCACCGCCGAGCAGACGCAGCACGAGCACTTTGCCTCGCAGGACCGCTCGCAACTCGCGTCCGTCAACCACGGAACTCCCGGAACTCCGGCCGCTTCCAACGCCAGCGCCTACCATCAGGTAGCACAACAGCACGCGCAGTCGCAGCCCATCTCCGCTGCCGACCGCACTGCCGGCAAAAACTACAACCCCAACACCCGCGAAGCCAATCAGGATCAGCGCATCGCCAACGGCCTGCGCAGCGGTCAGATGACCTCTGGCGAAGCGGCCAAAGCCGAGCGCACGCAGTCCAAGATTGACCAGCAGGTTCACAACGACCGCGCGGCCAACGGCGGTAAGTTGACGGGCCAGGAAAAACAACAAATCAACAGCGAACAAAACGCCGCCAGCCGCCAGATCT
>Ga0302325_10022839_pt1 | contig 13071 bp, 9 predicted proteins | sample Palsa_T0_2_FD_201948 | JGI IMG/M metagenome (GOLD analysis project Ga0302325, IMG submission 201948) | Peat permafrost microbial communities from Stordalen Mire near Abisko, Sweden - Palsa_T0_2 | ecosystem: Environmental > Terrestrial > Soil > Palsa > Peat permafrost | place: Sweden: Abisko... | reverse complement strand
CATCCGCTCCCTCGCGCTGCCAACGCGGCTCACAAGAAATATTCGGCCAGGCTCCTGCGCGTGATTCACAGACTGCGGCCGTTTTTGCTCGGCGGACTGCTGCTGGCGACCGTCGGCGCGCAGGCAAAGAATGTCAAGCCGGATCCCAACGGATTGGCGCCGCATCAGGTCCAAGATCTGGCCTATGGCGACGTGCTTTTCTACTTCTTTCAGGACGACTACTTCGACTCGATCACACGCCTGCTGGCGGCGCGGCAATTGGGGCGGGTGCCGCACACCCAGGAAGAAGCGGAATTGCTGCTCGGGGGTCTGTACCTCTCGCTCGGCGAACACGTCGAGGCGGGCAGAATATTCGAGGCCCTGCTCAAGAAGAACACTTCCGAGTTCGTGCGCAACCGCGCCTGGTTTTATCTCGGCAAGGTTTGGTACCAGCGCGGCTATTTAGAAGAATCCGAGCGGGCCTTGCGCCAGGTCTCCGATAAGACCGATCCGCGCATCAACGCGGAACGCTACATGCTGCTTGCGCAGCTCATGATGCGCGAGGGGCGCTACGACGACGCCATTACGGCGTTGAGCAATTGGAAAGGGGCGCCCGACTGGACTGCGTACGCGCAATTCAATCTGGGTGTGGCACTGGTGCGCAGAGGCCGGCTGCAGGAAGCCATTGCGTATCTGGATCGGGTCGGCACGATGCAGACCCGCAGCGAGGAATTGCTGGCCCTGAAAGATAAAGCCAATCTCGCATTGGGCTTCGCGCTGTTGCAGGGGCAACGCGCGGCGGAGGCGAAGCCCATTTTGCAGCGGGTGCGCCTCGAGGGCCCGTACTCGAGCAAGGCGTTGCTCGGCGTCGGCTGGGCGGATGCCGGTATGGGCGAATTCAAGCGCGCTCTGGTGCCGTGGCTGGAGTTGCGCAAGCGCAGCATGCTCGACTCGGCGGTACAGGAGTCATTTCTTACCGTGCCCTACGCCTACGTGCAGCTCTCGGCGCTGGGTCAGGCCGCAGAGTTCTATAACACCGCGATCCAGTCTTTCGATAATGAACTGAAACAAATAGACGATTCAATCGAAGGCATTCGCAGCGGCAAGCTGCTCGATCGTCTATTGAGCGACGACAAGAAAGACACGCTGACCTGGTATTGGCAGCTCACCAATCTGCCCAACGCGCCCGAGTCGCGCTACTTGTACACGCTGCTGGCGAGCAATGAATTCCAGGAGGGACTGAAGAACTACCGCGAGCTCAATTTCATGAGCCGCAATCTGGACGATTGGCGCGACGATGTCTCGGCCTATGACGACATGCTCGATACGCGCCAGGAAGCCTATAACCGACGTGTGCCGAAGGCCGATGCGGTATTGGCCGCGACGGATTTGGATGGTCTGACGCAGAAGCGCGTGGATTTCGAGTCGCGCATCAACGAGATCGAAAAGTCGAATGATGTCGCGGCCTTGGGGACGCCGCAGGAGCAAGAAACCTGGGCGCGATTGAAGAACATCGAGGACTATCTCGCGGCTCATCCCAATGATCCTGATCTGGCCGAGATGCGGGAAAAACACCGGCTGATGAAAGGCGTGATGTACTGGCGCCTGTCGGAGAGTTTCAAAGCGAGGCTCTGGAACGAACGCCGTTCGGTCAAGGAACTCGAGGGCGAGCTGAAGGAGACACAGAAGCGCGCCGTGCTGGTACGCCAAGCGCGCGAGGGTACGCCGCTGACCACCGGCGGGTACGCGTCCCGCGTCGCGGATATCCGCGCGCGCATGGATCAGCTGCATGATCGTCTGGCGGATGTCTCCGAGCGGCAGAACGAATTTCTCCAGTCCATCGCCATCCGCGAACTCGAAGGCCAGAAACAGCGCATCGAGACCTATGAAGTGCAAGCGCGCTATGAATTGGCGGCGATCTACGACCGCACCTCCAACGGTCCGGCGAATCCACCCAAAGCGCCGCCCAATGCGGCCCCTGCGACGCCGCCTGACACTCCCCCGCAGGCGAAGCCGTGAAAGCCCTGGTCTCACAACTGACATGTGGCGCTGCCATACTGGCGGCGATGCTGCTCGGCCCCTCGACGCTGTCGGCCGCGCCGAAAAAGCCCGCGACCATCAAAGATCTCGACAATCAGCAGGTCGATGTCAGCCCCGATCCGCCGCAGGATGTCGATGCGGCGAAGACGATGGCGAGCTACAAGCGGTTTCTCGATTTGAATGCCGGGGATGCCGCGCTGCGTGCCGAAGCGCTGCGCCGCCTGGGCGATTTGAATCTCGAGAGCTCGGAATCCGAACGCATCGAACGCGAACTCGCGACCAACGAAGGATTGCGTGCCACGGAAGCCATCCATTTGTACACGGCGCTGCTCAAGACCTATCCAAAATACGAGCGCAATGATTCGGTGCTCTATCAATTGGCGCGCGCCTACGAACTAAACGCGCAACCCGATCGGGCGCTCAATTCCTTGGATCAGCTCGTGGCGCAATATCCGAGCAGCCATTTCATCGACGAAGCGCAGTTCCGGCGCGGAGAGCTGCTGTTCTCGGACAAGGCCTACCCGAAGGCACAGGCCGCTTACGAAGCCGTCATCAAGACCGGAGCCACCTCCGCGTTCTACAACCAAAGCCTATACAAGCATGGCTGGTCGCTCTTCAAGCAAGGCGAGAATGAGCGCAGCCTGGATTCTTTCGCCGGGGTGCTGGATTCCGTGCTGACGTCCAAGCGCGATCCGAACGCCTTGATCGAGATCGATACGTTGAGCCGCGCCAACCGCGAATTGGTGGAAGACACCTTCAGAGTGATGTCGATTACCTTTTCCTATCTTGACGGTCCGAAAACCATTCAGGAGTTCGTGCGGCGCCATAAGCCACGCCCCTATTCCTATCTGCTGTACGCAAGGCTCGGCGACCTGTACATGGAGAAAGAGCGCTACACCGACGCGGCCGACAGCTACCGCGCTTTCGTGTCCCAGGATCGCAACAACGAAAAAGCGCCTTTGCTCGAGACGCAGGCGATTGAAGCTTATCAAAAGGGCGGCTTCCCGCAGTTGGTGTTGCAGGGCAAGAAGGAATTCGTCGAGAACTACAGTTTCGGCACGGCGTACTGGCAGGGGCGCCAGCCCAGCAGCGAGCCGCAGGTCGTCGCAGTGCTGAAGACCAATCTCAAGGATGTCGCGCAGTACTATCACGCGCAGGCGCAACGCACCAAGGATGTCGCCGATTATCAAGAAGCGGCGAAGTGGTATCGCAGCTATCTTCGGTCGTGGCCGGATGAGCCGGGTTCGGCGCTGACCAACTACCTGCTCGCCGACACGCTATTTGAAAGCAAGCAATATCTCGAGGCCGCGCAGGAATACGAGAGCACCGCGTATCACTACGGCGATCACGACAAGGCGGCCGCCGCGGGCTACGCGGCAATCATCGCGTACGGCAAACAAGAGGACAGCTTGTCGGGCGAAGCAAAGGCGACTCTGCACCTTAAGACGATCGACAGCTCTTTGAAATTCGCGCAGACCTTTCCTGCCCATCCTGAAAGCGCGCAAGTGCTGACCAAGGCGGCCACGGAATTGTATACGGCGAAGGATTATTTGCGCGCCGTCGCCGCGGCGGAATCCCTGCTCGCCAAGCAGCCGCCGGTGGACATTGCGAAACAGCGCATCGCCTGGACGGTCATCGGCAACTCGAATTTCGATCAGGGCGTGTTCGACAAGGCGGAAGCGGCCTACACGCATGCACAAGCGGTCATGCCGCCCAACGATCCGGAACGGGGCGTGATCGTGGAGCGGCTCGCCGCGTCGATCTACAAGCAGGGCGAGCAAAAGAGCAAGTCCGGAGACGGCGCTGCCGCTGTCGATGATTTTTTGCGCGTCGCGGCTTTGGCGCCCACCTCAACGGTGCGCTCGAGTGCCGATTTCGATGCCGCGGCGCTGCTGGTGAATCAGAAACAGTGGGACCGCGCCATCCCTGTGCTGGAAGGGTTCCGACGCAATTTTCCGGAAAGCCCGCTGCAGGCCGATGTGACGCGCAATCTCGCCGTGGCCTATTTGGCCGCAAACAAGCCCGCGCAGGCAGCCGTGGAATTTGAAAAGATATCTCAATCGCCCAAAGAGACGCCCGATGTGCAGCGTGAGGCCACATTGCAGGCAGCGGATCTCTACGATAAAGCGGGCAATTCGGCCAAATCGCGGGTGATGCTCGAAGCCTTCGTGAAGCACTTCCCGCAGCCTCTGAATCCGGCCATGGAGGCGCGCAACAAATTGAGCTTGATTGCGGTCAAGGGCGGCGACTACAGCGGCCGCGATTTTTGGCTGAGGGACATCATCGCCGCGGATCGTTCCGCGGGCGCCGCCCGCACCGATCGCAGCCGCGCGCTGGCCGCAAAAGCTACATTGACGCTGGCGGCCCCGGCGCGCGAGGAGTTCAAGAACATCAAATTGGTGGTGCCGCTCAAGAAGTCCCTGGCCGAGAAGCGCAAGGCGATGGAAGCCGCGCTCAAGGCTTATGAGGCCGCTGCCGACTATCAGGTTGCCGAGGTCACCACCGCGGCGACCTTCGAGAGCGCGGAACTGTACCGCCAGCTGGGCAAGGACTTGATGAGTTCCGAGCGCCCGAAGAATCTCAAGAAGGATGAATTGGAACAATACGACGTGCTGCTCGAGGAACAAGCTTTTCCGTTCGAGGAAAAGGCGATCAAGCTGCATGAAGTCAATGTGGCGCGGACCAAAGATGGGACCTATGACGAATGGGTGCAGAAAAGCTTTGCGGCGCTCGCGCAGCTCAATCCAGGCCGATACGGCAAGGTGGAGATCGGTGAACAGCAGATCGATTCGATTCGTTAGCTTCGGCGTGATCGCGCTGCTGGCCGGCTGTCACAGCACGCCGGCACAGCCGCCGCGCGCGCTCGCGTCCGCGCCGGCGAGCACGCCCGAATCGAAGCCTGCCACCCTTGGCGGCGCGCCGGCTGCCGCAGCGCCGGCGGCGACCGGAGCCGCGCCAGCCGATTCGACGCCAATTCCGCCGCGTGCGGCACAGCAGTACAGCCAGGCGCTGCAAATGCTGAAATCCAACCGCCTCACGGACGCGGAACTCGAGTTCAAGCAGCTCTCCGTCGCCTATCCGCAATTCGCGGGACCGCAATTGAATCTGGGCCTACTGTATTTGAAGGCTTCGCGCCTGCCCGAAGCGGAGGCCGCATTCAAGGCGGCGCTGCAGACGAGCCCCGCCAATCCAATCGCGGGCGACGAACTCGGCATCGTAGAGCGTAAGCTAGGCAAGTTCGCGGAAGCGGAGGCAGCCTATCTGCGCGCGATTGCCGCTGAACCAAACTATGCGCCGGCGCATCTTAACTTGGGCGTGCTCTACGATTTGTATCTCGGGGAACCTCAAAAGGCGCTGGAGCAGTTCGAACGGTATATCGAAATAGCCGGCGAGAACAAACAGGTCTCCGGCTGGGTGATTGAGTTGCGTAAACGCGTCGGCGCGCCGGCGCCCAAGAAGGAGCCCGCATGAATGCGCTGCCAAAGATCTCAAGTTTGATCGTGCTCTGCGGGGCCATGAATGTGACGCTTGCCCAGCAACCCGCGCCGACGCCGGCCGACACCCCCGTGCCGACAGACACAGCGCCGGGAGCCGCCAAGCCATCGAGGGGGACGGCTCAGTCGGAGGCGGGCGAGCCGCGCGCCAACACCTCGAGGGCCCCCACCGCCCAGCAGGAAGCCGGCGAGCCGCGCGCCAATACCTCGCGCCCGGCGGCCGCTGCCGGGGCGCGCTCAAATACAGCCTCCGGTCAAAAGGTCCCAGGAAGCGCGGATCGCCTGGAATTAGGCACCGCCACCGTGACCGGCGATCGGGAGCAGCCCAAAGTCATGTACATCGTCCCCTGGAAGAAGTCCGACATCGGGGATTTGGCCGGCAAGCCGATGAACAGCCTGGTCGATGAGATCCTGGCGCCGGTCGACCGGGACGTATTTAAACGCGAAGTCGTCTATTACAAGGCCGTGCAGGCCGATACTCCCCAAAATGGTGCGCCGGGCCACCCGTCGAACCAGGGTGAGAAGTAAGTCATAGCCGATTTTACGGAATCTGGTTGAATCGCATATTCGAAAGATAGAGCTTATCTAGGAGCGCGCAGATGAATTTCATGAATTCGGCAGTCAATTTCTTCAAGGACGGCGGGTTGTTCCTGTACCCGCTGGCCTTGATATTCGTGGTCGGCGTCGCCATCGCCATCGAGCGATACGTGTACCTGACGCGCGAAACCATTCGCAATCGCAGCCTGTGGGACTCGCTTGTGCCGGCTTTGAGCGCCGGCAACTTCAAGCAGGTGGTGGGCCTGTGCCACAACTCCAAGGCCTCGATCGCCACGATCCTGAACTATGGTGTGGCACGCGTCGCCAGCGCCCGTCGACGCGATGATATCGAAAAGGCCATGGACGAGAGCCTGCTTGAAGTCATACCGAGAATCGAGAAGCGCACGCACTATCTTTCGTCGCTGGCAAACGTCGGCCTGTTGATCGGGTTGCTCGGTACGATCACCGGCCTCATCGGTGCATTCAGCGCCGTGGCAACCGCGAATCCTGCCGAGAAGGCGAGCTTGCTGGCTGCGGCGATTTCGGTGGCCATGAACAACACCGCATCCGGCTTGTTCGTCGCCATCACGCTGCTGCTCTCGCACATGTTTCTCGAGTCGAAGACCACTTCGCTGATCGATAGTTTGGAAATTGCGTCGGTGAAATTCCTGAACTCGATTACCGAGCGCCAGACCGACAAGGCGCATGAGCCGGCGGCGCCGACGCCGTCGGTGCGATCGCCGGCCGCCGCGCGTGGCAGCATCTAGCTCAAAGTGACAGCATCCTAGGTCGCCACTCATGAAGTCAAAAGCTGCGCGCCTCGTCCGACGTAATCACGCCCGCTATCACCAGGGGCGCGATGATTTGAACATCGTGCCGATGATCGACATGATGGTGATCTTGGTGTTCTTCCTGATTTTCACGGCGGTGTTTTCCAAGACGAATATTCTTCAGCTCAACCTTCCGGCAAGCAACACCGCTCCTGTTGAATTGCCGAAGGGTTTGAAGCTCGAAGTGATCATTCGTCCCAACGATTTGGTGGTCAACGACCGCAACTCGGGTCCGCTGAAAGTCATTGAAAACACGCCGGCCGGCTATGATTTGGATCATTTGTCGGAGTTCATGCGGCAGGTCAAGTCGCAATTTCCGCAGATGACGGACGCGACGATATTGCCCGGACCCGCGGTGCCATACGATGTTCTGGTGCAGGTGATGGACACCGTGCGCGTCTATCAGATCCCGACGCCGCCGTTCTCCAAGGCGGAACTGTTCCCTGACATCGCCATCGGAGATGCGCCGACATGACGTCCTATCGCATCAAACGACACCGGCAACGCCGCCATGGCGCGAACCACTTTGCGTTGATTCCCTTCATCGACATGATGACCATCTTGGTGGTGTTCCTGCTCGCCCATACCGCGGACGTCGACATCCTGCCGAACACGAAGAATATTTCGATTCCGCAGTCCATTTCCGACCGCAAGCCGAGCGCGGCCGTGGTCGTCATGATCACCAAGGATTCGCTGTACGTGGACGGTGTTCTGGTCGGGACGCTGCAGCAGGTGGTCGCCAATCAAGGGCCCTTCTTCGCGCCGCTCAAGGCGGCCCTGATGGCGCAAAACGACCGCAGCATCCGCAGCGCGCAGCAGACCGACATCGCCAAGCGCGAGGTCACGATCATGGGCGACAAGAGCACGCCCTACAGCGTGTTGAAGAAAATCATGTTGACGTGCAGCGAAGCTGAGTACGGCAAGGTGTCCTTCGCCGTGGTCGAACGCGAACGGGCGGCGACTTAAATGGCCGCGATGAATCCTGCAAATCGAGTTCCGGCCGGCCTGGTGCCTTACTATCGGCGCTACGATCTGCCGTGGGCGCCGTCCGAGGAAACCGAGCGGCGCTTCCGGGTCATTCTGCGCAATCTCGCGATCGTATTCGCGATCATCGCGGTGATCATGCCCTTTCTGCCGCGCACCGAACGCGTCAATAACACGGATTCTCTGCCGGAACGCGTCGTGCAGCTGGTCATGGAACCGCCGCCGCCACCACCGCCACCACCGCCTCCGCCGAAGGAAAAGCCGGTGGAGAAGGTGCCGGTGCAGAAGGTACCGACGCCGCCGCAGCCGGTCGACCCGCGCGTCAAAGCCTCCAAGAGCGGCTTGCTCGCGAATCTCGACGACCTCGCGGCGCTGCGCGACCAAATCGATCTGGATAAATTCCAGAAGAATCAGCAAAAGACCACCGACCCGGGCGATGTCACGCAGGTGACGCGCAGCATTATCAGCTCCAAGGCCGGTGGTACCAGCGGAGGGATCAACTCGCCCACAAGCAGCGGGCTCGCGTCCGGTTCGGGTTCATTGCGCGGAATTTATACGACGCAGGTCAAGGATCCGAACCTCGGTGCCTCCGGCCAGGCAGCCACGCGGGCCGGCGGCAGCGGCAAGGCCTCGCGCAGCGCCGATGAAATCGCACTGGTGTTCACCAAGAACAAGGGCGCCATCGATGCCATGTATGCGCGCGCGTTGCGCGATAACCCCGCGCTGCAGGGCAAGGTCGTGATCGAACTGACCATCGCGCCATCGGGCGACATCACCGCGGCGCACGTTATCTCCTCGGAACTGCACGACCCGGAATTTGAAAACAAACTCGTGGCGCGTATTCGTCTGTTCAAGTTTGACGCGAAGGACGTCGCCGCGCTGACCGCCACCAAACCCATCGACTTCTTCCCCGCCGGATGAACATTCAATCTGAAATCGAGTTTTTCTCCGATCTTGGCCTGGTCGACAAGGCCCGCTTCATTTCGCGCTTGATTTGCGAGATCGCTGAAGAAGCCAAGGTCGGCAATGGCGACGGCAGCGACGCTGTGCGCTATAAGTTTGCGAATGAAATGAGCCAAAGGCTGGCGCGCTTCACTTATCAGCTGTTAGGCGAAGACTTGGCCCGGCCGCAGGATGATGTCGTGATCCGCATGCTGCTGGGCGCGCGCGCCGACAAGAACGCGCAGCGCATCATGCACAATGCCTATCGTCGCGTGCTGACCAGCTTCGAGAGTTTCGATACGACGGTGCTGCTGAATCCGCATTAGTGCTGGAGGACGAGGATCGAATGGCCACCATCGGTCGAGCGCTACACCGGTCAAAATCACAGTGTCGAGGCGGCTTCGGTCTCAGTGGGTTGCTCACTGTCGGCCTCGAACAGGTGCAGGAGCTGATCGGCCGACTCTCGGGTGGTTTCCAAAAACTTCTTCTCATCGTCCTTCACGGCGTGCTGTTTGGCCATGGTCGCTTCGTCGTAGGTGCGAAATCGGTGCACCGTCTCCAACGATTTGGATTTTGACAGGCCCAATGCTTCGAGAACCTGCACCGACATTTCGAGGCTCGATACCAGCGTTTCGCGAATGACGTAGCGTACGTCGAGATCCATCAGCCGGAATGCATGCTGGCGATTGCGCGCCCGCGCGAAGATCTTCAAATGCGGAAAATACTGGCGGATCAATTGCGCCGTTTTCACCGACGCCTCGACATCGTCGATGGCGAGCACGAATACTTCCGCATTCTCGGTATGCGCCGCGCGCAGCAATTCCAGCCGCGAGGCGTCGCCGTAAAAAACTTGATTGCCGAAGCGGCGCAGGAAGTCGACTTGGGTTTGACTGGCTTCGAGTGCCGTGAAGGCAATGTGTTTCGCGGCCAGGATGCGACCGACGATTTGGCCGAAGCGTCCGAAGCCGGCGATGACGACTTTGGGATAGAGATTGACCGGCGTGTCGAACGGCCGGTCGTCGGATTCGGTTGCTTTGAATGTCACGTCATAAAGAGCGAGCAGCACGGGACTCAAGACCATCGAGGCGGTCACCACCAGCACCAGCAGGTCGGCAAGCTGCGAGTCCATGATGCGCAAGCTCGCCGCAACGCCAAACAAGACGAAGGCGAATTCCCCGCCGGAGGGCAGGCTAATGGCCAAACCGCGGCTGGCATTGGCCGAGAGCCCGGAAACGCGGCCTATTGCCCAGAGTACGAGGATTTTAAACACTACCAGGCCAACCGTTAACCCTATGATAAGAAAGGGTTTTTCTCGAACCAGGCCTAGATTGGCCGACATGCCTACGCTGATGAAAAATAGCCCCAAGAGCAGGCCCTTGAACGGTTCAATGTCCGCCTCGAGTTCGTGCCGAAATTCGCTGTCAGCCAACAGTACACCGGCGAGGAATGACCCGAGCGACAGCGATAGACCGACTTGGCTCACGAGCAGCGCCGTCCCCAATACGATCAAGAGACCTGCCGCGGTGAAGGCCTCGGCGACTCCTGATGCCGCGATGATGCGCAGCATCGGACGCAGCACATAGCGGCCGCCGATGATGACCGCGCCCAGGACCGCAATGAGCTTGATCACCAGCCAGCCGCCCGGTTGCGCGGATTTTGCCGCGGCCACACTGAGCAGCGGCAGCAGTGCCAGCGCGGGCATCACCGAGACGTCTTGAAACAGCAGGATGCTGAATGCGGAGCGGCCAAACTGGGAATTGAGCTGTCCGCGCTCGGCAAGCAGCTGCAGCGCCAGCGCCGTCGAGGACATCGACAGGGCGAAGCCTATGATGAGCGCCGATTGCCACGGTTGCTCGAAAAGAAAAAAGGCGGCGGCGCCGACGCCGATACCGGTCGCCACCACCTGCGCGGCTCCTAAGCCGAAGATCGACCGGCGCAGCACCCACAGCCTCGAGGGCTGCAACTCCAAGCCAATGACAAACATCAGCAGCACAATCCCGAACTGCGCGATATTCTCGGTGGCCTCGACTCTGCTGATCAAGCCTAGGCTGCCTGGCCCGATGATGATGCCGGCGGTTAGGTAACCCAGCACCGATCCCAGCTTGAAGCGCCGGAAAATCGGTATGGCGATGACTGCGGCGGCGAGAAATATAGCGATCTGCGCCAACAAGCTCATAATATTTCTCCGTGATCTCCTCGAGAGCCTAGCATTATGTATCGCCAGAGCATTCAATTTCCGGTGAAAGACATGGCGCTGCGCGAGGATGTGCACGCGCTCGGCGATTTGATCGGCGAGACGCTTCGCGACCAAGGCGGCGAAGAGTTTCTCGAGCGGGTCGAAGGCGATCGTGTCGAGGCGATCCGACGCCGGGAGGGCGATTCACAAGGCGCCGCCGATCTCACGAGCCGCACCGCGGGGCGATCGCCCACCGCCGCCACCGAATTGACCCGCGCATTTTCCATCTGGTTCCTGGCCGTGAACACGGCGGAAAAAGCGCACCGCGTGCGTCGGCGCCGCGAATACTTGAGCGATTCGAGCACTTCTCAGCCCGGCGGAATCGCGGATTGCATCGGGCGCTTGCAGCGCGCGGGCGTGTCGCTGGATCAAGCGCTGCGCCTGATCAGTACGATGAGCATCGAGCCGGTGTTCACCGCACATCCCACGGAATCCACGCGCCGCACGATTTTGCGCAAGCAGCAGCATATTGCGCATGACCTGCTGGAGCGAACCGATCCCGGATCGACGCGGGCTGAACTCGACATGCTCTGGGCGCGCGTGCGGCTCGAGATCACCAGCATCTGGCAGACCGAGGAGCACCCGCGCGAGGGCCTGACAGTGGTCGATGAGCGCGAACACGTGCTGTTCTATCTCATCGATATTCTGTACCGCGTAGTGCCGCTGTTTTACGAGGAAATCGAAGCGGCGCTGGCTCACGCCTATTCAGTCCCGGTCGAAACACTGGACGTGCCCAACATCCTGCGCTTCGGATCATGGGTGGGCGGCGATATGGATGGCAACGCGGATGTACACGGCAAGACCATTCGCGAAACCTTGCACCGGCATCAGCAGCTGATCGTGTCGACTTATTTCGCAGAGTGCGGGCAGTTGGCGGAGTCCTTGAGCCAGAGCGCAAACCGGGTCGAGGTGAGCGGCAAGCTGGCCGAGCGCATCGAATCCTATGCGACGATTTTGCCGGGCGCGAAATCGATCGTGCCGACACGGCACGATCGCATGCCGTATCGAGTGTTCTTCGGCCAAATCAGCGAACGCTTGCAGGCAACTTACGAAGGCCGGCCCAACGCCTATCAAAGTCCCGAGGAATTGCTGTCCGACATCGGGCTGGCGGCGCTGAGCTTGCTCGAAAACAAGGGGCGTCATGCCGGATATTTTTTGGTGCGCAGGTTCATGCGCCGGGTGCGGACATTCGGATTTCATCTGGCGACGTTGGACGTCATTCAGCATGCCCACGTCCACGATGAGGTCATCGCACAAGGGCTGGACCAGAAGGCGTGGCCCACACTGCCGCCGCAGGAGCGGCTGCGGCAACTGCACGATTTTCTGGTGCGCGATTTAGGGCCGACGGCTTCCTTCGATGCGATGGGCCGGCGCAGCCTCTGGGTTTTCCAGGCGATCGCCCAGGCGCGCCACAAATTCGGCAGCCGCGCGATCGGTGATTACATCGTAAGCGGTGCGCGCGGTCCCGAAGACATCCTGGCGGTACTGCTGTTGGCGCGCTGGGCGGACATCACCGACAAGCGCAGCGGCGAATGTCCGCTCGATGTCGCTCCGCTGCTCGAGTCGATAGATACCTTGGACTCGGCGGGCGAGGTCCTGCGCGCCTTGCATGCCGAGCCTGCCTATCGCCGGCATCTCGAATCGCGAGCCAATCGCCAAGTCGTGGTGATCGGCTATTCCGACACGAACAAGCAGGGCGGAATCGCCGCATCGCGCTGGGCGTTGCAAGTGGCGCAGGTTCAACTGCTGGAAACGGCGCGTGCCACGGAGACGAATCTATTGATATTCCATGCGCGCGGCGGCACGCCGGCGCGGGGCGGCGGGCGCACCGAACGCCTGGTCGAGTCGCTGCCGAACGGCGCGATGCAGGGCGTTTTGCGCCTGACCGAACAGGGCGAAGTCGTCAATCAGAGCTACGGCCTGCGCCCGATTGCGATGCGGACGCTGGAGCGGACTTTCGCCTCAGTGGCGCTCGCAACCGCCCAAGCGAAGACAACGCCGATTGCCCCTGAACTCATCGCAGCCATGA
>Ga0302325_10022837_pt1 | contig 13072 bp, 12 predicted proteins | sample Palsa_T0_2_FD_201948 | JGI IMG/M metagenome (GOLD analysis project Ga0302325, IMG submission 201948) | Peat permafrost microbial communities from Stordalen Mire near Abisko, Sweden - Palsa_T0_2 | ecosystem: Environmental > Terrestrial > Soil > Palsa > Peat permafrost | place: Sweden: Abisko... | reverse complement strand
TGGACGTGCCGCCCATGTCGAAGCCGATGAGCCGTCTGAACCCCGCTTGCCGCCCGGTCTCGGCCATGCCGACAACGCCGCCCGCCGGACCGGAAAGAATGGCGTCCTTGCCGCGAAACAGTTCCGCCGCCGTGAGCCCGCCTGACGACATCATGAACATCAGGCGCGGGTGCTCTCCTCCTGCTTGCGGGGAGGGTTTTAGTTCCTCGGCCACCCGCGCCACGTAGCGGCGCAAGATCGGCGACAGATAGCTGTCGACGACGGTGGTATCGCCGCGCCCGACGAGCTTGATCAAAGGCGATACTTCGTGGCTGGCGGAAACCTGTTCGAAACCGCATTCGCGCGCGAGGAACGCGATTTGCCGCTCATGCTCGCCGTAGCGGTAGGCGTGCATCAGCACGACGGCAACGGCCCGGATGCCGTCTTCTTTGGCGCGCTTAAGTTCGGCCCGCGCCGCATCGAGATCCACCGCGCGCTCGACCGTGCCGTCGGCGCGCACGCGCTCATCGACCTCCACAACCCGTTCGTAGAGCATGTCCGGTATGACGATATGGCGCGCGAAGATTTTCGGCCGCGCCTGGTATCCGATGCGTAGCGCGTCGCGAAAGCCCTCGGTGATAAGAAGGAGCGTACGCTCGCCTTTGCGCTCAAGGAGTGCGTTGGTCGCGACCGTGGTTCCCATTTTCACGGCGCCGATGCCCGCGGCTGCAATGGGCTCGCCGGTGGCAAGTCCGAGCAGGTGGCGAATTCCCGCAACCGCCGCGTCCGCATACGCTTCGGGATTTTCCGACAGCAGCTTGTGGGTGACCAGCTTGCCGTCCGGCCGGCGGCCGATCACGTCGGTGAAGGTGCCGCCGCGGTCGATCCAGAATTCCCATCGTCCGGGGGGTTCATGCATGGCTTGTGACTAGGCCCAAGGTCGGCGAAGATATGGCGTAGGCGGGCGCGCGGCGAAGCCAATTCGCACACCGGACGAGGAAAAGATGCACAAAATCGCGTTGTCCGAGGCGTCAGTGGCCCGGGCCAAAATGCAATTCGGCAAGCTGCACTCCTTCGAGGCGATCGATCCGCGCAGTACGGCGCTGCTGGTGATCGACATGCAGAACTATTTCGTCAAGCCGGGCCATCAGGGCGAAGTGCCGCTCGCGCGCGAAATCGTGCCGAATATCAACCGTCTCGCCGCGGAACTGCGGCGCCGTAGCGGCCATGTCGTCTGGATCCGCAACGGCACCACGGACACCCGGCAGAGCTGGTCGAACTACCACGATTGGCTGACAAGCCGCAGCGCATGCAGCGGCGCTACGAGTCGATGGAGGTAGGCCATGACGGTTTCGAATTTTGGCACGATAACGACATCCGGCCGGAGGATACCTGCCTGACGAAGATGCGATACAGCGCGTTCATCCAGGGTTCCTCCGAGATCCAGCGGCACTTGCGCAAACGCAAGCTCGACACCGTTCTGATCACCGGCACCGCCACCAACGTTTGCTGCGAAAGCTCGGCGCGCGACGCGATGATGCTCAATTTCAAGACCATCATGGTGGCGGATGGGCTCGCCGCCAGCTCGGACGAGGAGCACAATGCCTCGCTGTCGGCATTCTACGGAAGGCTTGGCGACGTGCAGACCGTGGACGAAGTCCTGCAATCGCTCGATCGTGGCGACAAGGCGCGCGCGGCCGCGTGATCTAATTACCGACGGCCAAGCCTATTTTGCCGCCGCGTCGCGCGCCAACAGGCCCGCGATCGTCTTGATCTCGTTGCGCGCATATTTGGGCAGCCCCGCGCTGATTGAATCGCCGGAGTTGAATGAGGATTGCCCCATCAGCACCAGCGCCGGCACGAGGTTGCGCAGCACCGGCACCTTCTCGAAATCCTTTTTCTTGTCGAGCACGCTTTCGGGAATCGCCAGCACCATATAGGCCGTGACCACCGTCTTGCCGGCTTCTGTCGGATGGCCCTGAAACACGGCCAATAGCTTGCCGAATTTCATGATCTGGTTGACGTAGAAAATGTTCTGCTCGAGCACCCCGGAGACCGGCGTATCGAGCGCCGTTAGCTCCTTCAAGCCGGCCTGATCGGCGTCGGCGGACGAAAGCGCCGACAGCTCGCTCTCAAAATCGATGTGCTCGGAAACCTTCTTGGCGCTGTCGCGCAGCTTGTTCACCAGCATGATGCCGAGCGGAATCTTGCCTTCGAGCTTGTAGCTCGATTCGATGCAGATCAGCGTTGCCCGCCCGGTGCACCATTTCCGGTCCGGATTGGCATTGCCGGTACCCTGCGTATCGGTGAGCGGATTGACGTCGGCAGCGGCAATGAGCTTGTGCTTGATCGCCGGGTCGATTTTTTCCAGGAACGGCAGGGTCACGTAGCGCGAAAGGTCGAGCGTAGCCGGCGGCCGGTCGAGAACGAAGCGCGCTTGCGCCACAAACATCGTGAGCTTCTCGACGACCGGACCGGCGGCTGCGCCACTACTGGATGATTTGGTGACGGTCGGCTCGGTATAGCCGGGGAACAGCGAAAGAAATTTTTTCTGGGCGGGCTGTTCGCGTGTCCAATTCGCGGAACTGACGAGATTGGTGGCGCCGTCGGCGGCGCTGGCGGCCGCCACATCACTGAATGCGATGGCGCCCGGCTTGAGCTGTGCCAAGTCCCAACTGCGCGGCGAGCCGGCATCATCGATACGAAAATCCTGCGCGTTCGCAGCCGACAACGACCCCATCAGGCCGACAAGCGTGATCACGCGCCGTAGCCACATGCCGGTATCCTTCGGTCGCCTGAGAATCAGTTGGCCCGCCCGCCCCATAAATAGTCAGGATCCCGGCGAGCGTGCGTGCGCCGATCGGCCGGATCGGGAGCGGGTGCAAAGAGGCCGCGCGCGACCGGCCGCGGTTGCGCCGGCTGTAAACCACCCTGGCCCGGATAATAGGACTGGCCTGGTCCGCCGCTACCGCCCCAGCCCCAAGCGCCCCACGTCGTCTGCTCGGGCTCGGGATTGCGGGTCGCGTAAGCATCCTCGCGCGAAACGAGTTGATATTGCGTCTCATTGAGACGCCCATCGGCGTCGAGCCGAAAATGCTCGATGAAGCCGCGCCCGCTGGCGGCGCGATCCGCGACCACGCGATCCGCCGGCATCCCGAACACACGATCCGCCGTCGCACGATCTGCCGTGATGCGATCTCCGGACGTATAATCGATCGGCAGATCGACGAGACGGCGCCGAGCCTCCGGCGATGGTCCATTGAGGGGTGCCTTGGGCGCAATTCCCTCCGCCCAAATCGCCTGCAGGATCGGCTCGAAGATCGGCAAGGCCACACGCGCCCCGGTCGCGTTGGTGCCAAGCGAGCGCCGCTTGCCGTCGCCATTGTCGTAACCGACCCAGACGGCAATGGTCACGTCATTGGTGAAACCGACGAACCAGCCATCGACCGCATCCTCGGTGGTTCCGGTTTTGCCGGCGACGAAAGGTGAAAGCGATCCGATCGCGCGCGCGGTGCCGCGCGCCACCACGCCCTGCAACATGGTCTTGAGCTGATAGAAGGCGCTGCGATCGGCGGCGCCGATGAACGGCAGCGGCGCGTTCGGATACTGATAAACCGTATGGCCGTCCGCCTCGATCGACTCGATGGCGTGCGGGTGCGGCAGGGCGCCCTCATTGGCGACCGCCGCGTAAAAAGCGGCAAGATCGATCATGCGCACCGGCTGGGCCCCCAGCACGAACGGGTAGTAGCGGACGCAGTCGGTGTAGATTTTCGCCGCGACGGCCGTTGCGCAGACCTCGTCGAGACTTTTCTCCGGATCCGCGCTGATACCGCCGTCGAGCAGGTGAGCGGTCACGACGTTGACAGAATTCTCCAGCCCGCGCCGCATGGTGAACAGGCCGCCCAGGCCGTTGTCGGCGTTGCGCGGCGTCCAAAAATCTTCCTGGCGCGCGGTACCGCCGAATTCACGGGTGATGATGTCGCGACCGCCGCCCAAGCCGGCGCCAATCGGCGGCAGCGTTATGGGATCATCCGGGACCAGCGTGTTTGGCTGCAGCCCTGCTTGCAGCGCCGTCAGATAGGTAAGCGGCTTCATCGCCGAACCGGGCTGGCGCTGCGTTTGCGCGGTGCGGTTCAGTTGGCTCAACGGATAGGAAAAGCTCCCGGCCATGGCGAGGATGCGGCCGGTCTTGTTCTCCAGCACCAGAGCCGCGCCCTGCACCGTCGGCCGCACGCGCAATTGCGCCTGACCGCCGGCGACGTTCGGAGCGGCCGGGCCAGTCCTGGCTTTGGATGCAGCCTTGCTTTCGGGTGCGCGGACATAAACGACGTCATAGGCACCCAGGCCGCGCTTGACCTGCCACGTTGGCCCGCTCAGCGGCATCACGCGGCCATCGCTCAGGCCGACGCGGATAGGGCCGTCGCCACGTTTGCCGCCTCTATCCAGAACCACGGCCGGTTCCCAGTGCACGTCGTAGAGCGGCAGATGCACGGCTTGGAGCGCCTGTTGCCAACCCGGCATCGGCGGCGCCGCCGGCGCATTGCCCGTCGCATCGCTGGGCTTTGCGGCGTTCAGCTTCTGCATGGCGTCGGCGATATTCGCCTCAGGTCCGCGGAATTGTACGCGTCCGGCGGCGATTTCATAATGCGCCAGCCCCTCCTGCAACGCCGACTCGGCGACGCGCTGCACCGACGCATTAATCGTCGAATGCACCGTGTAGGGCTCGGCGGTCAGACTCGCCACACCATCCGATTTGGCCTCACGGCCGAGAAAATCGATGAAATGCAAACCGCTGTCGCGGCGCGGACGCTCGAAGGCGACGAGCTTCGGCGGCGCGGCCAAGGCGCGGTCCTTCTGCTCGGTGCTGATGGCCGCGTCCTCCTGCATACGGCCAAGAACGTAGGCGAGACGCTCCCTGGCACGATCGGGATGACGATCGGGATTGAAAAAGCTCGGGCCCTTGAGCAGGCCCGCAAGCATGGCGCCTTCGGCAAGCATGAGATCTTTCGCCGATTTGCCGAAATAGCTGCGCGCAGCCATCTCCACGCCCCAGGAGCCGCGGCCGAGATACGCCGAATTGAGGTAAAGCTCGAGAATCTCCGGCTTGCTGAGCGTGTTCTCGAGCCGCGAGGCGACAATCATTTCGCGGATCTTGCGCTCATAGGTCACGTCCTCCCCGACCAGCAGGTTCTTGACCACTTGCTGGGTGATGGTCGAACCGCCCTGCGGACGGCCGGATTCGGCGAGGTTGCCGATGAAGGCGCGGATGATGCCGCGCTCATCGACGCCGTGGTGCTGGAAGAAACGCCGGTCTTCGGCGGCGACGAACGCCTTCTGCACGAAATCGGGCACCGCGGTGAGCGGTACCCAGACGCGGCGGTTGCCCGGTTCGAACACCGCAGCGAAATTGCCACCCTTGCCGTCGAGGACCCTGCTCATGCTGGGCAGCTTGTGGCCCTTGAGCCGCGCCTGGTCGGGCAGATCGGCCGCCGCGTTATTGAAGAACTCGATCACCTGGCCGAGGTCGACGACCGGATTGGCGACACTCTCGTTCTTGCAGAACTGATGGTACGCGGTGTTCAGGTCGGCGAAATTGATACCGTGGAAGGCCTTGATGTCGCCTGCGACGGCCTTCGGATCGTTAAGCGCGGTGGAGATGAGATCGTCGAGGTTGATCGATTCGATATCGAAGGCCTGACGCATGTGGGCGCAGCCGTTGCGCAGTAGCTGCACCACCTCGGCCCGGTCTTGCACCGGGTCAAAGTGCGTCTTCACCGCCTGCGGCTGGGTCATTACCTCGCTCAGCGCCAGTGCGGTCGCAAAAATCTTGACGAGAATCATATCCATGGTGGGAGAGGCGAACACAGCCCGGTTAGAGGGGCGGGACAAACAGGAAGGTCAAGTATAGCCATCCGATCCTTACAAAAAGACTTTTTTGCGGGTCTTTTGTGCCGCATCCGGGTTTGCGGGACCGTGACGCAATTCCGTCGCAAAACCCGGCAGCCGGCAGCGCGCGCTCCCCAAACTACTTCGTCGCCGGTGCCAGCCGGTCAAAATGACGGCGCTTTTGCAACCACGCCAATAAGCCCAGCGCCGGCAGCCCGGCCAGCGCGCAGATGACGAAAAACGAGGCCCAGCCGGCGGCGTGGGCAACATAACCGGTCCCGAGCGCGAAAACGTTCCGCCCCAAAGCCGCGAACGCGGTCAACAGCGCAAACTGGGTAGCGGTATACAGCGGATTTCTGCATAGCGCGGAGAGGTAAGCGACGAAAATTACGGTCCCCACGGCATCGGTGAAAAACTCGATGGCGGTGGTCAGCGTGAGCAGCGGCACGCTCTTGCCGACGACGGCCTGCCAGGAAAAGGCCAGGATCATAATCGTCTGCAGGATGCCGCCGATCCATAAGCTGACCGGCAGCGGCAGGGCGCGCGCGACCAGACCGCCCGCAAATCCACCCAGCACCGCGCAAATAAACCCAACGCCGTTGCGAATGGTTGCGAGTTGCGGGAACGAGAACCCCAGATCGAGCACGAACGGCGTCAGCAATGCGAATGCCAGCGCGTCGGCGAGCTTGAACAACGCCACGAATACCAGCGCCGCGATCGCCAGATCGTGCGACAGGAAATCGCGGAGGCTGGCGAGCGCCGACCGGAAGGCGCGGGTGAGCGAATTCCGGTGCTCGGGCAACGCATGGTCGGCCTCGGCCGCGGCCGAACTCGCGGGTTCGGTGGCGAGCAGCGTTGCGGTAACGCCGATGAGAATCAGCACGGCCATGAGGGCATAGCAGGCGGTCCAGGCACTACGGTCGCCGAGCGTGGACTGGAATGCCGTCACCAGGAACAACGCGCCGGCCCCCGAAACCAGCGCGCCGACCCGATAAGCCGCGACGTAGGCGGCCATGCCGGCGGCCTGGTCATTTTCCGGCAGACTTTCAACCCGGAAGGCATCGACGACAATGTCTTGCGTCGCCGAAGCGGTGGCGACCACGAGCGCGCCGATGGCGACGGCGAACGCCGAGACGGCCGGGTCGCACAGGCCGAGGCCCACGATCGCCGCCATCAGCCAGGCTTGCGACAACAACAACCAGCCGCGACGACGCCCCAACAGCCTCGACAATACCGGGACGTCGAGCGCATCGACGAGCGGCGCCCACAGGAATTTGAAGTTGTAGGGCACCGCCACGGCCGCAAACAGGCCAATAGTCTTGATGTCGATGCCGCTCTGTTTCATCCACGCTTGCAGCGTCGAGCCGACCAGGATGATGGGCAGTCCGCTGGAGAACCCGAGCAGGAGGACAACCAGCACCCGCCGTTGCAGATAAACCGCCAGCGTATCGGCGACGGATGTGCGGGTGGGCGAGGCGCTGCCGATGGCGTCAGGCATCACGCTAAGCTCGGTGCTGACCGGTTCACTCGCCCGCTTCTAACTTGCGCACCAGCGGAGCTGGAATGATTGCAGCGTCGGCGTCGGCGGCGAACTCAACGTCGGCAATGCGGGCGCCGCGCTGCTCGATCTTCTGCGTCGAAACCAGGATTTGCCGCACATCCTCGGTCACCTGGCCAAAGTGCTGACCGAGCTTTGCGACGCGCTCGCTCATGCGCCTGACATCGTCGACAAGGGAGCCGACCTCCGCCTGAATACGGCCGGCCGCCTCGCGCATGCGCGCATCCTTCTGAATCTGCTGGATGACGTGGATGGCAATCATCAAGAGCGACGGCGAGACGATAATGACCTTGGCGCGGAAGGCTTTCTGCACGATTTCGTCGAAGCCGTCATGCAACTCGGCATAGACCGACTCCGAAGGCACGAACATGAGGGCGAGGTCCTGGGTCTCGCCGGGAATGAGGTATTTTTGCGCGATGTCGTTGACATGCTTGGTCACGTCGGCGCGCACCCGGGCGGCTCCCTGCCGGCGCTCGTCGTCGTTCTTTGCCTCACGATAGGCCGTAACGGCTTCCAGCGGAAATTTCGAATCGATCACCAGCGGTCGTCTGTCGGGCAGAAAGATGCAGCAATCGGGCCGCAGGCGATTGGAAAGCGTATACTGAAATTCGTAGCATTCTTTCGGCAATCCATCGCGAACGATGATTTCCATTCGTCCCTGGCCGAAGGCGCCGCGCTCCTGTTTGTTGGTCAGCACACTTTGCAGCGATGTCACCTGGGTGGCGAGCTCGGTGATATTCTTTTGCGCCCGATCGATGACCGCAAGCCGCTCACCGAGCTTTTGCATGTTCTCGGCCGTGCTCTGCTTGGTCTGCTCCAGCGAATTGCCGAGCCGATGCGAGACCGAATCCAGGCGCTCGTTGACGGTGTGCGCCAGCTGCGATTGACCCTTGGCAAGCATCCCGACCATCGCCTCGAGCCGCGCCGCCGCCTCGGCATGCGCGCGGCTGAATTCCGCCATCAACACATCCTCCGTCTCCGCGGCATGACGGGAGCGCCAGAGCACGATCGCCATCGCGGCAAGCGCCGCGCAGGCGACAAGGATGGCGACGAGGGCAATCTCGGTCATGCGCTGCTTCTACGCGATTCGCCGGGGCACGCGGCGGCCCAGAGCTTAGGGAACAAAGAGAGAACATGTATAACGCAGATTGGTCCACCCGCGCAACGGATCGCGCGCATTGACCGCGCTTTATGCACCCCTTACATCGCCGCCCAAGGGCTCGGTGAAATATGGCTTTGCGCGAAATCCTGAAAATTCCCGACAAGCGGCTGCGGCTCGTCTCCGAGCCGGTCAAGCGAGTCGACGCCGGCATCCGCGCGCTGGTCGATGACATGTTCGAGACCATGTACGACGCGCCCGGTATCGGGCTTGCGGCGATTCAGGTCGGCGTCGCCAAGCGCGTCGTGACCACGGATTTGTCAAAAAAGGAAGATTCGCACGAGCCGCGCGTCTTCATCAATCCCGAGATTGTCTGGGCGTCAAAGGAGAAATCGACCCACGAGGAAGGCTGCCTGTCGATTCCGGAATATTACGAGGAGGTGGAGCGGCCGCTGCAGGTGAAAGTCAAATATCTCGACCTCGACGGCAAGACCCGCGAAATCGAGGCCGCCGGCCTGTTCGCGACCTGCCTGCAACACGAGATCGACCACATCAACGGCGTGCTGTTCATCGACCATATCTCCAAGCTCAAGCGCGACCGCGTCATCAAGAAATTCACCAAGGCAGCGAAAGCGGCGAAGACGGCGAAGAAAGTGGAGGCATGATTGCCGCTCCGCCTCGTCTTCATGGGTACCCCCGACTTCGCCGTACCGACGCTCCTTGAGCTGGTCGGTGCCGGGCACGAGATTGCAGCGGTCTACACGCGCGCGCCGCAGCCCGCCGGCCGTGGGATGGCGCCGCGCGAAAGCCCGGTCGCGCGTGAAGCCTCGCGCTTCGGGCTTCCGGTCTTGACGCCGAAGACGCTGCGGGATGGCGACGCGGTGACCGCGATGCGCGCGCACGGCGCCGATGCCGCCGTGGTTGTCGCCTACGGGTTGATCCTGCCCAAGCCGATTCTGGATGCGTTTCCGCTCGGCTCCTTCAACCTCCACGCCTCGCTACTACCGCGCTGGCGGGGCGCGGCGCCGATCCAACGCGCGATCATGGCCGGCGACGGCGAGACCGGCGTGATGGTGATGAAAATGGAAGAAGGTCTCGACACCGGCCCGATCGCCATGGCGGAGCGCGTCGCGATCGGTCCCGATGCCACCGCCGGCGAATTGCACGACGAACTGGCGCGGCGCGGCGCCAGGCTGATGCCGGTCGCGCTCGCCGCGCTGAAGCGGGGCGCGCTGCAATTGACGCAACAGCCGGACGCCGGCGTGACCTATGCCAGCAAGATCGACAAGAACGAGACGCGCATCGACTGGACGCAGGCGTGGCGCGAGGTCCACGACCATTGCCGCGGCCTGTCGCCGTTTCCCGGCGCGTGGTTCGAGTTGGCCGGCGCCGGGCGTGTCAAGGCTTTGCGCACGACGAAGGGCGACGGCGGCGGCCGGCCCGGACAAGTGCTCGACGACAAGTTGACCGTGGCGTGTGGCGAAAACGCAGTGCGTCTGGTCGAACTGCAACGCGCCGGCGGCAAACCGATGCGGACGGAAGAATTTCTACGCGGAATGCCGATCGCGCGCGCAAGCATGTTGAGCTGACGCGCGAACGGCCATGCCCCGCTACAAGCTCACCATCGAATATGACGGCACGCCCTTCATCGGCTGGCAGGCGCAGGATAGCGGCGTCTCCGTGCAGGGCGTCATTACCGACGCAGTCGCGGCGTTTGCCGGCGAGCGCGCTGCGGTCGCCGGGGCTGGACGCACCGATACGGGTGTGCACGCGCTTGGTCAGGTGGCCCACGTCGATCTCGCCAGGGAATGGGACGGCGGCACCGTGCGTGACGCGCTCAATTCACATCTGCGTCCACATCCGGTCGCCGTTCTGACGGCGGAGCGCGTCGCCGAAGAGTTCGATGCGCGCTTCTCGGCGATCAAGCGCCATTATCTCTATCGCGTCGTCAACCGCCGCGCCGATCTCACGCTCGAGCAAAACCGCGCCTGGCGCGTGCCTCGGCCGCTCGACGACAAGGCCATGAACGACGCCGCGCAAAAACTTGTCGGCAAACACGACTTCACGACCTTCCGCGCCGCGGAATGCCAGGCGAAATCGCCGCTGAAGACGCTCGACCGTCTCGACGTCACGCGCTACGGCGACGAACTACGCATCCGCGCATCCGCACGCTCGTTTCTGCAACATCAGGTACGCTCGATGGCCGGCTCGCTTATTCATGTGGGCGAAGGCAAATGGAGCGCCGACGACCTTGCCACGGCGCTGGCCGCCCGCGACCGCGCCCGCTGCGGCCAGGTCGCGCCGCCGCACGGGCTTTATCTGGTCCGGGTGGATTACGACTAGCCGAAATACCGGTCGATAATCCGCCGGTAGATCGCGGTCAGCGTGACGAGATCGGCGACCGGCGCGCATTCGTCCACCTGATGCATGGTCTGCCCGACAAGGCCGAATTCCAGCACCGGGCAATAATCCTTGATGAAGCGCGCGTCCGAGGTGCCGCCGGAAGTCGAGAGCTTCGGCGTGCGGCCGGTCACTTCGGCGATGGCGGCGACGGCGAGATCGGTAAACGGCCCCGGCTTGGTGACAAAGACGTCAGCATTGGACGACTGCCAGTCGAAGGAGTAGGGCACGCGCCCGGCCGTCGCCGTCTGCGCGCGCTGCTCGATCAGCGCCTTGAGCGCGGCCTGGCTGTGGCAGTCGTTGTAGCGGATATTGAAGCGCGCGCGGGCTTCGCCCGGGATGAGATTGACGGTCGTATTGCCGACATCGACCGACGTGAATTCGAGGTGCGACGGATCGAAGTGCGCGCTGCCCTGGTCGAGCGGCGCCTGCAACGCGGCGATGAGTGCGACGAGGCCGCGGATCGGATTGTCGGCGCGGTCAGGATAGGCGACATGGCCCTGGCGGCCGCTGATGATGAGCGTGCCGTTGAGCGAACCGCGCCGGCCGGCCTTGATGGTGTCGCCGACCACGTCGACGTTGCTCGGCTCGCCGAGGATACAGTGGTCGAATGTTTCACCGCGCTCGGCCGCCCATTTCAGAAGCTTCACCGTGCCATTAACAGCGACGCTTTCCTCGTCGCCGGTGATGAGAAGCGAGAGCGAGCCTTTTTTCGGCTTGCCGCCATTGGCGGCGACATGATCGAGCGCGGCGGCGGCAAAGCAGGCGATGCCGCCCTTCATGTCGACCACGCCGCGTCCGTAAAGTTTATCGTCGGCGACTTCGCCGGCGAAAGGCGCGTGATGCCACGCCCTCCCGTCACCCGGCGGCACGACGTCGGTGTGACCGGCAAATACGAGATTCGGCTTTCCCGTACCGATCCGCGCGTAAAGGTTCTCGATCGGCGCCGTGCCGGGCTCGGCAAATGTCATGCGATGAACGCCAAATCCGGCCTGCGCCAGCACCGCCTGCAAATAGGCGAGCGCCCCGCCCTCCTGCGGCGTGACCGAGCGGCAGCGGACAAGATCACGGGCGATGGCGACGGGATCGGCGGTCACGTGTCAAAATCCGTCACGGCATCACGCTCCCAGTTGCACGGCAAGCTGATTGTTTAGCCGCCGCACCCAGCCGGGGATCAAAAAGGCATCCACAAAAACCCACACCAAGGTGATCACCGATCCGACGATGGTGATCGTCAAAACCAACTGCGCCACGGCGACGCCTGTGCGTTTGAGATAGAAATTATGGGCGCCGGCCAAACCCAGGAAAAACCACAACAGATAGGCGACGACCGCGCTCTTCTTGTTCGCAACGTAAAGCATCAGGGCGCGCGTTTCGTTCGACAGGCCGCCCTGCGGTTGGATCGCCGGTGGGACCCCTACGGAACGCTCGTCTGTCATGACTTTTTCTCCTCAGCGACGCCGTTTGGGTCAACTCTTCGCCAGCGGATCGGGGCCGTTTGGGTTCAAGCCGACCGTGCCGCGGCGGAAGCCAAGCTCGACGAGCAACGCAAGGCCGAACACCGAGAACGGCACCGCAATCGCAAGCGACAGCATGCTCGGCGCCTCGTCGGAGCCGGCCAGGTCAAGCACGGTAAAGAGGTCGAGCAACGCGCCGGCGCCGAAGAAAATGTACAACAGCCAGACCGGCAGGTTGCGGTCGTGGGCGCGTTTGAGGGAGACGGCAAATTCGGGATAGGTAAAAGCGAGATCGACGATCGCGCCCAGCCGCTCGCCTTGAAACTCGTCGGCGATGAAATGACAGACAAGCTCGGCGACCGCCAACACGCCCATCGCGATCCAGAATGTCTGGCGGCCGATACGGCCGTGAAAGCCGTTGAAGAGATAGGCCCAATCCATCCGGTGCCGTTCAATCCCGCAGCAATTCGTTGATGCTGGTCTTGGCGCGCGTCTTTTCGTCGACGCGTTTGACGATCACGGCACAAGAGAGGCTGGGGCTCGTTTCGCCGTTCGCGCGCGGCTTGCCCGGCATGCTGCCCGGCACGACGACCGCGTAGGCCGGCACCTCGCCCTGGAAAATCTCGCCGCTGTCGCGATCGACGATCTTGGTCGAGGCGCCGATGAAGACGCCCATCGATAGAACGGCACCTT
>Ga0302325_10022836_pt1 | contig 13072 bp, 11 predicted proteins | sample Palsa_T0_2_FD_201948 | JGI IMG/M metagenome (GOLD analysis project Ga0302325, IMG submission 201948) | Peat permafrost microbial communities from Stordalen Mire near Abisko, Sweden - Palsa_T0_2 | ecosystem: Environmental > Terrestrial > Soil > Palsa > Peat permafrost | place: Sweden: Abisko... | reverse complement strand
GGTGGAAGGTGTCGCAGCGGACCGATTATGCAACACATTCTGCCGGATTGGGCTTCTTGTACTTTTCCCGGTTCGCGTCCTCGAGACGGATTCGCGTGACTCGTGTCGTTTCCTGAACCAGATCGTCCGTGGCGCGAGTTCCGTCCCCGGCCATCACCGAACCGGCGGCCAGGGCGAAGCGCAATGCGTCTGCTTGATCATCGAAGTACAAAATTACTTGTCCCGACATAATTACTTCTCCTGAGTCTGGCCCTTGCTCGCATGGCAAGCGAGCGTAGCTCAAAAACATCAAATTAAGACGCAGGTGGCGCTAGGATCACTGCGTTCGATGGTGCTACCACTATTCTCCAATTGTCGGAGAATGCGGCAGACACTGATAGTGCTATTGTTGGTTCTCTTCCCGAGCACACAAGCCGCCGGATGAGGGGGCGGCAAGCCGGCCCGGGGGCTGATCGACGTGAGTCCAAATGGGAAGTCTCTGGCCGCCGTTTTTCGATAGATCGTCATCTCACAGATCGCCATCTAAGGATAGAATCAGCTATAGTGAATAAATACCAGTTGAGTGAGATGGTGTGACACGAATGTCGGCAAATCGGGGCGCGTTCGTAAGAGCCGTGTGCGTGCTCGCGGTTGCCTTGGTGTGCGTGATGGGGACGGTGCAGGCCACGCACTCGCACCCCGACGACACAGCCACATCCCACCATACCTGTACCATTTGCGCGACGGCTCATGCCGGAATTAATAGCCAGACGGTTGCCGTAGCGCCAGTTTTAACTGCCGTTCCCTTAGCAGTTATGGTTGCAGAAGTTTCGCTGGTTTTCCGTCCTGCGACTACCCAGTTTATCCGTCCTCCGCCGGCGTTCTGATCCCCGGCCCGGTTCATCAGGTTCCCAAACGACGGCGATCCTCGATCTCGAATGATCGGACCCGCCGCAGAACCATTTATTGGAGGAGTTCATGAATTTGTTGCACAGAAGCTCACGGGCTGCGGCTGTGGCCCTGGCTCTGGCGTTAACGATTGGAGCTGCGCAAGCGCAGTCGAGCGGGAGTTCGGGATCGATCAAAGGCACTGTCCTCGACCCGTCGGGCGCGGTGGTTGCAGATGCTGCCGTTGAAATTCACAATGCGGTTAGCGGCTATGATCGGAAGACGACGACAGACAGTAAGGGGAACTTCAGCTTTCTGAATGTGCCATTTAATCCTTACCACATGACCGTCGCGGGCGCGGGGTTTGCCGCCTACGCACAGGATGTTGAGCTCCGGTCGGTTGTACCCGTCGCGGTCAACGTCAGTCTTGAAGTTGCTGGCTCCTCCACCACGGTTTCGGTCGAAGCGGCGGGCGATCTGGTGGAGAACGATCCAACCTTCCATTCCGATGTGGACAAGGAGTTGATCGACAGACTCCCCGTGGGAGGTTCGTCGTCGTCCCTAAGTGCCATCGTCGGCGATGCTACTCCGGGCATCGCCTCCGATTCGAACGGGCAAATCCACGGCTACGGCGACCACGCCGAGAACTCATATAACATTGATGATCAACCGGATACGGACCAGCATAGCAAAGTCTTCTCGAACCAGATCTCCGTCGATTCCATTCAATCCATGGAGGTCATCGCCGGCGCGCCTCCGGCGGAATACGGAGGCAAGACGAGTGTCGTGATTGTAGCCACCACGCGCTCGGGCCAGGGCATCACCACGCCACACGGGAGCGTGAATACCTCCTACGGGTCGTTTGGCACTTCCACCTTGTCCGCCGACGTCGCTTACGGGGGAAAGAAATGGGGGAACTTCATCTCGGTCGGCGGTCTGAACAGCGGCCGCTTCCTGGATGCTCCGGAGTTTGCGGTGGTGCATGACAAGGGCAACGAACAGAACCTCTTTGACCGCGTCGACTTTCAACTATCATCCGCCGACTCGATCCGCCTGAACTTCGGTTACAGCCGAAGCTGGTTCCAGACGCCGAATTCCCTGGACGCCGAAAACGCAACTGCCTGGAGTGGGCTGAACGGGATTCTTCCAGCTGTGGAGAACTATGGCGGCGAAGTTCCCGGTACTAATATCACAGTCGGACCAGCCGACCAGCGCTCGAAGATTGGAACCTTCAACTTCGCTCCCTCCTGGACGCGGCTTATAAGTACGAACTCGGTATTCACCTTGGGCGCTTTTGTGCGCCGCGACGATTACAACTATTATCCGAGCACTGATCCGTTCGCAGACCTGCAGCCACCGAGTCTTCAGAGGCAATCGGTAGGTCAAAACCGAACTCTGACCAATACGGGCCTTCGATCCGACATTTCCCATGTCAAAGGGATGAATAACATCAAGGCGGGCGTAACCTACCAACAAACATTTCTCAACGAGAATGACACGATCGGGATCGTCGATCCGGCTTACAACGCGCCCTGCGTAACGGCGTCTCCGCTAACGCCACTGAACGCGAATCCATACGTTCCCGTCCCCGGTTTCACCAACCCTTCGCAATGCACCGGCGCCAACCAGCCGAACACCGCCGTCAATCCGAATGCACCCGGCACCGCTTTTTACCCGTATTTCAATCCGACCCTTTCGCCCTACGACTTGACACGCGGCGGAAGCGCTTACACCTTCAATGGCCATACGGACGTAAAGGAGCTTGCTCTCTACATTCAGGATGCGGTCACGGTAGGGCACTGGTCGATGAACCTTGGTATTCGCGGAGATCTCTACAATGGTCTCACCGTCGCGAGCCAGGCCGAGCCGCGCATCGGAATCTCATACAACGTCAAGAAGACGAGCACGATTCTTCGCGTCTCTTACGCGCGCACCCTGGAGTCGCCCTTTAATGAAAATCTGATTCTCTCCAGCATCGGATGCAGCAACCCGGTCTTAAATCCGCTGCTCTCTTGTTCGGCACCCAGGGCCAATCCTTTGAGTCCCGGTTTCCGCAATGAATTCCACGCCGGCCTTGAACAGGCGTTCGGGAAATACCTGGTTTTTTCTGGCGAGTGGATCACAAAATATACACACAACGGCTACGATTTCAGTGTTCTTGGCAATACCCCGATCACTTTCCCCATCGAATGGCACAACGCCAAAATTCCGGGATACGCCGGCACCCTGAAAGTACCGAACCTGCATGGCTTTTCGGCGCAGATGGTCTTTTCCAGCGTGTCGGCGCGCTTTTTCCAGCCCCAGATCGGCGGGGCGGGAGCGACAGTATCGAACGGCACCAATCTGCCCTTCCGCATCGATCACGACGAAAAGTTGAACCAGACAACTCACCTGCAATACCAGCCTTGGAAGCGTGGCCCGTGGTTTGGCGGCAACTGGCGCTACGACAGTGGACTGGTGGCCGGCAACGCTCCCTGTTATGGGGTAGATCCGGGCAACGACTGCACGCAGACGACCACCATCAACGGACAACCGGCCGTCTTTTTACGCGACGCTTTCGGAAACCCCTTGAGCGGCGATCAGGAATTCGAGGCCGGATTCACCTGCAATGGCGTCCATGCAACTCCGACATCCCCGCTACCTTCCACCTGTCTGGCATCGCAGTTTGGGTCGAGTCTCATCAAGGTACCGGCGCCGAACACCGAGAGCGACGACCACAATCCGCCACGCATCGCGCCCCGTAATCTGTTTGATCTTTCAGTGGGCGATGACAACCTGCTCAAGGGCGATCATTACAAATGGAGTCTTATGCTCACGGCCATCAACCTGACCAATAAACTGGCGCTGTATAACTTTCTCTCAACCTTCAGCGGGACACACTATGTGACCCCGCGCGCACTGACCGCTGAACTTGGGTTCCACTTCTAATCCGACCGGAAAGAATGGGTTTCGGCGCGGAATGGGACGGCCGGGAAGCCCGTTCCCGCTGTCCCTCGAGGCCTGATCGGGCCGGCGACAAGATCCAGGATGCCGCACGCGCTTCGGGGAAAACACCATTTTCTATGACTTAGCCGGGACCTTTCGCGCCGGCGGTACTCGACGGTAACGAAGATCCTTTCTCTCTCATTACTGAAGTTTAGCCGCAAATACTCGATTTTCTTCCCCGCCGCTGCCCTGCCTGATATCAATGAGTGTTGCCGGTTTCTCTCCCCTGGGCCCGCGATGTGCGGGCAGGAGTCCGTTCAGATGACAACTCGCCCTCAAAACTGGAGGGACATGAGCATAGCGCCACGGTTTTTCATTGCCGTGGTCGTGCTTTGCGGCGCTACCGTGATGACCGTTTCGGTTCTCCACGGCAGGAGCGAAAATCCGCTCAAATTCCTCTGCTATCTGATAATCGCTCTGGCCGCTTCGCGCCTCAAGGTTAATCTGCCCGGAATTACCGGCACAATGTCGGTCAACTTTCTCTTTCTCTTGCTGGGTGTACTGGAACTGAGTTTTGCCGAAACCATGGCGCTCGGGTGCGCGGCAGCGGTGGTGCAGTGCTTCGACAGGGCCCGCCCGAATCCGATTCAAGTCACTTTCAATGTCTGCTCCACGGCGCTCGCCATCGCTGTCACTTTCGCGTCGTATCGCTATGCACTCGTGCATCGGACGGTGAACGACCCGTCAACCCTGCTCTTTATGGCGGCGTGTGTCTATTTCGTAGCCAATACGCTTCCGGTCGCGGCCATCATTTCATTAACGGAAAGAAGGTCGCTGCGAAAGCTCTGGTCCGATTGCTACTTCTGGAGTTTCCCCTACTATCTTGTAGGCGCGGGCGTAGTCGGCATGATGAGCTGGATTCACGGCTTCAGCGACTGGCAGACCTCATTGTTGACGCTTCCCGTCGTCTATCTCATCTATCGCTCCTACCGCCTTTACCTCGGTAAACTCGACAACGAGAAGCGGCACGTCGAAGAGATGGCCGATCTGCATATGCGGACCATCGAGGCACTGGCTCTGGCCATCGAAGCCAAGGATCAGACCACTCACGATCACCTGCAGAGAGTTCGGGTCTACGCTGTCGAAGTCGCGAAGGAGCTCAAGGTTGACCGGGAGGGAATGGAAGCGCTGCAGGCAGCGGCGCTATTGCATGATATCGGCAAGCTGGCGATTCCCGAGCACATCATCTCAAAACCCGGCCGCCTGACCCCGGAAGAATTCGAAAAGATGAAGATTCATCCGCTCGTGGGAGCGGAAATTCTGGAACGCGTGCGCTTTCCCTACCCGGTTGTGCCCATCGTTCGGGCGCATCATGAGAAATTCGACGGGACCGGCTATCCCATGGGATTGCGAGGAACCGAGATACCAATTGGCGCCCGCATTCTGGCGGCGGTCGATTTTCTGGACGCGCTCGCTTCCGATCGGCAATACCGGCTCGCACTGCCGCTGAACGAAGCGATGGCGCAAGTGGTTCGCGAATCGGGAAAGGCCTTCGATCCTGACGTCGTCAGAGTGCTCGAGCGCAAGTATGTAGAACTGGAAAGGCTTGTCCACGAGCGTACCGACAGTCTGGGGAAACAGAGATTATCCACCGAAGTGCAAGATCTTGACGGGGACGCATCCGCCGAGCCGCTGATCAAGCCCGATGCCGGGTTCGAGGCGCAAGGAAAGCGCCAGCTGCCGGAGCGCAGCTTTCTGAGCTCGATCGCGGCCGCGCGTCAGGAAGCGCAAACTCTTTTCGAGCTCAGCCAGGACCTCGGAGCCTCGCTCAGTCTGGGCGAGACGCTCTCCGTGTTTTCCGTGAAGTTGAAGCGGACGATTCCCTATGACGCCATCGCCATTTATATCTGTCAAGGCGACGAACTCATCCCGGAGTATGTAAATGGCGACAACTTCCGTCTGTTTGCCTCGCTTCGCATTCCGATTGGACAGGGGCTTTCAGGGTGGGTCGTCCAGAACCGCAAACCCATCCTGAATGGCAATCCCTCGGTCGAGCCCGGTTATTTGAACGATACTTCGAAATACAGCACGCTGATGTCAGCGCTCGCGGTGCCGCTTGAGGGGTTGCAGGGCGTGGTCGGAGTGGTCGCTTTGTACCACGCGGAAAAGGATTTCTTTACCTCGGACCACCTGCGCATTTTGCGCGCCGTAAGTTCCAAGATGGGGCTCGCCATTGAAAACGCGATGAAGTACGAGCAGGCGGAGAATTCGGCGGTTACCGATTACCTCACCGGCCTTCCGAATGCCCGTTCGCTATTCCTGCAACTCGACCGTGAACTGGCGCGCTGCAAACGCGACAACAATACCCTGACTGTTATGGTCGCCGATCTGGATGGTTTCAAGCAGATCAACGACCGCTTTGGACACCTGGAAGGCAATCGTGTATTGCGGTTGTTTGCGCATTCTCTTAAGGAAACAAGCCGCGAGTACGATTACGTCGCCCGCATGGGTGGCGACGAATTCGTGGTCATCGCTCCCGGACTCACTGCAGAAGCCTCCGCGCGCAAGGCCGAACAGATGCGCAGCCTGGCACAACAGGCGGGCAAGACCATCTGCAATGAGGACATCCTTTCTTTGAGCGTGGGCAAGGCTCTCTATCCGGAAGACGGCATGGACGCTGAAAGAATCCTCTCCGAAGCCGATAAGCGCATGTACCTGCAGAAGCGAAGCCAATCCACGCAAAAGAACCGGCGTCTCTATCCGCGGGTCCGTGGCAGGCTGACCACCGAAATCTCCGGAAATGGCCAGGAACGGCCAACACTGGGCATTGTCACCAATCTTAGCGTCGGCGGTTGTTATGTCGAAACCAGAGGTTTCCTCTTGCCCGGATCGAAGCTGAAACTCAGCTTTTCACACGCCCATACCAATGTTTCAGTCGATAGCGAGGTCGTGCGGATGGATATGGGCACAGGCGGGGCGCTGAAGTTCAGCGAGATGACGCACGAGATCCGCGCGGCGTTACAGCGGATACTCGAGCAACTGGCGACTGCGGAGGCGGCAGTCGAACTAAAACGCGCTCAGGGTGCCGCTTTTGGCGCTCTGTAACGCGCCTCCAGTAACCAGCCCCCGATCATGCAGGAACTGCGACGGGACGAATCTGAATCAAAGGCACTGTGGTACGTGGTTTTGACAATCCGTGCCGCAGCATGTTCGCCGTCGGCACGCCGGTACGATAGAAAGATTTCTCGCAATCGGCCGTGGATGGCCCGCGCATACTTCCTTCCATATAGGCCAATCCCGGGCAGCGCGAGCAAGTGCCGGCGTGGGAACACGACGAGCAGACGGCGAGATCCTTCACCTTGATCGAACGAACTTCGTTCATCTGCGGCGAGAAATTCCAGATATCCAGAAACTTCTGCTGCCGAACATTTCCCGTTGGAAGCGGGAATTGCACACAGGGAAAAACGTCGCCGTAAGGCGAAATGTAGCAGAAGGCATGACCCGCGCTGCACGAGTAACCTTCGAGGTCCTCTTTCGAAGGCGGCTTCGGCGGAGCACAGTAGTCGTCCTGATTGTCGACCAGCGCCGGATTATGGAAAATCTCGGGCAACTCCTCTCCCGGGATGCGCAAGGAAAGAACGGATGTGTCCCCGTCCATCATGGGCGTGATCGTGGGATCGAGGGTGTAATGGACGCCCAGTTCGTCGGCAAGCTCCTGCACGCCTTTATGGTCGGCTGAGTTTGCGGTCATCAGCACATTTGCGATGGTTACCCGCAGGCCTTGATCATGCAGAAAGCGAATGGCGCGAACGGTGCGCTCGAACGAATGCGGAAGCTTGGTGATGGCATCGTGCACCTCGGGTCGATGCGAGTAGACGCTGATCTGAATCGTGTCGACGCCCAGCTCGCGGATTCTGCGCGCTTCCTCCTCATGAATCATGACCGCGTTGGTCTTGATCTTCACCACGAACATGAGGCGCCGCGCATATTCAACCAGCTCCATGAAGTCGCGGCGCATGAAAACTTCGCCGCCGCTGAATGTGAGAAAGAAAACGCCGGCCTCGGCCAGTTGATCGAGCACGCCCTTGATTTCCGCGGTCGTCATCTCGCCATGGTCGTCATGATCGAGATAGCAATGCACGCATCGCTCGTTGCAGCGATAGGTAACGTCCAGGTGCACGGCGATGGGCACGCCGAGATCGAATGCTCTCTGTCCGACCTCAGACACCAGGCTCATGATCGGGACTCCGCAACCGACGGTCGACTGGAAACGACGAGAACTCCGTGGCCACAAAGCTCCGAGACAAACTGTTCGGCGTCGGCCTGGGCCTGATCGGGATCGACATCGAATTGCTGGCAGATGCGATCGCGGACAATCTCCTGCAATGGCGTGCTGCCATCGGCAGCCTGAAAGATCGCCGTGGCAACCTCATTCAATGTGAAAAAAGTCGAATTGGCCGAGTTCATGACCATCATTTCGCCGCCCAGCGCGCGAGCAGCTATCGCCGAACTGCGGGTGATGTAGATGCAATTTTCAGGCATGTTGCGCCACCTGTTCCGTGCTGCCTACGAAGTGTCGCACATCCTCCCACACCTTGGCATCTGGATAAAACGTCAGACGGCGAACGGGGACCTTGGAAACAAAATTGCAGGCCGTTGCAAAAAGCTTGTTCACTAATTCCGGGTCTTCGGCAAAAAACAGGATATTGCGCATCAGGCGGCGGACGGCTTGGGTAGAGGAGAGTTCGTCGATGCGGTTGTCGGGACCTTGTTCCAAAAAGAATAGAGCCGAGATCGGAGCGCTGCAATTCTCGCCGGAACGGGCCAGTTCTCCGGCGAACGGAGTGCCGAAGGCCGCATATCCGTCGGCGGTTGGGCGAAGGTAAGAAATCTCGTCGGTAAGCAGCGTAACGTCAGGAGGAGCCAGCCGAGTCATGGTGGTCTTTCCGGCGCCCGACACGCCCGAAAACAGATAAGCCTGGCCATCGCAAATCGCGCTCGCGGCGTGCAACAGGAATCCGCCGCGTTCGGCCAGAATCAGGCTATGCAGAATGCGCATTACAGAATCCAGGGAATAGGGGTTGGAATTTTGCAGCACGCTGCCTCGTCCGGTGCGGGGATCCAGGCGCGCACGGAAATCGCCCCGTTGCAGCAACCATTCTTCGCCGTCGCGGCGCACGCGAACGTCTTCATCGGAAGCGGGTTTCGTGAGGCTGAGATCAAACTCGAGTTCCAATTCAGGATGGGAAGAACTCAGGAAGCCTTCATAGCGCTGCCGCAACAGTTGATGAAAGCCATCGTCGCTCGTTGACAGGGCTACCGGAAGCCCCCCGATCTCCACACAGGTGACTTTACGCGACGCATCCATTATGTGCCGAATTCCGCTGGATTCTGACCCTGGCCGACCTCAGCCTTCCGAACCTCAAACGCGGATCGCTTCAGAGAGGAACGCTTCGGAAAGGTGTGGAACTTGAGCACAAGGCGCCGGGCAAGGCTGAAGTGGCAAAGCAACCACCCCAGCGCTCGGGAGCACTTTGCGCCAAAACCGGGGCGGAGAGCGAAGATGCGGAGGCCTCGACTGGCCTTAGCCACGAGGTGCCCAAGCAACGCTTCCGTGGGGAAGGCAGGGTCCGGGGCGGGCATGGAGTCCCCGCACAGCAGGAAGCCATTCGAAGTGCTTGTCGCAACCAGGCGATGCAGGAAAAAGCGGTTGTCGCGCATGGCGAGTACAATCTCTCCGGGCCGGAGGTTTTCGAGCGAGCAGCTTTCGATTTCTACTTCATCACCCGGCCAAAGAGCCGGGAGCATGCTTTCACCGTAAACGCGTAGACGCAAATATCCGCCCTGGCGCAGTCCGTCTGCGGCCAGGACTGAGGATTCTGTGATCCAGAACAGTCGCGCTGCATTCGTGGTGTCTTCCAGCATTAGGAGGTTTTATGTTGCTGGGTACAGGCCTGGTTGAGGCCGGACACTATTTTTCCGCAAACTAGCGCCTGCGTCTCGAAAACCCGTTCGTAGCGGAATGCCGGCTTGTGATAGGGTTTCTTCGCTTTACCCACGACGGCTGGTTGTTGATGTTTCTCGGAAGTTGGTTGATTGTCGATCATAGTTGATGAAGCCAGCGGTCGCGGCTGGCTCGTCCCCCGCTCATCGATCAGATTAAGGCAGTGTACTACACGCCGTTCGCCACTGCCAAATATCTTAGTTAGTTGCATTCCAAGTCAAAAAGGTGAACTGAATAATTAATAAAATGAGAGAGTTCCATTCAGCCTTGCGCGGCGCAAACTCAGAGAAAGTCCAACAATCGCGAGCGGTAACAAGACCACGCCGAAGCCGGCCAGAACGGAGAGCGTTCCAGCCATTGTGCGCACCGATTCACCCTGCAGCAAAGCCTTGCGCATTCCGTCAATCGCGTACGTCAGAGGAAGGGCTCGACCCAGAATCTCAAGCGGGCGGGGTAAGCTCTGAATTGGAAACATGGCTCCGCTCAGAAACCAGAAGCCAGAGCCGAAAAGCCACAGCAGGGCCGAGCCTTTCTGAAAGGCAACCTGCAGCGTGGCCGCCGCGATGCCGAATGCCAGAGCGATTGCAAAGGACAAGATCAGGATCACGAGGCACGAAAACAAATTGGCATGGACGGATGCCCGAAAAACTGCCACACCGGCGAAAAGATAGACCAATAGATTGAAGAGTTTGCCGGAGAAGGCAGACATCGAGCTGAGGATGATAAGCTCGGCCGGACGGGTGGATGTGGTCATCAGGACTTCGAGCGTTCCTGTCTGCTGGGCTTCCTGCACGGCGCTCAGAAAGGCCTGTGCGCTCATCAGGAAGAATGTGTAGAGCCCGGTGCCGACCAGGAGAAAAGGGAAGTATTCGACGCCGTCTGGACGAAAACCGGGGCCGATGGCATGCGACAGGAAATAAAAAGCGGCTAATTCGGTGAACACTCCAACCAGGGTGACGACAAAGCCGCTGCGATGGCGAATGGCGGTGAGCAGATCGCGGCGCAGGATGGCGTGGAGCTTGTCCAAAGTCGAGTTCATAGAACAATTTGTAATTTCTGACGGTGATTTCAAGTCTAACTACAAATGATTTAGCCGAGCCTCATCGACCTCGCCCGTCATGCGGAAGTAGAATGAGCGCAGGGTGTCAGCGCTTTCGCCCCTGCTTACAGAGCGATCGGCAACCACCTCGCCGTGATGAAGCAGGAGCAGGCGATTTCCAACCGCGACTGCTTCCGCAAAATTGTGCGTCGCGATCAGAACCGTCGTGTGTCGCTCAGCCAGGGCTCGAATCGTGGTCCAGAAGTGTGCCGTAGTGGCGGCATCGAGGCTGCGGGTCGGTTCATCGAGTAAAAGGACGCTCGGTCGCTTGACGAGGGCGCGCGCAATGCCCAGGCGCTGATACATTCCACTCGAAAACTTCATGACCAGCGTATCGGCGCTTTCTTCGAGTCCCGTATCGTGTAACACCTCTTTCACCCGTTGCCCGCGCTCGCTGCGCCGGACTTCGTCGAGGGCGGCAAAGAATTGGAGATTCTCGCGAGCGGAGAGACGTGGGAAAAATGACCGTTCCGTGGCGACGGCGATGCCGACTTGCCGCCGTACGTCACCGGCGTCCCGTTCGGTATTGAAGCCGCCCACGGATACCGATCCCGAATCTGGCAGAAGCAGGGTGGAGATAAGCTTAAGCGCAGTCGTTTTTCCGCTGCCGTTTGGGCCGAGCAATATCAAAACCGCCGCATCGGAGGTCGAGAAGGAGACGTCTCTCAGGGCAATCGTTTCACCTTCTCGCTCGCGTCCGAGCCAATTGAACAGGGCGGGACGATGGCGAAATATTTTGCAAACCGACTTGAAGACGATTCGATCCATGAATCGGAGATTCGAACAGCATAAGCGGCGCCAGCCTCACAAACTTCGAACCTGCGCCAAAGACTCTGTATTATAGTGGCGATTCTCAATCCGATCGATTTTCGGTGGCGCAGCGCTTCAAGGCTGCGATGACAGTCCCCGTTGCCTGCGGATTTTTACTGCGAACTCTTGTCTCCGTACTCCAAGTCGAGCCTCGCACAAAAAAGTGAAAACGAATTCGGCTTGCTGTGCGCGCTGGCCGCCACGGAGTTGACTCCTGCGCGAATCGAGCGCATCGCGAACTGGAATCTCTCCGCGCTCGACTGGAGTGAGTTTATCCGGCTGGCGGAGCATCATGGAGTCCTGTCGCTCGTCGCCCGCAATCTGATTGAGCATTGCCGCGCAGATCCTGATTTCAGAGAAAATGGTCCAGCAAATCCTGCTCCAGCAGATCACGGTCCAGATCGTACCCGCCGACTTCCGCCCGAAATCGAGCGTTCGCTGCGATCCGCATATAAAGCAAACCTGAAGCGCGGTCTGTGGTTTGCGGCCGAACTGGGACGCATCATGCGGCACTTCGAGGACGCGAAGTTGCGCGTTGTCCCGTACAAAGGACCGGTGCTGTCGCAGTCTGCCTACCACGACCTGGCGCTGCGAACTTTTTCGGATCTCGACTTCCTGATTGCACCGGGCGATTTCGTTCGCGCGAAAGAGGCTTTGGCTGAAATAGGATACCGGCCTTCAGGGGATATCTCGCCTGCCGTCGAGCGTTTCTGGCTGCGCAAAGGGAACGAATGCGCCTTTGATGGTGCAGCGGGAAACTATCTGGTCGAGCTGCAGTGGGCGTTGCTGCCTTATTACTACGGCGTCGAGCTCGGGGTGGAAGATCTAATCGCTCGCGCCGGCCGGACGGTTGTTGGCGAATGCGAGATGCCGTCTCTTTCTCCCGAGGATTCGGTTCTGGCGCTGTGCCTGCATGCCGCCAAACATCTCTGGATGCGGTTGATCTGGCTTGTGGACATAGCCGAAAGTTTGCGGGCTCCATTCCTCGACTACTCGCTGATATTTTCCCGGGCCCGCGACCTGGGTATCACTCGTATTCTCGGCATCAGTTCCTGGCTGGTTAAAAACGTAATTCACGCCGAACTTCCGCGACAGACGGAGGAGATGATCGACCTTGATCCGCAAGTCCGGGCGCTAGGCGAAGAGTTTGCCGGACGCGTTGCTCGCGGCGCGACCTATAATTTCGATTCCACGGAATACTTCAGGCTCATCCTCAAACTGCGTGAGCGCCGCGTCGACCGCTGGCGCTATTTGTGGCGTCTCGTCTGGACGCCGGGCGTAGGCGATCTGGCAACTGTTGAGCTACCGGAGGCGCTCTTTCCTCTATACCGAATGGTGCGAATCGGTCGGCTGATCGGGAAGCTCTA
>Ga0302325_10022835_pt1 | contig 13073 bp, 14 predicted proteins | sample Palsa_T0_2_FD_201948 | JGI IMG/M metagenome (GOLD analysis project Ga0302325, IMG submission 201948) | Peat permafrost microbial communities from Stordalen Mire near Abisko, Sweden - Palsa_T0_2 | ecosystem: Environmental > Terrestrial > Soil > Palsa > Peat permafrost | place: Sweden: Abisko... | reverse complement strand
AATTTAAGATTATCAGCAAGGAGAACCTCTTTATCGACGGTTCTGGAGCAGGACTTCACCGTACCGGGAAAGAAGAGCTCTTTATTGTGTCCTTTTGCACGCCCTACAATCGAGAATAAGCCCACAATGAAGTCTCGAGCATCTCAAGGTTCCGGCGGGACCCAGGAGTCTGACCGGCCATTGACACCAGTAGATCCAACACCACATCAGTCCGCCGATCCCATCTGCGCGGCAATGCATGCCGAAACTATGTCCTCTCCACCTCCATCTGTTACCGGCTCTGCGGCGAAATGCCCGATCCGATACCTCGATCAACACTCCCCGGAAGAGGTCGCCAGATACTTCGAAACGCACAAGCATGAAATCCCACGAAGTCATGAGATATGTGTGAAGCGTTACCAGAGGAACGAAGAAGATATCAGAAAGTTGGACGCGAAGTACGGGAATCTTGTTAGCATGATCCAGGGCCTCGGTCAGAAGCATCAACCAATGTTGCCTGCAAAGGAAGAGGATGATACTATGGAAGTGGAACAAGCATCGAATGAGCGAGTTGAGGATTGGGCGAAGGCGGTCAGTGCAGACGGAGTAGGCCATGAAGAAGAACCGGATGTACCAGAAGACGAAGAAGATCGAGAGGGACGATTCGATAGATCTTTGAAAGAAATTCGGGTTGGGGAGTCTCCCAGTAGGCCGTGGGGTATTTCTGTCCCGATATTAGAACCTCCTGAGGGTCAGAGACCAGTTTCTCCTCCACCAGCCCCCGTATCAGTTGAGCATGCTCCTAAGCAGTCTGGAAAATGCCCATTTGGACATGGTCCGGAGGTGAAGGTGGAAGAGAAGCTAGCCTCACCTCAAAATTTAGAGAAACCTACTGGCAAATGTCCTTTCCCACACGCGGACCAGCCTGCTTCTCTTACTCAGCCGGAACCAGCTGTTCAGGCCCAGCCTACCTTCATCCAGGCAGCAGAGATTCCAAAGACGAATGGTGGTATGGTTCCGCAAATGATTTTTACCGGGCCCGTCTTTATTGGTTACCCTATGGAGCAGGCCATTGCATTCATGCAGCATTACAAGGGCAATCAATGATAGACGAGAATTTTGACGAGAATGCACGAATCTTTTGCTTTGGGATATTAGCGACGGCGTTCAGATTCAAGAGATTTTGCATGGCGTTGAAGGTCTGTCTACAGAACCAGACTGCACACTTCCGTCTCAGGGTAGCGATTTCAATACCACAAGTCAATGAGGTTTGAAACTTCTTCACAATCTTTATCCAGAGGTTCTATGCTCTATATTGAAAGCTCCAGAACGCCAATGCAGACCCCTATATCCCAAACCTAATCACAGATCTACACATTCTACCGTTTCATCTTCGCCGTCACAGATTCGTCATCTACACCCCCTCTTGCGAACACATGTTCATCATCCGTAAACTCGTCCCTATACCCCGAATCTCTGCTTTCTATCCCTTCCTCCTGATCCCAAAGACTTATGTCATCAGGATCCATCAGTGCCGCGGCATCCATATCTTCGTTCCCATCCATATCCGTATATGTCCTGTCCCTTCCCCCAACCACCAGGCCATTCTCCTGTAGCCTATTCTCCAGATCCTCTTCCTCTAACTCTCTGGCTCGCGCCATCGTCTTTTGGTATATGAACCAGCCCACACCTGCTCCAATTATTGAGCCAATTATTATGCTAGCGTAGTTTATGGCTTTGGTTCCTGCATCCATCTTCCCCCCGTTCGCAGCGATTAGAGCAAGTCTACTCCCAATGAAGACGTGTATTAGAAGTTTTGGAGATGAAATTGCTGTGGCCAAAGCGAATGAAAGAGGGTGTACAGTCGGGAAAGTCGACATCGCCGCATTCGAGATGCTGTATGGCAATGGACAAACTCTAATCATGCACAAGATCTTGAGGCCATCGTGTTTGAGCGTGATGGCAAGGGCTTCGAAGCGTTTGTCCTTGCCTACGAGATTGTGCACGTAGTTTGACAGCACGGTTCTCGAAGCTATGAACGAGGCGAGGGATCCTGCCACAGTAGAGGATGCAGCGATGAACCATCCATCGGGAAATCCGTACACGAACCCTGCAATACTGACGGTTGTACTGTAGCCTATTAAAGGTGGGAAAGCGGCGATGAAGGTCATGAGCCAGAGGATTATCCAACCTCCCTGCACGTCGTGCCATTTCTTTGCTGCTGGGGCCAGATACACGATTATTTTCTCGTTGTAGACAAGGAAGAGAACTAGGAAAACGTTGACGACGACTAGGGCAGTGACGGCTAGGATTCGTTGGAAGAGTGTCAGGGCTTGGAAGGTCTTCACAAATTTTCTCGAAGCTTTCGTGGCGGAGTGGAGGATCTGAGATTTGTATGTCTGGCGGGAGGTTTGTGTGGAGTAGCGGCTTGTGCCTGAGAGTCGGCGGGACCAGGGAGGTCTTGACGATTGTTGGTCCGGTGAGGGAGATGATATTGGGGATATAGGGAGCGCGAGCAGCTTTGCTGTTGAGGAGTAGTCCGCAGGCATCGTGTTGCTTCGAGGGATGCGGGTAGAGGAGTTGTTCTGCAACGTACGCTTTTGTTTACAGAAGTTTGAGCAATTCTAGGTCAGCTCGGCGGAATCATAGAGTCTTCGATGTGATGGGGTGTATGTAACCGCTCTTTGGCGATGTTTGAAGTGGGAGGTTGAAGGCCGTGCTGGCTAACGTTGAAACGCAATGCTGACAAGAGTTGCAATGATCGTTTAGAAGAGAGAATTGTGAATCTACTGTACAGAATACGAATGGACAGAGGTGTAGTTGGAAGTAGCCTACCACTCTCGAACGTGTGCTGGTGAAGTAAATACAGTAAGTTGGCGGGATCCTTGAGGGACCACAGGCTGAGACGACACCTGGGCTTGGGCCTCTGAGGTGACGTCGTACAGTACGAAGTACAAAGTACGGGGATGGAGACGCAGAAAACCGCCGGCCATTTCGAATCCCGAATGCGACTCGGTCACGTGAAGCTGCATTCCACTGCCCCCAGATTCTGGCGCAACTCGGCTGGAGTAACTGAGAATTTCATACTGGTGAAATTGCTCATAATTAGTAAATTTACCCAGACCATATTTATCCATATTAGATCCTCATAATTCACCCTTCCAAGCCTCGCTGTCCACTCTCGCTCCTAGGCGCGGCGATAACAGGGCCAATTAGCGTGCTCGCCCCCGGATCCTAACTCCAGCCTCACCACCATCCTCAAGACCTCCCGCCTCGACCGTCAACCTCTCGGGTCGCCCTCGTTCCCATGTCATCTTCAAGATTCCTGTCGACAATGTAAGAGGGCAGGTGCCTTGGCCGCCTTGCTCTTGCTGTTATCATCTTGCGCTATTTGCTTATTGCAGTTCAGCGCTCCTTCCTCAGCCCGCCTAATCAAATTGCGAACCCGATCCGCCTCACCTCCAAAGGTGCCTTTCGTTGCCTTCCCAATTTCCCAGCGTTTTGCATCATACACGCCAGTTAATTTCCTCCCACGAAGTTTCTACCAAATCTGCAAAAATGGTCTCCGACGAGACATACGAGATCTGTCTACCCTTGCTCCAAGACGAGACCCTCGATGATGAAGAAAGGACAGACAAGCTGGAGGAGTTGCTTAAGAAGGAAACAACGTTAGTGGGAAGTGCTATTGAGAACACCGTCTTGGACGTGTTATGGAGATACCGGGAGTCGTCGACTAATCCGACTTCACCTCCGCCTTTGCGGCACACGGTGCTGCGACGACCATCCCCGGCTCCATGGCAGATCCCTCGAGGTGGTGCTGGTACTCCGGTGTCATCGTCTCCTCGCCTTGGGGTCAGCCCTCTTGCACCACCTGGATTTATCCCTCAAGCTTTCAACAGAGCAAAGTCATCGACAGCTTCCCCGTTCACCTCACCCCGCCCTTCACCAAGACTTGCTTTTTCGAGTCCAGCGATTCCTCACAGCCCGAGTTTGAACGCATACGAGTTTCCCACTGATACCAGCCCTACACAGGATATATACGGGGACTATGGTAGCGATAATGTCGACTGGTTGGTAAACGACGATGGGGGAAGTAATACATCATCTTCTGCTGGTGGCCACAGTGGTCTCAATGCAGCGGCTGCCGAGTATATTCAGCCTCAACAATCAGATATGAGTCCATATGATATGCTTCGGTCAATACTTGGTCCTTCGAAATCAGATGAAGAAATCGAGGCGGCTCTTGCTATGCACGGATATGACTTGAGCGCTACAATCATGGCATTCATGGAAGGCCAAACCAACGATATGTCCACAGCTCAAGCCCAAGCCGCTGATGCTAAGAATGCTATTTTGATTGGTAAATCGATGACTGCAGAGGTCCCCCGTCCTATCACCCCAGCAGGTGGACAACGAAGTGGTGTCGTTTGCAGATTCTGGCTCTCAACTGGACAATGTCTCAGGGCAGATTGCAGATTCAGCCATGATCTTAGCAATCATATCTGCAAGTAAGTATATTTTAGGTTATTACACATATCATAGGCTAACCTTGTAGATATTGGGTGATGGGCAACTGCCTTGCTGGCGATACTTGCATCTTCTCCCATGACCCATCACATTTCATGAATCGTCTTGCGCTGGACGAAAGCAGTACACCCCCCCTCCAGAATGCTCAGCCGAGCTTTCAGTTCCAAGATTACAATGCTTTCCCTTCGTTGCAACCTTTGCAGGACCAGTGGCCCAGCTCGTATAGTTCCAGCAACGCTTTCAGTAACTATCAAGGCACAAGCTTTACTCCACCACCAGGATTCAAAGGAATGCAAGGCTACATAAGTGATGGGTCTAGCCAGAGATCACGACCTAGTAGCCGACACCAAACTCGAGAATTGAACCCAGCCGCTCCTGCTCTAGATGATACTGAGGCCTTCCCTTCACTCGGCGCAGTCGCTGCAAAGGGTGGCAAGAAACACCACGGGAAAAGAGGCGGCCATGGCCATGGCCACAAGGAGGCACCCACTCCCAGCTCGTTGGCGGAAGTGGTAAAGATATCCCCATCTCCAGGTCCTGGCTTGATGAGACAAGACGTGAAGAAAATGGGCAGAAATGGCAGCTCAACCAGTATTCGCAATGGAGAGAATAGTATTGCTGCACAGGCTATTCCCAGTCCGCAGCATGTCCCTTGGCTGGAGACTGGTGAAAAGGCCAACAAAGCATACCTCAAAGCCAGACAAGATGCAATTAAGCATGGTGGCTTGAGGAACAAGTTCTTGCAAAGGTAAATTCGTCTTCCAAAAGCTGTGAAAACATTGCTAATCCAAAATAGTGCCGCTCAAGCATGGAATCGCAACGATGCAAGGGCTGCAAAAGCCCTGAGTCTTCGGGGTCAAAGCGAGAATGATGCGATGCGAAAAGCCCATCGAGAAGCAGCTCGTGAGCTTTACGAAGAACGCAACAAGAATAGCTCCTCAAGCTCCGAACTCTATGTTGATCTCCATGGGCTTCACCCTGAAGAAGCCGTCGAGTACCTCGAAAAGGTTCTTCTCGAAAATCAAAATGAAACAAGACCCGTCTATGCCATCACCGGCACTGGCCACCACAGCAAAAACGGCAAAGACAAGGTTGGCAAAGCTATTCGCAACTTTTTGAACGAGTGGCGATATGCCTACCGCGAATTCTCCGTCCCAGGTGATAGAAACAATGTCGGAGGTATCTTGGGCATTGATGCTCGATCTTGGGACAAGAGCTTGTCGAGAGAGGGCGCGAATGCTGCTGCGGCCGCGCCGGAGCCTGAGAAGGAAGAAGTTGATATCCTTAGTCAGGGACACGAGATTGGTCAGGGTAAGGTGCGCTTGCTGGTCAGAGATCCGCCCAAGGCCCGAATGGAAATCGATGACCTCCGGCTTAGATAGAGGAACAAGAATAAAACAAACTAGTAAAACTTTAAATATTCTTTACACCGATGATATTGAGTGAGCTTTGTATTCTGGGTACATTTTCCGAGTTCACTGGTAAAAAGAGTGTGCCATGGTTCTAAAAATATCTCGGACTTGGGACGACGTGACCCCTCTGGCTGCTAAATTGATACAAGGTTCGCTATGAACCACTACGGATTCCTTTACAGGCGGTTCCTACCATCAAAGAAAGTATATTCCAAAGCATTCAAATCGATATTCTTGAAGTTCTTCACCTACTAAACGTCAATATATAGGTCTATCATGGAATTTTCATAGCAGGGCTCCGAGTATAGTCCTCCGGGGAAGCCAGAGGTGATTGGAGGGGCGGGAAAACTTGAACATACGCTGACGGCCAAGATATCCTTCTCTGGATCTGTCTGTCCAAGATTTGCACGATCGAAATCGGCTAGAATGCTAGTGCCACAAGTCTTGCAGAATTTGTACGGCTTCTCTTTGGTGTTGAAGCGGTATGAAGCAAGGTTTTCATATTCTAGAGAGATGTGTGAACATTCAAATAGATGTGGATGATGAGGAGTGAGAAGTGCTACCGTAGTGAACACTACGTCTCGTCGACAAGGATACACGAAAAGATACCCGTTTTGGGTACAGATAGAATAATTACATTTGTTGATTGGGTACTTGAGAAAGACCACTAGAGCGTGATGGAGAATTGGACAGCCCCAGTAGCAGGATGATTGGTGGGTGGTGCGTTCTGCTTCTGAGGTTGGCTCTACGATGTGGAGAAGTGTGACATCGAGGAGTGTCGGAGATTTGATGACAGACATTATGAAATAAGGGCTGATTTGAATACAGAGAGAGCAAATGACAGTGACGAGAATGGATGTATCTTTTTGATACAGTTGCATTGTTTGAGGATCTTCAGGCCAGACCACGCTGTGTGAGGTTGAGAGTGTAATGCTTACAGATGCGTGAAACCGAATATCAGATAAACGCACTCAATTCGCGAGTCAATGCCACCTAGGCTTACGTGAAACAAAATTTAGAGTTGATGGAAGGTGGGATTTCAATACTGCAAAGCCCACTTAGACAATTCGATAGAATCTGAGGTGAAAAATGATATTCTCGGTGTGCCTTATCAAGGCTCAGAGCTTAGACGTCATCCCATAAAGGGGCATTGTCCAAAAGAAGGATACAACGCGTCAAGGTGAGCTAGCTTCAAAAGACTTTTCGGGGTTCAGATCTCAGCTTTATGAAAAGACCCCGATGGGGATCGAAAATGTTTGAATCATACGATATTACTGTATATGCAAAAGTCTGCCAGAGAGTGAACGGCATTCTCGGAGACATGAATCGTGGAGTGCTGGTTAAGCGGTGAGATATTGATTGGATCGCACCGCAGCGGAGAAGGAGATGAACATGCAAGAATTGGGGCCACGGAGATGTCGATTTTGATTTCGAGTCATCTGCATGCTCACTTTTAATTGCATTTTCGTATCTCTACCCTCAAACCAGTACTGTAAGGGAGGCGGAACATCGGGGTAAGCGGCTTCGGCAGAAGTCGGAAGGAAGGTTTGTAGTGATGGGAGAGGTCGGACAAGGCTGCGAACCCAGCTACGGTAATTTTTAAGACGACAGTGAAAATGTCCTCGGCGGCAACGATATTCCGGCAAGGTCCTTGTTTTAGAAATCAACACTGATCCACTTGTGCATGAAGCCAGCGAAAAGTTGCCGTCTAGTTACGAGGATATTCCGAAGTGCACGAAATCGGAAATCCATTCGGCGTCTTAGCCCTGCACGCAGCTTACCTACTGTACTGTGTTTGCATGCCCCTCGTAGTCAAGGGGCACAGCCTTGAGCGCGGACCCGTCCCCCATTTGACTATAAGACTCATCGACGACCAGGTCTCTGAGGCACTCACTCCTTGCTACACCAAAGACATCATCATTGCTTCTGTGACAATCACTAACAAACCCCTTTATATTTTCTGTTTGCGTACATTCGGGCTTGACTGCTAATCAACCTCAATGTACGTTCCTCGAGTATCAACGAAGATACCGCTCTCAAAACAAACCGCTGCACAGCTATCAAAAGCTGTGTCAAGCTTCTCCCATTCCTATGGAATCTCCAGCACGCCAGGTCTGCATCTGACTGGTCAGCACATCCAATCCTCGCAATCTCGACGACAATTCTCCTCGACATCAAGAACTCGGCTTCGAGACTACTTTCCAGAGCCTGAACATGGCCAAATCTTTAAGACGGATCCCGCATGGCCTCATCCTGGGTAAGCACTCATCTTACACCTGCGAAACACGATGCTAATAATTGTCCGCAGATATGACGGCGAAAAGATGAGAACAGATATTTACTTTGCCCACCGCGAGCCGAAAGACTTCTCCGACCGAGTAGCTCTCTTCATGGTACGCTTCCTCAGATGGGGAATGGACACGGCAACACGATATAAGCACCATGTTGAATCCCCAAAGAAGGCTGGCGACGCCAACGCCGTCAGCGAGACCAAGCCCTATGAAATGAGCGAACGAAAGTGGCTCATCCGAATGGTTTTCCTCGAGTCTGTTGCAGGCGTGCCGGGGATGGTCGCGGGTATGCTGCGACACCTTCATTCTCTCCGCCGAATGAAGCGTGACAATGGCTGGATCGAGACGCTGCTAGAAGAGGCCTACAATGAGCGCATGCACCTGCTCACCTTTTTGAAGATGGCAGAACCAGGCTGGTTCATGCGCTTTATGATTCTGGGGGCACAAGGCGTCTTCTTTAACAGCATGTTCCTCTCCTACCTCATCTCTCCTCGCACTTGCCACAGATTCGTAGGCTACCTCGAGGAAGAAGCAGTCCTGACATACACGCTCGCAATCCAAGACCTCGAAGCAGGTAAACTTCCTAAATGGTCTGATCCTAAGTTCAAGGTCCCAGGGCTTGCGATTAACTATTGGAAGATGCCGGAAGGCCATCAGACAATGAGGGATCTGTTGTACTACATTCGAGCAGATGAAGCAAAGCATAGGGAGGTCAACCACACGCTATCCAACTTGAAGCAGAAGGAGGATCCGAACCCGTTCCTCAGTGAATACAAGGACGAATCGAAGCCCCACCCGAGCAGAGGTTTAGCGGTTAAGCCGACTGGATGGGAGAGGGACGAAGTCATCTAAGGGTTTCGCCTTCATCGATTGGAGAACGAATACGGATTGATTAGGAGTTAATATTGGTTGGATTTGGATTTGGGGCGTTAAAGGAAGATTAGAATAATCACTAAAAAAAAAATTCGGACAGAGGAAGAGAAACTTGTGCAGCCACAACTTCACTCTTTACACCATTGTACATAGACGGCCGGGGCGACCTAGACACGGCGTTCCGGTTCAAAGATCTCCTATTCTCAAAAAATTAGATACCACCTCGCACTCTAGATAGCTCATCCTAGACCTGAAAATCTTAATATGGAAGGATAATTTTCACTATTCAAGACCCAAATGTAAAGAGAACCCAGTTGATCGATTCTAGCACCAAATCTAAAATTCGGAACGTATGTTGACGCTGTAAGATTTATAGCTGAAGAGAACTTCGTAGATATATTGGTCCACTATGACACAATCCACCCCTTGACCGATCCATCAGATAGTCGCTGAAACCAGACGCCATCCTTGTAACCACGTAAATACATGCCTCTTACCGAAAAGACCACTGCCAACCATTCACACTATGCTCTTGCCTCAAAAACATCAAACTTATAATGTCCCATATACTATGCACAACCTCCCTCTCCACATTACAGCAAGAGCTGATCGTTCAATTAACTCCTCTCGTCTCCAATCACCGATCAATCCAATCCGCTATGCAAAAGTCATCTCAATCTCCCTCTCCCTCGCAAACTCCTCGTCCTCATCCACCCACGCATTATGATCTAAACTAATGGCCGGCAGCGTCGTAGGCAGCGTGCTACTACTCTTCAACTCCGGCCTTCGCAACGTCGCTGCTCTGTCTGTTGGCTCTGCAACCGGTGATCTGAATGCTGAGGGTGACTGGCTCGGGGCAGGTGACGAGTGGAGAGGAAGATGGTTGAAAGATCCAGACGCTGAGCGAGGGGGTGATTGATACGATGTATCAAAAGTCATTGAGACTTCGTCTTCCTCGTACCCTTTACCGTATCGCGGGGGAGATTTGATTACAGGTAGATTGCCACTAATTGAGCCACGTGGTGAGGCTGCTGGTGAGGGTCGCGTGGGATTGGTTGTCAACGGGGTGGCCGCATCGTAAGATTTTGTTGCTCGGAGAGAGGCGCGAGGGTCGGCTGTGCTGGAGGCGGCGAGGTCGAGTTTCATGGGCGGGAGCGTGGATTTCAGTTCTCTGACTTCCATCTGCTCGCTCGCAAGCTCGGCGCGGATGGCGTCTATGTCAAAGAGAACACCGTGATTGTTGCCTTCCGCATCTTCTGTTCGGCTCCTACCTTCAGGCTCACCCTTGGATTCCTCGTAGGTTTCCCATTCCTTTTTCTCGACAACGTTCTTCTTTTTCCTGCTTAACCAGCCGAATTTGCCTTTTCCTTCTTTTTCCTTTTCTTTCTTTTCGAATTCCTTGCGTGCTTCTTCGATCTCATTTATGAGCTCTCGCTGCCGCTTTTGGTGATTCTCTGGGTCGGGATCCTCAATTTCTGTGAATTCGTCGCTCTCTACCATCCAGCCGACTTCCCGAAGTAGTCGAGGCATAGCTGTTCTGTATGCCATGTGGCCGGGGACAAGTTCAGTGACGTCAACATTCTCAAGTCCCGGTATTTCTTCCACAGGCGCAAGTCCTGCCACTCGACTGATGCCACCGCTTGTTAAACGAAACAGATAACCCAGGATCCAGTCATTTTTCGCATAGCCGTTGACAAATCGGCCAGCGACTACAGATCTGGCCCTTAAATATTCGTCTTTCTTCGCCACTATTGGCGAGCCGAACAGGTAAACATTTTGCACGAGGCCATGTGCTCCCTTCTTGGCCAACTCTCTTAAACAAGAGAAGATGACTCTTGATCCAAGCGAGTATCCCACAAAGGTAATAGGACGAGCACCGAGATTTCGGTCAATGAGAGAATCCGCAAGAATCAGACCTGCAGCATTAGCTCGGTCCAGAGACACCGTCCAGGGATTATCAATTAGGTATGCTAGCTTTGTCAAGACAACCGGTAGTTGCAACGCAGCCATGAGACCAATCAAAATCGTGCTGCCGAGCACTTGTTGGAGACCTTGAGTAAGAGCCTAGGCCTGTCAGCATACTTTAACCAAGAAGGATATCAATTCATACCTCTGTAGCCAATATGTTAATGGTATCTCCCATACTTGTGAGCATCTCGGGTTCCCAAAGGACGGAATAAATGTCACCCATGATAGGATCAATGGTACTGTAAGGAAGTCGAACATCATCGATCTTTCCCGTCATCCATCCGGAAACAGTAACGATCAAATTTACTCGCTTGTTGTTGTGCAGCGGTCTGTACTCAAATGTCTTAACCGCACCTGTCCTTCGATTTGCAGCTCTCACCGCAATGATGCCACCAGATGCTGCTGCCCCAGAAGTGATAATCGCGGCTCCTCCAGCACCTGCCAGGAAGCCACCGGTTCCGGCAACACCAATAGTGGTGAAACCGGCAGCAAGTCCAGCACCAATCAAGGGAGCTAGCAAGCCCGCAGAAAGACCAATTACTAGACCGCCACCAACCGTGGCAAGACCCATCATCATATAACGTTTCTTAAGAGCGAGTTTTCTTCTGTTTTCTTTGTGCTCATCTTCGTTCCAGTTCTCCTTTTCAGCGGCTTGTTGCATTTCTAATGCATCAGTCACTCGTTTTTCGAATCGACAGATTTCAAGCCAGTCGACATTCATATTCTTCCCGACCCGTTCTAGCAAGACTCTTGATCGAGCATCGTAGACCGAGTCCGCGATCAAAGTCAAGAATAGATCACAAAGAACCGTCCATCGTAGGTCAATATCGAGATTCTTCGTAGTTGGGAGTTGTGAAGGTGTTCGCACCTCAGGCAGATCATCGCCTTCGTGTTCTTGGTAAGGAGGAGGCGCCTCTGCTGCCTCTTCTTCTGGCTGTGGGGTTCTGGGGACTGTTGGGGACGATATCGAAGGTCTGGAGGAACCAGACAGCCTAGAGCTCTTTTCCGTAGAAGCGACCGAACCAGGTCGAGGCGATGATATTCTAGCTGTAGATGGTTCCTCTTTCGCCATAGGATTCTTTACGCGAGCATTCTGCATGAGAGTAGGAGTCAGATCCGAGGGCTGAACACCATGATCAGACAACTGCTCGATCATGATCTGTTCAGCTGTGCTAATATCCATGTGTGCGTACAGCCGGACCATCATCTTCTGACTCCACATTTGCATGGCTTCAGCTGCCATTTGAAGTTCTTTCTTGGTACCTCTTGTTGTATTTATAGACTCTGCCTGTTTGATCATCTCAGACAAGATCAGTCGAGTCATACCGACATAGGCAATTCTTTGACCCTCGGTCAAAAGATCCTTGGTTGCTTGCATTTGAGAGAGGGCGTCTCGTTGCTCCTCATCCTCTTCTTGGCCAGCACCTGTCCCGCTATTAACTTCCTTGAAAAGATACTGCGTATCCTCGTCCAGACTTGTTGCAGACTGGGCATCTTCGTCCAGTTGCAACCTCGTATACCCTTTTCCTGCCCCACCGAGTCCTGCATATGCATCTGCCTCATCGTCCGAAAGATGAGCCTCTTTAGCTATGAGTCTATTATCATCATCGTACATATCGAATGGGGCGTAGGCGGGCATGGTCTGCCATTCTTCCTCCTCTTTTTGTGGTGATGCTACATCATTTTGGGCAAGATGTTGATGAGACCACTCTGATATACCCGCCTCTTTTGAACTTTGTCCTCGAGTGTGCCCATTTGGAAAAGTGACGCCGCTATGATTTTGACTATTAATTCCTTCTCCTTTATGAGACTTTAGGACATTGATATCTGGCGGTCTCGATTTTCCTGCGACGGGTTTTGAGGGCTCTTGCTGGTCGTCATTTTCAGGTGGAGTAATTTCTTGCACAGGCTCTCGAGGCTTTGGGGCGTCTGGAGTCGAGGCAGCATCGCCATATTCTACATTCTCTGCTTTGCCCATACCATTTGAAATACTGGCTGTTTCAAGTTCTCATACATTCTAAGC
>Ga0302325_10022834_pt1 | contig 13073 bp, 14 predicted proteins | sample Palsa_T0_2_FD_201948 | JGI IMG/M metagenome (GOLD analysis project Ga0302325, IMG submission 201948) | Peat permafrost microbial communities from Stordalen Mire near Abisko, Sweden - Palsa_T0_2 | ecosystem: Environmental > Terrestrial > Soil > Palsa > Peat permafrost | place: Sweden: Abisko... | reverse complement strand
CCCTGGCCCCCGCGCGCCCGCGGTCCGCCGCTCGCGATCGATCAGGTTTCCCACCGCGCCGCCGATGAGAAGGCCGGTGGGGAGCCACAGCAGACGGCGCCCGGGGCGCAGCGCGAAGTACCCGGCGAGGCCGGCGAGGGCGACGAGCGTGATCACGAGCACGAGCGCGCCACCGCCGGAGAAGAGGCTGAAGGCGACGCCGGTGTTGCGCACGTCGACGAGCTTGACTCCAGGGATCACCTTGTCCACCTGCCCGATGGCGATCCCCGACCGGACCGCGTGCTTGGTCACCTGGTCGAGGACGACCACGAGCACGAGCACGCCGGCGGCCCGGGCGTAGCGCCCCGCCCGACGGGCGCTCGAGGGGTCGGTTCGGGCGGTGACGGCCATTCCCCACAGGGTAGGCGGACGCGTCAGCCGTTGATGGCGTTGACCAGCAGCAGCCGGACTAGATACAGGACGATGATCGCCAGCATCGGGCTCAGGTCGACCTGCCCGATCGCCGGAATGAAGCGCCGGAAGACTCGTAGGTAGGGCTCGGAGACATCGCGCAGGAAGCCGAGGATGGCGTCCGAGACGCGTGAGTACGGCGGTCGCACCCCGAGCGTGAACATGATGTTGAGCAGGATGTAGATGAAGAGCAGAACGATGTACACCGTGAACAGCCCCGAGACGTAGCTCGCGACGTCCCCGCGCGTGGAGGCGAGGAGAATCACGTCCGGGCTCCGTCGATCACGGCGTCGATGGCGTCATGGAAGGCTGCGCGGACGCCGGCGCGCTCGAGCGCAGCGAGCCCGCGGGCAGTCGAACCGCCCGGCGAGGTCACCTCGCGCCGGACGGCGAGCGTGTCGTAGTCGCGGGCGGCGAGCAGCGCCGCGGTCCCGCCCATGGTCTCGACCACGAGCTCGGCGGCGAGCCCGGGCTTCAAGCCACGGCGCACGGCGGCGTCGACCTGCGCCTCGGCGAGCAAGGCCTGGTAGGCGGGGCCGACGCCCATCACGGCGGTCGCCGCCTCGATCTGGCGCTCGTCGAGGCTCACCACGCGGCCGAGACGGGCGAAGAGCGCGAGGACCTCGGCTTCGAGCGAGGGGTCGGGGGTCCGGCGTCCGGGCGTGTAGCAGACCAGCCCGCGGCGGACCTCGACGGCGGTGTTGGGCATCATCCGGAAGACCGGCGTCCCGTCGTAGGCGTGCTCGAGACGCTCGGTCGGGGTGGCGCCGAGGACCGACGCGACCGCCTTGACCACCCCCGAGATCTCCTGGGCCACCGAGTCCAAGCCGACCGGCTTGTGGCAAAGGACGACGAGGTCGGCACGCTCCGCCACGGCCAGGTTGCTCTCGAGCGCCTCGCCGCCGAGCTCCTCCACGAGCGCCGCCGCGCGGCCCGACCCGGCATCCGTGCACAGCACCGGGTCGCCCCACCCTCGAGCGAGAGCGCGTGCCATGTTGCCGGATCCGATCAGGCCGACTCTCATGGGTTGAAATCTAGCGAGGGGCACGTGCCGTGACCCCGGGAGCGCTAGCTCTGGTTGAAGAAGCCCTTCTCGAGCAGCCGCGCGCGTTCCTCGGCGGAGACTTCGACGTTGCGCGGAGTGAGGAGGAAGGTCTTGTCCGCGATGCGCTGCATGCCGCCGTCGAGGGCGTACGTGAGCCCGCTGGAGAAATCGATCAGCCGCTTGGAGAGGTCGGTGTCGATGCCCTGGAGGTTGAGGATGACGGGAATCGAGTCCTTGAACTTGTCGGCCACGTCCTGAGCGTCGTTGAAGCTCTTGGGGATCACGAGATGCACGCGCACGTCTCCTCCGCCTCCTCCTCCGCTCCGCACCGGGCGGCTGCCGCTTCCGTTGCTCACCGGGCGCAACACGCTCGTGCGCCGCTCGGTGCTGGCGCGCGGCTCACTTCCGGGATCGTCGGCGAAGATGTCGTCGATCTCGTCGCGCCGCCGGCGCGCGCTGAGCCGGCGCACGTTCGGCCGCTCGCGATAGCGGTCCTCGAGCTGGGTCTCGGGCTCGGCGTACGGCTCGGGCTCGGGCTCGTCGTCGTAGGAGTCGTCTTCGGCGAGCCCGAAGTAGACCATCGTTCGATGCCAGGTGTCTCGGAAAGCCATATCGATGGGGGTTTCGGGGGAGGTGGTTATTTCCCTTCAGCCGATTATGGCGCGCCCGCCTTATATAGGCAGGTTCCGAGGCGAACGATGGTGGCCCCCTCCTCCACCGCGACGACGTAGTCCTGGCTCGTACCCATGGAAAGATGACGCAGGCCCCGCCCCGCGGCGAGCTCTCGCAGGGCGGCGAAGTGCGCGCGGTTGGCCTCCGGAGAGCTCGCCAAGGGGGGCATGGTCATGAGCCCGACGACGCCCACCGGACAGCGCTCGATGAAGGCGTCGAGCTCGCTCGGCGCGATGCCGCTCTTTCCCCTCTCCCCGGCCACGTTCACCTCGACCAGGACCTCGGTGGTGGGCGGGGCGTGGCGCGCGAGCTGGGCCAGCACCGAATCGCTGGCCACCGAGTGGATGTAGCGCACGTGGGGCAGGATCTGCTTGACCTTGCGGCTCTGGAGGTGGCCGATGAAGTCCCAGGTGAAGCGGCCCGGGCGCGCTCGGGCCTTCTCCTCGAGGTCCTGGGCCCGGTTCTCGCCGACCAGCTCGATGCCCGCCTCGGCGAGCGCGTCGAGCTCGCCGACGGGGATGTACTTGACCGCCGCGAGAATCTCCACCTCGGACACGTCGCGCCCAGCGATCGCCGCCGCGCCGGCGATCTGCTCGCGCGCACGCTCGAGGTTCGCGCGCACGGTGGCGGGCGAAAGCGGGGCGAAGGTCAGCTCAGCCACGCGAGCCCCGCCTGGCGCCCGGTCACGCCGCGGTCGCGCCGGTGGGAGAAGAAGAGCGAGGAGTCCGAGCAGATCGTGCACAGGCCGACGTCGTGGACCACGCCCACTCCGGCGCGCTCGAGCTCGCGCGCGGCGAGCGCCTTCAGGTCGAGGTTGCGTCCGCGCCACACCGACGGGCCGTGACCCGCGAAGGCCGCGTGCACCTCCTCGCCGACCTCGTAGCAGCAGGGCCCCGCCCCGGGGCCGATCGCGGCACTCAGCGCTCCCTCGACCCCGAGCTCCCGCAGCCGACCAACACCGGCACCGATGATCCCCGCGGCGAGCCCGCGCCAGCCCGCGTGGAGCATGGCCACGGCACCGTCCCCGGCCACGGCCACGGGCAGGCAGTCGGCGACCATGACCGTGGCGGCCACGCCGCGCGCCGCCGTCACCTGACCATCCGCCTGCTCGGGACCCTCGCCGGCGACCGCCACAGCGGTGCCGTGGACCTGATGGCCCCACGCCAGCGCCACCCCGAGGCCGTCCTCCATCGCCCTGCGGTTCTCGAGCACGTCAGCGGGCTGCGGGCCTGTCGTCGCGCCTATGTTGAGGCTGGCGTACGGGCCCGCCGAGCAGCCGCCCCGGCGGGTCGTGAAGAGGGCGCTGGCGCCGGCGAGGTCGACGGCGATGTGGTCACCGGCAAAGCGGAAGGGGGATGGGAGATCGAGGGGCGGATCCACTCAGGGCATGATGCCAGCGCCCCGATGCCGACCCCGGGCCCGACCTTCAGGAGAAGCTGTTCAGGAACGCGCGGTCGGCCTTGCGGCTCCGAGTGAGCAGCTTGTCGGCGATCCCGATCTCCTCGACGACCCCGTGGCGGACCTTGAGCACGCCGGTCGATGACCCGTTGGGCGCGAGATACCAGTCGTTGGCGCCGATCCGGAAGGGCCGGCCCAGCTTGAGGCGCTTGCGGGCGCCCGCGACGGTGGCCTGAGGAGTCACGCCCCGCAGTGTGAAGTAGGGGTTCGCGGTCGAGACCCACACGACTCGACCGCTCAGCGCCGTGCGCCGGCGGCGGGGCGCGGCGCGCAGGAGCTTCGGGGAGGCGTAGCCGACCCGCACGCCGATCGGGGTCAGGCAGAAGAAGTCCTCATAGCGGGCGTGGTGGTTCGAGCTGCGGGTGTAGGCCCTGCGCGCCTGCGTGCGCGACATCCCGAGGCGGACGAGCCCAAGCGTGCCACCGCCGAGCTTCCCGGTGGCCAAGGGACACCCCGCGGCGGCCGACACGGGGAGCGGATCGAGCGAGTTCCCGGCCCCGATCGAGCCGCATCCGTTGACGTCGGGAAGCCCCGCGAACAGGGTCTTGAGGAAGGCGAGCGCGCTGGCCTCGAAGGGAATCGATGCCTCCGTGTGGTCCAGGCCGTCGTACTCGGTGAAGGTCACGGGGACGCCCTCTTGGCAGTACTTGTGGGCCAGCGCCTCGACGTCGGCGGCGACCATGACCCCGTCGCCGGTGCCGTCCTCGTTGCCGACCGCCATGAGCAGTGGGCCCTTCGGGTGACTGGAGGCGGTCCCCATGATCAGCTCGTTGATGAGCTTGGCGAAGAGCGGGATGGCGAGGACGTTCTGGTATTGCGGTTTGAGCAGCTGCTGGATGGTCAGGCCGGGATAGGCGCCGAGGAAGTTGTTGATGCATTCATTCGAGACCTGGGAGGTGACCGTCTGGCCGTAGGGGGAGAGATAGGTGCCCAGGTCGAACCCGAAGGCGCGCGAGAGCGCCACGAGCACGGCGGGGATCACCCCCGACCAGCTTGGGCTGCCGTTGACGTAGTTCAGGTTGTGTGCGAAGTCGACGGGGATGCCTCCTTCGGCGACACCGATGATGTTCAGGGCGGGGGCGTAGGTCGGGGCCAGCTCGCTGGCCCACTCGGTGGCGATCGACCCACCCGAATACCCGACCATCGCCACCGACGTCGAGCTCGGGGCCCCGATCGCGTTCTCGGTGGCCCGGATCCCGTCGAGGGTGCCGTAGCCGGACTCCTGACCGGCGGCCCACTCGAGGTTCGTGCCCTCGTAGTCGGAGACATCGACGGTGTAGCCCGCGGCCAGATAGCCCGCGATGATGGTGGCCTCCTCCTGAGCGGTGCTGTAGCTCGAGTTGCCGCCGGCCAGCGTGTAGGAAGGGTCGCATTCGGACCCGAGCCCGTCGTAGGCCGTCTGATAAGCGACGATCTTGGTGCCGAGGACGGCGAGGAGCGGCTCAATGATCGTGGTCACCGTGGCCGTGGGCTGGCCCTGCTCACCCGTGGTGCGGTATAGGACCTGATCGGCGGTGAACGGGGTGGCGCCGCCCGAGATCGAGATCTGAATCGTCCGCGACTTCAGCACCGTGCCGGGCGCGATCTGGGCCAACGGCGTCGTGCCCGAGTATGTATAGAACGGGTCGCTCGAGGGCAGGGTCGGAGCCGCCGCGGCGCGCGCCGAGGAAGCCGACGCGGCGAGGACGACCAAGGCGATCAGGCCGAGAAGGACGGGCAGCCACGCGCGCCGTCGGATCGGTGTCGCATTCCCTATCGCAGCGTCATGCATTCCACTTCCCTCTCCCGAGCCGGCCGTGCTCTTGAAGGCGATCCTATCCGGAGAGCGCTTAGGGCGTAACGGCCGTGTAACCGCCGACCCGCTACTACCCAGTGCCGTGCTGCGTGGAGCCAAGAGCCCTTCGATCGCCGTCGCCGCGGCGGGCTGCGTTCTCGCCGTCGCCGCCTGTGGCGGCTCGGGAGCGAAGCCAAGCGCCGCCTCGGGTCCCTACGGCCCGCGGAGCTCGCCGGCCGCGGTATCGAGGTGCATGCGCGCCAACGGCGTCTCGGGCTTCCCCGACCCGACGGCCGGGTCGGGCGGCGAGGGCTTCAACGGCCTCGGCGAGTCGAACACCGGCACGATCATCGTCGACGGCACCACCTTCAGCGGGCCCGTCGTCCTCGCGGCCGAGAAGGTGTGCAAGGAGTACCTGCCCGGGGGCGCTGGACCGCCGCCCACAATCTCCGAGAGCCGCAAGCTGGCGATGATCGCCAACGCCGAGTGCATGCGCAGGCACGGCATCCCCTTGCCCGACCCGACGTTCAGCCAGATCGGCGGGGCCGCCGTCAAGCTCGGGTCCGGAGTCAACCCCGCATCGCCCGCCTTCCAAGCCGCCGCCAAGGCGTGCGGCAACCTCGGGGTCCGTGGCGCCCCACGGCTGCCGCCGGGGTAGACGCGCGCCCTGTGCGCGCGCGACCTCATCCCCCGCGCCTATGATTCCCGCGCAGATGCCTGCCTTCTGTCGGCGCCGACCTCCGGGTGTGCTCGCTGCCTCGCGACGCACATAGTTCGCAGGAGCAGGTGCGGGCCGGCGCCCGCAACCGCATAGGCGTGCTGCTGGTCGAGGACGATGACGGCGATGCCCTGCTCGTCGAGGAGCTGCTGGCCGGAGGCTCGCTCGACGTGCGCCTGGTCCGCGGCCGGACGGTGCGTGAGGCGCTCGGCGAGCTGCCGGGCGAGATCGACTGCGTCCTTCTCGACCTCGGGTTGCCCGACGGCTTCGGTGTCGACACGGTGAGCCGGGTGCGCGCGGTGGCCCCGCGGATCGCGGTGATCGTGCTCACGGGCCTCGACAACGAGGCGGCGGGCGAGGCGGCCGTGGATGCCGGTGCGCAGGACTACCTGGTCAAGGGGAAGGTCGACGGCGGCCTGCTCGCGCGCGCGATCCGGTACGCGGTCGGGCGCCGCCACGCCGAGAATGTGCAGCAGCAGCTTCGCGTGGCGGAGATCCAGGCCGAGGAGAACGCGCGCCTCGAGCGCGGCCTCGTGCCGCACCCGATCGTCAACAACCGCTCGATCTGGATCGCCTCGAGCTACGTGCCCGGCCGGAGTCGCGCGCTCCTCGGGGGTGACTTCTTCGACGCCGTCGAGACCGCCGACGGATGTCTGCACGTGATGGTCGGGGACGTGAGCGGCCACGGCCCGGACGAGGCCGCGCTCGGCGCCGGCCTGCGGATCGCGTGGCGGGCACTGACCCTGTCGGGCGCCCCCGCCGACCTCGTGCTGCGCACACTGCAGCTCGTCACCGAGCACGAGCGCCAGAACCCGGGGACGTTCGCGACCCTGTGCGTGCTCGAGATCTCCGCCGAGACGAGCGCGCTGTCCCTGCGCCGGGCCGGCCACCCCGCCCCCGTGCTCGTGGTCGGGGACCGCATCACCAGCCTGCCGCTCGACGGCGGCGGCCCCCCGGTGGGCACGTTCCCCGGCGCGGAATGGCCCGTGTCGCGCTTCGAGCTCCCCGAGGACTGGTCCCTGCTCCTCTACACCGACGGGATCACAGAGGGGGGCGCGGGCCGTGGCTCCGATCGCCTCGGAGAGGAGGGCCTGCGAGGGCTGATCGCCGATTACGTCGCCCGCCGGCCCGGCTGGCGCGATGACCCCCACCGCCTGCTCGGCCAGCTCATCTCCGACGCCGAGGCGCTCAACGGCCGGGAGCTCACCGACGACGTGGCGATGCTGCTCGTCGGGGCGAGACGTCACCCCGACCGCGGATGAGCGACGCCGATCCTCCCGGGGATCGCCAGGGGCGCCTGACCCGGAAGCTCCTGACGGGTCTGCCGGTCGGGCAGTGGCTGGCCTTCAGCATCGGTGCGCTGCTCGTCCTCGCCGTGGTCGGCATCGGCTTGGCCTTCGCGGCCAACGCAACGGTCACCGATCGGCGTGCGCTCGGCAACCGGATCGCCCCGGCCCAGGTCGACGCGCTCGATCTCGAGAACGCGCTGATCAACGAGGAAACCGGAGTGCGGGGCTTCATCATCACCGACAAGGAGAGCTTTCTGCTCCCCTACCACCAGGGCATGGCCGCCGAAGCGCGAGACTACCGCCAGCTTCTCACCCTGTTGCGTGGGAGCGCCGCCGCTTTGGCGCCCGATGCCAAACGCGTGCGCGTGCGGGCCGAAGCGTGGCAACGGATCTACGTCGCGCCCGTGCTCCGCGGCGATCGCCCGTCGACCGCCGGCGACTCCGAGGGCAAGGCGTTGTTCGACGCGGTTCGCGTCTCGCTGGGACGGCTCCTTGGTTCCCTGGCTAGCCGGCGCGAACAAGCGCGCCTGGACGTGAACAGGGCAGCGCGGGTCCTGACCATCAGCCTGATCCTGGCGGGGGCGCTGATCATCCTCGGCCTCCTCGGCGCCGGCATTCTCCTGCGGCGGATCGTCACCGCGCCCCTGGCCCGCCTCGGCAAGGAGGCCGGGCGCGTCGCCGGAGGCGACTTCGAGACGCCGCTCGCGAACCTCACGGGCGCCCGCGAGATCGTCGAGGTTCGCGGCGAGGTGGATCGCATGCGCGAGCTCATCGTCCAGGAGCTCGCCGCGGTGACCGAGGGCCGAGCCCGACTTCAGGAGCAGGCGATCGAGCTCGAGCGTTCCAACGCCGATCTCGAGCAGTTCGCCTATGTCGCCTCGCACGACCTCCAGGAGCCTCTGCGCAAGGTCACGAGCTTCTGCCAGGCCCTCCAGGAGCGCTATCAGGGTCAGCTCGACGACCGCGCGGACCAGTACATCCACTTCGCCGTCGACGGCGCCAAGCGGATGCAGATCCTGATCAGCGACCTGCTCGCGTTCTCGCGCGCGGGACGGAGCGGAAGCCCGCAGCAGATCGTCCCCGCGGGGGAGCTCGTCGGCGAGGCCCGCTCATCGCTGTCGGAGGCGATCGCCGAGGCGGGCGCGACGGTGACGGTCTCCGAGCTGCCCACCGTGCGCGCCGACCAAGTGTTGCTCGTGTCCGTGTTCCAGAACCTGATCGCCAACGCGCTCAAGTTCCGCGGCGAGCAGGCGCCGGCGATCCGGATCGAGGCGCACGCCGTCGACGGCCACTGGGAGTTCAGCTGCGCCGACAACGGAATCGGGGTCGAGCCCGAGTACGCTGAGCGCATCTTCCTCATCTTCCAGCGCCTGCACGCCAAGGAGTCCTATCCCGGCACCGGCATCGGCCTTGCGGTCTCTCGCAAGATCATCGAGTATCACGGTGGGCGCATCTGGCTCGACACGAGCTACGGAGGCGGCGCCTGCATCCGCTTCACCCTGCCGATCGTTAAGGAGAACGACCCGTGAATGCCAACCTGATCGAGATCCTGCTCGTCGAGGACGATCCGGGGGACGTGATGCTCATCCGGGAGTCGTTCGCCGATCACAAGGTAGGGAACACCCTTTCGGTGGTCAACGACGGCGTCGAAGCGATGGCCTTCCTGCGCGGCGAGGGCAGCTACGCCGGTCGTCCCCGCCCCGACCTCGTCGTGCTCGACCTCAACCTGCCCCGAAAGAACGGCAGCGAGGTGCTCGCCGAGATCAAGGGTGACCCCGACCTCTCGACCATCCCCGTTGTCGTCCTGACCACGTCCGACGCCGCCGAGGACATCCTCTCCTCTTACCGGTTGCACGCGAACGCGTACATCACCAAGCCGGTGGATTTCGAGCGCTTCCGCGCGGTCGTACATCAGATCGACGAGTTCTTCGTCGGCGTCGTGAGACTGCCGACGCCGCGCGCATAGTCTCGGAGCGCGGATGTATGTCCGACCTGGGCGCTTCAATAACCAGCAGTACGCTGCTCATCATCCGAAACTAGAGGAGACCCCTTGCCTTTGACCCAGACCCAACTCGCCGCGGCGGTCGCCGAGCGTGCGGAGATCACCAAGGCCGAGGCCAAGCGCGTGCTCGACGCGCTCGACGAGATCGTGCTCGCAGAGCTCGGCAACGCGCAGAAGGTGCGCCTCGGAGGCCTCGTGCAGCTCACTGTCCGCGTCAAGCCGGCACAGAAGTCGCGCAAGGGTCGCAACCCGGCGACCGGCGAGGAGATCACCATCGCCGCCAAGCCCGCGAGCGTCGACCTCCGCGCGCGGCCCCTGGCCAAGGCGAAGGCCGCGCTCCCCTCGGTGCAGAAGGCCCGCCGGCGCCTCGCCGCCTGACCAGCGGGTCGGGAGTAACGGAGCGGAAACGTGCGTTGAGCTCGGCGGCTCCCGCCATCAGTGCGCCGCGCCAACCATGGCGAGCTGCTCTACGGCGAGGACGGCCTGCCCCGGTGATCGTCGATTCCTCGGGTCTGATCGCGATCCTTCGCGACGAGCCCGAGGCCGCGACATTCGCCGCCTTGATCGAGGCGGCCGACGCTCCGCGCCTGTCAGCCGCGAGCTACGTCGAGACCGCGGCGGTCATCGCCCGCGCCAACGATCCCGTCGCGAGCCGCCGCGTCGACGAGTTGCTCGTCGTCGCGGAGATCGCGATCGAACCCGTCACCGAGCACCAAGCGCGGATCGCCCGCGAGGCATTCCGCGACTTCGGCAAAGGCAGCGGTCACCCCGCACAGCTGAACTTCGGAGACTGCTTCGCCTACGCCCTCGCGAAGGCGACCGGCGAACAGCTGCTCTTCAAAGGATCGGACTTCATCCACACCGATCTGGAGCCGGCGCACTGAAAGCGCTCGACCGGTCGCGAGACTCATACCCTCAAGCATGGCTTGAGAGTCACACGGAAACCGACCACCAACAACCTGTTTCACCGTCACGTTTTCGCGGAAACAGCCCGAAATCCACCGATCAGCCCGTCACCGAGAACGACAGTCTCCTAGAACTGCATGACCACCTGCGAACGCTTGCCCTCGACGAAGCCGATGATGATCTGGAGGAGCGACTTGTCGACCTTGAGCTCGGTGAGCGTGAGCCGAAGGTGCTCGGCCACCTTGTCGAAGGCGTCGTCGGTGATGCTCAGCCCGGCATGGGCCTGGGGCAGCATCTTCCCTCCGTAGGTCCCGTCGCTGCCGCCCAGGGCGGTCGTGAGGAACGCACGCTGGTGGTTCTTGAGGGCATCCTTGTCGATGCCGTGGAAATAGCCCTTGAGCTCGTCGTCGGCCCACAGCCGGGCGTAGAAGTTGTCCACCACGACCCGGAGGCCTGCGTCTCCGCCGACCGCTTCGTACATCGTCTCGGTTATCTGCATGCTGAGTCTCCCTTCGTGGGTGGGCCTGGATGGTGGGGAGGCTACGGCCGGGCGATTTCGGGTCTTGGACGGCGCCGTGAACGCCGCGTTAAATTATCGAGGCGGTCAGGCACTGCGTTCCGTGCTCGCGGCCAGCGTTAAATCATCGAGGCGGTCAGGCGGCGCTTCGAGGTAGACGTCCTGACCCCTGACCTCGACTCGGTGCACGGCCGCGCAGTAGCTACCGCTCGAGCGCTCCTGCCCGGTGGCCAGGTCGAAACGACGCTCGTGCAGGGGGCAGATGACCGTGCGCCGGGCCACGATCCCGTCCGCCAGCGGACCCCCGCGGTGCGGACAGGCCGCGTCGAGGGCGAACCATCCGTCCTCGGCCCGGAACACCGCTACCCGCGTGCCGCCGACGAGGACCGCTCGGCCCTCGCCGAGGGGCACGTCCTCGACGCCGCACACGCGGATCACAATCCGCCGTCCGCGGGAGGGCCGACGAGGCTCGGCTCGTCCTCGAGAGCCTCGTCGAGGTCGCCGAACTGGCGGGGGTGATACGGGGCGTCGCGCTCGAGCCACGGGTCGCGCGTGGCCGCCTTGGCGATTCGCAGCCGCTCGAGCAGGGCGGCGCTCGAGCGCTCGCCGAGGACGGCCTCGCGGACCTGGTCCAGGCCCACGCGGGGGACGAAGTCGTAGGTGCGCTCCTTGTACTCGGCGTTCTCCCGGTAGTACTGGAGGAAGGCGGTGGTCACGCGCAGGGCCTCGGCGCGCGTCTGGACTGTGCAGAGCACGTCTCCCTCGCGGACGCTGCCGCCGGCGGCGCCGCCGACCCGAACCTGCCACGCGTCCTCGAGGGCGATCACGCCGATGTCCTTGACCGTGGCCTCGGCGCAGTTGCGGGGGCATCCTGAGACGCCGGACTTGACCTTGTGCGGCGTGTGCAGGCCCTCCCATGCACGCTCCATCTCGATCCCGAGGCCGATCGAGTCGCCGAGCCCATAGCGGCAGAAGTCGGTCCCCACACAAGTCTTGACCGTGCGTACGGCCTTGGAGTAGGCGAACCCCGAGGTCATGCCGAGGTCACGCCAGATCGCGGGCAGGTCCTGCTTGCGCACGCCGAGCAGATCGATGCGCTGGCCACCGGTGACCTTGACCATCGGCACCTTGTACTTGTCGGCCGCGTCCGCGATCCGGCGCAGCTGATCGGGGGTCACCACCCCGCCGTGGATCCGGGGCACCACGGAGAAGGTGCCGTCGCGCTGGATGTTGGCGTGGACACGGTCGTTGATGAAGCGGGCGTGCCGCTCCTCGCGGTGAAGGTTGTCGTTGACCTCGGAGACGAGGTAGGCCAGAGCGGGCTTGCACGCTCCACACTCGCGGCCGGTCCGACACGCCTGCGCGACCTCGCCCACCGACCGCCATCCCCCCTCGCGGATCTCGGCGGCGAGCTCCTCCCGGGTCTGGCGCTCGCAGGCGCACAGGTACGCGGGCTCGTCATTCAGTCCTCCCGTGGCGGCCGCGACGATGGCGATCACACTCGCGCGGCACGAACCGCAGCCCGTTCCTGCCCGGGTGCGCGCCATCACCTCACGCGGGGTGGCGCACCCTCCCTCGGTCACCGCGGCGATGAGCTCGCCCTTGGCGACGGTGTTGCAGTTGCAGATCTGGGCGGTGTCGGGCAGGTCCTCGGGCCCGAGCGCGGCCGCGGCGGCGAGCCGAGCCAGGGGATCGGGCACGGGCTCGGCGGCGGCGATCTCGGCGAGCAGGGCTTCGGATCCGCGGACGTCTCCGAGGAGCACGGCGCCCGCCGCGACCCCGTCGCGGACCACAAGCTTGCGGTAGATCCCTGCCCCGGCGTCGACGCTGATTGCCTCGCCCTCGCCCTCCGCCGCGCCGATCGCGACCAGGTCGATTCCCGCCACCTTGAGCCTGGCGGAGGGCACCGAGCCGCGATACGGGCCTCCGGGCCGGCCGAGCAGGGTCGCCGCCGCCACCTTGGCCTGCTCGAGGATGGGTGCGACCAGGCCGTAGACGACGCCACGGTGCTCGGCGCACTCGCCGACCGCGATGACCTCGGGCGCCGAGGTCCGCATCTCGTCGTCGACAACGATCCCGCGCTCGCAGCGCAGTCCGGTCTCACGGGCCAGCGAAGCCTCGGGGCGGATCCCGATCGAGACCACCACAAGGTCGGCGTCGAGCTCCTTGCCACCGCGGAAGCGCACCCGCTGCACCCGCTCGTCGCCGACGATGGCGACGGTCTCGCGGTCGAGCTGGACCT
>Ga0302325_10022830_pt1 | contig 13074 bp, 7 predicted proteins | sample Palsa_T0_2_FD_201948 | JGI IMG/M metagenome (GOLD analysis project Ga0302325, IMG submission 201948) | Peat permafrost microbial communities from Stordalen Mire near Abisko, Sweden - Palsa_T0_2 | ecosystem: Environmental > Terrestrial > Soil > Palsa > Peat permafrost | place: Sweden: Abisko... | reverse complement strand
TGTTGCCCATATCCTGGTGCGACTCGAATCTAGCGGCCAGCACGCAGGTGCCAGGCGAGGATCGCAACCACCGCCGCCAGCACCATGCCGGCCAGGGCGGCGATCCATCCCACGGCCGCGGGATTGACTCCGACCAGGCGCTCGAAAAATCCCGCGGGCCCGCCATCGCACTGTATGACGATCACGCTGGTATTGTCGCGCGCGCCCCTTTTCAGGACTTCATCGATCAGCTGCTGCGCGGCTTGCTGCGGATTGTTGCTGGTTTCGAGGATAGAAGCGATCTCGTTGTCGCGCAATTCCACCGCCACCCCGTCGCTGCATAACAGAATCCAGTCACCGCGGCGCACCGAGGTGCTGATTTCGGAGGGCACCGGAGTGCCCATGCCGAGGGTTTGCAGCACGACGCTGGCGTTGGGATGGTTGCGTTGCTGCGTCTCGGAGAGATGCTCGCTCTGCAGCAGCGCCTCCACAAATGAATGATCGCGGGTCAGGCGCCGCAGCGACGGGCGGCGCCACAGATAGGCCCGGCTGTCACCCACCCAGACGATGCGGCACACCTGCGCCTTGAGCTGCGCGCACACGACGGTCGAGCCCATGCCCTGTTCCACGCCGTCCTGCGCCGCGGCGTCGCGCACCACCTCATGCGCCTTGAGCACGGCGGCGGCGAGATCCATCGTGGCGATCTCGGCGAGCAGGGTTTCCTTGACCAGCCGGCTGGCATCCTGGCCGCGCGCGTGGCCCCCCATGCCATCGGCTACGAACCAGAGCTGGTGATCCACATCCCAGCCCACGGCGTCCTGGTTCTCGTCGCGCGTGCCGGTATGAGTCAGTGCCGAGAAGCTGTTCACGGGTCAGAACTGGCTTTGAACGTTGCGGGCGACGCCGGCGAATTGCGTCGGATCGAATCCCGAGGCGCTTTTGACCGCGTTGTACAGGGAATCGAGCGCCGGCTTATGGCGATCGTGATCCTCGGCCGCATAGCTCAGGCTGTCCACGGCCATGACCACCTGCTCGGCGGCACCAAAGTCGCTCGTCTTGTCTTCGGCCGCATAGCGCAGCACGGTGCGGCGGATCCTGGCGATGTCATCGCGTGAATACTGGCGGCGCGTCCAGTCATCATGCGAGTCGATCCAGGCGTGCAGCTTTTGCGCCGCCGCCTGCGCCGAGGCGACGTTGGCCTGGCCGGCCTGCACCAGGGCATCGGTGGCGGTCACGAACTGGGCCAGTGCATCGGGTGCCAGCACTTCGGTAATGGCCTGGAGCATGACCAGGTGATATTTCTGCAGTCGTAGCGTACCGGGCTGGACACCGGCGCCGGCACGGACATGCGTCCAGCGCTGTTTGTCCCGGTCGATCGGATGATGGCAGCTGAAGCAGTCATAGAGCGCGAACTCCGGCAGAAAGCTGTCGGGCAGCACCAGCCTGCTTTGCAGCAGTTCCAGGTAGCGCCGCGCGTTTTCGATCTGCCCCGTGACCCAAAGATTCATGTTATCGATCCGGCCCTTGCGCTGCACATAGTCGGCGTCGATCTGGACATGCGCCGGCTGGTTGAAAGTAAAGACCTGTAATTCGAATCGCAGGCGCGGATGCCCGGCGCCCATGATCGTGTGGGTCGCGAACTTGTCGCGCGTGCCCATGTGGCACGACAGGCACAGTTCCGCGCGGCGCAGCGGCTGCTCACTCGGGTACATGCCGCGCGCCACATTGTCGCTATGGGGTACGCCCTTCTGCGCATGGGTCTCGATCCATTTCTCGGCTCCGCCGTGACAGGCCTCGCATTGCACTCCGTCGGTCAGCTGGAATTTCGGGCCGCGAAGCGTCGCCGGAACGTTGTCGGCATGGCAGTCCAGACACAGCTTGGAGGTAGCGGCGCTGGCCAGGCCGAGCTTGGCCGCGATCGCCTGCGACTGCGGATTGATCAGGTCGCGATAGGCACGCGAGTGATAGTCGTCGTGGGACCAGATCTGGTATTCATTGAGTGCCACATCGCGACCCGACTGCGCGGTGAGCTTGCCGTGACAGACACTGGAGGCGCAGGTCGCCACCCCCAGATGTTTCACGGTGCCCTGCGCCAATTCGGCGGCCGCGGCCACACCGCCGCATGCCAGCAGCAGCATCGCCAGGAGTTCGCGAATAGACATGGTCCTTGCTCCGTGGCCGCACCCCAGCAGCCGCGCGCCTCGCCTTACATTCAATTCCCCGGTTTGAACGCCTGCGCCGTCTTGGTCGCCGGGGCCGCCGATCCCGGTGAGTCGTTGACAAACCAGGGCTTGCCAGTCCCGTCCAGATACAGTCGCTGCGTTTCCTCGCGACTCAAGGCCCGCGTACCGCGCCGTCCGAAGACCGCGATCTGGCCACCGGTCTCGTCGACCGCGCGGTCGCGATCCAGGCCCTTGGACAGGCTCAGCGCCGCCTTCGCGGTGGCGTAGCTTGCGATCAGCTGCGGTCGCGGCTCGGGGCTGAAGCCGTAGAATTTGCGCTGCGATTCCGGCGAGGTCAGCTGCAGCACTTTCAGCCCGCCGGCCCCGTCGGCCACATAGGCGAACAGCGACGCATTGGTCGAGGCGACCACCACGTCGCGACTATCCACCAGCTGGCCCGCGGCATTGAAGCGCTGCTGCTCGTGCATGGCTTCCGGACGCTCCACGTTCACGATTACGAGTCCCTCTTTGCGCGCCGCCACATAGGCATAGGTTCGGGCCACATAGACGCGCTGCGCATCGCCGATGGCGATAGTGTCGTTCGGCACGAGCCGCGGTGCCTCCGGGTGCGTGACGTCCACGACTTCGAGCCCCTTGGCGTCGGTAACGAACAGATATCGGAACTGCAGCGCGCTGGCGCGCGGATCGTCCATCGGTAGCTGTGCCACCAGCCTGGGATGCAGTGGATCGTCGACACTGACGATGACCAGGGCGCGCGGGGTCGCGACGTAGATGTAGTAGCCACCGATGGTCAGGTGCCGCGCGCCATTGAGTACGCCATCCGGATTCCAGCTCACGGCACGCCTGAGGAAATTATTGCGCGGCTCACCGTCGGCCAGCGTATTGACGTTGGTGAGGATCAGGCCCTCCTTGGCGTCGGTGATGTAGGCGTAGTTGTAGAGTGGATGGAACGGCGACTCCTGATTCGCCACCCGCATCTTGTCGCCGACGTTGCGCGCCGGATTGATGGGCTGATTGGTCGGCAGTGCCACACAGGTGGCATCGGCCGAGGCGATGTGCGTGTTGTCGCCCAGCGGACTGAACGGCGCGCTGATCATGCCTTCCGATACACCCTTGTTGGCGATGCTGGCCGCATCGTACACACGCATGCCCCGGGCACCCTCGGCGACGTACAGGAACTCGCCCCGAAGCTGCAGGCAATTTGCCTCACCCGCCGCGTGCTGCGTGGCGTACTGCAGCTTGCGATCGTGCTTGAGATGCTCCGCGTACCAGTCCGGATAGGCATAACGCTGCAGATAACTGCCGATGACGGCCTGCGGTTCATCCCACTCGGTCACCCTGACCGCATTGATTTCCCCGGCACCCCCGACATAGGCGTTGTAGCCGACGAAGTTGACGAAATTGGTACCCAGCAGCAGCAGCTGCGCCATGATGGCGTTGTTGTCGTTGTCCTGTGACAGGTGACAGTCATCGCAGGTCTTGGTCTCGACCTTGCGCTCGGTATGCGGGTAGTGCGGGTTGAATGCCTGGCTGCTGAAGCCGCTCGCGGAGATGGGTGGCTGCTGAACGTAGATATGCTCGCGACTGGCGTTGGTCGAGGACAGAACCAGCGCCGAACTCGACCGGAACGGCGCGATCCTGCCTCCCGCCGCGGTTTCGCGATGCCCCAGCATGAACATATCATCGCGCGCGACCTGAGGATTATAGGTGGCGTAATTGCGCGTCTCGCCGCCCTCGTAGTGATGGCGCTCGGTCTTGGCATTGGCTTCGATCGGCAGGTGGCAGCCGCCGCAGCTCGTGGTCCATGAGGTGTGGCAGGCATAGCACTCCATATCCTTGTCGCTGTGCGCCAGCGCGTTGAGCGGCACGCCCTGGCCCCAGCGCTGCGTGGCGGTGTCGCGGCTCATGAGCTTGGCGCGCGCAGCCTTTTCGTTGTACTCCGGACGCCCGGGCGTCACCGAGTCCTTGACCAGGCTGACTTTCCATTCGAGCTTCGGGTCCAGCATCGAGCGCTGGTAGAGCTTGCCGTCGATCCACTCGAAGCGCCGCCGGCCATCGGGCGTGCGCAGCGCCATCAGGTCCACACCGCCATTGAGTGCCGCCGGCCCCGACGTATAGGCATTGGGGTAGCTGTCCACGGTGCCATGGCAGTCCTTGCAGCCGATTTCCACCGCTGCGGCCACCTCACCATAGATGTGCCCGCTGCCATGATTGTCCTGCGAGTAGTGGCAGTCCACGCATTGCATGCCGACATCGACGTGCGCCGAGGACAGGTGCACGGCTTTCTGGAATTTCTGCGGATCGTCGTCCGCGACGATGCCGCCCTTGGCATCGAGCAGATTGCCGCTGCGATCGCGCTTGAAGACCGCACGAAAATTCCAGCCGTGACCGTGATAGTCGGCAAATTGCGTGTCCTGCAGCTTCGGATTGAGCTCGGCCACGCCGCGCAGGAAGTTGACGTCGGCCCATTTGCCGCGCGGCGCCGCGCCTTCGGGATTGCGATCCAGCACCTCCCGGGTCTGCCTGGTCGAGGGGTACTGCTGCTTCTCCGGCCACATGGCCGGAGCATCGGATTCGTAGTCCCACATGGTGTAGCCGAGCATGCTGTTCATGAACATGTTGGGCTGGTGCATGTGGCACACCATGCACTGACTGGTCGGAATGGCGCGCGTGAACGCGTGCTGCAGCGGGTGACCGGACTGTGACTTGTCGATCGTCGGATCGAGCGTCTGCGAGGTGCCGTCGTGGCCCGCCGCCGCGTACACGCTGGAGTGCCGCGGATCGTTGTCGTTGGCGTACACCACGTGGCAGGAGGCACAGCCGGACTGCCGGTAGTCGCCGGGCTGATCGTTGGTGCCGATGAACCAGAGATTCGGGTCGTTCAGCCGCGTCTTGGTGATGTTGATGACCGGCACGGCGATGCGCGCACCGGTACCCGGCCCGCGGTTCGATCCGTGAATGTCCGGGCGGCCCGGCTCCTCCAGACGCTGCAACTCGCCCTGGGCATCGGGCAGGCCGGTCTCGGGGAACAGCGTGCCGATGTTGCGACCGCCGCGCTCGAAGATGCGGAAGATGTCCCCGGGCTTGATGGTTTCCCAGGCGGGCAACGGATACAGCTGCGGCAGGATGCCGGCATTGAAGGCCGCCTGCTGATCCTGGATCACCGGACCCTTGACCAGCGCACCGACGCCCTCGCGCGTGTAGGACTCACCCAGAATGTAGTTCTTGAAGTCCAGGATGCCGTTGTTGTACGAGGCCCCGCCCCACAGCATCACGCCGGTCGCGTGCATGCTGCGGATCGAGGCCTCGATGATCTCGCGGTGGCAGGCACCGCAGGATTCGCGCGCGACGCGATAGTCCGACGGATTCATGAAGCGGATGAATTCCGGGGCCTCGCGGTTGAGCAGCGTGTAGCTGCGCTGCGGATTGGCGCTCGAGGGGTAATGCCACTCGGATGGATATCGCGGCAGAACGTGCGCGGCGTCCATCGTTTTCTGATACTCCGCCGAGCCGCGCGCAACCCCTGCGGCAAGACTTGCGGCACTGTTGCCGCCGTGGCAGTCGGTGCAGCCGAGATTGACGGCCGTGTTGCCGTGCATCGTGGCGTTGTCGGTCTGGGTGTGGCAGGAGCGGCAGCCCTGGCTTTTGCCCTCCGCCATCGCCGGCGACTGACTCATCGGGGCCGGTGGCGCGGTGACGTAATGGCGTTCGACCGGCGCGCTCGCCCCGGCCGCGAGCGGCGGATGTGTCGCCACGCACACCGACAGCAGCACGGCGATGAGGGCTCCGCGGATCAAATGCTTGGCAGACGGCATGTGGGCACCAGGCATCAGTAGGCCAATATGGCGTTCAGCAGGAAGTAATTGGGATTCATATGCGGAAACAGCGCATCGAAGCCGCTGGCGGTGAACAGGCGCGCGTATGCGGCGCGCAGCACGATGTTCTGCGACATCAGCGGACGGTAGGTCAACGCCATCGAGGCGTCCTCGCCGATGTGCCGGTCGTCGTACGGCTGATTGCGCAGCGCGGCGATCACGGCGGTCTCGGCGAAGTACAGGTCATTGAGATTGAAAGCCAGGCGCAGCGTCGGCAGAACGTCCAGGTCGGCACCGATGCCGGCCAGCATCAATCCAGGATTGTCGAAGTTCGACTGTCCTTCGCCCTTGGAGGAGCGCAGGTCGGCAAGCACACCGTTGCCCGACGTGAGTGTCACGCCGCCGCCGCCGATCAGCGGCACCGCCTGGCTGATCCAATAGCTGGTATCGCCACCGGCAAACTGTGGATTTTCGAAAATCGCATCGAAGCCGGTTGCCTTGGTGTCATACGGATTCTTATCGCCGCTGGCGTAGAGCAAGGACAGCCGCGCGCGCACCCAGTCGAAGTCCCGGGAGATCTCCAGCGCGGCAAAGGCCGCACTGATGTCCACATTCGAGTAGACGAAAACGCCGGGCTGCTCATGGCCGGTCGCATAGTAGAACGATGCCGTGGCATTGGTTCGGCCGAAATGCCCATCGCCGTTATAGCCCAGGTACACCACGTCGTAGTTGCGCGGTGCCTGCAGCCCAAGCTGTGCCGGTCGCACCAGGAAACCGTTGGCGTCGTAGTGCGGCGAGTCGCCTTCGGTATTGTGGTTGTAGATCACGGTACCCTGCGATGTGAAGCCCTTCACCGGCATGTCCTGCCAGTAGAGGTTCGCCACGATGATATCGTCGTGGCGCAACGGCTGGCTCAGGTCGTTGAGGCCGCTGTTGGTATCCTTTTCGATGCGGCGGAAATAGGCGAGGTTGTATTGAAAGATGTTGTTGTCACGCGTGCCGAAGAAGCGCACGCCGAGCTGATTGTCCTGAAACAGGAAGCCGCGAAAATCCGTGGAAAAGGGCTGAATGCCGATCCGGACGCTGTCGAAGTCATAGCGTTCCGACACGTCGCGCAGGTGCTTCTCGGCGAATGCGTTCTGAATGCCGATGAAACTGTCGGAGCGCGTCGTGCCATCGCGCGGATCGACGTTGAGGATGCCGACCTCATCGACCTTGGCATAGTTGTAGTTGAACACCGGCGTGAAGCGAAACTGCCAGTCCGGCGGACGAAACACCGTATCGCCCTCGTACAGCACGAAATCGGTCGCCAGGTTTTCCGACAGCGTGTAGCCGCCGGTATGGCCGAACACATCGTTGCTGCCGGCACGCTCGATCGAGGCGACGCCTACGGCCGAGACCAGGTTGCGGTAGTCATACGTGGAATCCGACAGCACGCTGACATTGAAGAACCAGTCGCCATGGAACGGCTTGTCGGCCTTGAGCGGATTGCGGTTATACGGATCGAGCAGGTTGTTCTTGTAGCCCAGCTCATCGACGATGCGCCAGCGATCGGGCATCGGCACGGATTCCACGTAGTCCGCCAGCCCCGGCAGCGGAATCGGGGATGCCGCGGGAGGCGGCCCGCGGTCAAAGCCGGCGCTTTCCGCCGGCCCCGCCTTTTCCGTGCTCGCCCCAGGTGCTGCGCTCGGCGCCGTGGGGAGCGGCGCGGCCGGCAAGGTGAGCTTTTCGGTGGGACAGGGCACCTCGACCGTGCCGGGCAGACGCCGATTGATGATCCGGCCGGTCTCATCCCGATAACAGGTGTCGGCCTGCCCCGGGCTCGGCAGCGCCGGGCTCCCGGCCAGAAGGACAGCGGCGAGCAGGCGCCCGCATCGCACACCGCTCGAGCGCGAGCGCGAGCGCCGCTCAGTAGCCGTCACAGACGTTCTCCTGGCTACTGTTGAGGAATGGAGACTGCGGGCACTGCACGTACAGCAGGCGCACGCCTTGCGGCGTCAGAGTGTCGGCGCGCCGGTTCTTGGGCGCCTGGTTGATCGAGCCGTTGAGTGCCACGCTCGCATTCTGCAGACCGAGAAAAGCGACCATGTCATCCTGATCGACGCCATCGCCCGACACCCCGATCGCACCAACGAGCACCGCACCGCGGTAGATCGGCACGCTGCCGGGAAAGATCTGCAGGCCATTGGCGACTCGCGGCGCGGCGGCCGCGGGCGAGAAGGCGGCGGTGGGCGCAAAAGTCAGGCCGACACCGGCGCAGCCCGGGAGCACATCCGACGCCCCCGGCGCACCGGCCGCATAGACGACGTGCTGCAATATCGCGTTGAACGACAGATCGAGCTGCAGGCCGGTCGAGAACACGCTCCATTGTCCGGCCGGCTTGCTGAACGGACCGTTCGTCGTGCCGTCGATGCCATCGGGGAAAAACGGCCGCGACAGGTTGCCGATGGCGCGGTCACTGTAGGCGATGAGACCATCGGTGAACGCCGTGGGGTCGGCCAGGAACGACTGCGCCGCGCTCGTGTAGGCACCGAGATCGACCTGCGCCGCAGGTGTCAGGCCGGCCGGTGTCGTCGCGACATACTGGGCCGGCGGTAACGCGGCGATGAACGCCGCCGCTGAGCTCGAGGACATCAGCGCGGCGGTGCGCGCCTTCTGCAGCGCGACGTCGGCCCCGAACAGCGGCGCGTCGCGCGAGCGCACGAATCCGAGCGCCGTGCCGAGCGTATCCACGACGGTAATCGAGACGCGCGCGTTACTGCCCAGCGGCAGGCGAATCTGGCCGCGCGCCGCATCCGCCACGGCCAGCGCCGAGCGCAGGATCTGCAGCACTTCAGCGCGCGTCAGCGCATTGGCGCCATCGGTGCCCGCCTGCAGCGCATAGCGTGGCATGTTGGATGCGTCCACCAGGACGAACGCGTCCTGTCCGGGGAAGTTGATCCCGCCTTCCGGGCGCACGCCCGAGGCCGGCTGACCAAAGGCCGTGCCGGCGTGCACCAGCCCGTCGGCGTAGCCGGTGACCGCGATCAGGCCGCCGGTGGCGGCGGTCAACGAGGCAAACGGCGCAGCGTTGGCCGGATTGGTCGACAGTGCGCCGTACTCTATATTGGTAAAGCTCAGCGTCAGGCCGTTGACGCTGATCTGGTCGGCACGCCGGTTGATCGGGGCGCCATAGCCGTAGGTGGCGGCCATCGCAATCGCCTCGTCGATGTCGACGCTATGGTCGGCGATATTGGCGACGATGCTGTAGTGACCATCGGCCAGTACGCCGACACCACCGACGACCGTGCCGCCTTTGTACAGCGGAAATCCGCCCGGATCGGCCGACAGGCCGAGCGGGGAGCGTTGCGGACCGACTGTCGGAGCAGTCCCCGTGGATAGATTCACCAGATCCGAGCAGGCCAGCTGGCTGAACTGCACGCCGAACAGCGGTCCACTGGGCGCACCGGCGGTCCCCGGGTCGAAGTGCTGCTGCACGATCTGGCTCGCCGTGCGCGTGGAGAACGCATTGCCTTCTGAAGACAGGTAGGCGCCGGTGATCGCCTTCGCGATCGCCGCCAGCTGATCGATGTTGACGGGTAGATTCGGATCCTGCGGAAAGCCGAGGCCGTCCAGGCCGGAGTGAATCACCGCTTGTCCGGCAGCATTGACCGCTGTGGCGATCAGCACCGGATGCTGTGCCGCCGTTCCCATGCGGTAAACGGCCAGCACGTTGCCGGCACGATCCACCACCGCGATCGTGGCATGCACCCCGCGCGCCTGGGCTTCCGCGACGCCCTGGGCGATGACTTGCTGGATGTCCGCGACAGCGAGCAGCGAGGCAGCGGTCGCGCAGCTGCCGGTACAGTCAGTGCTCGCCGGCGCGGGGCCATTGGAAGTGACCGCCGGACCACCTCCGGCGCACGCTGCCAGTGTCGCTGCAAAGAATGCCGACGACAGCAGTCGTGTCCGGTTCATTGGACATCCGCCTCCCCTGTGCGGGCAATTATTGTCTTCGGATGATAGCTATGGCAATCGGAGCATTGCAGGGCCACGCGCTCTTTCGTCAGCCGCTCGCTATGGCATTCCAGGCACTTGCCAAGATTGGGTATGAACAGATCGGCACTGGAGGTGGACTTTTGCACCGCGTGACACGCCAGACAGGCGCCATCACCGCTTTTGTCATTTTGAACCGCATGAGCGCGGTGACTGAAATGAACGTCGGGGAAATAGTCCCGCGTCAGGCGCACCGGCGCGACCAGGAAGCGATCGAGCACCTCGTTGCTGTGCGTGTCGGTCACGTTGTGACAGCTCGCGCAGCCCTTGGTCTTGAACTGGTTGTCGATCTCCGCCTGCGCGCGGCGCATGGCGCAGCCGAGAGCGGGCCCGCTGCACGCCGTCTCCTCTTCCACCGTCTGATCCGGCAGGCGGCGACGCTGTACCACGCTGGTGGTGGGGTGGGGATCGACGGCCTGGCGCGCGTAGTAATCCTGGATCAGCAGAATCGCGTCACGCGGCTTGCCATGCGGCAGTTGCCGATCCGGGGCTGCCGGATCGAACGTCAATTCGTGGCAGGAGGCGCAGGAGCGCTGCATCGTCACCGGTATGAAGTGCTCGCCGTCCACCGCCAGCGTGTGGCAATCGGCGCAGCCCAGTGCGCGACTGTCGCTTTGGCGCGTCACGCGCGCGGGATCGAGATGCTGGGCGTGGGAGAAGTTCAGATTGGACTGCTCCCTGGCGCTTGCCACCGGTTCACGGCGCGCCACCCAATCCATCTGACCGGATGCGCTCAGAGCGGAAGCGGGCTTGATCAATGTGACGGTAAAGGCCGGATGTTCCGTGCGCGAGAAGCCGGTGACCGGGGTCACCTTCAGCGCGCCGAACCTGCTATCCGACTTCGCATGGCAGTCGATGCACAGTTGGTCGTCGCGCACGATGAGTCCTGAGGAGGCCGCGTGATGTTCCTGATGGCATTGCGCACAACGCTGCGGCGGACCCAGCCTGGTCTGCGCGAGCTGAGCCGTGGCGACGTGGTCGGCAGTCGACTTGTGGCACTCGCGGCAGGCCGCATCGCGCACATGCACAAACACCTGCTGATGGCAGCTGCCGCAGCTGCGGCCGGCTGCGAGCTGGTGGGCTGGAATGAGGGGTCCCGCGGTCCACACCTGGTCACTCGGCACAAACGCCGGCAGGCTGCGGCCGGCCCGCTGCAGGGGAATGCTGCCATAGGGAATGAGCAGCCCGGCTGCCAACACCAGCACGGCCAGGAACCAGGCGGCACCGCGTTTGGACAGCCACGTCGCGCTCAGGTCGGTGCGAAATGCCCGCTCGTACTGGCTCGTTGCCACCTGCGCATTGGGTTCGATTTCGATTGCGATGTCGAAACCGGCCGGCGGCTCGACCAGACGCAGCGAATGACCGCCGATTTCGATGAGGTCACCGATCTTGAGCGTCGCGGAGGCCGACGCCACGCCATTGATCAGCGCCTTGCAGCCCCGGTGGCAGGCGATCGATAGCTGTGCGCGCCGCCCGCGCAACGTGGCGTGATGGGCGGCGACGCCCTCGCCCAGCAGTTGAATGGTGCAATCCGCCGCGGCGCCGACCGACAGGGAGTCGGCTGTGACTTCCGTATCCTGGTATTCGAGCGCGCCATCGGCCGCCTGGCGCAACTGCCTTAGCAGCACGTCCATGGGGCTACCAGTACATGAACGTGCTCATGATGTGCACGATCAGCGCGGCGAGCAGCGCGAAGGTGAGCGGAACGTGGATGTAGAGCCAGAGACGTAGCCACCCCTGCAGTTGAATATCGCGTCGAATCCGGCGCAGCACAGCCTGGCGGCGGCACAGCACGACGATCAGGGCCTGAAGGTTGCCGGCCTCGGCGCGCTTGGCCGCCTGGGGTACTCGCTGCGCCACCTGATCGATGACGCCTTGCTGGTCGGCATTGCTCACGAGCGCTGCCGCACCCGCATCGGCCACCGAGTCGGCACGCATGAATAATGAGTCGTCCACAGCCAGCAGCTGGCGCCACACGCCGCCGCCGATCGCGGTGCGTTCGATGCTGCTCTTGACGGCGACATTCACGCCCGGATCGCACACCTTGGCCAGCTCGCGCCCTTTGCGGTCCAGATCGAACAACTCCGCAAACAGCGCCGCACGCGAGCGCCCGTCGCTGTTGGCCGCGAGCTGACGCGGCGTTGCCAAGTAGACATACAGGCCGAAGATGCCGCTGAGAATGACCGCGCACATGAGCACGTAGGCCAGCGTATGCACGTTCCAGCCGAAGCGAGCCGCGCAGTGCAACGTTGCCACCACCACCAGTGCCAGGCCGAGCCATACGTGTGCCGAGGTCCAGCCCTGCACCGAGCCGAGGTTCGAGCGATAACGGCGCTTGCGCATGCCGAGCAGCGTCAGCCAGACGATCAGCAGTGCTCCGAGCGTGCCCAGCGCGTAGCCCTGCCAGGTGCCACCGCCGGGTTGCTGGCGGCCGCCCTGCGTCGCATAGATCAGCGCCGACAGCGCGATCAGGCCGAGCGCCCACCAGGCGTAGCGCCCGCCCCGATAGCGCAGAATGTTCTCGTGAATCATCTCCGTCGTTGATCGGCCAGATCGAGGAACTGCGCCGGACCGATGCGCATCGCCGCGCCGGTCGGACACGCCTTGACGCAGGCCGGTCCGTTGCTGACGCTGGAGCAGGCATCACACTTGGTGGCCTTCTTGCCCTTGGCCTTCGCGGCCTCGGTCGGATGGTAATCCGGCTCCTCACCCACCCCGGGGCCGGCACCAAACAACAGCCACGACAGCAGACCGGATTTCGCCGGCGCGTCGTACGACATGCGAATGACGCCATACGGACAATTAACCTGGCAATTGCCGCAACCGATGCAGGTGTCGTCGATGAACACCTCGCCATTGGCGGAACGCTTGATGGCGTTTGGCGGGCAGTCCTTCATGCAGTGCGGCTGCTCGCAGTGCCGGCAGGAAATCGGGATATGCACCTGTGCGAACGACGCACCGGCCTTGCGGTCCAGGCGCGAGATTCCGCCATGCGTCTCGGCGCAGGCTTTCTCGCAATTGTCGCAGCCTACGCACAGCCCCTCGTCGATCACCAATACGTT
>Ga0302325_10022828_pt1 | contig 13075 bp, 13 predicted proteins | sample Palsa_T0_2_FD_201948 | JGI IMG/M metagenome (GOLD analysis project Ga0302325, IMG submission 201948) | Peat permafrost microbial communities from Stordalen Mire near Abisko, Sweden - Palsa_T0_2 | ecosystem: Environmental > Terrestrial > Soil > Palsa > Peat permafrost | place: Sweden: Abisko... | reverse complement strand
CGTCCGATCTCCCTGCACACGATTCTGGTAGGCCTGTACTGGTCGAGTTGTTCACTTCCGAGGGGTGTTCGAGCTGTCCGCCCGCCGACGCCCTGCTCGGGAAATTGGATGCAGCGCAACCTATTGCCGGGGTGCAGGTGATTGTGCTTAGTGAACACGTCGACTACTGGGATCATGATGGCTGGAAGGATGCTTACTCCTCAAGCTTGTTCACCGAGCGCCAGGAAGATTATGAGCGGCGCTTTGGACTCAACAGCGCTTTCACGCCGCAAATGGTGATCGATGGGGTTACGCAGACGAACGGAAGCGACGGTCCCTCGGTGGCGCGCGCCATTGAAAATGCTCGCAACCAAGCGAAAATTCCCGTTCAAATCTCTTCTGTCTCCGTGGTGAATGCAAACACGCTCCGCGTTCACCTCGAGGTTGAGGCATTGCCCGCGGACTTTAAGGCGAGAAAAGCCAATATTTTTGTGGCGGTTGCGCTCAATCAAGCTCAATCGCACGTTTCCGGAGGCGAGAACAAGGGTCGCGACATCCGCCATGTCGCGGTGGCTGAGAGCATCGACAAAGTTGGGACCATTGCTCCTGGAAAGAATTTTGATCGCGACGTTTCTGTGAAAGTGAAATCGACTGCCGATCCTGCAAATTTGCGGCTCATCGCTTTCCTGCAAAAACCCGACGCGGGCGAGGTCATGGGTGCGGTCTTGGTTAGCGCATCGCGGGTTGGCTCGTCGACGGCCAATGCTCCGGTTGATTAGACGGTTCGTTTATTTAATCACGCCGCGCTCCGATGCCTCGATAAATCGGATCAACATCTCGATGTCCTCTCCGCGATCCGGCTCGGCGCGCAACTGCTCGAGCGCCTGGGATGTATTCAGTTTCGAGGCCAGCAGCACCTTATAGGCATGATGAATCTTGCGAATGCGTTCTTTCGTAAAGCCACGCCGCTCCAGTCCCACCGCATTCAATCCGTAGGCGCGGGTGCCGCGCTCCGCCGAGGTTTTCGAAAAGGGCAGCACATCGCGCGTAATCGTGGTGCCTCCGCCAATAAAAGCGTGCGTCCCAATGCGAACGAAGTGATGTACCGGGCACAACGCGCCCACCGTCGCCCAGTCTTCCACCGTCACATGGCCGCCGAGCGTGGCCGCGTTCGCCATGATGATGTGGTCGCCAAGGTGGCAATCATGCGCAATGTGCGTATAGGCCATGATCAGGTTGTGGTCGCCGACCCTGGTGCATCCTCCGCCCTTTGCGGTACCGCGGTTGATGGTGACAAATTCGCGAATCACGTTATGGTCGCCGATCTCCAGCCGGGTAGGCTCGCCGGCATAGGTAATGTCCTGCGGCGCCAGACCAATCGAAGTAAACGGAAAAAAGCGGTTGTGGGCGCCGATCCTGGTTGCGCCGCCACCATCGCCTCCAATCACGACGTGCGAATGCAGCTGGCATCCCTCGCCCAGCTCCACCTCGGGCCCCACAACGCAGTGAGGCCCAATCGAGCACGAAGGATGTATCCTGCTTTTCGGATCGACAATCGCCGTAGGATGAAAAGGCATACTCAAATTGCTTTTCCCTTGTCATCCTGAGCGGAGCGGCCACTTCTCGGAACGCGAAGTGGCTCCGCAGTCGAAGAGCCCGGCTTGAGCCTGTCGAAGGGACCCGTACTCATTCCCAATCTTCCGCACTGCCGCAGGGAGTTCTTCCGATGGACCATGCTTTCGCAACCAGCGAACTTACGATTCCTCGACCGCATTTTCCGCCGCGCTCGCATTTCGCGGCACCAGCCGGCAAGTCACCGTTGCCTCCGCCGCGACTTTGCCGTCCACCATGGCTTTGCCTTCGAGACGAGCCGCGGTCATGCGCCAGGCCTTCACCACGACTTCAATGCGCAGCTGATCTCCCGGCACCACCGGACGCCGGAAGCGCGCTTTTTCGATGCCAGTGAACACCATCAGCATCTCGTCGCGATTCGGAACCTCGGTCAGAAGCAGCAGGCCGCCCGCCTGCGCAATGGCTTCCACAATCAGCACGCCGGGCATAATGGGCCTGCCGGGAAAGTGTCCCTGAAAAAACGGCTCTGTGATGGTCACATTTTTCAGCGCGAGAATGCTCTTCATCCGGACCAGTTCGACAACCCGGTCGATCAGGAGAAATGGATAGCGATGCGGAAGGATATTGAGAATGTCGCCAATATCCATCGCGGTCTTCACCGGCTCTGGCTCATACGTCGTGGTGTGCGGAGTGTCAGTCATGCGGTTCCGTTCAAGGCGAAGATTATACTGTAGCGCACGCTGCTATGGATGCGGTTGTGTGGTGACAAGCCCCCTCGGCTACGCTCAGGGCAGGCTCCGGCCCGTCACCGCGCGAACGCCTGCTCGGCAGCGGTGAACGAAAGGATCCTCCATGCACCGCGCGAAATCTTCGCTGCGCTATTCTATTTTCCTACTTCTTTCGATCTTTCTCGCCCGGGCGCTTTGGCCACAATCACCCCCGCAATCCGCCGTACCCGCGCTTCCCGCAGACCTACCTTCCACCGCCGACCGCTATTCTTACCTGCTGATGGGCAATCCTGCGGGTCGGCAAGCCGTTTGGACCGCCGGCGACGGGACGCTCCACATCTTCTTCCAGTTCAACGATCGCGGACGCGGTCCGAAGACCACGAGCGTCATCAAGCTCGGTTCGGGCGGCGTGCAGCTTTCGGAAGTCATCACCGGCAACGATTACTTGAAATCACCAGTCAACGAGACTTATTCGGTGGAAGCAGGTACTGCCCGCTGGAAGAACGACGACGAACGGGGCGAGAAGAGAATTTCAGGTCCCGCGTTCTACTCAGCTCTCAACAGCGGACCCTCCGAGATCGCTTTGCTCGCGAGCGCCGCCCTGCAGCATGGAGGCAGAATCGCTCTGCTTCCGGATGGCGAAGCTCGCGTCGAGCGCAAGACAGAGCTCCACCTCGAAGCCGCTGGAGACAAAAAGAATGTCGCGCTCTTTGCCGCCACCGGACTCGATTTTTCGCCAATTTATTTTTGGCTCGACAACTCGGGCAAGTTCTTCGCCACGGTTGACAACTGGAGCACTGTCATTCCCGAAGGATGGGAGTCCTCAGCCCCGACTTTGCTCGCCGCCCAAAATAAAGTCAAGGAGTCCCGCTCCGCCGATCTCGTCGCCAAACTTACGCGTCTTCCGACGAGAAGCTTGTTCACCCATGCCAACGTCTTCGACTCCGAGTCCGGAAAAATTGTCCCTGACCAGGACGTGCTCATAGTTGGAAATCGCGTTGCGAGCGTTGGACCGCATGATACTCGCAGGGTTTTCGATACGGAGATCATCGACGCCACCGGCAAAACCCTCCTCCCTGGCCTATGGGACATGCACGCTCACGTGGGCGACAACGACGGCCTCCTCAACCTGGCCGCCGGAGTCACCACCGTCCGCGATCTGGCCAACGATACCGATTCCCTGCTCGCGCGCCGCCAGCGCATCATCGACGGAAAAGAAATCGGCACCCGCATCGTTCTCGCCGGCATCATCGACGGCCGCGGCCCCTATCAGGGTCCGACCAAAGTTTTAGTCTCCACCGAGGCCGAAGCCCGCGCCGCCGTCGACACTTACAAGCGCCTGGGCTATGTGCAGATCAAGATCTACAGTTCGGTCAAACCCGAGCTTGTCCCCGCTATTATCGACGAGGCTCACAAAAACGGTCTTCGCGTCAGCGGACACATCCCCGCAGAAATGACCGCCGCGCAATGTGTCGAGCAGGGCTACGACGAAATTCAGCACATCAACTTCCTGATCCTGAATTTTTTCCCAGAGGTCAAGAACACCAACACCATCGCGCGCCTCGTCGAACCAGCCAAACGCGGAGCCGATCTCGACCTCACCTCGACCCAAGTGCGATCGTTCATCAAGCTGCTGCAGGATCACCACACCAAACTCGATCTCACGCTCAGCATCTTCGAAGGGCAATATCTTAACCGCGCGGGCCAAATCCCCATCGGCTACCGGTCGGTCGCCAACCGCCTGCCGGCGCAAGTTCGCCGCAGCCTGCTCACCACCGGCCTGACCCCACCCGCCGGCATGGACGAGACCTACAGAAAGTCTTTCGCGAAGATGATAGAGTTCGCCGGCCTTCTTTATCGCTCCGGAATTCCGATCGAAGCCGGCACCGACTCCATGGCTGGGTTCGCCCTCCACCGCGAACTCGAGCTGGATGTCGAAGCCGGCATCCCCGCCAGCCAGGTTCTTCAGAATGCCACTCTGAACGCCGCCCGGATCATGAGCCTGGACAAGGAACTGGGCTCCATCACTCCCGGAAAATTGGCCGACGTGACGCTCGTCGATGGCAATCCCGCCGCCGATATTCACGACATCAGAAAGACTGAACTAGTAATGAAGGACGGAGTGCTCTATCGATCCGCCGATCTGTACTCTGAGTTGGGAGTGACCCCATAGCAGGCTGGGCAAGTGTGCGGGCGCCTGTCCTGAACGTAGCCGGCTCCGTCCACCTTACTTTATAGGCTTTATAGGAAAGTTCGCGTAGGAACGGGCACTCTCACCTGTCCAGCCGGACCCGGCAGTGGCCGAGGGTGCCCCGTCCCTCCGCGCCCTTTGCGGAGGGGTCGGGATTCCACCGCCGCCAATCGCTTGGGATTCTCGACCGTGCGCCGGAGTCCCGCATCAGACTTCTAATCACCCACGTTTTTTCCCATGCGCACGATGGGCAAAGTCAACCCGTTCCCGAGCGGCGCCTCTACGGCCTCTATCTCCACATAGCCTTTGACGCGATAAAAAGGAACTCCAGTCAACGTCGCTCCCATCTCGAACCGCCGGAATCCCGCCGCCCCAGCCGCCGCCTCGCAAGCCTCCAGAATCTTCCCGCCAACGCCGCGCCGCGCCCATCCTGGATGCACAAAAAATGCGCGGATCTTGGCCGCATCCTTCCCCGGATCGAGCAGCGAATTTTCACGCCCCGCAAACTGATCGCTGCCGAACAAAGTCTTCCGTTTGCTCCACCCGCCGCAACCGACCAAAAGCGGCGCCGGGAATTTTTCTCCGGCAAATTCCGGGGAAGATTCCGTCGCCTCGGCCACAAAATACGTGCCATCCGAAATCAGCTGGGTGTCCACGCCATACACCGTGCCCAGCGCGCCCTCCAGTTGCTCGGGAGAATAATCTCCCGTCTGCAATCCACGCACTGAGGCTGCAATCAATTCCCGTAGCGGCGGTATGTCGCGAGCCTCCGCCAACCGAATGCCTATCTTCATGACCGACCTCTCCGGCTTGATTTTGGGTGGCGCAGTGCTTCAGTGTTGCGGTAACGGATCGCTCCGATTGCCTCTTCAGCGGCTGAGGGCGGCCGCAGTGCACTCGGGACACGGGCAAACTTCACGCAGAAAGAACCACGAAAAAATCCCAAGATCGTGTTTATCGTTGAATGAAAACTTCAGCGCATACTTGCCCACCGCCTCAGCTGCCAGCGCCTTCACCGCCGGCTTGAACATCGGCAAAGCCCCCGGCGCAAGCTTCGCGGGTTCGCCGCGCTTGCGGTGCGACTTAGCCCGCTCATCCTCGCAGAGCGCGCAGGGGCAAGCATCCCGCAAGAAAGCAAATGTATAGACGGAGCGATGTCCATCCTTCCACTCAATCTCCATGCCCTTCCCAGTAGTCAGTTGAATGACCACCGACTTGGGGTCGTTCCCCACTCGGGGCGTGAAATCAGGCAGCGCCATGGAATTCAGTATCGCACGGCACCCGTTCCGACGACGGAGAGCCGGGCGTCCCAGCCCGGCCGCGATGCTCTGGACGGGCGAGACGCCCGTTTCTCGAAACCAAGCGAGCGAATGAACTGGCAAGTTCTCGCTGGCAGCTGACAGACCGCCTAGGCGAACCGCACCCGCACGTCCGGCCCCTTATCCAGATGAATGCTGTCAATGAATCGTACCCGCCCGGTCATCAGCGTCAGAATTACGGAAGAGGTCCGAGTGCCTTCGCCGAAGAAACGGACGCCTTTCAGCAGGGCCCCTTCGGTCACGCCGGTCGCCGCGAAGATCAGCTGTTTGCCCGGAGCCAGATCTTCCGCTTCATAAATTTTCTTTCCATCTTTAATCCCCATCTTGGCGATGCGATCTTCCAGTTCCGGCTTGTCGATTACCAGCCGTCCCTGCATGTATCCGTTCAAGCAACGGATCGCGGCCGCCGTAATCACCCCTTCCGGAGCGCCGCCGGAGCCCATCACCGCGTGCACTCCGGTACCGACGACCGCGGCGGCGATTCCGGCTGACAGATCGCCGTCGCCAATCAGCTTGATGCGCGCCCCCGCCTTGCGAATGTCCGCAATTAGCTTTTCATGTCGCGGACGGTCGAGCACGATCACCACCAGATCCTCAACGCCGCGGTGCAGGCGCCGCGCGATATTTTTCAGATTAACGGCGACGGGGGCATCTAATTCCACCGCGTTCTTGCACGACGGTCCAACAACGATTTTCTCCATATAGCAGTCGGGAGCATGCAGCAGTCCGCCCTTCTCCGAAGCCGCCAGCACCGTGATCGCCCCCGGCGCGCCGGTGGCGCAGAGGTTCGTGCCTTCCAGCGGATCGACGGCGATGTCGACGTGCGGACACTGCCGTCCGTCGGGATAGGGGCCACCCACCTGTTCGCCGATATACAGCATGGGCGCGTCGTCGCGCTCGCCCTCGCCGATCACAATGGTGCCGTGCATCGGAACCGTGTCCATCGTCTTGCGCATCGCCTCGGTGGCCACCTGGTCGCTCAGCGGACGGTCGCCCTGGCCCATCGTGCGTGCCGATTCGATGGCAGCATTCTCCACCACACGCAGGAATTCCAGTGCCAGATCACTTTCAATGTTCTCTCCAAAATTCTTCAACTGCGGCACCGGACGGACCTGGGTGACCATGAATGCCTCCTGAATAGAAACGCGACAAGGAAATATATTCTTTTCGGAGCACTTATGGAAGTCCAACAATCACGGCGTCGTCCGGCGCGGATACTCCTGTCCGCGAACCGTCTGCTAATCTTTTCCCATGACCACCGACCGCAAAGAGCCAGCCTACTTCTTTACCGAAAAACAAGTTGCCGAGAAAAGTGACCTGGCCCGGCGCTTTTTGGACACCCGCACCCGTCTCAATGAGAACGTGGACCAAGCCGCCAACTTCCTGGTCAAACGCTTCTACAATCTTGATCACAATACCTACCTCGAAGGCGCCGTGCCCGCGAAATACAAGGAATTAATGGGCCTGGTAGCTTCCGCCTGCTTGCGTTGCGACGATTGCATCAGCTACCACGTGATCCAGAGCTATCGTCTAGGTGTGACTCGCGCCGAGCAGGAAGAAGCCATCAACGTGGCGCTGGTGGTAGGCGGAAGCATAGTGATTCCACACATGCGGCGAGCTTATGAGTTGCTGACGGAACTCTATTGTTCCTGAGAAGATTGCTCTAGGTTTTCATGGCGCTGTGGTCCGAGTCGGACGCCAGCATCCCGTACATCTCGAGATCGAGAAACTTTCCCCATTTCAGGATGTGAGCGCGCTGGCAGCCTTCGTGGCGCATGCCGATTTTCCGCAAGACTTTTCCGGACGCGGGATTGTGAGTGACGTGGCTGGCGAGGATCCGGTGCAATCCAAGAGTCTCGAACCCATATTTCACCAGGGCGCTGGCTGCTTCCGTGGCGTAGCCGTTTCCCCAATACGGCACGCCGATCCAATAGCCCAGTTCGGCGCGACGATGGTCGGGATCGATCCGCAATCCGACCCCGCCGCACAGCGCGCCAGTTTCGCGCAGAATAATGCCCAGCCGTAACTCGCTCCCGCTTAACCAACCCTCCTGAGCGCTGGCCACAAAGTCCCGGGCATCCGCCTCGCTATAGGGATGGGGTATGCGCAGCGTAGTCGCCGCCACTTCGCGGGCGCCGGCCAGGGCTAGAAGCGCAGGAATGTCCGCGAGCGCGTAGGGGCGCAGGGTCAGCCGCGCCGTTTGCAGCGGAGTGAAATCCATTTCTCTAACTCTAAATAAAGACTTCTGGCGACACATTAAATCGTCGGCTGAGCCGGCGGATGTGCTCAGTTGTGAGCTGCCGTTTGCCGTGGAGAACCTCGGAGACGACGCTCGGTGTGGCGAAGACATCGAGCAGATCTTTCTGTTTCAGTTTGTTCGCGACCATGAGCCGGTTCAAAACCTCGACCGGGCTGGACATCTCGAGTGCGTCGCGCTTTTCTTCAAAGTCCTCAATCAGCAGCGTCAAGAGCTCGGCCATCCGGCGCTCGGCAGCCGTCATCCGATCGCCTTTTCTGTCCAGTTCTTCCAGCATGGCGATGTGGCGCTCGTTCTCCGCCTCGTTGCGAATGATCGCAGGCAGAGTGCTCAGGAGTAAAGCGGCATAGTCAGATCGAGCTGCGGTTGCACTCATGATTTCCAACCTCCTCGGTCACATTCGGCATGCGTCAGAGCGTGGCGGACATAAAATTCGCCCGGAGGTAATCGATCTCTGCGATCAGCCGGTACTGGTTCCCTTTGACATTGAAAACCGTCAACTTGCCAACCTAGCTGCCGTCGAAAGGGTCCTTCTTGCGTCGGACAGTTTTTTCCACAGAGCCTTCTTGGTTGCGAAACCAAGCGTCAAGCGGGCCGCCGAGCTCCTCGTGCCGTGCAGCGGCTTGCTTGAGCTTCTTGCGGCTGATGACATGCATTTCCATTCCTCGCAAGTTCGCAATCTGCGAATATCGTAGTTCGCGAAATGCGAAGTTGTCAAGGCTCCCTTTTGCGGCTGGTGACTCGTTTTGAATTCGTTTCGAAAGGGCACGGTCTTTTGCCGTGCCGTAAATGCCATGCAATGAACGCGGCTTTTGCCGCTGGGGATGGGTTCGTTTGAACTGATCACAGATCCGCTGCAGGAAACGAAGCCTTAGAACGCGTCAATCCCGGTCACGCTGGCCCCAATAATCAGCGTGTGGATATCGTGCGTCCCCTCATACGTCTTCACCGATTCCAGATTCATCAGATGCCGCATGATAGGGTAGTCATCCGCCACGCCGTTCGCACCCAGAATATCTCGTGACAGCCGCGCGCATTCCAGCGCCATCCAAACGTTATTTCTCTTCGCCATCGAAATATGCTGATGCTGCGACTTCCCAGCGTCTTTCAAGCGGCCGACCTGAAGCACCAGCAACTGGGCCTTGGTGATCTCGTTGATCATCCAGGCGAGTTTCTCCTGGACCAATTGATGCGAGGCGATCGGCTGATCGCGAAATTGTTTCCGCAACAATGCATATTGCAGCGCGCAGTCATAACACGCCATGGCCGCGCCCACCGCGCCCCATGAGATTCCATAGCGTGCCTGGTTCAAACACATCAGCGGAGACTTCAATCCGTCCGATCCCGGCAACAGGTTCGACTCAGGAATCCGCACGTCCTGCAGTGACAAGCCCGAGGTCACCGACGCGCGCAGCGACCACTTCCCGTGAATGTCGTCAGCCTTGAATCCAGGACGGTCGGTCTCGACGAGAAAGCCGCGTACTTTGTCCCCCTCATCTTCCACCTTCGCCCAGATCACCGCCACGTCGGCGATCGTACCCGAGGTGATCCACATCTTTTCGCCGTTCAACACGTATTCCTTTCCAACTTTGCGGGCACGCGTCCTCATGCCTCCAGGATTCGATCCGAAATCCGGCTCAGTCAATCCGAAGCAACCGAGCTTTTCGCCCTTTTGCATCGCGGGCAGCCAGGTATTTTTCTGCTCCTCCGACCCGAAGGTGTAAATCGGATACATCACCAGCGCCGACTGCACGCTGACGAACGAGCGCACGCCCGAATCTCCGCGTTCCAGTTCCTGCGTGACCAGACCATACTCGACATTCGACATGCCGGCGCAACCGTAGCCATGCAACGAGGCGCCGAAGAATCCGAGATCGGCCATAGGCTTTACCAATTCGCGTGGAAAGCGGCCGGCGCGATTGCACTCCTCGATAATCGGAACTAGATTGTCTTCGATAAAACGGCGCGCCGTGTCGCGCACCAGGCGCTCGTCGTCATTGAGCAGCATGTCGAACTCGATGAAATCCACCCCACGGAATTTGATGGCCGGCATATACAACCCCCAGAATCAGCAGTTGGCGAACAGGACCATCCAAAGTAGCAGAGCGGCGGGGAAATCAGCAATGTTTGGTCGTGTCCTAATTTCGCATGTGGGCGCCGAAGCGCCGCCATCCCTTGCCGGCTCACCCGAGGGCGTCCGCGCTCTCGGCTCGCGGGCATGATGCCCGCGGGACGGCGGCGCTACCATCGCGGCGCGGAATCAGGGCACTACTCAATGGTTTCAGGATGATGACAAGAGACGCGGTTCTGGATAAGAATGATGGGGGCAATCATAATGTCACGAAAGCAGGGTCTCCAATGAGCGAATCGCGCACGTTCTTGCGCCACACTCTAGCCACGGTCGCCTATCGAGGGGCGAAAGCGATCCGCAACGCTGGGCCGGATTTTGCCGGCTACGGCTCGCCTGGAACGTCGCGCACGCCGGCCAAAATTCTCGCGCACTTAGGTGACCTGATGGAATGGGCCCTGGCCATGTCCGAAGGCCGCCGCGACTATCACGATTCCTCTCCGCTCGCTTGGGAAAAAGAGTGTGAGCGCTTCTTCGCCGCCCTGAAAAAGTTCGACGACTACCTGGCGTCGGAAAAGCCGCTGCAAGCCCCCGCCGAAAAGTTGTTTCAGGGTCCGATCGCGGACGCGCTCACGCACATCGGCCAGATCGCCATGCTGCGGCGGATGGCGGATGTCCCGATCAAGGGCGAAAATTATTTTGTCGCTGAAATCATCGCCGGACGCGTCGGCGCGGATCAGGCGCCACCGCGCAAAGAGTTTTGATTCACGGCTGACGTTACGCTCCCACGATCTCTCGCACTGCACGATAACCCTGATCGATGGCGGTATTCGTGTAGGCATGACCGTCGGCGTCCGAGTTCGCGATCTTGATTCTCCCAAAGGGCTGGCGGCCAATCACACACGGGCGTTCAGACGCTGGACGCCCGACAGGCTCGAACAATTCGTTGTACTCATAGGCATATCCGTGAGGCCAGCGGTTGACCGTAATAGCCTCCAGGTCGCGATCCGGATCAAAACCACCGCCGGAAAGCGCGCGCCCTAGTTCATCTCGCACCTGATGCTCGAAGGTTGCGAATGGTGTGGTGACCAGTTCATACCTTCCCGACCGGTACTGATCCTTGCACTCGAGGCCCGGCTCGCAAGGAACGCGCAGAAGATGAAGCAGGCAAGATTGCTCCGGCGAACTGGGAAACTGGTAGGCCCCCATAGAGACCGGAAAATCCAACGTCGCATGGCTGAAATATGCACCAGGAGCGTAGATAGCGCTGATGCCAAGCTTTTGAAACGCTTTCCAGTTGCTGATTTGCACGTTGGTGTAGACCAGAGGCATCTTCACTCCATACGCGAGAGCTTCTTTTTGTCGGACTGGCATCTCCGGACACAAATAGGGAATAATCATGTTCCAACAAGCGAGTATGCAGTCACGCGCCCGCACGCGGCGAGCTTGTCCGCCGCGAACGTAGGTGACTTCAACTTCTTTTGCAGTGCTCGCATCTCCCACATGCTTGACCCTCACGGCGGTGCTGTTCAGTCGTATGCGAATCGCCGAGGATGCATCGTCCAGGCGAGCATAACTCGCGCGGGACGTGAGGATATCCTCCATCGTGTGGCCGGGCAGGGCCCCGGGTACGAGCGACCGCACCAGCATTCTAGCGATGGAGGCGTTGCCGTCCGGAAAATGAAAAATGTACGGCTCGTCCAGTTCGGCATTTTCTTCATGATTCTTAGGAAGACGCATTCCCTTGAAGCCCGGGAACCCCTCCCGGGCGCAGTCCCGCGCCGAAACCGCATCAATTCCAACGCAATATAAATCATGCGTCGAAGTTTGGAACACCTTCACCACGTCGGGGTGCACTTTAACGTGCTGCAGCAAAAAATCCTTGTAGCTGGTCTTGGTCAGCTTGGCCTGCGTCTGCTCGGGAGTAAGGTCGGGCATGTAATCGACGTTGGCGTGCTGCAATCGGAGAAGATCGTTGCGCGCCGCATCTGCAATGGGCATCTGCGCAACGTTCTCCATTGTGAAGTCGAGGCCGAAATAGTGCAGCCCTTTCTCGAGCACAAGCCGGTCTGTGCCAAATGTCTCCTTATCGAAGAAAACAGCTTCGGTCAGATGCATCGAGCTGAACAATTTCTGGTCGTAATACTTTTGGAAGCGTTGCACGTCGATTCCGAGTTCCTTCAAAAGACCCATCGCTTGTTTGCTGTAATTGCCCGGCGCTTCGATCGACTGCGTCCCACCGTATCCGAGCAGCAATCGCTTTCCAGCCTGAAATTCATTGCGCTTGGCGTGTCCGCCGAAATCATCGTGGTTGTCGAGGATGAGAATCCTGGACTTCTGTCCCGCAAGTTTGCGGTAGAGATGCGCGGCGGCCAAGCCGCTGATGCCCGCGCCCACAAGAATCAAGTCGTACGACTCGCCATCCGAGTCGCGATCATTCACGGGTTCTGCCCAGGCCTTGTCCTTGTCCTTGCCATTGCTATCGCGCAATTCGTGCGCAACCTCCCACGACCCGTCGTGGCTCCCGCGCATGCCGGTTTTGGCAGGCGGGTAATAGCTGGGATCTTTCTCCGGGGCGAAGGGGAGGGCGAGCGGAGATTGTGGCACGCCGAAGGCTTGCAGCCACGTGGAATTTGCCGCCAGGAGCGGTGCTCCAATGGCCATGCTGATTCCATTCAGGAAATCGCGACGGGTAATCTCGCGCTTCATATCTAATTCTCCAGAACTGGACCGAAAGCTTCGAGAGCCTCGGGCGACTTTAGAGCCTATCAGAATCAGAGGGGGGCGCGATTCCAGCCCGGATCCCGCGAAGTTGGTTTCGACGTCGTACGAGACTATATTTGTCATCCCGAGCGAAGCGAGGGACCCCCACTTGCCCGAAAATGTGTGCCGGAAGTAGGATCCATCGCTTCGCTCGGGATGACAAGTTCTTTCCGGGCGAGCTAAGAAAAACGTCCCCCT
>Ga0302325_10022826_pt1 | contig 13076 bp, 7 predicted proteins | sample Palsa_T0_2_FD_201948 | JGI IMG/M metagenome (GOLD analysis project Ga0302325, IMG submission 201948) | Peat permafrost microbial communities from Stordalen Mire near Abisko, Sweden - Palsa_T0_2 | ecosystem: Environmental > Terrestrial > Soil > Palsa > Peat permafrost | place: Sweden: Abisko... | reverse complement strand
CAGATCAATTTTTTTAGCCGCTCCCAAAGCGGCTCCGGTAACTCCAATCGATCTGTAAGCAACATGGTGCATACTTCGACTCATCATCGCTTTTGGGGTTCCATGAGGTTTGCAAACACTCCCTAGAACCTCATTCCGCGATCCTCGGGCAAAATCCTCCTTAGATTGTAGACGTCGGTCCGGGCAAGGCTGTGGGCATGATCCGCAAGGCCAAGCCAAGGGTCCCATGGCGCGCTCAGGAGCTTGCCGGTGATTCCGTCGCTTTTCGGGGACAAGAGCCATTCGACCAGGTCCAGGGCACGCTCAAGGGAGGCGCCGCCCCCGGCTTTCTGCTTGAGCGCCGAGTCAAATTCGGCGAGACCCGCGATGTCAGGGCCCAGCGCGATGATCTCGTCCGTCAGGCGCGTGGCAATGGCGCCTGGGGCGATAGCATTGATGTCGAGGGGCGCCTGTATCTCCTCCTCCGCTATGGTTTCAACCAGCCGAACGATTCCGGTCTTGGCTACTCCGTAGCCGGAGAAATTAGAACGGGCCTTTGTGGCTCCTCCGCCGGCAAAGCAGACTATCTTCGCCCTGCGCGGGGCCCGGATAAGAAGATTGTAGGCCGCCCTTATCGAGTTGAAAGTTCCGTCAAGGTTTGCCCTGACAGTAGCGCTCCAACGCGCCGGGTCCGCCCGCACGGCGGGGCCCACCTCGCCGTGGGACCCGGCGCAGCAGACCAGGCCGTCGACGTGCTTCCACTTAGTGCCAATCTGCCGGAAGGCATCCTCGACCTCCGTCCAGTTCGCCACATCGCATTTTGACGCATTAAATGTGCCGTTCGCGCCGGCCACAAACTTGGATTGGTCCGAGCGGGCCATTCCCCATACGTTGTGTCTCTCGCTCAGAAGGCGCTGCGCAAGGGCGCGTCCGATTCCGCTGCTTGAGCCTGTGACGACGACGTTCATCATTCCCGCCTGAGCGGAACCGCATAGGCGCTGAGGATTTCTGGCGCAGCGCCTTCCTTCTCCGGAGAGTGATCCATGATCCAATAGGTATCCAGCCGCGGATATTTCCGGGTGGCCTCATCGGCCAGCAGGACCTCGAACGTGATCTTCGTTCCGGACCTGCTCACATCCCGCCGAACGGATGCAATCCGGAAATGATCCCCGACGTGAATCACATCGAGGATGCGGACCCCCGGCAGGTCCGCCCCGACATTGGAGGCACTGACTTCGGCTGGCAGATCCGCGACCGTATCCCTTGCGCCAAGCAGGGGCCAGTCGGTGTCATGGGCCTTGAACTTGAAGACATAGGAGTCGTGCTCCACAATGAATTCTCGGCCGGGCAGGGTGGTGTAGGGGGCTAATCCGTTGACGTACGTGGTCTTGACCGAATGCATCTGCAGGTATGCGAATGCTGCGACGAGGACGACCCCGACAGCGACCAAGAACCATTTCATCAGCTTGAATTAGGTAGAAACACTTTGCTTTGGCGAAGGTTTTCGTCGCATTGCGGTGCGCGTTGGTTCCGGAGGCCGGTGGGCGGTGAGGGATCCGGAAAAATCTCGTGTTAGCAGTCGGCGCAATGCGATGATTGGACCCTTCTGCCCACGTGACCACCCCAGCCAAGCAGCCGTTGCGAAGCCTGTTGATTGTCGGCGCCGGACCGGCCGGCCTGACCGCCGCCTTGAATGCAGCCACCATAGGCTGGCAGGTCACCATCCTGGAGAAGGACCCCGAATACGTGGGCGGCATCTCGCGCACGGTCTGCCACGAGGGCTATCGGTTCGACATCGGAGGCCATCGTTTTTTCAGCAAGAGCGCGGAGGTCACCCAATGGTGGAAAGACCGGCTGCCCGACGATTTTATACAGGTGCGCCGGCTGTCCCGCATCTATTACAGGGGCAAGTTTTTCGACTACCCGCTGAAGCCGTGGAATGCGCTGAGCAACCTGGGCCTCTTCACCAGCATCGCGTGCGTGTTGAGCTACGTCTGGGCGCGGCTTTTTCCCCGCAAGCCGGAAACCTCGCTCGAAGACTGGGTCACAAACCGGTTCGGGAGACGTCTCTTCAGGATATTCTTCAAGACCTATACGGAGAAGGTCTGGGGAATTCCGACGAGCGAGCTCAGCGCCGACTGGGCCGCCCAGAGAATCAAGGGACTCTCTCTGTCAAAGGCGGTGCTCAATGCATTCAAGGGCAAGCCGCGGGACGATCAGGCGGTCATAAAGACGCTTATCGATACATTCTCCTATCCCAGGTTGGGACCCGGGCAGATGTGGGAGCGCACGGCATCGGATGTGCGCAAGCTCGGAGGGAACATCGTGATGGGCGCCACAGCGGCCAAGATACGCCATGCGGGCGGGCGGGTGACTTCCATTGAGGTCGCAGGGAGCGACGGGAAACCGCGGTCTTTCGAGGCGGAACAATTCATCCTTTCCATGCCTCTACGGGAGTCGGTTCTTGCCTTTGATCCTCCGCTTTCGTCAGCCGCGACCGACGCCGCGAAAAAGCTTCGCTACAGGGATTTTCTCACCGTCGCCCTTATCGTCGAGGGTGATAATCCTTTCCCGGACAATTGGATATATATTCACGAGCCCGATGTCAAGCTTGGGCGAATCCAGAACTTCAAGAATTGGAGCGAAGCCATGATAGGTCGGCCACGGACCACGTGCCTCGGCCTTGAATACTTCTGCTTCGAGGGTGACGGAATCTGGACCATGTCCGACTCGGACCTGATCGAACTCGGCAAGAGGGAGCTTGGCCAGCTCGGCCTAGTCGGTTCAGGGCGCGTGTCCGGAGGAGCCGTTGTCCGAGTTGAGAAGGCCTATCCCGTTTATGATCCGGGCTACCAGGAGAATGTCGCCAGGGTCCGCGATGAGCTGGCGCAGTTTGGAAACCTTCACGTTGTCGGCCGCAACGGAATGCACAAATACAACAACCAGGACCACTCGATGATGACCGCGATGCTGGCGGTCCGAAACCTGGAGGGCGAAACATTCAACCTCTGGAATGTCAACACCGACGCGGAATACCATGAGGAGGGGCCGGACTCGGAGGGAAAGCTGAGAGAAGACAAGTCCGGGCGCCAGGTGCCCCGGCAGCTCTAGCCCGTCGCGGTTACCACGAAACGGCCAGCGGGTTCATCCGGCCGGAGAAATGGATGATTCCGGAGAATGTCGAATCAGCCGAGGAGCCTCCGATCCGATTTGTCCCGACGGTGACCTGAGCCGGCGCCGAAGGATAGGCGGGGGTCGCCGAGGCGATGACGGTCTTTCCGTCCATCGCGACTCGAACCCCGGACCTTAGCCGCGCGCGGTCGGCCGACGCGAGGGCCGTCGCGTTCGCGTCGCCAGCGACATCGGGGTAGAGCGGACCGGAGCTGATCCAAATCTCGTGGGGCGCATTGTAGTCCACGGCGATCGGATTGCTGATCACCGCGATCCCATTCCAGTGGTCAAATCCTATCCTTACATGGTGGTCGTCCTCGTAAATCAGATAGATGAAATCACCGGCGCCGGCGATCCCGCTTGTGAGGAGCGGCTCGTGGCGTCCGACCCTGTTTAGAGGGAATGTCACAACGAGGACATCCATTCCCCACGCCTGGCCCGGGGGTGCCCAACCGGCATCCGGCACCGCGGAGAGCCTCAGTTCGTTTCCTGTGAACCGAGCCTGCACCCCCGGAAGCTGCCCGCCACTCACGCCGGACTGCAGGATCGGCACGTTTCCGGAGGGATCCATCCCGGGGACGCCGAGCACTTGGCTTCCGTCCAGCGTGCACGAGAGTGTCAGCGGCGGAACGCCCCGCTTTCCGGTCGACGGCCTGATGTCGACTTCGTGGACGCCCGCCGGGTTAAAGGTTGCTTCGCTGGTCTGAAGCGTCTCGCCGTTCCTTCCCATCAAAGAGAGCCGTGCTTCCCCGTCGGAAACGTAGCTCACCGAAAGGAGGCAGGAATCGGGGCCCGCCGAGACATCTAATAGGGGCTCCGTCGTGCCGCCGCGCCCGGTTGGAAAGCGGACATCCATCCGCGCGTGCATGCTCGCCGGAAGCATCAGGAGCCTCGGAATGGGCAGGCGTTCGACTTTGACGATGCGCCCCAGAAAAGCGGGCGCCGTCAGCGAGCCGAAGTCCGTCCTGCCGGCCAGGACCTCTTCTGGGGTGGACGCGTAGGTGTCGGCGGACTGCTCTATCTCGACCTTACCGTTTAGTTCGACCCGGATCTCGCTGCGCAGCCGGCCCGCTTCTGTGGGATCCAATTCCCTCATTCTGGGATTGTCCTTCGGCATAAGAGCGCCATCGGAAACCACAAGTGTCTGGAGTCTTGAATAATCCAGGTCGATCGGTGCGCTCTGGAACAACGAACCCCAGACATCCGCGCCCAGGCTGATATGGGTTTCGTCGATATAGTGAACAAAGACGACGACCCCGGCGCCGACCTTCCCCGTGGCCAAGAGAGGCTCGTTCACGTTCTTCCTCCCATAGGGCAGGAAGAAATCGACCCGGATGGGCCCCACGGCCCCGGCGACGGCCTCTTCCCTGACCTGCTTCTGGAACTCAATTCCGGCGACGACGGCGACGACGAGGGTCGCGGCAAACGCCCACTTATACCTCCACGCATAGGTGGCCGGAACAAGGATGACAGCCCATGGCCGCGCGGGGACCGGTGAGCCGGCTGCCCTCCAGATGAAGAAACCCAGCCAGCACGAAAGGCTGGTCCAGAACGCCAGCCGCGCTTGCCAGGGGCCGGGATAGCTCAGTTCCACGATACTGCGGCCCGGGGGGAGCGGGATCATAGCCTGGCGGTAGGGTGACATCAGGACCTGCGCCGGCTTGCCGTTCACCGTGGCCTCGTAGCCCGGAAGGAATCGCCTTGGGGTCTCGACGGTGCATCCGCCCTGCGGGGCGTCCACCGTGAAGCGCAGCGGCAAGAAGCTGTCCACACGGACCGGCAAAGCGGCCATGTCCACGTCCTGGAGCGTGTAGTCGGCAAGAACGGTCGGCTTGCCCGCGACCACCGCGCTGTCTGTGAGCCAGACTCGAATCTCAACTTCTTCCGATTTGTCGGAGTCCGTCCAAATCGGAATGGCCCGACGCTCGCCTTCCATCATGCCAAAGCCCTTCGGGCCGCCCGCTTCCGGCAGCACGTAGGTGCGGTCCAGCAGGGGGCCCTTGAGAAAGAGAAGGGCCTGCACGGGAGGGATCCTGAACGCGAAGGAGAGGAGGTATCGATGTCCCGGCGCAAGTCTCAGCTTGGGCGACACCAGCAGTTTCCCAGGGGCCAGGCCCCCGGAAAGCCGGAGAGCCCCGGACTGCACCACGGGGGAATTGGCGAGGCCGACCGACAGGGGAGACGCGATATCGTCGACGCCGTTCCGAAGGATCCTGAATTCAAATCGAGGGTCCACGACACCGTGAACATAGGTTGGAGGCGGCCCTATAAAGGCGTAGGACGTGATGGTCAGGTCGAGGTTCGACGGGCGAAAGGCGGTCCGGGTCGTTTCCAGCGTCCAGCGGTTGGCCAGTCCCCGCACGAGGAAAGGCCTCGCCTGGTATGCGACCCATGCGAATGCGAGCAGCAACAGCCCAGGGGCGACCCATCGGGGAGCCTTCAAGACGCGCCATTGCCTCGGCAGAATGATGCCCGCTGAAAAGACCGAAAAGGCGACAGCCACGAGATAAAGACGCTGCATCGGCCATTCGGTGGTGAGCTTGAATGCTCCTGCGGGGACATGCTGCCAGGCCCAATGGGTCACGAAGGGAACCGGCAGATCCATGACCACGAGGACAAGCGACGCCAGAGCGCAGCCAATCGCAGCCAGCCGGACGCTCTCGCCCGGCCCGCGGCCCCGCGAGCGCCTTAGGGCGAGGAAGAGGCTCAGGCCCATGAGCCCAAGAGCGACGTAGCCCATCTGAAGGTCGGACAACTTTCCGGCGCCGGCGCTGACCGGAAGCAGCATCCCGGGAAACGCGCCGTGAAGGCTGTTCAGTATCACGTCCGGGAAATGGCCCCAGACGGCCTCTTCGTCCGAAAAATAGCCCAGGTCGGGGCTCAGGGTGGCGGCCGACACGAACACGAACCCCGAGAGCAGCAGGCCCATAACCGCCGAAAGCAGCCCGCTCACGAGCAAACCCACGCGGGGATTCCCTGCAAAGGCCACAAGGCGCACGAAGATAACACTCACAGACAGCCAGAACGCCACGGGCGGGTGGGCTAGCCAGGCGGCGGCCAATGCAGCGGCGAGCCACGCGTTGTTCGAGAACGACGGGAATCGGCAGCCCCGGACGCAGGCGGCGACCGCCAGGGGAACGAAAACCGCCGCGTGCACGGTCATGAACAGGTCGAAGGTATGGGCCGCTCCCATGAGGGGCGGCGCCAGAGCGTAGACGCTGGCGAGGAAGACGGCGAGGGATCGCGGGCAATCGGCGGCCCAGCGCAGGCCGCCGTAGCAGGCGAACAGGGCGCCCACGAGGCTCAGGACCAACGAGATATTTTGGATCTCCCAAAAACTCAGCTTGTGGAACGTTGCGAGGTCGATGCCCTCGCAAAGGTAGTAGAGGTAGGGGGCGTTCCGGAGCGGGTGGATCCGGCCGTTGAACGCATACTCGCTCTGCCCGGCCAGCGGGGGTATCACCCCGTGGCGTATCTGGGTGCCCGCGTCGGCCACCGACAGGCTGTAGTTGAACGCCTCCCCGGTCCCCACCAAGCCCCTGTTCAGAAATGGCGATGCGGCCACCAGTCCGACCGCCAAAAGGATCGCCCAGGCGACTAGTGACGCGCTTCGAAAACCCATGAATTTGACTCCAGCCATTTCAGGGTGCGGACGACGCCCTGCTCAATCGTGAGCTTGGGCACCCACCCGGTGGCGCGAATCTTTGTCGTATCGAGAAAAATGAAGGGGTTGTCCCCGATCCAGCCACGATCGCCGCCCGTGTACTCGAGCGCGGGCTTCAGCCCGAGGGCCCGGCAGATGAAGCCGACGCTGTCGTTGACCTGCACGTATTCGGCGGTTCCGAGGTTGTAGACCTGCGTGCGGTGCTTCGCCTCCAGGGCCGTGGACTTCCTGACGACGTGCAGGATTGCGTCGACGCAATCCTGGACGTAGAGGTAGCTCTTCTTCTGGAGGCCGTCCCCGAGGATCCTCAGCGAGCCCGGGTGCTCCACAAGCTGCCTGTAGAAGTCGAAAATGTGCCCGTGGGTGTACCGTTCCCCAAGGATAGAGACGAACCTGAAGATATACCCCTCGAAGCCGAAGCCCTCGCAGTAGGCGGATATCAGGCCCTCGCCGGCCACCTTTGACGCGCCATAGAGGGAGGTTTGCACTGGGAACGGCGCCGTTTCCGGCGTCGGGATCATCGCGGCCTCGCCATAGGTCGACCCCGTGGACGAGAACGCGATCCGCTTGATGCCCTGGAGCCGCATGGACTCAAGGACATTGTAGGTTGCGATCGTGTTTTGCTCCAGGTCGCGCCTTGTGTGCTCTGTCCCGAATCGGACGTCCGCGTTGGCGGCGAGATGGAAGACAAAGTCGCAGCCTGTCATCGCCTTTGAGAGCGCGGCAAGGTCGAGGTTGTCACCGCGGATGAATGTGAATCCCTTGGATCCCTCGGCGTTCTCGAGGAAACGCTCCTGGCCGGTCGACATGTTGTCCCAGCCGACGACGGCGACGCCGTCCGCCAACAGGCGGTCGACCAGGTTGGAACCGATGAAGCCGGCGCAGCCGGTGACGAACGCCTTGTGCATGGGAGGGGCGCTCGCGGACTCAGCCCTTGAGCGGGGCCGGCCGCGGCCGCAGAGCGAGGCCGATGCAGAGGTTGTTGAAGACGAACGGAAGGAACGGAATGGGGAAAAGCACTTTTTTCTCAACGGTGAAGTACGGATCCAGCTCCGCCAATATCTCGTGCGGGCGGTTGATGTGCTCGCGCGAGATCAGCCACGTGTAGCCCCCCTTGAAATGCTTGTTGTACACCCGTTCGGCCGAGATTTTCCTCGCAAACGAGTACGCGGGGCTGCCTTCGCACGGGATGACGATCAGCAGCTGCCCCTTTTCCTTGTTGAGGAGCCTGTAGGCCTCCCTCACGCAGGAGGGCAGGTCCGGGAGGTGTTCCATCACGTGCACCGCGATATAGCGGTCGAAATAGCCGTCCGCGAAATCGAGCCGAGCCTGGCAGTCGCCGGTGATCGCCTTCACCCTGGGAAAGCGCCTCCGGATCTCGGCCGCCATGTTTTCCCGAAGCTCCACGGCGTAGTAATTTGACTCCTGCTCGGGGGTCAGCGTCTCGTAGTGCAGGTGCTCGCCCAGCCCGGCCCCGATCTCGATTGTCGCCCTGAATCCGGGAGGCGAGTGCTTCACCGGAAACGTGTGGTTGAATCTCTCGACGATCCCGTAGCGGCTGGGCAGCTGCTCGTGCCAGACCTTCATGAAGTCGTCGCTGATCTGTTTCTGCTCCGGTGTCATCGGAGGGAGGGTTTTTGGCCACTTAGCGGTTTGCATGGGTGTCTATTTGCCCCCGAAACCCTCCGCCCGGTCAACGATGAACCTCGGGCGGGCGCGGACCTCCTCGTAGATCCGCCCGATGTACTCGCCCAGGATCCCGACGCTGATCAGCTGAATGCCGCCCAGGAAGGAGACGAGTATGACGAGCGTCGGGTTGCCCCACAGGATCGGCCAGCCCATGAGCTTGTAGAAAAGGTAAATCCCCATCAGCAGGAATGAGAATCCGGCAATGACGAAGCCGGACATCGTGCTGAGCGTAAGGGCGTAGGTTGAGAAGCAGAATATCCCGTTGAATCCGATCCGAAGCGACCCGAAGAAGCGGTTGTAGTTTGTCTCGCCCGAGAACCGGGCCGGCCGCTCGAAAGGCATGAGGTACTGCTTGAACCCGACGACCGCGACCATCCCCCGGAGGAAGCCGTGGCTCTCCTTGAGCCTCACGACCTCGTTCACGACCCGGCGCGCCATCAGCCGGAAGTCCCCCGTGTTGGGCGGGATCCTCACGTCGGCAATCTTGTTGATCACCTTGTAGCCCGTCTCGGCGATGACGGTCTTGATCCAGGGTTCGCCCGTCCTTCGGGTGCGCTGCGGCAGGACCACGTCATAGCCCTCGCGCCATTTGGCGACCATCTCGTTGATGAGCTCGGGGGGATCCTGCATGTCGACGTCCATGACGATCACCGCTTCCCCGGACGAATACTCCATCCCGGCCAGGCTCGCCATGGGCTGTCCGAACCGCCTCGAAAACTTGAGGAGCTTGATCCTACCGTCCGAAGCGCGCTCCTCGAGAATGACGTCCTCGGTCCGGTCAGGAGAGGGGTCCATCGCAAAGATGACCTCATAGTCCTGCGTGATTGCGCTGAGAATCGGCGTGATCCTGCGGATGAATTCCGGGATGTTTTTTTCCTCCCTGAAGACGGGGACGACGAGGCTGAGAAGCATTGGAATTTAGGCTACCCTTGGCGGAAAATCACTCGAAGTCGATGTTCACTATCCGGTAGGACCGGTAGCGGAGATCCGGCGGGCTGAGCTGAAATGCCTGGCTGGCAGAGAGATCCACCTTGGTATCCGCGAGCGTGGAGAGCGGGATCGCCAGGCGCTCCGTGCGCTCGAGGCCCAGCATGCGCTGCGTTGTGGGAAGGATGTTCACGTCGACGTTGAGCGGGTAGTCCCTCTTTGCCGGGAACCGCACCACTTCGACAATAGCCGTGCGGAACCTGTCCGTCGCCGGGAAGCGCAGGGAAAGGCGCCCCTCGACCCAGCCGTCCGTGTCGGCGCCGGAGATGTCGAAAAGGTAGCCCGACTTGTGCCATCCGCGCGCGAACAGGTCCGTCTGCGTGAGGTTCTCGAATGAGATGTTCTTGATCACGAACGAGCGCATCCGTCCGTCGCCGGGCAACGCGAAGACGGAGGACGCGTCCAGGTGGACGAGCCTCTGGGCGCCGGCAGGGAGTGGGACGAAGACGCTCTCGAATGTCTGGCGCGGCACCGAGTCCGCCTTGATCACCCGCCCGTCGACCGAGGCCTTGAGGTCGTTGGACTCGATCGGCGCCCAGCCGGGCATCTCGAGGTCGAGCTTGAGGACCTTGAACGTGTCAAACGCGGGCGCCTTGAACTCGGCGGCCTTGGCAATCCACCCGTCGTTGTCGATGCCCGTGACGACGAATTTCTCGCCGGCGGCGTTGGCGACGCTCCGGAAGCTGGAAAAATCCGCGACGTCGTTGATCGAGATCTCGTTCACGTACGCCGAGACCTCGCGCTTGTCCTTCTCGGTGTCGTAGATCTGCGCGTCGGAAAAATGCAGGGAGATTGAGGTGATGTCGGAGGCGTCCTTGATGAGGCGCGTGAGCGTGAACTTCCCGGACTTCAGGTTGACCACCTCGGTCGGCTTGTCATTGATCGAGATCGTGGCGTCGACGCCATTCGTCTCGAACCGGGGAAGGTCGGGAATGTAGCCCTTGAAGTAGAGCACCTGGCCGGTGTGGGAGGCTCCCAGCTTGAAATAGGCGTCCCGGCCGGCCCAGCCATCCTCGTACACGCCGGAATACTCGAGCCCCTTGTTGTTGAGCAGGTCCTCCGGGAAGACGCTGATCTTCGTGGGCCTGGGCACGGCGCGGTACTGCTCGTCCGTGAGCACGGAGATATCGCGCGTGAAGCCGACGAGGCGCCGGTCGTCCAGCGCGTAGTTGACGCCGTACCACCGCATCAGCCCGGTCTTTGTCTTCATGATCACTCGGGCGGGGTCCCCGAAGTCGATCGTGATGTAGGCCTGCCCCTCGTAGTATTCGGGCTTGATGACCGGGGTGAACACCCTCGCCGATCCGGCCCCGACAAACGGCAGGCGGTAGTCCTCGTCGCCGATCACGAGCGCCTTCTTGGGAAGCAGGGTGCGGCCCAGGCCGAGGGACGTCCGTGAGAAGTCGACCATGACCCGGAGGTCCGGGGAGGGATGAAAGATATGGAAGACATTGTACTGCCCCGTGCCGTGGAAGAACGCCTTGCCCTTGGAAATCGGCTCGGTTTCCCGCTGGAAGAACGCGGCCCTGAACCGGGCCGACGAGTAATAGTGCGGGCTCAGCTCCGAGTGCACGAAGACAAGCCGGTCCTTCACCTGGCTCTCCAGCTTGTACTGGTACATGTTCTGCGTGATCCAGTCGTCGCCGTTGTTCCACTTGTTGAAATGGTCGAGGTCCGTGCGGATGGAGATGAAGAGCGTCTCGTCGTAGCCCAGATGGCGCGAGCTCGTCTCGGTCCAGTTGTTCGCCTCGAGCACGCTGTTGGCCTCCTTGTGGATCGTGACCACCTTGTAGTCGGGTACCGCCCACCCCGGCGGATGCGCGCTGGAATCCGTCACGAGCCCGTCCGGCAGCATGAACCGCAGGAGCGACAGCTTCTCGACGATGCGCGCCTGGGGCCCGAGGTCGGGGTCGGGCGTCCGCAGGAACTTGAGCACCGCTATGTTCGCGATGTTGTCCATGTAGCTGCGTGAAAGGAAGCGGGTGTCGATGCCCCGGGTGTACATCGCGAGCATCTTCGCGCTCACGACGTTGGAGATGTCGCTCTCGATCCCCTGGAACTTGAGGTTCGCCGGGGGCGTGAAGCCCACTCCCAGGGCGGAGCCCTTCACGACCTCGGTCAGGCCGCCGCCGCGCATCCCGAGGGAGGAATAGGCGTAATAGACCTGGGAAACCGCCGTGCAGAGGAAGAACACGGCGAGCCCGATCCTGGCGCGCTTCCTCGCCACCGCGCTGTGCGAAAGGAGAAAGGGCGTGATGGCCTGGGCGAGGCAGAGCGTGATCACGGGCTGCGCCCACATGGCCAGCTTGAAGAGCCCGAAGTCCTGGCCCTTCTGGAAAAGGAAGATGCCGAGGACGATCATGATCACTCCCAGGTACCCCGCCGGCGACCCCTCGACCAGGTTGCGCCAGGTGCGCCACGCGAAATAGACCAGAAATCCCACCCCGACCACGATCTGGCAGGAGATCAGCGGGTCGACGCCCACCTGCCCGAACGGATGCAGGCCGAAGAGCATCGGGATGAACGAGGGCACGAGCGTCCATGGGAACAGGACGAGCCCGCCGCTCTGGTCGTTGATCTCTGCCATCGCGCCCAGGCCCGCCGAGCCGACGGACTGCATGACCAGCGTGTTGACGAATTCATACGTGCTGCCCGCGATCAGGATGAACGTCAGCGCCGCCACCCCCATGATGAAGATCACATACGGCTTGAACTTGACGCTGTCCGTGTACCTCAGGCGGATCGCCACGAGGATGATTCCCATGGCCACGAACGGCGAGACCTCCGGATAGAAGATTGCGAGGCCCGCGGTCAGGAGGCCGGAGACCGCCATGGACCTCAGGGTCAGCTTGCGCACCATGAAGAGTATGGAGGCGATCACGACGAGCAGGGCCAGGCCCCCGACCTGCGCGATCAGCTGGTAGAGCGTCCCCAGGCTGAAGAGCGGGCTCGTCGCCAGGAGGAAGAACGCGACAATGGCCACCTTTCGGAAGCGCCCGCGCCAGATGGCGATCGACCCCATCGCGAAGAGCTGCATCAGGCTCAGCATCAGGATGGCCGGCATGAACACCTCGTGGGCCCGGCGCCCCGTGAGCGAGGAAATCCAGGCGATCGTCAGCTCCGAGCCGGGCCGGATCTGCTGGAGCGCGTGCATGAACCAGTAGTGCTGCGAGTAGTCGCGGCCCTCCAGGTCGGTCTGCAGCGGCACGTCATAGTATCCGTGGGCGAGGAACCGCTCGGCCGCCAGGCAGTAGTTCGCCATGTCGTCGTTTCCGTAAGAGATCCAGTTGAAGCCGAACCGCAGCGCCGGCCATCCCACGTAAAAGAGGGTGCCCGCGGCGATGAGGAGGAAGGGCGCCATCTGGCGGAGCGGGAAGGCCGGCCTGCGCCAGCACAGGACGGCCACGGCGAGGACGAGGAGCACGAGCGTCGTCCAGGGACCGGCGGTCCGCACCGGGATTCCCCAGACGCTGAGCCGGGTGATCACCACCAGCACGAGAGAGAGGCCGACCGAGGGCGCCACAAACCAGCCCCAGAGGACGCCCAGCCTCGCCTTGAAAAGGCTCACCACGGCCTGACCGACTAT
>Ga0302325_10022824_pt1 | contig 13076 bp, 13 predicted proteins | sample Palsa_T0_2_FD_201948 | JGI IMG/M metagenome (GOLD analysis project Ga0302325, IMG submission 201948) | Peat permafrost microbial communities from Stordalen Mire near Abisko, Sweden - Palsa_T0_2 | ecosystem: Environmental > Terrestrial > Soil > Palsa > Peat permafrost | place: Sweden: Abisko... | reverse complement strand
CTTCCTGCGCGCTGAGGCCGGACGTCTCCGGCGCGGCCCGGCGGCGGGTCCAGAGCGCCGCGCCGCCGAGGGCGACCACCAGCAGCGGCGCGATCCAGAGCACGGCGTTGCCCCAGGAGAGCGCCGGGGTCAGCAGCACGAACTGGCCGTAGCGGCTGACCAGGAAGCCCTTGATCTGGGCGTCGCTGCGACCATCGGTCACCTGCTGGCGGATCAGCTGGCGCAGGTCGTGGGCCAGCGGCGCTTCCGACTCGTCGATCGACTCGCTCTGGCAGACCAGGCAGCGCACGTCGCGGAACAGGGCGCGGGCGCGGGCTTCCTTGGCCGGATCGGCCAGCCGGTCGGCCGGATCCGCGGCGGCGGCGCCCAGCACCGTCACCGCCAACAGGGCGAGGGCGGCGCGGCGAAGGGCTCGCGTCGGCGTCACTCGGCTGGGGCCGGAGCGGCCGCGGCGGCGCGGGCGCGGGCGGTGACGGCGAAGCGCAGGCGCCGGTCGCTGAGCGAGACGAGGCCGCCCAGCGCCATCAGCAGCGGTCCGGCGAAGACCAGCCGCACCCACGGGTTCCAGTAGCCACGGATCAGCCAGGCGGTGGGGCCGTTCGCCGCCGGGCGCGCCTCGCCGGAGACCACATAGACGTCGTCGAGCAGGCTGGGGCAGATGGCGACGCCGGAGACGGTCTGGCCGCCGGCGGCGTAGAGCCGGCGCTCGGGCGCGGCGTCGCAGACCAGGCGGCCGGCGGCGTCGGTCACGCGGATGTGCGCCCGCTCGGCCTCGAAATTGGGCCCGAACACCTGGCCGACGCTGTCCAGCCGCAACTCGTAGCCGCCGAGGCGCAAGGATTGGCCGGGGCTGAGCGCGGCGGCGGCCTCGGCGCGCCAGGCGGTCTCGAACGCGGCGCCGAGGGCGAAGACGCCGATGCCGATGTGCGCCAGCGTCATCCCCCAGGCGCCGCGCGGCAGGCCCAGCGCCCGGCGTCCGACCTCCGGCCAGGGCGCCTGGAAGGCCCGCACCCGCTCCGCGGCTTCGATCAGCGCGCCGCCGATCACCCAGCCGCCGAGCGCGATCCCGGATGCGGCGAGCAGGCTGCGTGGCGTCACCAGGCCCAGCGTCGCGAGGCCGGCGGCCAGCGCGACCACCGCCGCCAGCCACAGCCGCCGGAGCGCGCCCGGCAGGTCGCCGCGCTTCCACGCCAGCAGCGGCCCGGCCGGCAGGGCGATCAGCGCCGGGGCGACGAGGGCGGTGAAGGTGAGGTTGAAGTAGGGCGCGCCGACCGAGATCGGAGTCCCGTCGATCGCCGCGCGGATCAGCGGCAGCAGGGTGCCGATCAGCACCACGGCGGTTGCGGCGGCCAGCAACACGTTATTGAGGAAGAGCGCACCCTCGCGGCTGACAGGGGTGAAGGCCGCCTCGTCGCGCAGGGCCGGCGCGCGCCAGGCGTAGAGCCCGAGCGCGCCGCCGGCGGCGACGCCCAGGATCTCCAGCAGCAGCACGCCGCGTTTGGGATCGATGGCGAAGGCGTGCACCGAGATCAGCACGCCGGAGCGCACCAGGAAGGCGCCCATCATCGAAAGGGTGAAGGCGCCCAGGCCCAGCAGCACGGTCCAGGCCGCCAGCGCGCCGCGCTTCTCGGTCACCGCCGCCGAGTGCAGCAGCGCCGTGCCCAAGAGCCAGGGCATGAAGCTGGCGTTCTCCACCGGGTCCCACGCCCACCAGCCACCCCAGCCGAGTTCGTAATAGGCCCAGTAGGAGCCCAGCGTGATGCCGATGGTCAGCAGGCTCCAGGCCGCCAGCGCCCAGGGCCGGATCCAGCGCGCCCAGGCCGGGTCGACGCGGCCCTCGATCAGCGCCGCCACCGACAGCGAGAACACCACCGAGAAGCCGACATAGCCGGCGTAGAGAAACGGCGGATGCGCCGCCAGCGCCGGGTCCTGCAGCAGCGGATTGAGCGAATTGCCCTGCACCGGCAGGTCGGGCAGCCGCGTCAGCGGGTTGGAGGCGAACACCATGTAGCCGATGAAGAGCGCGCCCAGCAGCCCTTGCGTCGCCACCGCCGAGGCCTTGAGCCCGAACGGCAGCCGTCCGCTTGCGGCCATCAGCGCGCCGTAGCCGGTCAGGATCAGGCACCAGAGCAGCATCGAGCCCTCGTGGCTGCCCCAGGCGCCGGCGATCTTGTAGATCAGCGGCTTGGCCGTGTGCGAATTGTCGAACACGTTCAGCACCGAGAAGTCCGAGGTGACGAAGGCGTGGATCAGCGCGCCGAAACCCAGCAGCACGGCCACGAACGTCGCCAGCGCCGCGCCCTCGCCGGCGCCGGCCAGGGCCGCGTCGCGCCGGATGCGCCCGGCGATCGAAAGCGCCGCCTGCGCCAGGCTCAGCATCAGCGCCAGCACCAGGGCGAACTGGCCGAGTTCGTCGATCATGGCTGGGCGCCCTGGTCATAGGCCGGCGTGGCCCCGGCGCCCCGCCACTCGCCCTGCTTCTTGAGCGCGGCGGCGAGTTGCGGGGGCATGTATTTCTCGTCGTGCTTGGCCAGCAGCTGGGTGGCGACGAAGACGCCGGCCGCGTCATAGGCGCCGCTGGCGACCACGCCCTGGCCCTCGCGGAACAGGTCCGGCAGCTCGCCCCTGTAGGTCACCGGCGAGGCGGCGCGCCGGTCGGCGACGACGAAATCGATCTCGCCGTCGGCCTTCTTCACCACGCTGCCCGATTTCACCAGTCCGCCCAGCTGGATGGCCCGGCCGGGCGGCACATGCGCGGCCTCGGCCTGCGACGGGGTGTAGAAGAACGAGATCGAGCCGCGCATCGCATAGAGCGCCACGCCCACCGCCAGCGCCAGCACCGGCGCGGCCACCGCCACGGTCATCAGCCGCCGCCGGGCGGTGCGCGATTTGGGGAGCAGCGACATCGGACCCCTATCCTAGCGCGCCTGGGCCCCGGACGGGGAGGGCCTCGTCGGCGCATGCGTCGCCTGGTCCAGCGCGGCCAGGATGTCGGCGTGGCCGGCGTAGCGTCGGCGGGCGTCGGCGAGGGCGGCGTCGCGGCGATCCACCTCGCCCAGCACCGAATAGGCGCGCACCAGCCGCACCCAGCCGGCGGGATCGTCGGGGCTGGCCTTCAGCCGCGCCGCCAGGCCGTCGACCATGGCCTGGATCTGCGGGCCGCCGACCGCCGGCTGCGCGGCCTCGGGCGCTGGCGGCGTCCCGGCGCCGGAGAGCTGGGCGATCTGCTGGTCCAGCATCCCGCGGCGCGGATCGCCGGCCGGCAGCAGCGTCTGCACGACGCGCAGGTCAGCAAGGCCGCCGGCGACGTCGCCGGCCTCGATCCTGGTCCGCGCCAAGTAGTAGCGGGGCATCGGCGCCGTGGGGTCGAGGGCGAGCGCGTGGCGGAAGGCGGCCATGGCGTCCGACCCGACCTCGCCGTTCGTCTGGGCCACTTCGGCGGCGCCCAGAAGCTCCCAGAGGTCGGCGCGGCGCGGCGCCAGCGCGATGGCGCGCTGCAGGGCCTGGACCGATTCCAGCGGCTGGCCCGACTCGAACTCGGCGATCGCCAGGTTGTGCAGCGGCTCGGGATCGCCGGGCCGCTCGGCCGCCACGGCGCGCAGCACGGCGGCCATCTGCGGCGGCGTCAGCGTCGCCGGGTCGGCGGCGCGCCAGTCGGCGAGCCGGTGGGCGAAGGGCTGGTCGGCGAAGTCGGGCGCGCCGAGGCCGAGGTAGAGGCCGGCGGCCAGCAGCGGCGTGGCGGCGGCCGCGGCGAGGATCAGGCCGGGCGGCGAGGCGGTCAGCTTCGGCTCGGCTCTGCCCGCGGCCGCCAGCAGCCGGCGGCCGGTCTCGGCGCGGACGCCGCGCCGCTCGGTCTCGGCCAGGAGGCCACGGTCGGCGAGCTCGTCGAGCTCGGCCATCTGGCGGCGATAGACCGCGAGGGCGGGATTGTCCGCGCCGAGGCGGCGGGCGGCGCGGGCGGCGCGCTGGACGATCAGCGCCGCCAGTCCCGCCGACACCAGCGCCGCGGCGATCCAAAGCCAGATCATCGCCGGCCCTTATCGGAAATGCGCGGCGGGCGCGAGACGCGAGGGCGCCGCATCGCAACCGCGGCGGCGGCGGCGCGTTTCGCAGTCATCGACAGCCGAGGCCGACAAGCCATGAAACTCACCCTCACCCTCACGCTCGCCGCCGCCGTGGCGACCTTGGCCGGCGCGGCGTTCGCGGAAGACCACGAGGCCGGCGTGCCGCTCTCGCCCGCCGAAGCCGCCGGCGGCTGGACCGTGGAGACCGGCGGCCACGCGATCTGCATGATCCGCCTCACCGCCGACCACGGCGCGACGCCCAGCGCGACTTGCGGCGACGCCCTGCCGGCCGGGATCACCGGCTGGCGGGCGACGGCCGATGGCATGGCCCTGACCGACCAGAGCGGCCAGGTGCTGGCGCCGTTCAACCGGTGGAGCAACAGCCTGTTCGTCTCCCATCGTTCCAGCGGCGTCGACGTGCAGCTGATGCGCGGCCCGCCGAGCGGCGAATAGCTCCGTCCCGCCGCGTTCGCCTTGCGAGCGGAGCGGGCGGGTCTATGCTCCCCCCATTGGACTCATAAGGTTTTGATGGGGTGGAGATGTTGAGGAATTTTCTCGCCGCCGCGGCGATCGGCGGCGCTTTGTTGTGCGCCGGCCACGCGCCCGCCCAGCCCGTCGCGGCGCCCGCCTATCCCCCCAACGACTACGGCGACAAGGCCAACTGGCTCTGCTGGCCCGGGCGCGCCGACGCCTGCGCCAGCGACCTGACCACGACCGTGGTCAAGGCCGACGGCTCGACCTCCACCGAAGCCTTCCACGCCGATCCGAACGCCGGGGTCGACTGCTTCTACGTCTATCCCACTGTCTCGCGCGATCCCGGCATGGTCAGCACCATGACCGTCGAGACGGAGGAGACCCGGGTGGTCATCCAGCAGGCCGCGCGGCTGCGGGCCCGCTGCCGGCTCTACGCGCCGATGTACCGCCAGTTCACCCTGGCCGCGCTGTTCGCGGCGATGATGCATCCGCCGGCGCCCGGAACCACCCCGCCGCCGCGCCCGCAGGTCGGCTACAACGACGTCAAGGACGCCTGGAACTACTACCTCGCCCACGAGAACCACGGCCGCGGCGTGGTGCTGGTCGGCCACTCGCAGGGCTCGGGCGTGCTGACCCAGCTGATCAAGAACGAGATCGACGGCAAGCCGGCGCAGGCCCAGTTGGTCTCGGCGCTCCTGATGGGCACGGTGCTGGTCGTGCCGGAAGGCCAGGACGTCGGCGGCGATTTCAAGTCCGTGCCGCTCTGCCACGCGCCTAGCCAGCTCGGCTGCGCCATCGCCTATTCGTCGTTCCGCGAGACCAGCCCGCCGCCGGACAACTCCCGCTTCGGACGGCCGCGCACCCCCGCGCCGGGCATGGAGGCGGCCTGCGTCAACCCGGCCGACCTCGCCGGCGGCCCAGGTCCCGCGAAGAGCTATTTCGGCGCGCTGATCGACGGTGAGGATACGCAGGCGTTTCCGTGGCTGAAGGGCGCCGCGATCACCACGCCGTTCGTCTCCACGCCGGGCCTGATCACCGCGCAATGCGTCCACACCGGCCCGTTCCACTACCTGTCGATCCACCTCAACGCCGATCCGTCCGGCCCCCGCACCAGCGACATCCCCGGCGACATCGTGGTGGGCAAGGCGGTGCAGACGGATTGGGGCCTGCACCTGATCGACGCCAACCTGTTCATGGGCAACCTGATCGACATCGTCGGCGCCGAAAGCGCGGCCTGGAAGGCGAAGCGGCGGTAGCCGTCAGTCGAACCGGTCGCCCAGGTAGACGCGGCGGACTTCCGGGTCGTTGAGGATGTCCTTCGGCGCGCCTTCGAACAGCACCTGGCCGGCGTGGATGATCGAGGCGGTGTCGATGATCTCCAGCGTCTCGCGCACATTGTGGTCGGTGATCAGGATGCCGATGCCGCGGCCCTTCAGATAGGCGATGACGTCGCGGATGTCGGCGATGGCCAGCGGGTCGATGCCCGCGAACGGTTCGTCGAGCAGCATGAACGCCGGGTCGCTGGCCAGCGCCCGGGCGATTTCCACCCGCCGCCGCTCGCCGCCCGAGAGCGACACCGCCGGGGCGCCGCGCAGGTGCGCGATGTGCAATTCCTCCAGCAAGGCGCCGGCGATCTCCCGGGCCTTGCGCCGGTTGCGCTCGCGCAGCTCGACCACGGCCAGCACGTTCTGCTCCACCGTCATGCCGCGGAAGATCGAGGTTTCCTGCGGCAGGTAGCCCAGGCCGGCGCGGGCGCGCTGGTACATCGGCAGGGCGGTGATGTCCTCGCCGTCGAGGTAGATCGAGCCGTAGTCGGCCGCGATCAGGCCGGTGATCATGTAGAAACAGGTCGTCTTGCCGGCGCCGTTCGGGCCCAGCAAGCCGGCGACCTGGCCGCGCCGCAGCGTCAGGCTGACGTCGCGCACCACCTGGCGGCCGCCGAACGACTTGCCGATCTTGTCGACCACCAGGCCCGACAGGTCCTCGCCGGGCGTCGCGACGTGTTCAGCCTGGACAAGCGGCCGCGCGCGCTCGGGGACGCGGCGCGGCGGTGCGTCGCTTGCGAGGGTTCGGCCGATGGGCGCGGTGTCAGCCGCCATGCCGGCTCCGATCAATGCGCTGCGGGCGCGGGGGCGATGCCGCTCCCGGTCTGGAATAGCACGGCCCGCACCCGGTTCGGCGTGCCGCGACCCTTGGCCGTCGATTCCATCTGCGCCTGGTGCGTGGCGGTCTGGATCACCAGCCGGTCGCCGTGGATGACGTTCTTGCCCTGCACGACGATGACGTCGCCGGTCATCACGATCTGGCCGCCGTCGGCTGAATAGACCGCGTGGTCGCCGCGCGCCACCTGCTCGGGCGTGACGTAGAAGACGTCGCCATCCGCCTCGACCCGCTCGGTCGCGCCGCAATTGGATTGGGCGCCGCCGGGCATGCCGAGCGCCGAACTATCGCTGGTCGAGGACGCCTGCGCGCCCGCCGCGGCCGGTTTCTTCTTGAAATAGGCCTTGATGGTGGCGGCCCGCAGCCGCGCCGTGCCCTGCAGCACCTCGGCCGCGCCGCTCCAGGTCGAGACGCAGGTGGCGTTGTCGAAGACGCCGTTGTCGGCGGAGATGTCCATCGGGCCGCTCGACGTGGCGGGGCTGCCGGCGACCTGCGCCGCGGCGGCCAGGGGCAAACCGGTCACGCCAAGCGCCACGCCGAGGATCGCCGCCCGCCATGCCATCATCCGAACTCTCACTCCGCCGCGCGCTGGCCCAAGCATGCTTCTAATGACCTTTCAACACGGCGTGAACGCCGCCGTGCATGATGATCGTCTGACCCTTCTGCAGCGCCGTGTAGCTGCCGGCCTGGATCTGGCCCATCGGGCCGGTCCCGGACATCGCGTGAACGCCCGTCACCGTGCCGGCGCGGGTGTCGACCAGCGCCTCGCTGGTGCCGGCGGTGGAGTTGGTCGAATCATCCACCCGCACATGGCCGTCCAGGCGCAGCATCCGCGTGTCCTCGTCATAGACGCCGTGATCGGCGGTGAGCGTCTTGGGGTGGTCGCTGTCGACGTCTAGCACCATCACCGGCGCGGTCAGGTGGACGCGCTGCATGTCCGAATCATCGCGCACCGCCAGCCGCGCGGCAAGGTTGAACGCCCGCCCCTGGTCGTCGCGGCCGAGAAAGTGGGGGCTGATCATTCGGATCTGCGTCGGCAGCTCCTTCGGCCGCGCGGCGGCGGCGCGCAACGCCTCGTCGACCACGAAGGCGCCAAGAAGGCCGAGCATGGCCAGGATCAGCGTCGGCAGCAACCAGCGCAGCGCCGCCACCAGCCGGCTGTGGGCCCGCGCCCGACGCCGGATATTGGCGTTGACGGAGCTCGAACGGACGCCGGTGAGCGGGGAAACGGTCAAGGCGCGCCTTCAGCTATGGGCGAAGATGTCGATGTCCGGCCAGCCGGCGACGTCGAGCGCCGCCCGATGAGGTAGGAAGTCGAAGCAGGCCAGCGCAAGGCCCATGCGACCTTCCCGCTGCAGCATTACGTCCAGTTTGTTCCGCAAAGCGTGCAGCGAGGTCACATCCGAGGCCGCATAGGCCACCTGTTCGGGCGTCAACTTCGCGGCGCCCCAGTCCGAACTCTGCTGGGCCTTGGACATGTCGATGCCGAGCAGTTCCCGGGTCAGGTCCTTCAGCCCGTGGCGGTCGGTGTAGGTGCGCGCCAGCTTGGAGGCGATCTTGGTGCAGTAGACCGGCGCGGTGACCACCCCCAGGTGCAGCAGCAACATGGCGATGTCGAAGCGGCCGAAGTGGAAGATCTTCACCACCTCCGGATCGGTGAGCAGCCGCTTCAGATTCGGGGCGTCGTAGTCTGGGCGGCTCAGCCGCACCACATGGGCGTCGCCGTCGCCGGCGCTGAGCTGCACGACGCAGAGCGGGTCGCGGCCCAGGATCAGCCCCATGGTCTCCGAATCCACCGCCACCGACGTCGCGCCGGCGAGGGCGCCGTCGGGCAGATCGCCCTCGTGCAGATGATTGGTCAAGGCTGGCGCAGGCTCCTAATCGCACCCAAATCAAGCGGCCCGCCAAAGGTAGCGCCCGAAGGCTGGCGTGCCGAGCCTAAAGCGCGATGCGCGAAGGCTGGTGCCCAGGAGAGGACTCGAACCTCCACGGCTGTTACACCACTGGCACCTGAAGCCAGCGCGTCTACCAATTCCGCCACCTGGGCGCGCCGGACGGCGCAAGGCCGGGACGCATAGGGCGCCGCCTCTGGCGCGTCAATTGTGGCGGCTGCGCCCAGCCGCGCGGGATGGTCTAAGGGCCGCATGAACTTGTCAGAGACCGTTGCCCGGCCGATCAGCGGCCGGCGCGCACAGATCGCCACGCGGCTCGTGTTCTTCGCCATCGGCTTCGCGTCCGGCGCCTGGGCGCCGCTGATCCCGTTCGCCAAGGCGCGGCTGGGGGCCGGTGACGGCGAGCTTGGCCTGTTGCTGCTGTGCGTGGGCCTGGGCTCGATCCTGGCGATGCCGCTGGCCGGCGCCGTGACCGCGCGGCTCGGCCACCGGGTGGTGCTGACGGCCGCGGCGGGCGTCACGCTGCTGGTGTTTCCGCTGCTGGCGATCGTCTCCAGCGCGCCCGGCCTCGCCGCCGCCCTGTTCGTCTTCGGCATCGGCGTCGGCTCGATCGACTGCGTGATCAACATGCAGGCGATCGTCGTCGAGCGGGACGGCGGGCGGCCGCTGATGTCGGGCTTCCACGCGCTCTACAGCCTGGGCGGCATCGCCGGCGCGGGCGGGCTCAGCGCCCTGCTGGCGGCCGGCGCGTCGCCGCTCGATGCGGCGCTCGGCGTCGCCGCCGGGTTGCTGATCACGGCGGCGGCGGCGTGGTCCGGGCTGCTGGCGCGGACGGACGACGCGCCGCACGCCGCCTTCGCCGCGCCGCGCGGGATCGTGCTGCTGATCGCGGCCGTCTGCTTCGTCGTCTTCCTCACCGAAGGCTCAGCGCTCGACTGGAGCGCGGTGCTGCTGCGCACGACCAGGCGCGCCACCGCCGCCCAGGCGGGCCTCGGCTACGTCGCCTTCGCCGCCGCGATGACGGTGGGACGGCTGGCGGGAGATTGGCTCGTGGGCCACGTCGGCCCGGCGCGCACCGTGGCGATCGGGACGCTGGTCGCCGCGGCGGGCCTCGTCATCGCCGCCGCGGCGCCGGGATGGATCCTGCCGGTGATCGGCTACGGCCTGGTCGGCGCGGGATGCTCGAACGTCGTGCCGGTGCTCTATTCGGCGCTGGGGCGGCAGACGGCGATGCCGGGGAGCCAGGCGGTGCCGGCGGTCTCGGTGGTCGGCTACGCCGGCCTGCTGGCCGGACCCGCGGCGATCGGCTTCGTCGCCGACCTCTCCAGCCTCGCGGTCGCTCTGCTGGGCCTCGCGGCGCTGCTGGCGGCGGTCGCCACGACGGCGCGGCGGCTGGGCGGCCAAGCGTGACCTAGTCTCGCGACTCCTGCTGCATCCAGGCCGGCGCGCGCGGCGACGACAGGCGCGGCGCGCTCAGATCGTAGTTCATCGTGCGCGTATGGCCCATGTGGCCCTGGCCAAGCGCCACCAGGCCCATCAGCACCGCCATCACGATGCCGGTCCCGACCAGAACGTCGAGTCGCGACCGACCCCCGCCTGCTTGAACGGCCATGGCCGCCTCCTTCGCGCCCTCACTGTACATCAATGGGCGAGCCTTCGCACGCGTTCCCGTTTCCCCCGTGTTGCGCGCGCCGGTGGGCTCGACTATCGCAGGGCCGACGTTTCCTTCCGGGCGAAAGGCCTGACGAATCGGCATGCGCGGCCTGGTGACCATCTTCGGCGGCTCGGGGTTTGTCGGCGGCCAGATCGTGCGCGCGCTGGCCCGGCACGGCTGGCGCATCCGCGTCGCGGTGCGCAAGCCGTGGCGCGCCTATCGGCTGCGGCTGCTGGGCGATGTCGGCCAGATCGAGATCGTGCAGGCCAACGTCCGCGTCCCCGAGACGGTGGAGCGGGCGCTCGAGGGCGCCGAGGCGGCGGTCTACGCCGTGGGCGTACTGTTCGAGAGCGGCCGGCAGACGTTCGAGGCCGTGCAGGCCGAAGGCGCGCGCACCGTGGCCGAGGCGGCGGCGCGGCTCGGGGTCGGCAAGTTCGTACTGGTCTCGGCGATCGGCGCGGACGCCGGTTCGGCGTCGGCCTATGCCCGCACCAAGGCCGAGGGCGAGGCCGCGGTGCGCGCCGCGATCCCGGGCGCGGTGATCCTGCGCCCATCGGTGGTGTTCGGCCCGGACGACCAGTTCTTCAACCGCTTCGCCGCCATGGCGCTGCTGAGCCCGGTGCTGCCGCTGCTGGGCGGCGGCGAGACCCGGATGCAGCCGGTGCTGGTCGCCGACGTCGCCCGGGCCGTGGCGCGGGCGCTCGCCGACCCGGACGCCGCCGGCCGCACCTACGAACTGGGCGGGCCGAGCGTCTACACCTTCCGCGCGTTGATGGAGATCCTGCTGAAGGAGATCGGTCGCCCGCGCCTGCTGGCGCCCGTTCCCTGGGGCCTGGCGCGGATCCTGGGCGCCGCGGGCGACATCCAGGCCGTGCTGCACAGCCCGCTGCCGATGATCCCGCCGCCGCCGATCACCACCGACCAGGTGACGCTGCTGAAGACCGACAATGTGGTCGCCCCTGGCGCGCTGGGCTTCGCCGAGCTGGGGATCGCGCCGACCGCGCTGGAGCCGATCATCCCCACCTACCTCTACCGCTACCGCAAGGGCGGCCAATACGCCGACCTCGACCCCCCGCCAGAGCCGGCGCGGGCCTAGCTGCCTTCTCCCGCATGTGGAGAAGGACCCACGTAGCGCGCCCGTGGCCGGATGAGCTGGCCGCTCTCCACCTGCTCGATCGCGTGCGCCAGCCAGCCCGACGCGCGGGCGACGGCGAAGAGGGCGATCGGCGCCTCGGCCGGCAGGTCCAGGGACTGGCGCAGGGCGACGAGGGCGAAGTCGACGTTGGCGCTAAGGCCGGTCTCGGCTTCGACCGCCTGGCGCAGGGCCAGCAGCGCCGGCGGCGCGTCGATGGCGCCGAGCAGGGCCTCGGCGCGCGGATCGCCGTCCGGATAGAGCGGGTGGCCGAAGCCGGGCGGCGGCGCGCCGGCCAGCGGGATCCTGCGCCAGTCGCCGCGCCCCGCCGCCTCGGCGAACGCCTCGACCCGCGCCGCCATGCCGCCGTGCCGCGGTCCTGACAGCACCGCCAGGCCGGCGAGCACCGCGGCGGCCAGCGACGCGCCGGTCGAGGCGGCGACGCGGGCGGCGAAGGTCGAGGCGTTGAGCTCGTGGTCGGCGAGCAGCACCAGGGCGCGGCGGATGGCGTCCCAGCCGCCACGGGGCGCACGCCAGGCGCGGCCGAGGCGCTCGTGGATCGCGCCCTCGTGCTCTTCGCGCGGTACGGCGCCCTCGCGGCCGGCGGCCGCCGCGGCCATCAGGTCGAGCAGCCGCGCCGCCTCGCTGGCGAGATCGTCGGGGCGGCGGCCCTGCGACGGCGGATCGGCGGCGGCGCGGGCGGCGAAGGCGGCGAACGCGCGGGCCAGGGCGTCCGGACCCGTCGGCGCGCCCGGCGTCTCGTCCGGCGGCAGGCCCAGCCCGCCGCGCAGCAGCCGCGCCACCTCTTCCAGCGTCGCGCTCTCGGCCAGCCGCACGGCGTCGTGGCCGCGATAGTAGAGCCGCCCGTCCCGCACGGTGGTGATCGCCGAGGCCAGCACCGGCTCGCCCCACTCGATCGCGGCCCTGGCGACGTCGGCGGCCTTGCGGCCCCGCGCCTTGCGCTCGGTCAGGGCGGCGACGTCGCTGGCGCGATAGCGGCTGCGGCGCGGCTCGGCGGGATCGGGTTCGGCGCGCACCCGGCCGCGGCTGACATAGGCGTAGAGGGTCTGTGGCCGCACCCTGAGCCGCGTCAGGGCCTCGTCGGTGCTCAGCCAGTCGGTCATAAGTTGATTCAATTGATCAAGATTGACGTCAATGTCCCAAGGTCTCATGGCGAAAACCGCAGATCAAGGAGAAATACATTGATCGATGGTATTGACGGACTCGAGAACGTGGTCGCCGCCGAGACGGTGCTCTCGGAGGTCGACGGCCAGGCCGGCCGCCTGGTGATCCGCGGCTATGCGATCGAGGAACTGTCCGGCCACGCGACCTACGAAGCGGCGGCGCGGCTGCTGCTGGACGGCTTCTTCGACGACCTGCCGGCCGATCTCGCTCCGGCGCTGGGCGCGGCGCGGGCCGAGGTGTTCGCCCATGTCGCGGCCCTGGACGCGACGCTGCTGGCGCTGACCCCGATGGAGGCGATGCGGGCGCTGACCGCGCGGCTGGCCGACGGCGACGACCTCGCCACGGCGCTCAGGCTGATCGCCGCCCCGGCGGTGTTCACCGCCGCGGTAGTGCGCCGGCAGGCGGGCGAGGCGCCGCTGGCGCCCGATCCGGCGCTCTCCCACGCCGCCGACATATTGCGGATGCTGCGCGGCGCGCCGGCCCCCGCGCCGGAGGTGAAGGCGTTCGAGACCTAT
>Ga0302325_10022823_pt1 | contig 13076 bp, 8 predicted proteins | sample Palsa_T0_2_FD_201948 | JGI IMG/M metagenome (GOLD analysis project Ga0302325, IMG submission 201948) | Peat permafrost microbial communities from Stordalen Mire near Abisko, Sweden - Palsa_T0_2 | ecosystem: Environmental > Terrestrial > Soil > Palsa > Peat permafrost | place: Sweden: Abisko... | reverse complement strand
CCACCAACAGCTACGGATCGGCGTCTGAGACGAGCGCCCCCAGCAGTACGGTGACTGGCCCCCCGGTTGACGAGACGCCGCCGGCGATCACTGGGACCCCAGTCGAGGGGCAGCAGCTGACGGCCACAGCCGGAACCTGGTCTGACCCGACCTCGTATAGCTATCAGTGGGAGGACTGCGACGGCAGCACTTGCACGCCGATCGCCGGGGCCACGAGCTCGACGTACACACTGCAGCCGAGTGATGTGGGATCCACCGTCGAGGTGGTCGTCACGGCGACTGACAGCGACGGCTCAACGTCGGCGACGTCGGCCGGGGACGGACCGGTGACCACCACGACCGGACCGCTCGACGGCATCAAGGCTGTGGGCAGCAAGCTCGAGAACGATGCCGGAACGGTGATTCACCTTCATGGCGTCGACGAGATGGGCACCGAGTACATGTGCGAACACGGCGCTGGCATCTTCGACTCGCCCGACTCCGTCTCCACGGTGCAGCAGATGGCCGCTTGGCACATCAACTTCGTCCGCGTCGGGTTGAACGCGCTGTGCATCGACGACGCCTTCGGGATCAGCTCGTCGATGTCCGGCGACACCTACATGTCCGCCATCGAGAGCTACGTCAACCTGCTCAACAGCTACGGCATCTACGCAGAGGTCATGCTGATGTGGGACTACCCGGGCACGTCTTCGGCCGTCGGCGTCGAGCCCTACTTCGGCTACCAGCTGGCGGGCGGTCCGACGGAGGACCATGCACCCGCGGCCTGGACCACGATGGCGAGCGACTTCAAGAACAATCCGAACGTCATGCTCGGCATCTGGGGCGAGGACTACGACAGCTATCCGTGCAAGCTGAACGGCGACACCGTCGCCGACGGCATCATGACGACGCAGTGCGGCGGTGCGCAGGCGAGCGTCGACACGACAACGACGACCGCGGGGCTGTCGTCGGGAAGTGAGCCGACGAGCATCACCCTGTCGTCGCTGCCAGTGGACCTGATCGCCGGCGAGGACATCTGGCTCGGGCTCAACACCTCGTCGCCGACCTCACCAACCTCACCAACCACAGAGACGGGGCCCGGTGACGTCCTCACGGTCGCCAGTAATGTCTCCTCGAGCAGCGGCCAGGTCACGATCCCGCTCAACGGAGAGCGCACCCTGGCAAACTCGTATGGATCGGGCGCTACGGTGTATGTCGCCCAGGATGACCCGGGCGATCACATCGGCGAGCAGGCCTACGGCAACACGATCGATTGGAACACCGAGACGGCTGGGGCGCAGCAGGCGGTGAACGTGATGCGCGGAGCCGGGTTCGGTGGCCCGATCGTCTACACATGCGCCGACGTAGCGAACGTGTGCTCGAATCCGGCGATCGCCGGTGGAACCGGGGACTACTACAACGGAACGTGGCTGACTGACATGCCGACCGATCCCGACAATGAGATCGTTGCGGCGGCCGACCTCTACGGCCCATCGGACAGCTACGGGAATCAGGTGTGCTCAGGCAGCCCCTGCTTCGACAACACGATCCTGCCGATCATCGAAGCGGGGCACCCATTCATCATCAACGAGTTCGGTCCCTCGTCGGACGGGTCGGACTGCAGCGGCAGCTACGTCCAGTCGATGCTCCAGTGGATGGATGCGAATGGTGCCTCCGGCTACGCGGGATGGGCGTGGTTCGACGGCAACCCAACCAGTGATTGCCTCAGTCTCGTCACGGACTACGACACAGGCGCGATCAACCCCAACGGAACCTACGCGTCCACGGTCAACTCGTACTACACGACCAACTTCCCGGCTAATCCATAGCTCGGGATGAGCGACCCCACCGCGACTGGCCGGCCATCGCGCCGGCCAGTCGTCGTTCCAGCCTCGTTGACGGTTCCGCAAGGTCGCTGACGCCAGGCGGCGCGCCGGGGCAGCGAGACAGGGGATCGCGGGCGTCGGCCATGTCTGGCATCATGGTGCACCCGGCAGAGATGACGGGTCGATGAGCGCCTCTGCGAACGTCACATTTCAGATAAATCTCGCCCCCACCGATTACGTCGGAGTCCGTGAGATCCTTCCGCATCAGCTGCGCCAGTGGGCCGGACAGGTCGATGAGGTCCTTCTGGTGGTCGATCTCCATCGGAGCCAAGGTCTGCTCGCAGAGGCCAAAATCGAACAGCTACCCGGCCTCAGGCGCCTGATCGATGAGTGCATGGCGAGCTACTCGAACGTACGCTCGGTCGACGTCGACTACTCGCCGGCGTCCGCCCAGGCCGTCGCCGACCAGTTCTATGGCGGCTCGGAAGTGCCGCTGAAGGATTGGCGGGCTGCTCCGATCTATCCGTACTTCTACGGAATCCACGCCGCCTCAAACCCATACGTGTTCCACACCGACTCGGACATCATGTACGGCGGGGGCAGCCAAGCGTGGGCCGCCGAAGCAGTCGAACTACTGCAGAGTCGTCCCGACGTGCTCGTGTGCAGCCCCCTTCCCGGCCCTCCCACCGCTGACGGCGTGCTGCGCTCCCAGTCGCTCGTGGCCGAGCAGCTCGGCTCGCCCGCTTACCGAGCCGACTCTGTCAGCACGCGCCTGTTCATGATCGATCTGCAGCGGTTCAGCGAGCGCGTCGGCAGCCTTCGGGCCGTTGCGCCTTCGCCCAGGCAGACCCTGATGGCCCGCGTCGACGGCAACCCGCCATTCGAGACGGCGGAGCTGATGATCTCGCACGGCATGCAGGCGGCAGGGCTGATCAGGATCGACTTCCTCGGCCGCGAGCCGGGAATGTGGTCGTTGCATCCACCGTACCGGTCGAAGCTGTTCTACGAACGGCTGCCCGCACTGATCGACCAAGTCGAGTCGGGTCGGGTGCCTGAACTACAGCGTGGAGACCACGACATGAACGACAGCATGATCGACTGGAGCACCGCGCGTACGCCGCGATGGCAGCGTTGGAGCAAGCACGCCGAGATGCTGCTTCGTAGCGTGCACGGGGCAGGCCGCGGGTGAGCCGAGTTCGACAGACTCCCGAGGTGGCGGTCGGCGCTGCTCGACCAGACGGTGACTCGCAGCCGCCAATCGACCACGCGCCGGGCTCCGAGTACGCCTGATGGACCGGCACCCGTCGGTGTGGCGTACTCGAAATGGTCTGCTGGTCGTGCTCGTAATAGCTGTCTGTCTCGCGGCGGCGGGAGCCGTGTCCGCCCTTCAGCAGAACTCGGTCCGTTGGCGTTCCGAAGCGCACCCGCAGACGAGTTGGGCAGCGTGCAATCGCAACGCAGGACGGGCACGACCTTCGACGTTCGTTCCCCTGTCGGACGCGCAGGCCGCAAAGCTAGTCACTCCCGAGCCCGAGATCCGTCGCGACAACGGTCGCCCGTACCTGCTGAACGGAGTCATGTACCCGGCCACGAACGATTATGTGCCGACGACTTCGCAGCTCCATGCGTTCCTCACTTCCCGCACGTCCCTTGGCCAAACTCAACTGCAGTTCAACCCCTACTACGCGTACGTCGACGGGCATGATGGGATGCACGACCCGTCGACCGACGAGTTGATTCAGTGGGCAGCCCACAAGTGGGCGATCCCGGAGAACTGGCTGCGGGCCGAGTATGTGACCGAGTCGTACTGGAACTCGTTCATGCTCGGCGACGTCGAAACGGTGTCGGCCGCGGCCTACAGCCAGTATCCGACGCAGGCGCGTCGTGGCGGCTCGAGCGTCTACCAATCGATGGGCATCACGCAGGTCAGGTGGATCCCCGGCGGGGCCCTCCACCCAGGGACCGAGCCGTTGCGCTGGGAGTCGACCGCCTTCAACATCGATTACCAGGCGGCCACGATTCGGTTCTACTACGACGACCCCGACCGAAGCCGCTCGAGCTGGGGAGACGCGAGCTACGCGCCATGCGAGAAGTGGAACAGCATCGGCGGCTGGTACGACCCGTACCCGTGGAACAACACCGGTCAGGCACACTATGTGGCGGCCGTGCAGCAGAACCTGAACGCCCAGACGTGGCGTTCGGACAGCTTTACGAGCTGGACACCCGGGGCCCTTCCAGGAGTCAAACTCAGATAGATGGGTGGGCGAACAGGCGCTGCAGCGGCCCCGCTCCGAGCTGGTCCTTGTCCGACTGGCGGTCCTGCTCGACCGCTAGGGCGTCGGCTCGTTGGCGCCGGTCAGTGCCGGCGGCGTGTACTGGACATAGGCCGCCCTGCCCTCGTCCAGGGCCCTCGCGGCGGCGTTGAGCGAGCTCGGTGAAGCGGCGCTCCCCCAGCTTCCGGTGCTGATCCTGTACTGGAGGGCCTGGAGCCCGGCGATCTCCTCGGCGGGCGTGAAGCTGCAGTGGCCCGGCCGGAACACATAGGCCTGGCGGAGCAGGTCGCCGTCGCCGGCGGAGCTCACCAGTTGCTGGTAGAAGCTCTCCTCTTGCACCGGAATGATCTCGTCCGCGACGTTGTGGATGGTGAGCTCGGGGACCTCGAGCTGGCCGGTGGGCACGGAGGTCGAGATCAGGTTGTCGAGCGCTGTCGGATTGGCGCTGATATCGGCATCCTGCGTCAGCGTCTGCAGGTCGGCGCTCAGGCTGAGGCCTGCCTCCTGGTACAGGGCGGCGACCTCGGGCTCGTACGGCGAGCTGTCGAGGACGGCCGTGAAGTCGACCCCGGTGTCCCACGCGGGCTGACCGCCGACCGCCTGCTCGATCGACTGGCTGTTGTCGTTGACGAGGCCGAGGGTGACGTCCCCTGAGGCGTATTCGGTGTTGTACTGCTCCTGCTCCCACTGGTCGTAGTCGCCCGGCGGTGGCGGCAACGGCGGCACTTTGATCGTGGGGTTCAAGTTGATGTTGCCGAGGGCGGTCGCAGTCCAGGTGCTGACGTTGTACAGCGCCGAGGCGAGCGCCAGGCGAGCGCGTCCCTGCGGCGTCGCCTGCGCAGCCTCGGCGACCTGCTGTAGCTCGGCCGCCGCGGCACTCGCCTGCTGGCTGTTCTCGTAGCCCGCGATCTGGATCTCCTGGCCGGGATCGAGCAGCTGATCGATCGCGTAGCTTCCGTCGAGCATGAAGTTGTCCTGGGCGACGCCGCCGCTGACGAGCCCGCACACCGTCAGCGCCCCGCTGATGCGCCCGTCGGACTCCTGGTCCATCAGCGCGCTGACGAGCCCGCCCATCGACTCACCGAGCTCGATCACGCTCGTCGGAGGAGCCGGCAGCGCCGTGTTCTCGACCGCGGCCAACGCTTCGAACTGGTCGGTCAGCGCGCTGTTCATCGCCCACAGCGGGCCTGTCGGGTCGTACGAGGAGCCGACCAGCGCGTAGCCGGCCTTCAGCAGGTCGGCCCACAAAAAGGGATCGGGGGCGTCGACTGCGACGTTGGCGATCAGGCCATGGCTGAACTCCACGAGCGTTCCGTTCCAGTTGGAAGGGACGTCCGCGACCCACTTTCCCCCGTCCGGCAGCGTGCCGGTGTAGTGAGCGGAGCTCGCCGCGGCGGCAGGAGCCGCAAGGCCCGCGAAGACGACGAGGCCGGCGAGCGCGCTCGCTCCGATCTGGATCCATGTCCGAGTCACAGTTCGCCTCCAGTCAATGTCGCCCCAGCGGGTCGTCCGCGAAAGCTACTAATCTGCGGCCATGGATGCCACGCCGGTGCGCAGCTGAACCACCGCTACGCCCGGCGCGTGACCAGGACTGAGCCCGCCGCCCGCGGGTCGGGCGATGCCGGTGTCCTCCGAGCCGCCGCGGCCCCTTCCCGAAGGCCGAGTTCGAAGGTACCTGAGACAAGCATGCCGTACTGTATGTGGTCGATGATCGACGACGCGCGTCGACTTCGTGCCGGATCTCGTATCGAGACGGATTTGTGCATTGTCGGCGGTGGGGCTGCGGGCATCACCTTGGCGCGCGAACTCGCGCATACCGGGATGCGGATCGTCCTGCTCGTGGGAGGTAGGCGTCGCGAGCGCGCAGCCGATCGAGAGCTGTACCGCGGTTCAGCTGCGCCGGGCACGTCACACGAACCGCTTGAGGAGAACCGCCGCCGCTGCTGGGGGGGCACGACAACGGTGTGGGGTGGCAGGTGCATACCGCTCGACCCGATCGACTTCGAAGCGCGTGAGCAGATTCCGTACAGCGGCTGGCCGGTGAGCTATCACGAGATGGTGCCGTTCTACGAGCGCGCGAACCGGATCTGTCAGGCGGGGACCTTCGCCTATGAAATGCCGGCTGGACTGTCCAGTCCTCAGCGCGAGATGATCCTGAACTTCGACGGCCCGAATGTCGTGTCCACGCGGCTCGAGCGCTGGAGCCCGCCCACGAACTTCGGGCGTCACTATCGACGTGAGCTCCGCAGCGCGAGCAATGTCCGGGTGATGATGAATGCTCACGTCACCGGCATCCGGTTGGCTGCCGGCGCGGACCGTGTCACCGAAGTCGACGTCTGCGCGCGTCCGGGGGAGATCTTCACCGTCGCCGCCACGGACTACGTGCTGGCCTGCGGCGGGCTCGAGAACCCGCGTCTCCTGCTTGCCTCTAACGACGTAGCTCCGGAGGGCGTCGGTAACGCTCACGGCAACGTCGGGCGGTTCTACATGTCCCATCTCATCGGGTCGATCGCTACAGTCGAGCTGACGGGTTCCACCGACACCTTCATGTACAACTTCGAGCGCGACGCGGAAGGTGTGTACTGCCGCCGGCGTCTCTGGGTAACCGCCGAGACACAGCGGACCGCAGGCATCGGCAACGGGATCGCCGAGTTCTACCGGCCCGATGTGCACGACGTCGGACACCGAAACGCGCTGTTCTCGGCGACGTTTCTCGCCAAGACGTACGGTGCCGCCTTCAGTCGGCGGAGCCCGGGCGACGCGGTGAAGGTCCTCCGGGAGACCCGGAGCGCCCAGCGCGAGCACTGGACGATCGTCATCCGCGATCTCCCGAGTGCGGTGCCCCAAGTGGCGCGCCTCGCGCAACAGCGATTCCTCGCCAAGCGCCGGCTTCCGATCGTCCTCGGTGCGCTCTCGGGCAACCAGGTCGAGCTCCGTTATCAGACCGAGCACGTTCCCAACCCCGAGAGCCGGCTCGAGCTGGGCTCGACTCGGGACGCGCACGGGATGCCACGCCTCATCACACGCGTCGCCTTCAGCGACATCGATTTCGAGACGGTCGTCCGCTTCCACGAGGTCGTGGCGCGCCAGCTCGAGGCGTCCGGGGTCGGCACCCTCCACTACAAGTCTGGGGACCTGCGCGCGCGGCTAGAGGAACAGACCGCACACTTCAACTCGAGCGCTCACCACCTCGGGACCACACGGATGTCGACGCGTCCCGAGGACGGTGTCGTCGATGCCGACTGTCGCGTGCATGGCGTCGACAACCTGCACGTGGTGGGAAGCTCGGTGTTCCCGACCGGCGGTCACGCCAATCCGACGCTCACGATCGTCGCGCTCGCCCTCAGACTAGCTGACCATCTCCGCGAACGGACACAGGCGCGAATCGGAGAACCTGTCAGCGCCACACAATGACCCGAGGAACACACACGCTGGAAAAGCGCATGCTGGGCAGCATCGAGGTATCGGTCCTCGGGTTGGGGACCGGCCGGCTCGCGTCGCTGGGCGCAGGCAATTCGAGCAGGGAGATCGCAAGGCTGCTCGACACCGCAAGTGAACTCGGCATAACTTTCATCGACACTGCCGATACATATGGCTCATCGGCGGCCGAGCGGATTCTCGGCAACCTGCTGCGATCACGGCCCGGGCGCTTCCACGTCGCGACCAAGGGCGGGCTCGCGGTGGCGGACCTGCCGGGGCCCCTACGACCGCTCAATCAATTCGCCAAGAAGGGGCTCCAGAAGGCCGGGCGCGTCGACAATTTCGCGCCGGCGGTGATCCGCAAGCGCCTCGAGGCGAGCCTGCGGCGCCTCCGGACGGACGCAGTGGACGTCTACTACCTTCACCTGCCGCCGCTCCAGGCGGTGCGTGACGAGCAGCTAATCGCGACGATGGGCGACGCGCTGAAGAGCGGGAAGATCCGGCAGTTCGGGATCTCAAGCGACGATCCCGCGGTCCTCCGCGTAGCTGTTGAACTTGCGGAGTGCACGGTCGTGCAGACACACGTCAGCCCGTTCGCCGGCGGCGGCGGCTTCGAGGAGACCCGCACCGAGATGGTGGCCGCGGGCATGTCGGTCGTCGCCAATCACGTGCTCGCGGGCGCTGACGGACCGCCCTCGCCCGTGCAACAGGCGATCGCTCGACGCGCATCGGAGGTCGGCCTGAGCCAGCGTGGCGTACTCATCCGACATGCGGCCGCGCAACCCGGCGTCGCCGTCGTGCTCGTCGGGACCTCAAACCCGGCGCACCTGCGCGAAAACGCCTCCACGTGCATGACGCCGGTGGAGGCCGACGACGTGCTCAAGGTCGGGGTGCGCAGGTACCGGTGACACGCGACGTCAGCCGTTGCCGCGGCTCAGGTAGAGCGATCGGATGTAGGTGCCGTAGGTGTTTGCGGGAGTCGCGCTGTCGTAGTTGGTGATCAACGAGCTGCACCCACCCCACGTATCCCACGCCCACGCCTCGTAGCCAACATCGTTGCTGTCCGCCCATTGCAGGATCGGCTGGATATCGCTGTCGCCGCAGTCGGAGCTCGAGATGTTCTCGCCGGTTTCACCGAAGATCATCGGGTAGCCGGCCGCCAGAATCGGTGACATCGTGGTCGCGAAGCACGTCGCATCGTCGCACAGGTTGCCGCCGTACACGTGTGCCTCTGCGATCAGTTGGGCGTCCGGATCGGACGGAATCTCGGTGAGCCAGGTGCCGTTGCCGTAAGCCCCGCCGCCGAGCGGATTAGCGCAGACGTTCGCGTAGTCGATGCAGGGAATCGAGATCGGGCCCGAGTAGCCCGCCGCGCGCATCACGTTCACCGCCTGCTGCATGCCAGCCGTGGTGTAGTACCAGCAGTTCGTGCCACAGGTAGCATCGCCGTCCCCTGGATTCGCGCCGATCACGGCCGCGTTGTTGCATCCCGTGAGGAAGCACGGATAACCGATCACGGTCTCGCCCCACGGCGCGAGAATCACGTTCTTGTAGCCGGCGAACGTCTTGGCCATCCCCGTCCACGTCGCCGGTGAGTGATCCTCGTCTGGCGCCGCATCCTGGTAGGTGGCCGGGACCGGACCGGGCGCGGCCCACATCAGCGACAGCTCAGCGTACATCCCGTAGGAACGCAGCAAGCGCACAAAGGACACGATCGCGTTGATGTAATTCGCACCTGCGTCTGCGGACGGGACACCATTGATCCCAAGCCAGCAGTCCTCGTTGATCGGGACACGGACGATGTCGATGTTCCACGTCTGCATCGCCGCGATCGACGCCGCGTCGCTGGGGCCATCGAAGATCCCCCAGCCCTGGATGCAGGCGTACTCGGTACCGGAGCGGTTGACGCCATGGAGGTCGAGCACATCGCCCGCGTCATTCACGAGCTCGTTGCGACTGACCTTGATTCCGTCCGGTCCGCTGCCCGTCGCCGCCACTGGTGCGGTTGTGGCGGACGCGGCGGACGACCCGGAAGCGTCGGTAGCGGTGACCGTCACCTCGATCCGGTTGAGAAGATCGCCCGCATCGGTTACATAGTTGCTCGACGTGGCGCCAGCGATCGGGACGCAGTGCGATCCAGCCAGGTTGCAGTCGCTCCACTGGTAGCTGAAGCCCGTCGGGTCGCCCGACCACTGGCCGCTGCTGGCGGTCAGGGTATTGTCGTAGGCGGCCGTGCCGCCGATGACCGGCGAGCTCACCAACGTCGGCCCGGAGGGGTGGCTGGTGGTTGTCGTGCCCGTCCCGGTCGTCGTCGTGCCGGTCCCGGTCGTGGTCGTGCCGGTCCCGGTCGTGGTCGTGCCGGTCCCGGTCGTGGTCGTGCCGGTCCCGGTCGTCGTCGTGCCGGTCCCGGTCGTCGTCGTGCCCGTCCCGGTCGTCGTCGTGCCCGCCCCGGATGTCGGAGCCGACTTCGGCTCGCCGCTCGAGAGATGAGGTCGATGAGGAGCGATCCGCTTCGGCTTTGATCGGACGCTACGCGCCCCGGCGGCGTTCCGAGCCGTGACGATCACCGCAATCGTGTCGTGCGCCTCGCCGCTCGTGATCCGGAGGTGCGGCTTCGTCTGGCCCCTGATCGTTCGGCAGCGACTCCCATGATCGCTGCAGACGCGCCACTTGAACGCGAACCGGGAGGGTCGACTCGTCCACCGACCCCGCTTGGCGAACAGCTCGAAGCCTGGCGCGGGAGTGCCGGAAAGCGAAGGTCGGACGACGTCCCGGGGCGGAGCGACGTGCGCGGTGGAACCGTGATGCGTTCCAGCAAGCGCCTCGCTCGCGACCAGCGCGACGGCCAGCAGCACCCCCACCAACAGTATCCCGTATCTGAGCCCCGGTCCCCAGCGCATTCGTCCTCCATCGGTCGATCCGGCCCACGGCACGCAGGGCAGACAACACCCGGCGCGGCCGCCCACCGCGTCATCAACTACTTGCCATCCCGGCCGCCCTCCTAACGGACCGGGCCGTTTTGCAGCCCGGCGGCACGGGACTCTACCGAACTTGGCAGACCTCGAGCGATCCGCCGCCGAGCGCGGCGCCGAGCGGCCCCTTAGACGGCGCCCGCCGGGACCCTGGTGCGGTTGACGGCGACGCGCGCGATCGGCTGTGGACGCGGCGCCACAGCGGCCGGCTCAGGCGAATCCGCTGCGAGCAGGCGCCTGCTCGCTTCCATGAGGCCGATTATGCAGCCTGTAACCAGGGCGATTCGGGAGAAGTAGAACCCCTGGTCGAGGGCTCCCTGGATCGCCCAGCCGAGGATCGCAGACGCCCCCAACATCCCGACCAACGCAAATCCGGGCTCGAGGCTGCGCGCAAGCCGGCAGCCGGCGATCACGCAGAGGCCGATCAGCGACCAGATCGCGATCCCGCCGATGATGCCCATTCGCATCAGCACGTAGAGCACGCCGTTGTGCGGGATGTAGAGGATGTACGGGTCTCCCTTCGAGATGTTCACGATCGGCAGCGCGTAGTCGATCTTGACCCCGAAGCCTTCTCCCAGAATCTTCCCGTAGTGGGCGATGTTGTACTCGAGGTTCGCGTTCTCCTCAACGCGGTAGAGGTCGGACGAAGCATCGCGCGGGTCGGGCGAGAAGATCGACCTGACCGCGTCGGCTGGTCCCCCGACCGTGCCGGTGTCGTTCCAGTACGCCGGGAGATACACGGCGAGGGCGAGCACCGTGCAGATGAGGAACCGCTTGATCAACTGCCGGCGCTCGGGCCGCACCGACCAGGTGATCAGCAGCATCGCGATCAGGCCGATCCCCAGGATCTCGTACGCCGTCCGGCGATGGTTGGCCAGATCGACGAAGATCACCAGTGGCAATGACCAGGTCATCACCTTGCGCAGCCTGCATTTGACCGGGAGCAGCCACATGCCCAGCACGAGCAGCAGGTACAGGCTGAAGAAGTAGGCCTCCTCGTGGCCGAGGATCGTGTCCGGCTTCGGGTTCCAGTGACGCGTCTCGTACCAGATGTAGAGTCCCTGTAGCGTCTTGAACAGCTCGGTCAGCACGAACGCCCACAGCAGCATCCAGACCATCCGGCGACTGCGAATCAGGACTGCGGTCACGAAGTAGGCGCCGATCAGGTAGAAGAACGGCCTCATCTCCTGGAACTCCTCGCGCATCTGCGCACCATGCGATTTTCCGACCAGGAATCCGAGGATGACCGCGAACAGCAGCGCGAACATGGCCGCGCTGACGTGCGACTTCGGCCACCATCGACGCGGGCCCCAGATGTGGCTGCGCCGGATGTACACGATCAGCATGAAGATGACCAGCAAGTCCGCCGGCTCGAGATGCAGTGATCCGAGGCCCCGGTAGATCGGTAGGTTGCCCGTGAACGGGATGTTCATCGACAGCGTCGGCTGACCGGGCAACGAGTTCGAGCTGATCTTCCCGACCTGCTCGCCGATGATCGCGATCGACATGATCGCGATCGGACCCCACTCGGGCGCCCTCCAGAGCATCACCGGGACGAACACGATCACCAGCGCGAGGATGTCCTTGAGGCTCCCGCTGGAGCCGGCGACCGTCCCGAACAGGATCGCGCCGATCACGACCGGGACCCAGCGCATCAACTGCTCGCGCCAGCCGACGCGGCCGTCGTCGACCGGCCGCGTCGGGGCCGACTCCATCAAAGGCCTCCGTAGTGCTCGATCGCGTAACCGATCAGTACCGCCGTGGCGATCACCGCGATGCGATCCGCCTTCGCCCAGCGGCTTCGCCCAAGACCAACGACCAGGTAGACCGCCATCAGGACGTAGCCCCAGGAGCTCATCGGCTCAGCGGTTTGATTCGCGCCGACGCAAGCCTGTGAACGACCGGGCCAGCCGCCTCTCGACTTCGGACGCGTCACCATCGTCGATATCCGGCGGCGGTTCGACCGTCGACACCGGCCGTACCCTTCGCCCGTCGCCCGGCGCTACCAGCAAGCCGCTCGGCTCACGTCCGGACGCGAGCGATGACCGCGACCTGGGGGCGGGCTCCCACGCCCCGGACTCGGGCGTCTGCCACTGTCCGAGCCCGCCCGGGGTCATGAGCACGATCGCCAGCAGACTGATCACCATCCCGGCGAAGACGCCACCGACCACCCCCTCGACCTCCTTCTTCTTGCCACTCGTCGGGGCGGTCGGCAGGGTCGCCGGGTCGATCAGCGTCGAGATCGTTCCCTCGCTGTTGGTCGTGGCAGTCTGCGCGTTCCTCAGATTCGCGGTGGCCTGGGTGAGTTGCGTGCCGGCCGTGCTCACCGCCGCCAGCAGGGAGCTGTAGATCGTCCCCGCGGACGATGATGCACCTGGATGCGCCGCCAGGTAGCTGGACGCCTGCTGCCGAGCAGAGTTGAGCGCCTCCTGCGCGGCCGTCACCTGAGCCTGGTAGTAGTTGGCTTCGCTGGTCGAGTACTGCTGCGCGAAGTACTTGGTCGAGCTCTGCAGCTCTTTCACGAGTGTCGCCAGAACGCTCCGAGCGAGCTCGGGAGTCGGTCCCGTGTAGCCGATCTGGAGGATCTGCGGGCCGGTGACGGCCGA